>Ga0182015_10003481_pt1 | contig 17657 bp, 18 predicted proteins | sample 712P3MmetaG_FD_120478 | JGI IMG/M metagenome (GOLD analysis project Ga0182015, IMG submission 120478) | Permafrost microbial communities from Stordalen Mire, Sweden - 712P3M metaG | ecosystem: Environmental > Terrestrial > Soil > Wetlands > Permafrost | place: Sweden: Stordalen | collected...
CCCTTCGAAGGTCCGTCTCCATGGCGGAGAGGCACGCTTGGGCGTCGGCTTTGGTCGCAAATGTGCCCGCCGATTGAACGCGCTCGTCCTGCCAGAAGAGTGCCTGCCAGCGACCCGAGGGACGCTTTCTGACCGATCCGAAGTGACGCCGAGTCATTCAGTTTGATTTCCTTGCCTAGATAGCCATTGACAACGGTCGTCAGTAACAGGAACAGCGGAGCGATCATTTCGCCCTCTACTTAAGTAGCCACTCTTTTTCCGAGTTTCGGGACACAACTTTCAGCGATGAGTCCAGAACTTTTAATTTCAGGGAAGACAAGGATTTTGATGATCACTCAGTGAGCCCGAACGGACGGCTTTAGCGCTTCGCGCCCGCCGTCCTCGGGCTGTTGGACCGAGCAAGACCAAAGGCCAAGGGAATGAAGCGTGATGAACTCACATATACGTCAATTAAAGATGAGACCGGCAGTTCGGTTCCGGTCTGACTTTCTATACGTCTGACTCGCTGAGGTTGGCGAATGTCCGTTGAAAGAAGCGTCGGCCGGGACCGGCTGCCGACATTGCGAGGGTTGACCGAACCGGGCGGACTGTGACTTGATAGGACCAAGCCGAGCACTACGTGCCTCTTAATTGATTTGTCCACCCGGTTCGGTTCGGTCATCCTTCGCCCGAGACGAAGGAGACAGACCCTCATGGTCACAATAATCAGCGACGAACTTCCACGGATAGTGGTCGGCGTCGATTCACACAAGGAGACGCACCAGGCCGCGGTGCTCGACACCACTGGCGCGTTATTGGGCAACGAACGCTTCGCCGCCTCACGAGCCGGCTACCTCGAACTCGAGGAGTGGCTCGCCACCCTGGGCACCATCGATCGGGTCGGCATCGAGTGCACCGGCTCTTACGCGGCCGGTCTCACGAGGTTCTTCCGCGAGCGCCAGGTCGACGTCTTCGAGGTCAACACCACGCATCGCGCCACGCGGGCCCGACGCGGCAAGGACGACGCCATCGACGCCGAGATGGCCGCTCGCAAAGTCTTGTCCGGTGAAGCACGGGCCCGGGCCAAGGACACGACGGGCGACATCGAGTCCATCCGACTGCTGAAACTCTCGCGAGAATCGGCGATCAAGGCCCGCACGATCGCGCTCTTGCAGATCCGTGACGTGCTGATCACGGCGCCGGCTGAGCTGCGCGAATGGATCGAGTCGGCCGGTGGCGCTCGTCACCGGGTCAATCGGGCGTGGGCGCTTCGACCCGACCTCGAGCGCCTCGGCGAACCACTCCAGGCGGCCAAGTTCGCCCTGCGACAACTAAGTCGGCGAGTGAAGTTCCTCGACGAGGAGATCGCGGATGTCGATCGTCAGCTCGCGGCACTCGTTGAGCGGTGTGCTCCGCATTTGTTGCAGTGCCGCGGCATCGGCACCCAACACGCCGCGCAGTTGTTGATCACGGCGGGACAGAACCTCGAGCGGCTCCACAGTGACGGCGCCTTCGCCCGACTCTGTGGCGTGGCACCGGTGCCGGTCTCCTCGGGCAAGACGAACCGGATGCGACTTCATCGGGGCGGTGATCGCCAAGCCAACCGGGCGCTGCATCTCATCGTCATCGCACGACTGCGCCTCGATCCGAGGACCCAGGTCTACATGGCCCGACGTCAAGCCGAAGGACTGTCCAAAATGGACGCGGTGCGCTGCCTCAAGCGATTCGTTGCCCGCGAGGTCTACAACTCCTTGAAGCTGGATCTCCTAGAAAACTGACGCTCTTTGGATTCAATCTTTTCGACTTGCCGATCGGCGATGGCGACGAGTTCCAGGCATTTCGGACAGGAGGCTGACTCGATTGCGCACTGCCCAGCGAAAGAGACGGGAATTGCACCACGCCCGAGTCAGTCCAGTTGACAGCGGGTTCACTGCCCGCCTAAGCGACCTCTCGAATCGGTTCATGGGAAACTCCTTCGAACAAGTTTGTCCCATCATCGAAAGCCACTTGACTTTTATAGGACCTTCAATCAAGGGAGTCGACCAACCGAATCGCTAATGGTGACTCCGGGTGATAGTTGACCCATACCCTTCTGAGACCTCTAACTCAGAATTGAACGGTGAAATCCCATACGGAAATCGATGGTGCGCGGCCAAGAACAAGTGAATTATGAAGAGCGCGTTGACGGAGCCCGTAATCTCCCGCTAGGATGCCGTTAATAGGGTGTAACCACGAAAAGCCGTAGTTTTTGCGAGTTAAGGAGCACACAATGCTGATTTTGGAATACTCGTTCGGTAATTTCCAGTCGTTTCTAGCCGAGACGAGAGTCCGCTTTGAAATGCCTTCAACTTCACACAAGAGTGAATGGACGATTGATGACCGAGACCGTGCCCGCGTCTCCAAATTACTTGCTGTAGTTGGCCATAACGCATCGGGCAAAACCACGCTTCTCAAGGCACTTAGTTTCGTCGCTTGGTTTATGACAGAGTCATTTTCTCAACTGGCCGTTGGCTCGGACATCCCTGTTGCCGCCCACCTCACATCGGATGGTCAACCTTCGACATTTCGAATGATATTTGAACACGAAGATCGAGTCTGGCGATATGAACTCGACTGTTCACCGGAACGCGTTATGCATGAGTCCCTCCACGTCAAACGGGAGCGATTCGGATACGTGTTCGTACGAGACTACGACTCGAAAAGCGGGTCCTACATTGTCAAAAAGCAAAATGTTGACTTATCGCTGGCAGAAATTCAAAGGGTTCGCCCGAACGCATCCGTGCTTTCTACGGCTGCTCAATTCGAAAGCAAATTTGCTTCGTCGATTGTTGACGCCTTCCGTACTCAGTTTGTTACGAACGTCAATCTGGCTGGACTAATTCCTCACTTCATGCTGTTTCAAGGCGCACTTCAAAGTTACGACTCAAATCCATCTGACCACGCGCTCATGAATGACCTGCTTGCCAGATGGGACTTTGGACTGCAGTCGATTGATGTGCGTGACGCTGAGCTTCCGCAAGACGGCGGACTCCAGCAGCGAATTGCACTCCTCGAAGGACACCACAAAATCGGGAACCGAGATTACCCTTTGCCCTTCGTTTTCGAGTCGTCGGGTACGCATAGCGCATACGTCATGCTCGCGCGGATACTCCCCGTGCTTCGCACTGGCGGAGTCGCCGTAATTGATGAGTTCGAAAGCAACCTCCATCCAAGCATGTTGGAAGCGATTCTCGATCTCTTTGGTAGTCCCGTGTCAAACCCTCATCAGGGTCAATTGATCTTCGCAACACACTCGTCGAACGTCCTCAATCTGCTTCAAAAGTCACAGATCCTCCTCGTGGAGAAGAATGAAGACAGCGAAAGTGAGGCTTTCCGTCTGGATGAAGTCGAAGGCGTAAGAGCGGACGAAAACTTCTCGGCGAAATATCTCGCCGGCGCATACGGCGCTGTCCCTCGAATGTGAATAACAAGTGACTCCGCGGCGACAAGTTCGTATGGCTGTCGAGACTCGGCTCATCGTGGTCGAAGGGTACGGTGAAAAGGCAGGCCTAGAGCACATGCGCTCAATCGCCAACGTTCGTGGGGCTGGTTTCAGATCAACGATCCGATGCGCAAGAGGTGGGAGCCCGAGTCACATCGTTCAGCAGGCAGTCAAGCAGCAGGACTTTTCCGCTTTTGACAAACGCTTCGTCGTATTTGATGCCGATAAATATGATGACCGAGAACAAGAACGGGTGAGGGATCTCACTGACAGATCGGAGATCACTGTCATCGTCTGTGCCCCAAATTACGACGAGTTGATCCTTCGAGTATTGGGTGCAAGCCCTCCTTTTGGAAACGCCAAGAACGAGCTGGGGCGATTGCTTGGCGGCCCTCCGGAAGACAGGCGATCATATGAAGGTTCTCTGAGCATCCGGCTTCTTAATGAGGCGAGAAGTCTCGAGATTTCAATTGATGAACTGTTAAAGATCTTTGACCGATGACGGTTTGGTCAGCGATGGCCAAGTCCAGGTGACGCCAAAGTTGTCGGGATTAATTTCGGTGCCGCCGAATTGAGATTCCATCGCCACCAATGAATCAAATTAGAGTTCGGGTATGTCACAATCAAGAAATGTCTACTCAAGACAACTTTTACGCCGGCAGCAGACAGTCAATTGTTTTCCACCCATCGGGATTTCGGATTCGCGGGATCTTCCCACTCATTTTCATTGGCGCGATTGTCTTATTAGCTGCTCGGCCAGGCAAGGCAACTCATTCCACTGTCATCCAAGGATGCATCACCTTCGCCGTTTTTGGCATCGTCACTTTTTTGATTCAAAGTCGGTGCCGTGTCGAATTAAAGGTCACCGGGCTCGAGTTGGCGCGTGTTTTCAGCAAGGTCACCATTAATTGGGAGGACGTGGGCGACCTGCATTCTGGACTGTTTTGGTTCATTGTTAAGACCAAAGCTGGGAAGCGATACGTCGTCTGGGGTGTTTTGCACTGGACGAGATGGGATGGGCTGCGAAACGCGACGACTGCCAAGGGAATCGCGGCATGGATGACGCAACTTGCTCATGGATCATCTGATTATCGAAGAACGGAAATCCATAACGGAGTGCCCACAGGGCCACTTTAGAAAAACGAGTATTTACGTGGTCTCAAGCTCGCGATTCAGGATTCGGCGCATGTTCAATTGATTAAGCCAATCGCCGGGAACGAAGGTACGCGAGGAGGTCATCATATGTTCCGTCAGAGTTGGAAAATTGCGCGACGTTGCGAGCGATGTCAAACCATGGTCCGGTTGATGGGCGGACGTCACGCACGGCTGCTTCAAGGTCATTCATCTCGATCATACGGACATTGCCAGAACGGGCCGAATCGAGCAAGGCCCTTTCTGCCGCGGTTTCGCAAACGTACGCGAGGTCGGCCCCCGAGTAGTCCTCAGTGGCCGCGGCAAGTTTGCCCAAATCAATGTTCGCCACTGGACGATCTTGGAGGTGGTAGCGCAGTATCACTTTCCGTGCATCGGTATCCGGCGGCAATACGAGTACCGTTCGGTCGAATCTTCCAGGTCTACGTAGGGCGACATCAATATCCCACGGGTGATTCGTCGCTCCAAGGACGTAGACGCCTTCATTCGTGTTAGCGACGCCGTCCATCTCGGCCAGTAGTTGGGTTGTAGTGCCTCGCAGAATGCTGCTCCGCAGATGCGATCTCTTCTGGCCAAGAGCGTCGACTTCGTCGAGAAAAAGTACGCAGGGCGCATTTCGCCGCGCGACTTCGAAGATCTCGTGAATGTTTCGCACATTTGCACCGACGTAGGAGTCCAGAATTTCCGCTAGAGAAACTGCGACGAATTGCGCTCCCATCTCCCCAGCGACTGCTCTCGCAATAAATGTCTTCCCGCAGCCCGGCGGACCATACAGCAGCAAGCCTCCGCGGAGAGATTTCGCATAGAGCTTGACCAATTCGGGATTCCGAAGTGGGGCTAGGAATGCTGCTTCCAAGCGTTCCTTCACTTCCGTCATGCCTCCAATGTCAGCAAATCGGACGTCAGCGGCCTCAACGTCCGCAATCGCGTGAGATTGCTCGTCGCCGTCGATGAATGCAGGGGGTAAGACGCCTTCGAGATCCACGGCCATTTGAGCAAGCAAGTCATTCTCTGAACTTGTCGCGCTCTTCCGTTCAGGTGGGAGCGGCTCTATCGCGACGCTGTGTTGTTGACCACTCGATGCGGCGATGATTGCCAACGCTTCGGCGTTGGTGGGGTCTGATTGAAGTACGCGAGCGGCGTGGCGAATCGCTTCCGGTGAATTTCCTCGCGATGCGAGGAGTGCGGCGAGATGCAATCGAAGCGGAAGGTCGTCAGGCGAAGCATCAACGGCCGCCGTCAGGCTCTCGACAAGTTCGTCGCTCACAAGCGAACATTACCTTTGCGAGGGAATTTTCGCATTTTCCTCACTGTTCAATTCGTATTCCGACCCGTGTCATCGTTGTTTTCGCGCGTTGTCGCCACTCGCAAGCACAGAGCGGGTCTTGAATGGTAGTTATGCGCCATGCATCGATCGCGCCTTGGTGATCACCAAGCTCGGCACGACAGTCAGCAAGCTGAGATGCGCTGCACGAAGCGAACGGAAATCTATTGAGGTGTTCGTAAAGGTAGGTTGATGCATTCTCGAAGTCTCCGAGGCAGTGCGCGATCACCGCTTTCGCCTTGAATACGTATACGCATAATGGTTGTTCGTTGATCACGCGCTGCGCCCAACTAATGCTGCGATCGGTGTCGCCGGCGAGGAACGCGACTTCAGCGATCTCTATCCATCGAGATGGTGCGTTTGGATCGAGCTCACATGCCTGTTCAATGGCAAATTGCGCAAGATCCCACTGCCTCATCGCACACGCTGAGTAAGCGAGAGCTCGCCATGCTCCCACGAATTGCTCCCCCGGAGGATGAAGGTTCGCTTGCTTCGCGAATGCCAATGCTTCACTGTTGCGCCCAAGTTGACGAGCGTTGCCCACTGATCGGACGTACGCCCTGAAGTCAGTTGGACGGTGCTCAATTTCGAGCGTGCTCGATCTGAGATCGTCTTCAAGATATTCGCGAGTTAGCTCCTTCGCGGTCGACACTCCGCCCAACACTCCTCGAACCGTGACATATAAATGGCGAGCATTACGATCCCTTGGTTGCTGGTTAAGAACTCGCTCGAGAAGATCCGACGCTTCATTCAATCGCCCTTCGTAGCTGTACAGGATTGCCAATTCGCGAAGAAGAGAAAATGAATTGGGCTCGCGCTCCAAAGTCCTAAGCATGATCTTGATGCCCTCGTTACGGTCCATAACCGCAGCAGCAGCCGCCAATGCATACGTCGCGTGCACGTTGTCAGGGGCAATCGTCATTGCACGATTCGCTGCACTTTCTGCCTCTTCAGGTAGTCCGAAGTAGCGCGCGGATTCTGCTACGCACCTCCACGCAAGCACCTCATTCGGCTCCAGGTCAGTGGCTTTGCGGGCAAATTCGAGTGCTAGGCCTACTCGTCCAAGTCCACGAAGTGCGATGGCATAGGTGCGAACTGGCCACTCCTTCTCAGGAGCGAGCGATATCGCACGAGCCGCATATTCCAGCCCCGCAGTTGAATCGCCAATGGAGTTGGCAGCCCACGAAGCCACAACCCATCCTCTGGAGCTTTCCGGGTTCCCCGCTAAATACCGCTCGATGATCGGTTGAGCCTTTCGGAACTGACCGGCGTCGCATAAGGCATACGCGACTCCGTAGAGATCATCAGAAGGAGCAGTCTCCGCCATGGTGTTTGAGCATAAGGGGTGCCAATAACTTGACCTTGCCAGGAAAGGCGTTTCAACGTTCTTCGGCAAGAAGGTTGGGAAGATGCATCTACCAATTGCCAACCAGTGGGACGCCCTGCGGGCTGACTCGTCAGTCGGAGGTTGCGGAGAGAGGATGGCCCAAACGTTTCGTGGGATATCATTCCACTCGATGGGGCAGCCGCAGGTCTTTAGACAATCAAGGCGTCGTGTTTTGACAGGAATCTCGGCTTGTTTGGTCTTTGTGGCGACAGGGATTGCGATGGTGGTCGGTCACGATCTAGTCGGGATAGCCATCATCGTGTTCTTCGGTCTTGCTTTGAGCGTAAATGTTGCGACTCTTATATGGCCGGTTCAATTAACGGTGAGTGATCACAATTTCAAGTTCGATGGGCCAGCACGACACAGGTCCTATGAGTTTGATCACTGCGGCGAATTCCAAATCCGGAAGAGCGTAGGCGTGTGGACACCCAAGTTGATCGTTTTCAGATATGACGGACCTGGTCGACCACCTCGGTTCAGACAAAGAGTTCGCGGCGCGCGCTTGGCGTCGGTGCTAAGTACCTTCCGAATACCAGCGAGCGACTTAGTTGACCTTCTCAATGCGAGCAGAGCCGCGAACCAGCCTGTGAAGGACTGATAACTCGAATTACGCTGGTTCAAGCTCCCGTAGCACGATCTGCCAGTCGGAGAACATATAGGTCGGCACCCGATGCCTCAACGAGTTCTGGCACGAAGCGTACGTTGAGCAAGAAATACGATGAGTCGATGCCCAAAAACAACGACTATCGGCAGAGGAACGATTGGGTTTTGGGGCTTGCTGAACTTGGCGAATCCATTTATTCGCTTCGCTTCAATCGTGGATATCAGCCACCTCTACCAAGGTTTGATCGATGCGCGAACCTTGGAGTGGCTCTCAATGCTCCTGACCAAAACGGCTTTCCACTTTCTGATGAAACCCTGAGATTGTTCGAGTTGGAAGCCCGTATCGATGCTGCGCACAAAGAGCACGCAATTCTCGTAGGGACACTGACCGGTCAGGGTGTGAAAATGTTCATTCTTTACGTTCGCGACATTGATTGGCTTTCTCAACTTGAGGATGCCGAAAGAACCGTTGTCGGTGGCTACCAACTCACCATCAAAGTTGAGGACGATCCTCGCTGGAATCGCTTCGGAGAGTTCTTAAGCGCGGCGGAACGAGCAGACGCCGATCGCAGGGTATTCGACCTACTCGAGAGTAGGGGCCCAGACCTTGGACACCCGCGTCAGATCGACTGGTTTCTCCATTTCACGGCTGAGTCGAACGCGCAAAGAGCGAGGAGATGGCTCCTGGATCACGAATATCTCGCGTCGCTCACTCGCTCTGTTGAAGAAGATTTGTGGGATGTAACAGCATCGCTATTTGTCCCGATCGATCGCAGGTACGCAATTCAAATGTCCGCAATGTTCGATGCTTTTGCAAAGGAGTATCAGGGTGTCTATGGCGGATGGGGCGCAGTGAGTACCTAGCCATGTAGTTGCAACTGCCGAGACGTGAATTGTCTCGATGACTTCCCACGTTGGCGGTTCTCTCGTTTATGCCCGTGGTATGCCCGAATCGATGTCGGACGTTTTGCCGGCGTCGAGAAACTACTTCTGATCAGCATGTTAATTGATTCTCAAATTTAACTTCATCCACCCTTTCAAGGTGGCGGCACGGGTTCGAATCCCGTTGGGGGTGCTTCATAATTCCTGGTAAGAATGTATTTTCGCCAAGCGAGCATCTGCATCGAAAGTGCCATATTTTCGCAAAAAGAGCGCCATTAATGCCCAGGTAATGCCCATTCAATGCCCAAAATCACCCCGGAAATTGGCGTAGCAAGCCGCCAAACTCTTGTCGCTACTCAATTCTGGCTGTATCCGAGCCACCACCGATCTCAGGTGGTGTTCACTTTGTCGCTACACGAAGTGTCCGACTATTTAGCCTTTGCCAATTAATTCGAGACATCTATGTGAACGCTCGGTCACTAAACGGACGAGTAGGTCAGGCATCGGGCTCGCAAGAGCGACGACGTCAGGGGATTCAGCCACTTCCGCGAATGCCTCGGGGAGACTGTTTCCGATCGTTCGTACTCGGTCTAAAAGGGCATCCGGATCGAGGCTTAACTCCTTTGCAGTGTCGGGCCATGTGTTGCGATTTGGGAATATCCCATATTCGCCTCCGATCTTCATAGCGAGCCGAAGCTTTTTCTCGTGTGTGCCATAAGGCAACGCTGAGGCGATGTCGTAGAGCGGAGCGAATCGAACTTGATCTCCGGCAAGTAGCAAGGAGTAATTCTTGGCATGTCCGTCCGTACCCGCGATGAGCCAATTCCATATCAGAGCATCGGTGAATCTCCAGACGGCTTCGTCCGCAACTCGAGGTGCCATCGCGCGTCTCAGCAGGCCGGCGATTGTTCCTGGACTTGGGCCGCCGTCATTCTGGTACTTCTGTGTTGGAGGCATACCAAGCGCCTGGCAGAGGTCCTCCTGGTGGACTCGGACGATCGCGTCTCCTTTGACGATTCGGTCATATCGATCCACCACGACTGCGGATTCATTATCGAATCGGGACACCGTAGTGCGGACTGCAATGAGCCCCGCTCGACGAGCAGCATGAAGGCAAAGATGCTCGTTGAGATCGTGGTCGTCGAATCCCGCGACCGCCGGCTTCAAAATATGCGTGGTTGGAGTTGACCCAGAAGGCTCCCCCCAACGGCCGTTTACGCGCAGCAAAGCCGTTTTGGATTGAGCTCCAGCCAAACTGAACTGGCCCGTGAATTCGCGCCCAAGCCAGTTCGTCGCGTCTTCGCGCAACTCCCTTAATCGGTGCGCCACGTCGTCATCGGTGAGCCATTCGACGTTTCCTGTTTGGCTTAGGACAAGATCCAACCGTTCTGGTTTGGCAAAACGTACAGCTCCAGCACAGTCCTCACCAATTTGCGTCGATAAGAGGGCAAACGGTGTTCTCGACACGTGGAACCGCCGTGTCCAGCGAGAAAGGACCTGTTCGTTGTCTGGAAGCAGTCCCCAGAGCCAAGGCGTGACGACGCTATCGGGGTGGACCTCAACTTGAGCTGGCATCGACAGGGAGAGCGGGGTTACGCCGTCGCGAGCCCTGTACGTGTCTTCGTAGGTGAATCGAAGCTTTCCGCCTGGCATCTTTTCGATAGTTCCGGCGAGTTCGTCCTCTAGGATTACGTGAAGTTCGTCAGTCATTGGCGTCGATATTCGTCGAGCAAAGAATCCAGATTTACGGATCGTCCCTTAAAGGCTTCGCTGAGGTTGCGAGACATTTGGAAGTCGTTGCTTCCCTTGACGACTTCTCTGAGGTTTCGGTTTGGAGATATATCCATCTCCAAGTTCAAGGCGTCCAAGAGACGAAGGATCATTCCAAAATTCACAGAGCGCTTCCCGCCTTCAACTGTTGCAATCCACACCCTAGAAACGCTTGCGCGCGCCGCCAGGTCAGCTTGGCTGAGTCCAAGATCGTGTCTGCGACCTCGGATAACTGCGGCGAGGTCGATGGCGGAATTGATCTTCATGAACTCTCTTTTGTAAGCGTACGTAGACAGTATCGTTTTGTCAATGAACGTAGACAAGTGTATCATGTCTTTGAGCGTTTACAGACTTTCCTTGTCAACAATCGTTTACAATGACTCAATCCAAGTTCAATCACTTTAATTTATAGAGTCTTTCAGCTCGGAGACGACTCTAAGCTCGCCAACCTTTTTATGCGATTCAGAAAGCTATTACGACGCCACGAGTGAAGTGACCCCCAATAGCAACCGTGGTATTACTGTTTCCTAAGTTGGTAATTGAGACCTAAACAAGGTCGCATGACTGCCATTTGACTGCAAAAACCACTTCCCCAGCAATTCAAACGACGCTGAGATATCGTCGCGAGATTGGGCGAGGAGGCGTAGTGGCTAACGAGTGAGTAATCAGACGACCGCATCAGGCTCGCAATTAATTCACGCACCACAGCTCTACGTTCATGAAATGGGGAATTGCAGCTATAACTCCGCATGGTCCAGCGTGCTTAGCCAGCCATTCTCAACAGAGCAGCGTCTGATGGCCTTGAGAACGCCTTGAATTGCAGCGGATTGGTCTCGGGCAGACCAAACCAGAGACCACTCCTCGAGAATCTCTGGCTGGACGATCCTACGAGCGACCACATCGGTTGTGGCCCCCACCGCGTGAATGGCAAACGAAGCTGGCGTAAGGCCAACCTCTTTCCCAGAGTGCAAGCGGGCAAGCATTGCCTGAGGCGGCGCATTTCGGATCGACTTGATGTGAGGATGAAACCCAGATTCCTCACAGGCAACGACGTAATGGTCGTAGTGAGCCGGCGAAAGTTCGCGCGGAAACAAAAGAATGGTCTCATTCTCGAGCGAGCTCAGCGAAATCGCGTCGGCGTCCGCTAAGCGGTGTCGCTTACTCAGCACCGCTGCCGCTGGCTCAACGCGGAGAAGTTCGCTGCGAATGCCGGTCATCGGCTCGATGAACAGTAGAAGCCCAATGTCCTGTTCGCCGGCCAGAATACGGCGCGGTATTTCTGCGCTGAAGAGTTCGGTGGGTATCACACTCAGACTCGGGAACTCGCGGTCAATTGCGGTCAGAATCTCTCGCAGTATCTCAAAATTCGCCATCGGGCTGTAGCACAATCGGATCTCGCCGGTGATGCCGGCGCCGGTGAGTCGAGCTCGCTCGACTGCGCGCTCGAGAGCTGCGAGTGCCACGGGTGCTTCCTCCAGTAAGGCTCGACCGGCGGCAGTCAACTCAACCTGTCGGCTCGTACGTACGAATAGGTCGGTGCCGAGCATCTGCTCGAGGCCACGGATCTGGTTGCTCAGCGATGGTTGGGAAATGTATAGACGCGCTGCGGCGCGACCGAAGTGGAGTTCCTCCGCCACGGCCATGAAATACCGAAGCAAGCGTGGTTGTAGATCCATAGCTTCACACTATTGGTCGCGATGGCGATAAGTCTTGGACTGCCGCAGGGTAATGGTTTACGTTGATCGCTGTTGCACGTCAAAGACTCTTACGCCTAGGAGGCACGAATGGCCGAAAGTTCAACGGTAGCGGCGAACATCGAAATCGCTCGCGACTACACGCGCAGAGTTTTCAACGCGCACAACCCTGACCTCGCGTCGGAGTTCGTCACGCCCGATGTTCGCTGGCACGGTGGCACGCTCGGCACCGTTGAAGGGGTCGAGAACCTCGTCGGACTACTGCGCGGATTCATTGGCGCTCTGCCCGATCTTCACGCGGAGGAGCAGGATCTCGTCGCTGACGGGGAGACTGTCGCAATCCGATTCGTGGTCGAGGCGACGCACAAGGGCGACTTGCTCGGTATCGCGCCAACGGGTCGCAAGGTGCGCTGGGACGCGGTTGACGTCTACCGGATCAAGGACGGGAAAATCACTGAGGAATGGGCGGCGGACGACCTGACGGCAATCCTCCACCAGGTAGGTGCATACACACCACCGTGGTTAGTTCAATCATGACCAGCGAGCCGATTCGAGACCCGACTTCAGATTTTCTTTTGACTCCGGAGAATTGCGCCCTCGTTGTGATTGACTACCAGCCCAGGCAAATGTCGTCAATTGGGTCGATGGACCCGAAGTTGCTCTTGCGCAACATCACCACGGTGGCTCGCCTCGCGAAGACGTTCGGACTTCCGATCGTTCTGTCCACTGTCAACGTCGTCCTCAACGGCCTGCCGCCAACGGTCCCAGAGCTGAGAGAGGTCTTGTCGGACTCAGTAGAAATTGACCGCTCGCAGATAAACGCCTGGGAGGATGTCGACTTTCGTCAGGCCGTGGAGGCGACCGGAAGAAACAAACTGATCCTCACCGCGTTGTGGACCGAAGTGTGTCTAACGTTTGCGTCCCTCGACGCAATTCGAGGAGGGTATGAGGTCTATCCCGTCGTCGACGCGGTAGGCGGGACGTCACCCGAATCGCATCGAGTTGGCTTGGAGCGAATCGTGCAAGCGGGAGCTCAGCCCATTAGCTGGGTCATGTTGGCGGGGGAACTTCAACGCGACTGGGCTCGCCTCGCGACCGTACCGGAGTTTATGGATATCGTTCTGACCTCCCGGCTGGAGTTGGGAATCTAGATCTTCGCATCCGGTCAGTGCAAGGGAGAAACTAGGTCGGTCTCGGAGAGGCGAGCAGGGAGGATAGTCCATCACTACTTCGATGCCGGTCGAGGACGTCGCTGCTGACGTGCAGGAGAATGCTACTAACTGCGACCGGCGGTGGCGAATTCTCGGTGTGTTGGGAATCGCTCAGTTGATGGTGATTCTCGACAGCACCATCGTGAACATCGCTCTCCCCTCTGCTCAAAGCGATCTCAATTTTTCCACTGCCGATCGACAATGGATCGTGACCGCCTACTCGCTTGCATTCGGAAGCTTGCTTCTGCTGGGCGGTCGCATCGGAGACGTCGTGGGACGTAAACGCGCCCTCGTCATCGGACTGATCGGCTTCGCCATAGCTTCAGCCATCGGCGGGGCCTCGGTTGACTTCCCAATGCTCGTCATCGCCCGTACCATTCAGGGAGCATTCGGAGCGTTGCTTGCGCCTTCAGTGCTGGCTCTTTTGACCACGACATTCACTGACGTGAACGAGCGCGGTCGAGCCTTCGCGATATACGGAGCTATCGCTGGCGCGGGCGGAGCGCTGGGATTATTACTCGGCGGAGTACTCACCTCCTATGCCTCGTGGAGGTGGACACTTTTCGTCAATCTTGCATTTGCTGGGGCCGCAACTGTTGGCTCGTTTTTGTGGCTTAAGACGGACAATGGCGCCGACCACGATCCAATTGACTTACCAGGACTTTTCCTTGTGGCTAGCGGTCTCTTTTCCTTTGTTTTTGGGTTTTCACACGCCGAGACCGCCGGCTGGAGCGACCCCGTCACGATCGGATGCTTGTCTGCGGGAGTGGTTTTGCTTTCAGCTTTTGTCTACGTTGAAGCCAAGATCAAGTTCCCGATTCTCCCCTTGCGGATAGTACTGAGCCGAACTCGGGGAGGTTCGCTGCTCGCGACACTATTTGCCAGCGTTGGTTTGTTTGGCGTGTTCTTGTTCCTCACCTACTACCTGCAAGAGACGCTGAATTTTAGCCCCGTAAAGACCGGCGTCGCGTTCCTTCCGATGGTGGTGATGCTGGCCGCCACCGCTCAAGTATCAAACCGTATCCTTCTGCCGCGTGTTGGGCCCAAGCCGATCGTGCCGCTGGGATTACTCGTGTGCGCGTCAGCGCTGTTCGGTCTCCACTATGTCGAGTTGCAGTCCTCCTACTTCACTCACGTGCTGCCCTACCTCATCGTCTTGGGTGTCGGGCTCGGGTTGAGCGTTTCTCCGTCGTTCAGCGCAGGCACATTAGGGTTAGCGGCCGGAGACGCGGGTGTGGGATCGGCCGCGCTGAACACGGCACAGCAGGTCGGAGGTTCCATTGGCACTGCGCTGCTCAACACGCTGGCTGCCAGTGCTTCCGCATCGTATTTAATGAGTCGAGTGAAGACCCCGGTCACTCTGGAGGATGCTCAACTTCACAGTTACACGACGGCGTTCCTGTGGTCGAGTCTCATTTTCGTGATTGGTGCCGTGGTCGCCGGTTTCGTTCTCCAGCTCGGCAACTTGTCGGCGCTGACCTCCGGAAACACAATTGGGCGACTCACACCCACATCTGAAAAGACTCCCCACTCCCGCCTGCACCGCGTACGAATAGGTTGCCGCTAAATGTCGACGGAGCGACGAAAGCCGTACTGCAAAGGGCGTTGTGGGCCAAGCCGCAATTTTCAACCATCGATCTCGTGAAGTGTTCACCATGTCGTGACAGATGCGTTCACTATGTATTGAAGGTTGATACCGTGGGGGTGCTTTGTAATTCCTGATGAAGGTATATTCCTACCGACTGAGCATCTGCTGCGAAAGTACCGTATTTCCCAAAAAGAACACCGTTAGTGCCCATTTGATGCCCAAAATCACTCGGAGTTCGATTTGTGTGGCTGTCGGGTCGTTCGCGCTCGGCAAATCTTCTTGCCGTGGCTAGGGTGCACTAAATACCATCAGCTGCGCGAGCTGCGGATAGCCGATATTGACCGCGTAATCCTCTAAACATTCGAGAATCCTCTCTGCAAAAAACTCCTCGTAGCCGAATAATTCACTTGAGTCGCCCTCAGTAAGCACCATATCGAGCACGTCTGCGATCCATTTCGTTGAGACGTTACTGCCCCACTTATTAAACTTCCGATCGCAGAACGGTTCCAGATCAAGGAACAGATCGACCGTCAGCACGATCCGACCTTCCGATTTAAGGAGGCGACGCGCGAAAGTGAGAGTCTCCTCCAACGCGTCTAGTGGGATATGCTCCAACGTCGAAACTGAGTAGATGACGTCAAAAGTACCTTCGATGTTGGCATCAGGAAGAGTGGACTTATAAAGTTTCACGTCGGTCTTGAATACCCGATTCAACTGAGTGTGACGTTTCTCAGGATCGGACCGGTATTCACCTCCGCCGTAGTCGAAGAATGGATCGACATTATGGACTTCACTTCCCGCCCGTGCCAAAACAAACTGCAATCCTGAAAGTGCACCACCGATCTCAAGGACTCGCAGACCGGATGTCGGGCGCACTACGTGGTACGCCCAGGGGAACTCGTAGGTCCGAGTCGAACTGTTTCCCTGGAAGGCAAATGGGCCGAAGATTGGAGCGAGCTGGTAGTCCAACCCAGCCCACCGAGCCACCTTCGCTAGCCCGGGCACCCCTGCCAAATGGCCCCATGGCGCGCCCCATTTCTTGTTCCACGTTGCATATTCGGGAGGAAGCACCCGCCTCGCCAGCACCCAGTTATCCTTACCCGCACGCTTTACAAATTCGGTAGGAACCGCCATGGTAATTCGCTAACGGACATGAATTAAAGATGGCCAACATTGCTCGAATATAACCTAGATGGCCCTTGACTATCAAAAATTGAGGGTAAGCATCAATATTGTGTTTGAATCGGCCTGGGAATTCCGGAGGCTCTCCCGCTTGGGAGAGAGGATGGAATCATGGAAAAGAAGCGAACTGGGTATAAGAGGTATCCGTCTGAGTTGAAGGAACGTGCGGTGCGCATGGTCCTCGACCTTCAGCGGTCAGATCCTGGCGACAAGAGTGTTATCTCGAGGGTGGCGCGACAACTCGGGGTGGGTGAAGAGTCGCTGCGCGTCTGGGTGAAGCGAGCCCAGATCGACGCCGGTACTCGACCCGGTCTCACCACCGAGGAGCGTGAGGAGCTGAAGCGGCTGCGCAAGGAGAACTTCGAGTTGGCGCGGGCGAACGACATCTTGCAAGCCGCGGCAACTTTCTTCGGGGCGGAGCTCGACCGCCGACAGAAGAGGTAGTTACCTTCATCGACGCCCACCGGGACTCTGTGACCCGTGGGCGTCGTTGGGGAGTCGAGCCGATCTGTGCCCAACTGCAGGTCGCCCCCAGCACTTACTACGACACCAAGTCCCGGCCGGTGTCGGCTCGCCAGAGGCGCGACGAGGAACTCGGTCCCGCGCTCGAGGCGATCTGGAAGAAGAACTACTCCGTCTACGGACGGCGCAAACTCACCAAGGCGGCGAGGCGTTACGGGCTCGACTGTGGTCGCGACCAGGTTGAGCGACTGATGAAACGTCAGGACATCGCTGGGGCGTCACGCGCCAAGCGGCGCTTCACGACCCACGCCGACAAGAACAACCTGCGAGCCCCCGATCTCGTCAACCGCGCCTTCGTGGCCTCACGTCCCGATGAGTTATGGGTCGCCGATTTCACCTACTGCTCGACGTGGAGCGGTGTCGTCTACGTGGCCTTCATCATCGACGTGTTCTCACGACGACTCGTGGGTTGGAAGGCCAGTCGCACCATGACGGCCTCACTCGTCGTGGACGCACTCAACATGGCCGCCTGGACGAGGCGCACCAAACTCGACGGACTGATTTGTCACACGGACGCGGGATCGCAATACACGAGCGTGAGTTACACCGACCGCATCGACGAGCTCGGCGTCTCTGCGTCAATCGGCACCGTCGGTGATTCGTTTGATAACGCCATGGCCGAATCAGTGATGGGCATCTTCAAGACCGAGCTGCATCGCAATCCTGCCGTCCTCGCGGACAACGGTGGGCACTGGCGAGGACTCGACGACCTCGAAGTCGCGACGTGCGCGTGGGTCTCGTGGTTCAACGAAGAGCGACTCCACGGCGAGCTCGACGACCGCACGCCGGGCGAGGTCGAGGCGGAGTACTCTCTGTTAGATCAAGCCAAGGTGGCATGAGATTTCCAAGTTCGGAAGTCTCCAGGAAACCCAGGCCGATTCA
>Ga0182015_10003482_pt1 | contig 17649 bp, 19 predicted proteins | sample 712P3MmetaG_FD_120478 | JGI IMG/M metagenome (GOLD analysis project Ga0182015, IMG submission 120478) | Permafrost microbial communities from Stordalen Mire, Sweden - 712P3M metaG | ecosystem: Environmental > Terrestrial > Soil > Wetlands > Permafrost | place: Sweden: Stordalen | collected...
ACCTCGGTCAGATAGCTGCGACGCTCGTACAGACCGGAAGCCTGTAGCGCCTTCCAACGTCCTTCAGTCCCATCGTAGGTGAGATTGGCAGCGACGGCATGAGTGTGGAGCTGAGGATCTAGCTGACGACTCGTGTCGTGAGTATATGAAGCCACGATCCAGTTTCCGGTGGCTCGATTTTCGTTCAGGCCGGCGAGGCGAACCCTGGTGGCTGAGTATTTCTCTGCTTCTTCCAATGCCTCGCGCACGGCGGTTCCGTGCGCGACGACCAGTCTCTCATCACCGCCAACAATGGCCATAACGGAGACGGACTTCGGCGCCGAAAATGTCATGTCATAGAGGGACCGGGCCTTGCTTTGTTCTGTGCCATTGCTGGCGATCCGATCCGCGCTGTGACGTTGGCGGAGAAACTCTCCCGTCCGCGGGTCGAGACCTTGCCGTACCGCCTCAAAATCCTCGGAGGTAACCTCTCCTTTGAGACCAAGCAGTTCAGCGCCGCGTCCGTGCCACTGGCCTTCGACAGTGCGGTTTTGGTCGTAATAGTCGCTCTGCTGGAGATGTCGGTGTGCGTAGCCCTCACCGCCCGTCATGGCACGAATCGTCAGCACAGGTAGACGCTAGCTCTGTTCGAGATCAGAGATCAATCTGGGAGGACACACAGCTGGCACAACAATGAGTTTCAAATGAGTTCGAAGCGAGCGCCCTCGGCTGACCGACAGTCAGTCGAAAGATGTCCACGGGGGCCACTGGGGTATTGGCTTAAGCTGCACCCTCGCACCGTTTGTCCGCGTACTGGATGCGATGACTACAGGCTTGCTCTTCACGTATTTTCAAACGCCGGAACTGATAACCGAAGACGTTATCGTCGCCGCGTTTGAAGCGCTGGCATGAAGGCGGCGGGGATGCGGCACGCCGCCTCCCTCCGCCGGCTATGCTCGGCTAATTCGCCAAAGTTGCTTTCTCTTGCCATTTCGGAGCGTTCACACCCATCACGACCAGCCACAGGAACACGGATGCTTCCGCGAGGAGGGCGCAGGCCAGATTGTAGGGGGACAGATAGCTTACCAGCGGATTTGACAGATAGGTCAGCCAGCCCAAACCGGCAAACGCCATCAGCGCGCCCAGAATTCGCGGTACAAAAGTCGACCTGAACATGAGGTAGCCGATCAGGAGGCAATAGAATCCGGTAAATACCAGGGCGACGTCTACGCCCCGAGGATTCAAGCGAAGAGCCTCAAAGGTGAGTCCCACGAAGTTGAAGAACGCCGCGAGCAAAGCGAGACGTTTGTTTACCGGCTTAAAGATGGTGTAGAGGATCAGCGTCACAGCGGCCATACCCGCGTTCGCAACGAGGCCCCCTGCGACATTCACCCTGCCGCGAAGGAAGAGCTCGGTGCATGCTGCCGTCACTACGCTGAGCAAATAAAGGGCCCCCGCCATCCGGGCCCTGAAACGCGGCGACACTTTTGCAGTCCGTTGCGTCATCACTGCTGCGCTCATATTCTTCTCTCCTTTCATGCTGCGCCGGCTTGCTCCTTCCATCGTTGAACGTTCACGCCCTTCACGAGGAGCCACAGCATCAGCAATAGTTCTGCGAGGAAGCCGAGCACCAGAATGGAGGGGGACAGAGAGTTTGCCAGCGGCGGGTACAGGAAGGTCAGCCAGCCCAAACCGGCGAGCGCCATCAGCACACCCAGAAATCGAGGCAGGAAGGTCGATTTAACGATGAGGTACCCGATCAGGAGGTCATAGAATCCGAAAAGTACCAGGCAGATGTTGGCGGTCTCAGTATTCAGTTGGAGAAACATCAACGCCAGGGCCCGCAATTGTTCCACATTGAATACGCGCAAGTACGGCGCGCCTCCCAGGACGAACAAGGGGGCAAGTTGAAAGAGGCTACCGAAAGCCGTGATCGCGCATCCCACCAGGCCGAAAAACGCCGCGAGCAAAGAGAGGCTTCTGTTCACGGGCTTGAACAAGCCATAGAAGAGCGCCGTCACCGCGATATAGCACGCGGTCGCGATGAGGCCGGTCGTCAGTCCCAACCGAAATAAGGGCTGGTGAGCCAGCAGGTTATTCGCGGTAGCCGCGGCGTCGCCATCAACAACCATCCCTTTAAGGAAGAACTCGCCGATGACTGCCGTCAGAAAGTAGAGGAAATAAACGATACCGGTAATTCTGGCGCTGGGACGCGGCGCGACTTCTGCAATCCGTCCCATCATCACGGGTGTGCTCATCATTCCTCCCGGTAATTTCGGTCGTCACTGGTCCTGCAACCGAGACACGTTAGCGCGGAAACCCGCCTAACATCCCGCCGCTCCTCATCTTCTTCTTCCTGCGCCTTGCTTATCCGCGACCGGCCCGCCTCCAGGTTTCTCTTTGCGAATCTGCGGCCACGCCAGGCGCGCCGCAATCTCGCCGACATTACGCTCACGGCTTCTGCATGATCATCAGATGCGCATAGGGCGTACCAGCCCACATAATCCACGTGCCGTGGTCCTGGGGTTGATCGGAAAGGCCGGAGGTCTTTGGATCAAACGGCCAGACGAGCAGCCAGCCAGGCGCCCACTTATGAGGAGTTCCACTGGTCGCCCAAGGATCAGTGGCACTCCAATCGCTATCGCCGGCCAGTTGGTAAATAATCCCGGGCTGCGTGTTCGAGGGCTTGGGCTTGTGCGCCATCCAGTCGAAATTCCATTGCATGGCGGCGGCGTCCATGCAGGCCGGGCCATCGGCGACAACTCCGACGTGGCCAGCAACGCACGTGAAACCATTATGGCCGTCGCGGAGCACAGTCATGTTTCCCTTTTCATCCATGTCCACGACCTTGGCGCCGCTGGCGACGTTTGCGGGAGCGGCGGAAAGTGCGCGCTTGATTTTCGCCTCTTTCGACTCGGCGGCAATGACACTGTTAGCGATAAGTAGAACGAACAAGACAACCAACGGCCAGCTGCGGTATTCCATATTGCCTCCAAAACAGTTCAGCGGTGAGAACGGCGAGCTCGCGCGATACGTAGGTGATTACGCTTATCTCAAGGGAAGGTTGGCCGACGATCCGGGCTGAAACCCACCTTTTTTTCCGCAAACCGGCGCCGCAGGACCGAATTCAGCAGCGGAGCTGCGCGCGACTTCCCGTAGGTGATGACTATGCTGCACACATTCGGGCCCGCTTGCGTCCGGCAGCTGAGGGTTACACTGGTCAGTGATGCTTGTGCTTGCCCATGACGTTTTCTTTGGCCATCTCCGGTTGACTCGGATGCTGGATGGCATCACATTCTCCCATCGTATCGCAAATTCCCCGTCCGCAGATGTCCCAGTCCATACGCACAGTGACGCACATTTCGTTTTGATCACGAGCGGCGACTATGTTTCTTCCGCCAGAAGCGACGCTCATCGTCACACCACCCTGATCTACAATCCTCCGGGTACGACGCACCGCGATCATTTCAGGCGAGGAACGGGAAGCTTTTTCACCATAACTTTACGCGGCGCACAGCTGGCCCAATCGGTCGATACGGTACTTCAGCCCGTGGCTGTGTACTTGAGGCAAGAACGTGCACGTGGACTAGGCCTGGCGTTGCTGATGGAGTGTGCGCGCTGGAATTCGAGTTCGTCACTAAAGGCAGAATCGATTTGTGTGGAACTGTTGGCGGAAGCCACAGATGCCCCAAAATCAGTCTTGCGAAAGCCGCCGTACTGGCTGCGTACCGCCTGCGAACTCCTTCAGGACTGCCCTGGCGAAACTCCCCGAATCCGCGAAGTGGCCAAAGCGGTCGGCGTTCATCCCGCGCATCTGGCTCGCGCCTTCCGCACTTTTCTAGCATGTACTCCCGGCGACCTCCTTCGCGCGCGGCGCCTGGAGCTTGCGGCGGCGGCGCTGATGAATTCAGATCGATCGCTCGTGGATATCGCCCTCGATAGCGGCTTTTTCGACCAGGCACAGTTTACGAAGGCTTTCCGCCGGACGTACGGTATTCCTCCCGGTGCCTATCGCCATTTTAATCTTCGTCGCTCACGCCATGTTGCAATTTGACAAGACGTGGACTACTGCCGCGCACGACACTCTTAGGAACGATCCAAATTCCTCTTCTGGACAGTGCGTCTTGACCGTCGCCCAAATAAACCTATTCTTCTCCGCCCTGCTCACCCTGCTTGCTTCCTCCGGAGTGCTTCTTGCCCAAGCTGCTGCCAAACCGGACCAGTTCTTGATTGGCATCTGGGGCACTGAGCAATCATTTGGACCCTTCGTGCATGGCACCCTGACGATCGACGGTCGCCAGGACCACTGGCGCGCCGGAATTGCCGGTTTTAACGTGTCGGCGGAACACAACGGCGGTCGCATTACCTTCTCATTGCCCGACGGGGCAGGAGAGTTTCGCGGCAGCCTCGATCACGCGTCACACACTCTGAGCGGCGACTGGATTCAACCTGCGGGCGTCATTAACAACAATCGCTACGCCACTCCGGTCAGACTCGTGGCGGTGAGCCCCTCCGTCTGGAGAGGAGAGGTCGTGCCCCTCAGCGAGCGCATTTCGTTCTATGTCTCGATTCAGCCGCAGCCGGGCAGCTCATTGACCGCCGTTGTCGTAAATCCCGAATATAACCTCTTCGCCCGCCGCTTCTATGACGTAGCCCTTAACGGCTCAACTATTACCTTCACGAATCCGAAGCGCACCGGCGACCACTTCATCGGTACTTATGACAAGGCATCCGATCAGCTGTGGCTCCCTCTGCTCGATTCCTATCCACCGCTTCCGCTTTCGCGCCGCAACCGCGGCGGCGCCCTGGGTTTCTACGCCCGTACTCCTGCCACTGCAGAGTATTCATACGTGAAACCGGTTCCCGGAACTGATGGATGGTCAACTGCATCGCTAGCCGAGGTGGGACTCGACGAGCAACCCATGGCCGCACTAATAAAGACAATCCTAACTGCCGATCCCACGGACAATGCAGTGGGCATTGACAGTCTGCTGATTGCGCGCCATGGAAGGTTGGTCCTGGAGGAATATTTTCACGGCTTCGACCAAGAGCGGCCGCATGACATGCGCTCTGCATCGAAGACCTTCGCGCCAGTCTTGGTCGGTATCGCGCGGGGTCGCGGAATCAAACTTGGCCCAGACACGCCGGTTTATCCTCTTTTCTCCGCGGACGGTCCTTTCACCCATTGGGACACGCGCAAGAGTCAGCTGAAGTTAAGAGCGCTGATGACCATGACCTCAGGATTTGCCTGCGACGACAACGACGATGCCTCACCCGGCAACGAGGACAACATGGAGAGTCAGACTGCCCAGCCGAACTGGTACAAGTACACGTTGGACCTCCCCATGGTTGCCGAACCGGGTGGTAAACACGCGCTCTATTGCTCCGCCGACCTCAATCTGGTGGGCGGAGCCGTTAGCCAGGCCACTCACCTATGGCTGCCGCAATTCTTCGACCAATATCTGGCCCGTCCTCTTCAGTTCCACACCTACCACATGAACCTGATGCCCAATGGTGAGGCATACATGGGCGGTGGCCTTTATCTTCGACCCCGGGACGAGCTCAAGCTAGGCCAACTCTATCTTTCAGGAGGCCTATGGAATGGCCGCCGCATCGTAAGTAAGAACTGGGTGCAGCAATCCACCGCGGCGTATTCCACCTTCGACCCGCAGACTGCTTACGACGCTCCTCATGAATACGGGTTAGGCTGGCACATTAACCACCTGCGCGTGGGCGATCGTGTCTTTCGTACTTACAGTGCAGGCGGCAACGGCGGCCAGATCGTAATAGTCATACCTGACCTCGATATGGTTGTAGGCTTCAATGGCGGAAACTACGGCGAATTTTCGAAGTGGTATCGCTGGGGGCTGCAGTTGGTACCTCAATACATTATTCCGGCAGCAGGGACGGCGCGCTCATCGATGAGCGGACAATTGATGCAACGCGTCCAGAAAGATTTATCAGGTCAATAAGTTCGCGAGCCCTACGGGAAAGAGATTTGCCTGGATAACGGGCAAACCGGAAACTACCGGCCTAAAGATGAGAACGGGAGATCCCGGCATTGCCGGCAAGAGATCTCCCGCTGTGGGCTTCTTGATTTGAGCAGCTGCTTATGCGTACAGCGCCAGACTGCTGCTGTTGGCATGTTCTTGCGCTTCTTCCGACTCGGCGTCCTTGCCTTTGAGGGAGATCCTGATACGCCCGGCATTTATGGGCGCCGAAGGACGGTATGAAGACTGGGTCTACTTAGGGCAATAAATTACTTGACTCCACCACGGTTTTAGGCTAAGATTTCGTTCATGGAGAACAAGTCCATGAGCGAACCGACGAGCCTTCAAGAAGCAATTCTGTACTTCGCGAATCCCGACAATTGCACCGACTATCTTGCGAATCACCGATGGCCTGACGGTAAAGTCACTTGTCCTACGTGCGGTTCTGACAGGGTAAAGTTTAGAGCGCATCGTCGCACTTGGACTTGCTCTACGCATCACGCCAAACGTGAGTTCTCCGTCAAGGTCGGCACTGTCATGGAAGATTCGGCTATCGGCTTGGACAAGTGGCTTGCCGCAACGTGGATGATTACGAATTGCAAGAATGGGATCAGTAGCTACGAGATCGCCAGCGCACTGAAAGTCACCCAGAAGTCGGCATGGTTTATGCTCCATCGCATCCGGCTTGGCCTGCAGGATGAGTTCTTCGGCAGCAAGCTTGCCGCTAACGGCGGCGAAGTTGAAGTCGATGAGAGCTTCATCGGCGGCAAAGCACGCAATATGCACGCCAGCAAGCGCCAGCGCAGAATCACTGGGACTGGTGGCAAGGACAAGACCGCAGTCATGGGCATCTTGGAACGTGGCGGAAAGATTCGCACCACAGTCGTTCCGAATCGCAAGCGAAAGGCGCTGCAAGACGAAGTACGCCAGCACGTCACTGCTGGGGCTGCGCTCTACTCCGATGCACTCCGTTCCTACGATGGCTTGGCTGGAGATTACGCGCATAAGGTTGTAGATCACGCTGTCCGATACGTTGACGGACGTGTTCACACAAACGGATTGGAGAACTTCTGGAGTCTCCTGAAGCGCGGCATCTCTGGCACATATGTGAGCGTCGAACCTTTTCATCTTTTCCGTTACCTTGATGAGCAGGGTTTCCGATTTAACAACCGCCGACTTGATGCGGCTGGCCGTTTCAGTCTCGCCATCTCTCAGATCGTCGGTAAGCGGCTCACATGGAACCAACTTACCGGAAAGGATGGAGCCGCCGCGATTAACTAACCCTTACCGCTTGAAGCGCGGGAAGCGGGCTTCTTAGCCCGCTTTTTTGTTGCCCGTTTGCGTCTCCATTTCTTGTCTCTCCGCTGGATTTCTTCATGGGAGACAGACATCAATCTCCGCATAACCGCATCGAACTTCTCAAACTCGGGATTGCTCATGGTGTCTTCTTCTTTCCGGGTTTTATCGAGGTCGAACTTCGCCATTTTCGCTGGCATGGTATAGATGTGATGAAAATATTCATCGGTGAATTCGAGCACAGCGTCTGCATCAGCTTCCGTCAGCGCATGATCCGATGCGTGCGCTGCGAGATTCCTACCAAGTTTTATCTTGTGCGCCATTTCGCATAATTGCTTGGTGATCTTGCCTTGGACATGAACCCAATCAATCATCTTAGAAAGCACTTGATCTGGTGGCGCTCCTAACTGAATGCAGTTAGCTTTAAGGCGATCAGGAGAAATAAAGTTGTGCAAAGACGCATGGTGTAAGCAGAGTACCAAATGAATGAGTGGTTGCGGGATAAAGGTGGGCCGCCCGCCGTCGGGGCGGGTGGGGATCCAGAACGAATTAACCGCAGCGAGTTGGCCAGCCCCCAGGCACTCGCACGCGGAGTAAACTAGGGGTACGCGCGAAGACTACGGAGTAATCTCAAACACAGTTCCACAACCCTGACCGCCGCATCCAGTACCCGGTCCTTCTTCCGTGACGCCGTATAGATTTCCGCTGCCGTCACGAAGCAATTTACCCTCCGGTCGACGGCCGTCAGTGCCGCCCTCAAAGTTATACAGCGTGGTTTCGGGCCAGGGAGTTCCGTTCCGCGGCGCGAGTTTGTACACCGCCCCCGCCCCGGCAGACCCGCCTCCATAGGTGACGCCGTACGCGTTTCCTGACTGGTCGAAGCTTAAGGGGCCGTAGGGGATGTCGGGATCGTGGTACTTGGGGAAGGGGAACGCGTAAATATTCTTTTTCTTCCATTTGTTCGTCGATTGAGAAGTGAACTGAAACACACAGCCGCGCAGCCGCGGAAGCCCTGTGCTGACGCCGTAAAGGTTTCCCTGCTGATCGGCCACCAATCCGAATGGCGGATTTCCGCCGTCCCCGGCGCCCTTAAATGAATACAAGACTTTTTCAATCCACTTTCCCTTCGCGTTTTGGGAAATCTTGTAGAAGACGCCGAAGGCTTGATTGCGTATTGGCGTACCTCCGTACGCAGTAGTGCCATAGATCGCGCCATCAGAGCCAAGCACCAACAACCCCTCGGGGTCTTCACCGTCAACGCCCAACTCGAAGGCGTGAAGAGTTGTGAGGGTCCAGGCTCCTCCGGAACTAGATAGGCGGAATACCGTCCCGGACCCTTTCGGTCCAAACGCGGCGGTTGTCCCGTAGAGATTTCCAGCAGAGTCCATAACAACTCCACCCCCGACAGTTCCGCCATCTCTTCCGCCTGTAAATGTATGGAGTACCGTTATCGTCCACCCGTTTGAGCCGGGTGATAATTCGAAAACGCTGCCGCACTTCGGCGCACACCCGTACCCTCCGCCGCCGGTGGTTCCGTACAAATTCCCTTGGCTATCCCAAATCAGTGCCGCTCCGGGATACTGGCCGTCGGCACCGCCCGTGAAGTTGTACAGAACTGTCTCGTTCCAACCTCCCGTGCCGTTGGGTGACAGCTCAAACACGGTGCCCAGTCCGTTGGCTCCGCCCTCGGACGTAACTCCGAACAGATTGCCGCTTTGGTCGGAGATCAGTCCGCCTACGGGCGCGTATCCGTCCGGGCTGCCTTTGAACGAGTACAGGACGGTTTCCCCCGCGTGGACCAAGAGTGAACTGAAGGTAAGAACCAGCGATATCGCGAGCAGTTTCATTTTTGCTCTCCCAGCCGAAATGGGCACACAAAACACGATTTTACTATTTCGGATTTTAGCACGAAACAGAGTGCAGGCTCGTGCTTGCTCAAGGAGGCAAGCTCGTTGCCTGATTTCAGGTCCGTATACATGAATCAGACTACGTACTTGACTCGGCGCCAAATGGTCAATACCTATAGTGGTTAGTTCCGCAATCAAACGATGGCGACCGGGAGGGTCTATGCTCACGTCACTCGTCATGTTTTTCCGGCGCCTCAAGTAATTTATTGCCCTACTTAGGCATGATGGAGCGGGAATGGAAACGACCAGTGGCCGATGATGATCGATTTTCGGGTTTCTCCCGGGAGTCCGCTCCTTCGCCGCGAGCTTCCATCGTGCTGCTGTTCTGGAGCTATTTCGAGACCCGCATCGAGAGGTTGCTGCGAGCGGGTCTATACCGAGAAAAATATTCGGCAGCACGTGCGGGATTCGCTACCGAATGGAACGCCCGGCGCATGCTTGGCTTTGTTGAACAAATAAATCCGAATTTCTACCCGGTTCCTCTGAAGCCTCCGCAGCAAATAGCGCCGGGGCATAAGTTCTTCGACAGGGTCGCCGACGGCTTTCTCACTAAAGAAGACTTTTCGACCCTATATGACGGAAGCGCGGAAGTACTCCATTGTCGCAATCCCTACGCACCGGGCGATCCGACTATCAACGTCAAATACACCGTTGACGAATGGTCCCGTCGTATCAAGGCGCTGCTGAGCTGGCATTTCGTGCAAATAGTGGATGTCCAAGGATTATGGGTTATTCAAGTACCAGATCAAGGCCCAGTTCAGGGATTCCCCGCAGCAGCGGACGGTCCGTTTGTCGTGGAGCCTTTTAGCTAAGCTGAAGAACGGACTCTGAGAGTAACCGCCACCTCTAGCGAGCAATTTAACTTGCGATGGTAGTTGAATTAGGCAGGGTTGGCCAGACGATAGCCGTTAGCGAGGCAACACAGAGGCGTTGGGAATGATAGCGTCCATTATCATTCACGATTCAGAAAATCTCGCGCGGTTCGTTCGAGCGCCCGAGATCGAGCACACTGCAGGCACACAGCATGTTAGTAAGGATAAGCATCTATTGAGGGAGGCCCCCCTGTGCGACTGATGGGCCGTCAGTCTTCCCAGTCCTCCTAATGTCCCCTCATTTGTCAGACATCGGCCCACTGCGAGATCGGTCATGTCGTCACTGGTCGAACGGGAGGGGCGAGAGCGAGAGACACCATCCCTAAGCCTTCGGCTTAGGTCGGTGCAGGCCGTCCTGGGACCAGCGAACGCTGCTCGCACGAAGTCGAACAGCATTCGAGTCCGTTCGAATTGCGTTCGATTCTCATTCGAACGGATATGGATAATCTGAACACTCTAGATTACTCAACGCTCGCCGCAGGCAGCCCTGATCGTTTAGCGGTTGACGAACGTACGCATAATGCGTAATAATATACGCATTATGCGTAACTATTCCGTGCTGACTGCATTGTTCCCACAGGTACGGCAGGGCGTGCTCGCGGCTACGCTCGGCCAGCCAGATAAGTGGTGGTATCTTTCGGAACTCGCGGGCCGTTTGGGCACGAGCCCGTCAAGCCTTCAGCGGGAGTTATCATCTCTGGTGGCAAGCGGAATATTGGTGCGCCGGCGGGAAGGCACAAGGGCCTATTTCAAGGCGGAGACCAAGTCCCCGGTGTTCCGAGACCTGCAGCACCTCTTCGAAAAAACGGCAGGGCTGGCTCCGATCTTGGAGCACATACTAAAACCGTTTGGGAACAAGGTTCAGAGTGCTTTTATCTATGGTTCTGTGGCACGAAGCCGGGAAAATGCGATGAGTGACGTGGATGTGATGGTCATTGGCAGAGCAGGTCTTGCTGACCTGTCTCCGGCGCTCCGCAAGGCGGAGGCGCGGCTAGGACGAGAGGTCAACGTCACGACCTATTCCCCAGAGGAGTTTCGGGAGAAAATCAAATCGGGCGACCATTTCCTTGCCGCCGTTTTACGAGGACGGAAACAGTTTGTGAAAGGAGGCCAGAGTGACTTGGACGAACTTGCTGGCAAATAACGAAGCCCAGAAACACAAAACGTCCAAGAAGGAATTAGACAATATGCGGGCGCTGATCGCCCGCGACCTCGCAGACGCGAGTCTTGCTGGCCTTTCAGCAGATCGGAGATTCGCCACTGCCTACAACGCGGCGCTCCAGGCGGCGAATATGGCCATTGCCTGTGCGGGATATCGGATCGTGAGCAAAGTCGGACACCACCGGGTGTCCTTGGAAACTACGAAACTGGTGCTGGGTAAAGCCGCGCACAAGTACGCCGACTATTTTGAGACGTGCCGACGAAAGCGAAATACTATCGACTATACTTTCTCCAATGTTGCGACGGACACGGAAGCAAAAGAGATCCTCGTCCAAGCAAGACAGTTTTACGTTGAAGTCGAAGAGTGGATTGCGAAAAACCACCCCGCGCTGAAAATGTGAGACCTCAAGGCCAGCCTAAATCGACGCCGCGGCCAGTCACCAGTTGTTGGACAAGCTCATAGGACACCTACCAGAAGCCCGTTTCTGGCCAATCAGTAGCGCGTTGATAGTTCGGTGGCCACAAGCGCGTTTCTCGGTAGTAATCTCGAGAATCAAGGTCAGAAGGGCACCTAACCTTGTATAGCGCGAATTGCTGACCACCTTCGTGGAGGGAGGGGGCGTCTGAGTTCGTCGGCGTGGGTCTCATTGATGGCGTTCTGTGGTACAAAAGTTTCACGATTTTCGATGCCGATTATGAGGCGGGTACGTGTTCACTCCAGAAGAACTACGACAAGCCGAAATCTTTGCCTGTCTTGACGAGGCCGAATGCGCTCGATTGGCGCATACTATCGCCGATGTGCGGCTCGATCCGGGCGAATGGGTCTTTCGGGAGGGTGCACCCGCCTTGTTCTATGTCCTGTTGGAAGGAAGTGTGCGGATAGTTCTAGATGTTCACGGAAAGCAGACCGAGTTTCCGCAATACGAACTCAAGCCGGGCGAGTTCCTGGGTGAAGTGCCTCTTCTGCTGGGAACTCCGACCTTCGGCTCATTGCGAGCCCAAACTTCGTGCCGCATCGCGCGCCTGGATAAGCAGCAGTTTCATCACTTGATTCGAGACTCAAAAGAGGCCCGCACCATGATTCTGGAGACGCTGGGTGAACGGCTTTTGCTGATCCAGCAACGCTCCCTTTCCTTACCAACATCGCGGGTGCTCATCTTCGGCCGCAACAAGGATGAGGACTGCCATAACATCCGTGCATTTCTTTCAGCAAATCGTATTCCTTACGAGTGGATTGATCGCGACCGCCATCCGGAACAGTTGCCTGCCGGCATCTCCGACGACCCTGATTGCCCGGCCGTAACTGTTGATGGGCAACTGTTCAGTGAGCCGCCGACAACAAGGCAGGTCGCGGATGCCTTGCAACTGCAGACCAAGCCCAATCGCGACAGTTATGATGTGGTGATTGTGGGGGCTGGACCGGCCGGTATGGCCGCCGGCGTTTATGGGAGTTCTGAGGGGCTTAGCGTGCTGATCGTCGAGCGCTGTGCCGCAGGCGGGCAAGCAGGCACGTCGTCCCGTATCGAAAATTATCTTGGGTTTCCTGAGGGGATTTCAGGGGATGACCTGACCGGGCGCGGATTCAAGCAGGCGACCCAATTCGGCGTGGAAGTGGCGCTGACGCGTTCCGTTGAAAAGCTTACTCCTTCGAGTGAAGGCTACGTGTGCGAGTTTGACGGCGGCCAGTCGGTTTCAGCCCGAGCTGTGGTGTTGGCGACAGGCGTGGACTGGCGTCGGCTGCAGGCGAAGGGTGAAGATCGATTGCTGGGACACGGCATCTTTTATGGAGCGGCCCGCCAGGAAGCTACCAATGTAGTCGGCAAGAAAGTCTTTATCGTAGGAGGCGGCAATTCAGCAGGACAAGCAGCTTTATTTTTGTCGAGCTATGCGGCTGAAGTGAAGGTATTGGTACGGAGCGAGGGGCTGAAACTCAGCATGTCGCAATACCTGATTGATCAGATTGCATCGAAGGCCAATATCAAGGTGCTTCCTCATACCCAGGTTGTTTCTGTTAAAGGCGAAAATCATTTGGAACGAATTGAAGTGTGTGGGGACGCATCGATTGAGATGGAGAATATTCGCTTCTATGAAGCCGATGCATTGTTTGTGATGATCGGCGCCGATGCCAGCACGTCATGGCTACCAGACGATTTGGAGCGTGATCCACGCGGCTATATTTGCACGGGACGCGACCTCACCACCTGGAAACTCGATCGCCATCCATTTCCCTTGGAGACCAGCTTGTCGGGCGTGTTCGCGGCTGGTGACGTGCGCCACAACTCCATCAAACGAGTATCGAGTGGCGTGGGCGAGGGCAGCATGGCCATCGCTTTTATTCATCAATACCTGGCTATATAGCAGACTGGAACGGACGATAATGTTAGGCGAACAAATTCCGCTTCAGCAATGGTCCAGCTTTTTTTCGATTACCGCTGCGGCGTCCGCGACCCTGCTCGGACTCCTGTTCGTCGTCATCACCATTGCGCCGGGTATTGGGCGGTAACTTGCATCCAAGAGCAAAGTGTACCTGACCCCTGCGGTGATTTATTTAACCAGCGTCCTCATCATGAGCGCGCTGCTGACCATCCCCAACCAAACGCGACTTTCAGCCGTCATTTGCATTTCCATCATGTGTGTTTTCGGCTTGCTTTACATTGGCTCGCTGACGGTCATGCGAAGTGAGGTTTACGAGAGTCGCTTTGATCGGTACCGCTATGCAGTGGTGCCGTTGCTCGCATACGTCGTCTTGTTCAGTGGTGGCTTGGTATTGCGCCGAAGCGGGCAGATCGGCCTCGACGTCGTGGCAGCAGGGATGGTCATGTTGCTGAATGCCGCAATTCAGAATTCGTGGTCAATTGCGATTTCAATCATTTCGTCGGAGGAGTGAGAGTGGACCCTCGCACCCTCTTCCGCAGCCTCGTCGCGATCGTGGTATCGGCATCGCCCAGCTAGGTCATCGCTTAGGCCAGCCGATCGCGAAGTCTGCGATATCGTTGGCAGTGGAACGAGCGATGTCGGGACAGATAACCGGCAAAAGCTCGACGCCGTGGCAGGCGCCCATCATTTGACGGCAACGCGCTGAAACGCCGCTCGACATCAGCAGACGGTAGAAGGCGATGCCCTCATCGCGCAATGGGTCGCACTCGTTGACGCTGATAACCGTCGGAGGCAGGCCTTCGACATCCTCGCGAGTGGCGAAACTGGGCCATGCGAGAGGGTTGCGGCCGTTAAAGGCCTCGATGCCATAGGCCATGGTGGCACGGTTGTCCCCGAAGTTGAGCACGATGCCCTCATTCTCGATGGAAGACGGGTACTGCGGCTGCGGCCACTCACCGGCGATGTAGGGGACCAAGGAGTAGATGCCCTTGATCAGGCCGAGTTCACCATCCTGCTTCAGCTTCATGCCTACGGCGAGAACTAGGTTGCCGCCGCCGCTTTCTCCGGCGACGATGATGCGCTTCGCATCAATCTTGAGAGTGGTTGCATTCGCGTGTACCCACTTAAGGCCTGAGATGCAATCGTTCAGGCCCGCGGGAAATGGAGCGATTTCCGGTACTTCGGAGGGATGCACGGAGTTGCGGAATTCAACCATGGCCACCGCGACGCCTCTGGCCGCGATCATGCGGGCCCAGGTCCTGTAGTTGCCCTCAAAGCAGGAACTCATCTCCATGCGGCCGCCGTGAATGTAGTAGACGCATGGCAAAATCTCACTGTTGTCCGGACGGACATACCGGATCTTGATGGTGTTTCCGTCGGGCGAGGAGGTGAGGGTCTCGACGCGCACGCTCAAGCCGGCGGATGGAGCGATCTCCTCGCTGTCCATCGAGTCGAACAGGGCCGTTTGGTGGGCCAGTGCGGCCAGCGCCGCCGGAGAGTTTTCCTGTGCGAGCAGTTCTTCGCGGCTCGAAACGTTCGGCTTTTCTACTGGCGCAGGCATGTCGGCGAACACTTTTTTGATGCGGGGATCAAGACGGGGATCGGTTTCGGTCTTCGAAGGCGTGCTGGCTTTCGCCGGTGGGATTGTCTTTGCGGCGTTCTCTCCGGAAAGCTGCGGTGCATTCAGCGGTGATTGGGTCGGCATGTCGGTTCCTTTCTGATTAAGAGTGAAGGCAAGCGACTTGCGGTGGGGTGATCCGCTTGCCTCGTGGTAGATCGGTCTGCCTTCGCAGCAGACCTATCCCGCGTATAGCCCTGACTAAGTGAGACTGTCTCTTCGTTCCGGCTCTACGGTTTGACCGCGAGACCAAACGTGTCATCGAGCCAGTCAAAAATGCGAGCGTTCGCAAGACGATCCGCGCCGCACTGGCAGTGCGCACCTGCACCTTCCGCGGTGGTGAAACGTATCATGGTCTTCGGACAGGTGAGGTGCTCATAAAGCACGTCAGGCTGGCCCTTCAAGTACATATCTTCTTCGGCATCGAGGACAAGCGTCGGACAAGAGATCTGCTCCGCGATGCCGCCGCGAAGGTTGAACTGGAGTATTTTCGCAAGGGTAGCGTGCGGCGTGGACTCACCCATGACGAACTCGGCTTGGTCTCCACCCCATTTGGCGTCAGGCGACTTACTCATACCCTCTACGATCTTGCGATCGAGTTCCGGAGCTTCTTTCTGATTGAGGGCAGCAATAAAGGCTTCCCGCTGATCCGGTGGAACGGATGCCAACGTTGCGAGTAGGAACGAAACGTTCTCCAGTCGTTGGCATGGGGATGACTACCGTAAATGAGGGACGTTGGCGCGAGCAATCACGGGAAAAGTTACCAGTTTCTGCTTGACACTCCTTTCCGGCTGAAACAGAATGTCTAACGCAGGTGTCGTTGACGGGCGACCGACTATTTTGTTCTTACCGAAACGTCGTCTCACACCGTCAAATGAACGGCTCGATCCCTGGAACCCGAGCTCGTGCGCAGGCGACAGTGGCTTTCTCGTGAAAAATTCCTTGACTTGCTCGGTGCAAGCAATCTCATCTTGGAAGAACAGCGGTAAAGACAACGTTTCTTGGATTCGTCGCGGTGCTTGCTCTGGTGCTGTCTGTTGTGGGTTTACATCCGCTGCTATTGCTTCTGCTGGCCGGTGGAGTAGCGTGCGTGCCGGCTCTAAGAATCTCGCGTGGGTCCTTCTCGTGACCTCTACCGGGGTTACAATGGATCGTTCTTGGGAGGAACGCCATGAACAGGATCCACCTCCTCGCGCTGATCGCAACGCTCGTTCCCCTGGCGACGGCGCAGGACAGTAGTGTTCCGCCACCCGTCACCATGAGGCAGAACGCTCAAGCCGCCCCTACCCAGCCGGGCACAGAACTGGCGGTGAGAAAGGACTCGTCGTACGAACCTCCATTTTGCCCGCCCAAGACCTGCCTGTACTATGCTGGCGACTATGACTCAAACGACTCCAACGCCAACGGCCTGTTAAATGCCGACTACGACAGCGGCAAAAACGAGGGTCAGGTGTTCGTTGGCGTAAAGCCGCCCAGGGCTGCCACGGTCACCGGAGTTACTTTTAACGAGTTCTTTACCTCGGGTTTCACAGGCACGAATCCGACTCCATTCCAAACCCAGATTGGCATCGTGCAGGGTTCTGGCGGCACAGTCGTCTGCAACACCACGGGCAATGCCACCATGAGGCAGTATGGCGAATCCGACTTCGGGTTGGTTCAATACAGCTATACGGTCAAGAAGCTGAAGCAGCGCTGCAAGGTGCAAGCTGGAAACAAGGGCGCTACCTACGTCAACCTTCTCCCGGTTTCCAGCGATGGTTATGGCTTTGTGACCGATGTTGAGGATGAAAAACCAGAAAACCATCGTGGATGGAAGAACGATATCGATGATTCCTACTTTCAGGGCAGTGAGTATCCATACGAGCCTACTTGGGGCAGCAGTGGTGCTTGCTCGGGCAACGGTTGCGACCTGTTCTCCATAGCTCTGACCGGCACCGAGACGAAGTAAAGAGCAACTGGATCGCAGCGCGCTGCATATGCACTCTTTAAGTGCGTCTAACAAAACCTCATTTCGTTGGCAAGCCGTGAAAGTATCGAAACATCCCTACGGACAGGAGTTGTCCAATGGCCATCGAATTATTACCTGACGGGTTGTGGAAACTGGTCGAACCGTTTATCCCAGTCGCCAAGGCAAAGCCCAAAGGCGGAAGACCGCGCTTTGTCAGACAGGGCATGTCTCACTGGCATTGTATTCATTCCTGCGCAGTGGAACCCCTTGGGAGATGCTGCCGCAGGAGATGGGCTGTGGCTCTGGAATGAGTTGCTGGCGACGAGTGCGCGCCCCTCCCTGGCTTCGCGAATACAACGGTCGACTCGGTAACAGTTCTATTGTGCTAAGCAGTATCCGCTAGGACAATTGCCCGTGTTGTGCGGTAGTCAAGATGTGGTGAGGTCGGACGGATTACCAGCCGCCGCCACCGCCGCCATCACCGCCGCCGCCCGATCCTCCG
>Ga0182015_10003483_pt1 | contig 17645 bp, 22 predicted proteins | sample 712P3MmetaG_FD_120478 | JGI IMG/M metagenome (GOLD analysis project Ga0182015, IMG submission 120478) | Permafrost microbial communities from Stordalen Mire, Sweden - 712P3M metaG | ecosystem: Environmental > Terrestrial > Soil > Wetlands > Permafrost | place: Sweden: Stordalen | collected...
AGCTCTTGCGCCGATGCAGGTACGGCAACTTTGCCGTCAAGAATTTCATGGCGGTTTACATCGCCTCCATACATGGCTTTGTCTCCACTCTTGTCGGCTTGCATTACGGCACCATCCAGGCTCACTCCGGCAAAAACGCCTTTGGAACGCGAGTAAGACAGAATCTCCGCATTCAATTTAAGGTCGGTGCCAGCAGCGGCACTCCGGCCCACAGGTCCGGCTGCTACAGAAGCGTCGGCTCCAAGCTTGAATTTGTCGCTCATCAGGCTTTGCAGGGCGTGATCGTTCATAAAGAGCATCACGATGTCGGTGGAAGAGCCCCCGATCTGATAGCCCACACTTCCGCCATCAATAGCCACAAACATGGGAGCGCTCCATCCATGCTCGGTGCGACAGGTTGCTAATCCCCTGCCGTAGCTGCCACCGAATATGAAGGCAAACTTTTTGTCCCCGGGAATGATGGCGACACACTTTGCCGACTCCAGAAGACCCGAAGGAATGCCCTGATCCGGAGTATTCATGATCTCCTGGAAGACCTGGGCAGCTTTCTGGGTGCGATTCACATCGTCCTCGCGGTCCGAGGCGACAGCAGTTAGAGTTACGAGCAGAACTAACGTTGTGACGATCAGAATACGTTTCAACATTTGTTATCCTCCTTCGAATTTGAATTCGCTAATGCAAACGCGCTGCCGATTCATCGATTCCAGGTCTCGGGTTCAGTTTGCCGAGATGCAAATCGTCAGCGCAAATCAATACGGTGGTCGTGGATGAACTGGCGTCTTAAACTACAGTCGTTCATCACCGGCGCGGGAATTTCTAAGATGTTTCGCCGCCTGTAGTCAGTGTGTCCGCACGAACAACGGGAGGTCGAACCTCACGGCTTGCGCTCTTTTTTTTCCCATGGCCTAGAATCAACGGCGGGTGATCCACAACCACATCCTAGACAATGGGAAGAAACATTTCTGTTCAATAGGGACCACATTTCAATTTGGGTCAGCGCAACCGTGGATGAGATGGAAGTGTTGTGGCGAACCGGATGCCTTGATCGCTGAGCGCGCCAAGAGTTGGAGATGGTGATCGGACATCGACGGACCGTGATTTGCGGTGTCCAGTCGGACTCAAATCAGCGAGAAGACACATCGTAAGGACGCAAAGGTTATGCGAATTGTCGAGCTCCCATTTGATGTTGATCCAGTATTAGCAACGGCAACTCTCCAGAATGGAACGTTGCAGGTCGTGTTACCGCGGTCACGGCAGGTGAAGTCTTTGAGTATTAGGCGGATGCAAAAAAGGCGCCCGAGACCCAACTTGTCGTATGCCATCTCCAGGGAAAAACCAGATCACGCTTTCCTTCGAGCTGCCTGATTTTCCTATTTCTCCAGATCCATTTTTGCTTAAGTCGAAATGGCGCTACCGCTTTGTTCCTTGCTCCAGTTTTAAAAGGAGGGGTTGCATCTCGGAACCCACAGCGGCATCTCCTTTTGCCAAACCCGCAATGACCTGATCGCGTGTTGCTAAAATCTCTCGGAGCACATTGCGCAGGGTTTCGTCCTGGGTACTGCTTGAAATGCGCTGAGCTTGATCAAAAAAATGATTGGCATCATCTCCGGAAGTTCCATAATTCTTTTGTGTTGCCTCCAGGTACATCAGAGTGGCCGCATCTCGTAGCTGAGACAGTTGTTCAGCAAACCGACATGTTTCGAGCTGGGCTGTCGAGGTTGACACCTCTTGCTCGAAGCGGTGTGCTCGGTAATATTGCGGAATGAAACCCGCCAAGAAACCTACAACGAGCAGACTGAGCCAGAGAATGAGATTGTTTCGCATAAATCTTCCTCGCTTTCTGCTTTACGTCGTGAAACCGCTGTTACCCAAGACAATACCACCGATCAACTTGCCCTTTAACGGCAATGCTCCTGAACAGCATCGCAGCCTCTCACAAGAGGTCCTCGCCGCGCTCAGGAAAAACAAATCCAGCTACAGGGTCCAACAGTCACGATCCAAGCCAAAATAAGGGTACAAGACCTAGCGCAGCGAGGGCCGCCAGAAGCGCAAGGCTCTGCACACCAGTCTTCCGGTCGGCCAGGCTGTAGGCGTAAATCCCTTTCACAAAATTGTTGCTGGCGGCGGCGATAAGAACTGCCGCCGCCGCTGCCTTCAGAGGTGTGAGAGCGCCCGCTGCCTGGGTCATCCCCATGATGAACGGATCCACGTCGGTGACGCCCATAATTGCCGCCAGAGTGTTCACGCCCGCTCGACCAAGATACGTGACGGCCAACTGTGTACCAACCAGCATTGCTAGAAACAACGCGGCGAAGAGAAATGCTGCAAGCAATTCGAGTGGATTCTTGGGTTCGAACTGCCGCTGCACTGCCTGAACGCTCGCGTCCTCCCTGCGAGACCAGAGCCAACCGATACCAACCGCCAGAATTGCCAGGGCGAGAAAGGGGAGCGCCAGCAACGACATCAGATGTCGATTGAAAAGAGCAAGAAGCGCAATCAGACGCAAATACATCACGCCGGAGGCAATCAAGATGCCCCCCGCAAAGAGGTGGGGATGCTGTTCACGAGCGGCTCGGCGCGCCATGACGACCGTAGTGACGGTTGATGAATAGGCTCCGCCCAACAGCGCTGCCAATACGACTCCGCCCCGTTCTTTAGTCAACTTCTGTAGAACATAGCTGCCGTAGGAGATCGTGCTGACGGCAGCGACTACGAGCCAGGTCTTGAAAGGGTTAATGTGGAATCGGGTAAATTCCTGATTTGGAAGCACAGGCAGAATGACGCCAGTCAGAAGCAAAAACTTGGCGAAGGTAAGAATCTCGGATGGGGCCACGCGCACCGCAAGCTTTTCAAGCGCCCCTTTGAGGTCGAGCAACAATAGGCTGGCAACGCTCAACGTAGTAGCGATCCAGAAGTGTCCATAACAGACGAGAGCACCGACAAGGAACGTCGCGAGGCCTGACATTTCTGAAGTGACACTGGCGGCCTCGGCGGAATAAAGCTTGTGCCAGTAAGACAACAGCAAGAATCCCGCAATTACCAGAAACCCAATCGTCACTGGTAACAGTTGCGTACCCGAGATAAGTGCAATGGAATAACCGATGAGGCCGATGAGCGGGAATGTGCGCACTCCGCCGAAGGTGTATGAGCCTCCCTCGGCCTTGCGTTCTTCGCGCTGTAGTCCTATCAGAAAAGATAGGAACAAAACCAGGACGATCTTCACAGCATCGGGAGGCAGCCGCTGGTAGAGTTCCACTAGGGTTGTACCTCCGAGTAGACTCCTGCCTGGACGATGGTGGCGCGCAATTGAGATTTGATGCGGTCGATGCTGGTCGGCGGATGTCTTAGCCCCTCAGGACATTGCGTGTCTGGCATAGTATAGAGCACTACTTCTGTAGAATGTTTCAAAGCGTGTCACGCAGCGAAGGCGCTAGCGTCTCGCCATAGCCGCAAGCACTCCATTCAAGGAATCCTGCCAGGCATGGGCGATCATGCCGGGACGAACGCTTCTGCGCCAGTGCGCTAGTATCCCAAACATCGCGCCGTATAGAGTGATCAGAAGCACCATCCGGAAACCCTGATATGCGTGTCCCGCGCCAAATGCCACGGCAGAAAAGCTGATGGCGGCGGGAACATTCTTCGTTAGGGCCAGGAATTGCCGCTGGAGGTAACCTCGAAAGATCGTCTCCTCGCAGATACCGGCTGTCACTGAAAGCGCTACCCATAATGTCAGTTCGATGCCTCGATGCGGCAGCTCGAACCGCACGTCGCTACTCCGTTCAGTGATGCGCAGGAGCCAGCCAAATATCCAAAGCAGCACCGTCGCAACCATCCAGAACCCGACGGCGATTCCAATATCACGCAGCAACTGACGGAGGGAATGCCAATGATCTCCGAGTACGATTAGGACGGACGCGCCAAAACGCCATACACCCACCATTACAAAAGCGAACAAGAGCCATTCAAAAAGAAGGGTGAGCGCATAAAAACGTACGCGACTTAGATTCGTAGCCTTCAGGCGCTCTATTGCCCAGAAACTCCAACCGCCGAACGCAGCGAGCGCAGCAAGCACGGAAATCGTGTGGAGTGGGCCAGCAACCGGGGCGTAACCTCTCAACTCGGACTGCGCCAGAACGGAATTCTCCATGATTACTCCATTCGTCCCGTTTCAATCACCGCCGCTGGCACACAAAACTCAGGGCAATTCAACACTTGCTGAATATACCTTTAATGAGCCGATCAGAAATGTTATTAGCGGCCCGGAGCAAGATCGGCGTCGTTGCAGGAAGCGCAAGATTGTTTCATGGTCCGATAGAACCGTTCCGGTTATGCCAGCCTCCTCTAAAAAAGCGATGACGCACCATGCTTTGGCTAAGCAGAAAGAAAAGCACGACCAAGAGGACAATAAACAGGAACTTTCCGATTCCCAACCACGGGGACTTTCGTCCTTCAGGAGCCGTTGCATCAAACCGTGTTGTCATCAAAACCACCTTTAAGCGAGCTTAGTTCCTCGCGATAACGAGCCTTCTCATGCGGCTCGGGACATGGGGGGAGGTAACTGCAGTTCGGCTCGCGATCGCAGTACCTGAAGCACGTGAGCTCGTGACACAATCCCCTCAACTCGCCCATTCGACATAACCGGCAATTGATTGACGTCCTCGCGCCCCATGATCTCCAAGGCCTCCGTTGCCGGCATATCGCGAGAAACGAAATGGATTTTATCTGCGGAAAGCATGACGGCGCGCACGGGAGTAAACGGCCATGCTCGCGATTCGACTGTGCGCACCTCATTCGGCGTTATCACGCCGAGCAAGTGACCATCCTGGATCACCAGAAAGAAGCGCCGGCCGGTGCGCAGCAAATGCTCGTGAACGAAGTCCTGCAATGAAAGTTCGGGATCCACCGTGTAACTGTCGGTAGACATCACATCCTTCACAGTCATGCCGCGCAGAAGTGTACGCGATTTTACTTGCATGTATGTGGCGCCCGCGGCTTGCAAAAGGAACCAACCGATAAAGGCAATCCACAGTCCCCCCAGCCCTGCTCCCTGAAAGAACCGGAGAATTCCGAAGCCAATGAAGAAAACGGCGATGATCTGCCCAACAATTGCTGCTGCTCGCGTTGATCGTTCAGCATCGTCCATCGCCCACCAGAGAATGGCGTGCAGAACTCGCCCACCATCGAGCGGAAAGCCTGGAATCATGTTGAACGCGCCCAGGGCGAGATTGATATAGCCGAGCCACACGAGAAGCGCTGTGCCCGGTGTGGTTGCCGCAGTCCACGGAGTCCAGCCAGAAATCCTGGCTAAACCGAGCATAACTAGCCCAAGCACCCCACTGGTGATGGGTCCAACAATAGCCATCCAGAATTCCGTCTTTGGGTCGGTTGCCTCTTTCTCGATTTGCGCGACACCTCCAAGCAAGAAGAGCGTGATTTTGTGGACTGGAATGCCGCGGGCCTTGGCGACGACCGCGTGGGACAACTCGTGTGCGAACAAGCAAACAAAGAAGAGCAGCCCCGTGATAATGGCTGTGCTCCACACCAACGCATCACTCCAATCGCGATTCACAGCATGGAATTGCGCGACCAGCGAAAAAGTGATCAGCAGGGCTATCACAAGCCAGCTGTAATGCAGGCCCAACTCGACTCCGAATATTGTGCCGAGCTTAATCTGCGATTTCATGGGTTCACCGGCGGACGCGCTCGTTGCGGCTCATCGATTCTCCAGCCATTTCTAACTCTTCCCGAAGAAATGCGCGACTTTCTTGCCAGCATCTTCAGTGTAGTAAACGGTAACCTTGGCGCCCTTCTCCATCCCCTCGCCGATGTCCTTCCCGCCGTCCTTAGCGGCGTGGTCGGTGAGGCGATAGGTTGACTCCACGCCGTCGCTGGACTTGACGACAAGTTTTTTTCCGCTTCGATCAATGTCTTTGATGGTGCCGTCCGTCGTTTTCAGCCCGTCCTTACCGACTCTGTCGATCTCCAGCGCCGTGTCTTCGGTTCCCTTCGTGGTGTAGTGGGCGACAACCTCACTTCCTTCTTTCAAGCCATGCCAGGAATCCTTGGCGGCATCCATCGACGCATCTGCGCCATGGACAGCGGTCTTGTCGATAAAATGCATCGAGTGCTCGGCCCCATCAGATGTCTTAATCACAATGGTTTTGGTGGACGAATCGATCTTCTTGATTGTTCCGTGGACGGCACTGACAACGTCTTGTGCAGCGTATGCAGCCGAAGCTAGCAAGAGGGTAAGGATCAGTCTTCCTATCAGTTTCATGTTTTTAAGGTCTCCTGGTCGTCGCAATTTGGATTGTCACTTTCTTGTGAAGGCAAAAGTCACTATCAAAGATGCGGCCTATGCGGCCGAAGTGGTCTGCGGATTATTCTTGGCGGGGCGCAGTTCCGCCGAACACATCAAACACCTGGCAAACTGCAAACCAATCAGTACTCTGCCCAGACGCAAGGAGCCAGGGTCCCTATACTGCGGTGCGGCCACGCTCGCGAGGTTCGTTAGAACTCGGCGCGAGATCGCATGAGTGCGTCGCCCCTTCGATGACCAGCACCAAACCTGCTGGCGGTTCGCTCTTCATCACGTATTCATCCACTAGCCACAGGATTCGCTCTAGTATATCGGAGAACGCTTAGACGAGGATGATCGGCATGTTGGGAAACCGTTGCTTGATATGGCAGGCTACGGCCTCCGCGTCCATGCCTTCCTGTTTGTACTCAAGGAGAACCGCGGAGACGGATGTCCTCTCTAAAATCCTCATCGCAGCGTAACCGCTCGACGCAGTCTCGACGTTATAACCATGAGATTGAAGAGTCGCCCTGCGAAGCTCCAACGCTTGCGGATGGTCGTCAACACACACTTCGACCGTTAACATCAAAATTTAGACAACTACAAAACGTGCGTCTGTTCAAAATCGAACACCCGCCAAAATGTCCCATGGGTGGTCGTATTGGAGTGGGGAGGAAGATGAACAGTCTGGGGCCGCCGACGGGACCACAGCCATCCATCACTCGGTCTCCGACCCAGCAACTCGGCGGTACCCACGTGTCATTGGGCCGAAGGTCTGACACTGGTTGCTATCTGGTTGGCGACTGGGGTCAAGTCTTTGAGTTCAACTTTACTGGGTACATCGATGTGGGCGGTACACATAAAGTCTGTGCCGACGATCGCGACAAAATAATGCAACCCTCCATCTTGCTTCGAATACTGCAGCCACAGGCGATCAGCGCTGTCCGCTAATACTTTCGTCGCATGTAACTGCTGTTTCTTCTGCTTCTTATATTTATCCCAGTCGTCCGTAAACCCGATGCCATGGAGAGACGCTTTCCCGCTGCCGCCCCCCTCCCTAAGCGTGTCTACGTTGTGGTGAACAAGGTACCAGCCCCCTGGAATCGCCCACTGACAACCGTTGCCATCTTCTGTTACCGCCCATCCGGACGGTACCGTCGGTGCAGGCATCTTGGCTTGGGGGGTGTCGATAGGGTAATTCGGGGGCAGGCCCGGGCTGGTTGGATTTCCAGGCTGTACAGTTTGGGCAAAGCTGGGCAATCCACAAGAAGCAAATACACAAATCAAAATCGTTAGCAACCGCGCGCTGCTTTTGGATGTTTTCATCATTCGCGCCACAAGCTCTAATATGAAAATCGCCGCGCCTGGCCCCTGATGTCCGGCTGGCGAGTTGAAATACACTTCTGTGCTCCTCAACGTTAGTCAGCCAGCGAAAGCTTGTCTGTTCAAAATTAGACACCCAAGATGTTCCACCGGGGACGTGGTATCAGGGGCGCATATCTACTGTGTTCTTCTGCCATTCTCCGCACGCCAGCGATTTACTGCGCATCTCTATGCCAGTACAACCTTCACCACTCAGCAGTCTAGATATTTTGTCGCACCTGTCGCAGCAAAACGGGCTGCCCGCGGGCACCCAACCACTCGCGGACACGCAACGACTGTCGGATGTATTGCCGGCGAAATAGAATTCGGAAGAGTGCGTCTTCCCAAAAGGCTTGGCTCTCGCCGACTCTAAGCCGATTCCTTCATCATCTGACGTAATCCACCCACGGAAAATTGCTTTGAGCTGCAGAAAGCGATGACCTTCTGTTCTGCTTTGCGTAACGTGGCGGCGACTGCCGGAATCTCTCCTGCGATGCTTCTTGGCACCTCCAACAATCCGTGGCGATCGCCGTGTAACAGGGCTCCAGGATGCACTTCAAGATTGCCAATCTCGACCGGGCATCCAAAATCAAAGATGTGGGCATAGGAGTGGGATACCATGACGTCTCCGCCGAATAAGTGCAGTCCCAATTCCCGGACGGAGGGCAATTGTCGAACCGCACCATTCGTCACATACCCGACACAGCCGAGCGCTCTCAAGATCGCTGCGTGCAGTTTGCCAACGAAGGCGCCACGGCCGGGTCGCTTGTCCATGTCCTGTAAAAGCACAATTCGCGGCGGTGGCACTTGGAGGATGCTGTTCCACCACTCGGAACGATCGTGGTAATAGCCTCCGCAAATTGGGGGTTCGTCCGTGCGAAGACGAGCCGTTGCCGCGTATCCGACCATAGGCGGAAGATCTTCAAACATACATCGGATACGCGCGTCGGCGAAGCCGGTGTTCCGCAGCCGAACGTCAAATGTCTCGATCGCATTGGAGACCGTGCAAGTGTCTAAACGCCTGAGAGCATCGAGAATGTGCTCGTGAATCAAAGGTTCTGTTGTCATCAAAATTCCTTTCGCGGCCATACGCCGCAAAGTGCGATAATTTTCGAAACTACAGAGGGATCAATGTCGAAATACGCGGATTTGAAGGGCAAAAAGGTGGTCATCAAACCGTCATGGTACGATCGGCCGACTATCGGCACAATTGTGGCGGCGGAGGACGAAGGGCTTTGGCTCACCCTGGAACAGGGAGTATCGCCCTCTGAATTTTCGATCGAACTTCCCAAGGCCGTCGAATCCAGAATCTCTGCGCTTAAGGACGGCGTGTACTTTATTCCCTTGTCGCACATCCACTACATTCTTAGCGAACGCTCATCGCCTTCAGGAAAAAAGTAGGCATCTTGTCTTTGCCATCCGTCACGATTTTGCTAAGGTCCGCGTCACTCATTTTCATCACTTGTTCCGAACCAAAATCATGTACTCCGAGCGCCTTCCCTGAGCCAGTATTTCCCTTCCCATCTGTGCGTGGCAACCAGCGCATTTCGCTTTATAAGTTGCGGCAGCACTCTGCGCGTGAGCCGGCGAAAACCCGATGAGGACAATCGCCAACACTGCTGCCACCGCGAACAGTTGCTCTCCCTTCATTTTCTAGCTCTGGAGTTTGAGGTTCATATAAGCATTTCGAAAACAAATCACCACCTTGAGCACAAGCGATGGTCGATCTCGCCTCCAGTCTTAAACCGCATGGGGAAACGCAAATTCGATTGTGCTGCCGTTGAAGTCCTGTATCGGGATCGGCACCAATCCCGGTATTGCGTTCGAACCAAGTCCTTTGTCGTTGGGCTCGATCGACCTAATGAACAAAGTGTGTGCTGTAAGAATTCAGATCACAAAATCTAACCGAACAGAAAAAAGCTGTCTGTTCACAATTGAACATGGTTACGAGCATTGTCGTGGCTCCTGATAGGAAGGGGACTTCGCCTTCCATAGAGTGATCCGTTGGAGCCAGCGACCGCTTCATCCAGAGGAGTGCCGAAATTCAGCGAACAATCTCAGACGCCGAACACCTCCATATCGCCTGCGAGGGCGTCCATGATGTCTTTGCGGGTTATGATTCCTTGCACACTACCGGCTGACAAATCCGTCTTGTGCGCAGCGACCAATGCGATGGCAGAATCGGTAGAGCGCATCGCAGCAACTACCTCCCACACGGAATTATCCGGCGTCACAACTACATAATTGCTCTGCACGACGTCTCCGATCACTGCCGTTGGACTGGCATGGCCGAGGGCGGCTAGATTCTCTCCAGGGACTACTCCCTCCACGGCGCCGGCCCCGTCTATGACGATGAAAGCGTCATTCCTGTTGGACTGGAGATCTTGTAGAGGTGTTTCCGCTGGAAGGATCTGCAGCTTCGAATTCATGATACTCGCGGCGCGGCGGGTGAATTGAAGATCGGCTCGAAGGGACTCGGGCACTGGGTCCCCACGCAAAACCAGCTTGCGCGTGTAGATGCTATCTTTGATCGCACTTCTCCGTACGCCATAGCTGATCGCAACTGTCAAAGTCATTGGAATGATCACCGTGTAGTCGCGCGTCATCTCGAAAATCATCACGATCGCAGCCATGGCTGCGCCCGTCGCCCCACCTACAACACCAGCCATTCCCGCAACGGCGAATGCCGGTGCACTGATGTGAAGTGACGGGAACACGCGGTGAAGCACGACGCCGTAAGCGCCTCCTGCCGTCGAACCCAGAAACAACGCCGGCGAAAATACGCCGCCCGATGCCCCGGAGCCGAGCGTCAGAGAGGTCGCGAGCAGCTTCGCAACAAAAAGAAGGATAAGAAAATAAACTGGGAACTGCACGCTGGCCAGCACGTCCTGAATCGTGGCATATCCCACGCCTTCCACACAGTAGTGGCCAGAGAAGCGCATAAAGAAATACAGCATGAGCCCCACCGTCAGCATCCCAGAGGCGTGCTGCACGTAGTAGCCGCCTTTGACACGATTCTCGAAGAAGTGCTCGAATCCGTAAATGGAGTAAATGAACAGTGCAGAGACAAGACCGGCGATCACACCAAGAACGGCATAGGCGACGAGCACTTGCGGATCTGTCAATTGAAAGTAGGTCGTTTCAAGAGCAGGGATGGAGAAAGATGGATGTGGGCCAAAGAAGAGTTGGCCCACGTAGGTGGCCGTCGCCGTCGCAGTGACCACCGGCACCAACGTCCGCGCGCTGACTTCGTGCATGACGATCTCTACCGCGAACAGCACGCCGCCAACCGGAGTATTGAACGTAGATGCGATTCCTCCACCTGCGCCAGCCGCGATAAGTGTGACCACCTCCCAGGTAGGCAGACGCAAGAGTTGTCCCATGGTCGAACCAAAAGAAGAACCAATCTGAATGATGGGTCCCTCACGGCCAACGGATCCGCCGCTCCCGATCGACAGTGCGGACGCTAGCGCTTTGATAACTGACACGACCGGACGAATAACTCCTTTGTGGTAGAAAACCGCGTCGATGACTTCCGGTACGCCGTGGCCTTTCGCCTCTGGAGCAAAATTCTTTACCAGGAAAACCACACCGAAGGCTCCGACGACCGGGACGAGAATCACAAATGGCCCCCAGAAGCCTGCTGGTGTATGCGTGTTCGCGTCGTAGGCTGCGGACAGCCTGCCAAGAAAGAAAAGATTGTGAAAGATCGCAATGAGAGCTCGGAATGCCACGGCTCCCAGACCTGCCACGATCCCTACCAGCAGCGAGAGCGCCCACAAGATCGCCGGCCCGACCCTTCGCGCCGCCGGTGCTGTGCGGTCAGCAGTCAAAGCAGTCTCCCCAAGGATAGGCTGGACGGATCGAACACGGTTCTGTCCTCTTGTATTTCGCCGGAGTGTAACATAGGGCTGGACGATAACCCGTGACCCAAGTCCTCTTTAGGGTCAATCGGAATTCTGTTGCAAGCAAACTTCAGGTGGGAAGGAGATGTGCGGCGATGATTGAAAGACTAAAAGAAAGTCGGGGAGCCGCTCTTGGTTTCAAGGTTATCGGAAGGATTAGCGGCGATGAAGTCAAGGCATTCGAACCGCAAATTGAATTCCTCATCCGAGAGCGGAAGGCGCGGCCGATCGGGATCCTCGCGGATCTTTCGCAGATGGAGGGTGCGGATTGGAAGGCACGTTGGAACGAGATGCGTTTCCTCCAGAAATACACCGACCATATCGCAAGAATGGCAGTAGTCGGTGCCGACAAATGGGAAGAGGTAGTGGCCATGGTGCTCGCCGGGACTGCAGTTCTTCAGGCTGAGACTCGCTATTTCACAACCGCGGAGATCGTTTCGGCTTGGGAGTGGGTCAGAACCAGTAAGAATGCGGATCGCGTGCCGGTACGCACCATGTATCTCGGTACAGGTCTCTTCAAGGACTACATTCCCGAGTACACGGAGCTGTAAACTCTCCCCGAAATCGATCGGGATGTATCGCGTTCAACCAGAGACCATCCGCGCCGATTTATGCGCAGGCTACCGCTGCCAACGTGAGAGAAGGTGGGAGAAATCGCCTGGCCGAAGTGGGCTGTTTTCGCAGCCCACTACCCGTATCTAAAAGTACTAAGCGTTAACGAGCTCTTTTGCTCCGGTGGAGCGGTGTTCGGATTGCTCTGCTGTGCTGTAGTCGAGGACAACGCGCGCGGGAATGTCTCCGTGCTCAAGGCGTTTGAATATCTCTTTGATCGCTGAGAATGGCTGAAGCTCGATGTCTGCTTTGACTTTGCCTTCGACCGCTAAGTCGAGCGATTCAGCCATATCCTGTGATTGTTCCTTAATTGTACTTGCGCTGGATCGGTCTTCGGCGTGACGGTTGAGGCGCAGAGGCTAATCGTGCAGAACAACAATCTTTCCTCTCCAACTTGAGCCAGTAATGGCAGAACACGAGCTAATCTCTTTTTCGCTGGAATTGAAGAGCTGGTTCAATATCACCTTGAGTCAACCCGAAGTGTGCGAATGAGGCCCGAGCGTGCTTTCACAAACTGTGCAATAGCGACCAGTTTTTCAATCGCGGCGCTGTCATATTTGACCTGGGACTTCTTTTGACGGTCCAAAATAACGGCGAAGCGACGAGGAGAGTAGACAATGTCTGCAGAAAATTCAGTTGTTGCGATTTATCACACTCATACGGATGCGGATCGAGCGGTGAAGGAACTTCAGCGTGGCGGAGTCGACATGCACAAATTGTCGATCGTCGGAAAGGGATATCACACAGATGAGCAAGTGGTCGGCTATTACAACACCGGCGACCGCATGAAATATTGGGGCAAGGTCGGTGCATTCTGGGGAGGCTTTTGGGGACTTTTGTTCGGATCTGCTCTGTTCATGATTCCGGGTCTCGGGCCAATTTTAGTCGCTGGACCTCTGGTGGCATGGATCGTGGCAGGACTGGAAGGTGCTGTAGAGGTAGGAGCTTTGGGCGCTTTGGGAGCCGGTCTCTTCAGTATAGGCATCCCCAAGGACAGCATCGTGAAGTACCAAACGGCGCTCACGACAGATCAGTTCTTGCTGATCGCCCATGGAACGGCCGCAGAAGTGGCCAAGGCGAAGGACATCATCGAAAGCACGAATCCTGCCCACTCCGCACTGCATACGGCGGCGCCTGTGGCCGCGTAATACCCTAATGCTGCAGATATGCAGTAGTTGATTCAACGAGGCAAGAACCATGGTTGCAGATAATCGGCGCGACAACGAGCGCGATGACGAGCGCGACGAAGAGGAACGTGAAACGAACTCGGCCGGACAGTCTGGCGACATTCAGGGCATGTCGCGCCCGGCCGAAGCGGATTCCGAGAGCGTAGAAGAATTAGTAGAAGAAGGAAACGCCTTTGAAGCCTCCATCATCGATGGTGTGGAGAATGCCAAAGATCCGGATGTCTCAGAGGTCACGACCCGCCAAGTTCCTGAGGACGACGTCCCGGAAGAGTATCGGAATGACAACGACCGCGTTGCATAAACCGTCGCTCCCGAGGTGTCGATAAGCACATCCAAGCTGACCAGGAGAACCGTCATGTCACAGAGAGAACACGAGCGAGCTGCAGAACTTCACAACCTTGCGGCTCACGCGCATGCGGCTGCGGCCGTCGCCCACGGGAAACAAGATCAGTTGGTCGCTCAGGAGCTCAGCAAACAGGCGCACGAGTATTCCATGAAGGTTTACAGGCTCACCCAAGAGTTGGGCCAGAAAACAGCAGAGTTTCAAGGCGCGGAAGCTCCGACTCAGAAAACACCGTGAAGCGGTCACTTTTGTTCAGACGGTGCTACCTGACTTAAGTTCGAGTGGTTGACGACAAGATAACAGGGAGGACTACCAATGTTAACGAATGGGAAGGATTTGAAGGGTCTTGTGATCCATGCCACAGACGGCAAGATTGGAACCGTAGACCAGTTCTATTTCGACGATGAGACATGGGGCATCCGCTACCTCACGGTAGAGACTGGCGGTTGGCTTGACGACCGGCGAGTGCTGATCTCGCCATTTTCCGTGATTAGCGCCGATTGGAAGGCTAAACGGTTGGATGTGGCGTTGACGAAAAGCCAAGTGGAGAATAGTCCCGACATCGACACGCACCGGCCCGTCTCCCGACAGTACGAGACCGAATATCTCGGTTATTACGGCTATCCCAATTATTGGGCCGGCCCTTTTCTTTGGGGCCCGGTGTCGTTCCCGATGGGCTTGCCGATTCCACCAGTTACTTCTAAGGAGGCGCTGGCGGACAAGGTCCGGAGAGCGTCGACCGATTCGCATCTGCGCAGTAATCAAGCCGTCACGGGATATCACATTGAGGCTGAGGATGGTGAGATCGGCCATGTGGCGGGGTTCGTCGTCGACGATGAAGCCTGGGCTGTCCGCTATCTGGAGGTGGCGACGCAGAATTGGTGGCCGGGCAAGAAAGTATTGGTTTCACCCGCGTGGATTCAACGGGTGAGCTGGATAGATTCCAAAGTTTACGTTGGTCTTTACCGCGATGCTATCAAAACCGCTCCGCCTTTCGCCGAGTCCGCGCCGCTCACTCGGGAGTATGAAGACCGGCTCCACGCGCACTACGGTCGGCCGCCCTATTGGCTTCACGACGCGGAACATAAGGCCGCTCTCACCCTGAGCGGCGTCTAACAAGGCGCGGGCAGATGGCAAAGCGGCTGCCCGCGGACTTGGCTGACTGCTTTATCGAAACATCAGGTTCTTGAACCGGAGGCGAACATGAAAGACCTGGAAGTACCGAGTCCAGTGGCGCACAAGCACCATGACCATCTTCCCTACTGGAAGCGGGCGCATCACGACTGGCGTTTCTGGGTGGGCTTGGCTCTTATGTTGGTGGCGATCTCTTTTTACGTCGGAACCAATGACTTGTCGATGGTTCCTTCTGGCCGCCAGAAGCAGATGCCAGCCGGTAGCCGGGTTCCATGAACTTCGCATCCCGGGAATTCGACTAAACGACCGGCTTGGAGATTGGCAACCGTGCATTAGACGCTCAAGAACTCGCGGTGCGTAACGACGTAAGAAACATCTTTGATCAAACAATGAGGCAGGCGATCCGCATGCAGATCCAAGTCAATACCGACCATACAATCGAAGGTCACGAGGCACTGGCCGATCAGATCAGGGGCGTAGTGGAGAATGCCCTGAGCCGAATGAGCGATCACATCACACGAGTAGAGGTGCACCTGACCGACGAGAGCGGCCCTAAGAGCCGTGAGAATAACAAACGTTGCATGATGGAGGCGCGCCTCGAAGGCCGCCAGCCCATCGCGGTCACCGACGAAGCGGCGACTGTTGACTTGGCCGTCAATGGCGCCGCGGATAAGTTAGCCAGATTGATCGAACATACCCTCGGCAAATTGCACGATCAACGGACGCACAGAACTGATCCCCCACTTCACGAGCCGACATTCTCCGACGAGTCATGATCGACATCACCCTAAGCCTGGCTGTCGACGACAGGGATGGAGGGTTGAATCAAACCCTTCTGTATCCTCTACGATTCAAACCGATCTGTCAGTGTGGGGATGGCCGACAGCCGGATCGGTGTCGCACGTTTTGACATGCCGGATGTCTTACCGCCGGGAGCGGTCGCCGCACCCGCCGGAAGCGAAGGTGTGATGCGTTCAGGGTTTGGTTTGGCGGGAGACCGCTTCGTGGGCGTCAATCCGTTTGTCCCCACTGTGTCTATTTCGCAGGCAATATCTCCGACAGTTCTCCCGTGTCCCCAGCTTGCAGGTGACTTTGATTCCGCGAGATCGAGAACTCAAGTTTTCCGTTCATGGGTCAATTCTCCCCTTTTCGGTAAGGCCGAGGACCTGGCAAACCGTCTTGGCGATCATTAGCTCTTCATTTGTACGAATGACGCGGACCACAACTCGGCTGGGCGCCGCGGAAATCACGCCCGCGTTCGCCGCGTTGTGCTTCTCTTCAAGTTCGATTCCAAGGAATCCTAACCCATCGCAAATCCGAGCGCGAACTGCCGGTGCATTCTCTCCGATGCCCCCGGCGAACACCAGTGTCTCTACTCCGCCCAACGCCGCCGCGAATGCACCGATCCATTTCTTGACCTGGTAACAGAAGAGCGCGACCGCTTCAGCCGCCCGCACGTCCTGCGTCTCGTGCTTCAGCAAGTCACGCATGTCGGAACTGGTTTCGGATATGCCGAGCAGCCCGGACTGGAAATTGACCATCTGGTTGAATTGCTTTGCACTCATTTTTTCAGTGCGCGCCAGATACCAGACCAGTCCGGGATCGAGATCACCGGTGCGGGTGCTCATCGGCACGCCGGCTGCCGGAGTGAAACTCATGCTTGTGTCGACGGATTTGCCGTCATGCACGGCCGCCAGACTCGCCCCATTGCCCAGGTGGGCGAGGATTACCCGGCCTTGCGCCACATCCGGTCCAGCCAGGCGGGCCAGTTCTTCCATCAGAAACGCATATGAAAGCCCGTGAAAGCCGTACCGTCGCACGCCCTGCGCCTCGTAACGACGAGGGATTGGTAGCATTTGCGCCACGCGCGGAAGGTCATGGTGAAACGCGGTGTCGAAACACGCCACTTGAGGCAGATCCGGAAATCGGCGATGAAACGCCTCGGTCAACAGGATCTCTTCCGGCATATGGTCAGGATCAAATGGACTGAGTTGCTTCAGCTCCGCAACCATTCCCGCAGTAATTCGCTGCGGTTTGTAATACTTCGGCCCGCCATGCACCACGCGATGCCCCACCGCGGTCAATGGGTCGCGCCCGCTGCGTTGCTCGATCCAATCCATCAAAATGCCCACCGCGACCGTGTGATCCGGCGCCTTGATTGAGCGCGAAAAGTTGTCCGCCTGGCCCGATCCCTTTACACGAAAGGTGGCTTCCGGCAGTCCAATCCGCTCAATTCCGCCATCCAGAATCCGTCGAAGCGAGTCGCTGGCTTCGAACAGGGCAAATTTGATGCTCGACGAGCCACCATTGATCGTCAGAATGCGCGCCAGAATGCCTGGGTCCGTTGGTTTCACCGACAACTCGTCTCCGTCAAGGCCGTTTTTCAGCTTCGCTTCATTTAGCTATCGCTGAACAAACCTGCGCGGGGATGTCCCTTGGCCAGTGGCGGAGGCGCGCTCGGCTCGCTGAAATCAGCCGTCCAGTGCCAGTTCCTGATCTCCGGCATGTCTTCCAAGTGTTGGCGAATGTAGTCGTGGTGTTCGTACAGCTTCCGGTTGAACGTATCGACTACGTCTGAAACCTCTGAGCGCAGCCTTGAGACATACTTCAGTGCATCGATAGCAAGATGAAACCGGCTCATCTTGTTCAGCACTACCATGTCGAACGGCGTGGTGGTCGTGCCCTGATCCATATAGCCGCGCACATGGAAGCGACTTTCATTGGAGCGCCCATGAACCATGGTGTGAATGAGCCAGCGATTGTTGTGGAAGGCGAAGATGACAGGTGCGTCTTTGGTGAATAGA
>Ga0182015_10003484_pt1 | contig 17637 bp, 17 predicted proteins | sample 712P3MmetaG_FD_120478 | JGI IMG/M metagenome (GOLD analysis project Ga0182015, IMG submission 120478) | Permafrost microbial communities from Stordalen Mire, Sweden - 712P3M metaG | ecosystem: Environmental > Terrestrial > Soil > Wetlands > Permafrost | place: Sweden: Stordalen | collected...
CGGAGCCTTTCAGAGATTGCCCGGAAGATTACCGGTACGCGCTGGTCCGGTCCGGCTTTCTTCGGCCTCAAGAAAACCAACTCTGTTGTAGGTCACCCCGATGAATAAGCAGCACGTCCGGTGTGCCGTCTACACACGGAAGTCTTCCGAAGAAGGGCTTGAGCAGTCCTTCAACTCTTTGGAGGCTCAGCGCGAAGCTTGCCAGGCCTTCATTCTCAGTCAGAAGCATGAGGGCTGGACCGTGCTGACGGACCGCTACGACGATGGCGGCATCTCCGGAGGCACGATGGAACGCCCCGGTTTGAAGCAGCTTCTGAATGATATTCTGACCGGCAAGGTCGATACCGTCGTTGTATATAAGGTTGATCGTCTCACCCGGTCACTCACTGATTTCGCCAAGATCATCGAAATCTTCGACGCTCACAAGGTTAGCTTTGTATCCGTGACTCAACACTTCAACACCACTTCTTCAATGGGAAGGCTTACGCTGAACGTATTGCTGTCCTTCGCCCAGTTCGAGCGCGAAATCACGGGTGAAAGGATTCGGGACAAAATCGCCGCTTCGAAGAAGAAAGGCATGTGGATGGGAGGTTTAGTCCCTCTCGGTTACGATTGCGTTGACCGTCGACTCGTTGTTAACCAGGCCGAAGCAAACATCGTTTGCGAAATCTTCCGTCAATACTTGCGGCTGGGATGTGTCAGCAAACTCAAGCTGTTCTTAGAACGGAAGCAGATTCGGAGCAAGATTCGCACGAGCAGTGCTGGATATACAAAGGGCGGCGCGACGTATTCTCGAGGCGCTCTCTATCATCTGCTCAACAATCGCATCTACATTGGGGAAACTGTCCATCGCAAGGAATCCTATGTGGGGCAGCACGAAGCGATCGTGACGCAAGATCTGTGGAACAAGGTCGCCGCACGCTTACGGCAAAATAATCAATCGCACCGCAACGGTAAATCCCATTCGACGCCAAGTTTGCTCAGCGGCAAACTCTTCGATAGCAGTGGTGTGCGGTTCACACCAACGCATTCCCTTAAGAACGGAAAACGGTATCGCTACTACACCTCGCAAACCGTAGTCCGGCAGGCTGGCATCAAACCCATAATTACACGCTTTCCGGCCCAAGAACTCGAGAGGTTCGTTATATCGCAAATACACCTTTTACTTCACGATCCGGGCAAGTGCACAGCCGGGATGGAAGACAGACCTAGCAAAGATGCAGCAACACAACGCGCCAAGCAGTTGGCCAGGGAATGGCCTTCGCTTGGGACTTCGAAGCAGCAGGAGTTCGTCGGGAACTTATTGAGGCGAGTAACGATTGGCCAGAAGGAAGTATGGACCGAAATTGACAAGACTAAGCTACTCGCAACATTACTGGGGCGAAAGCTGGAAGCCATCTCTCCTTCGAGCCGAAAGAAATCTGACCTTCTGAAATTAGCCGGCGCCTTCTAAGTTATGCACCGAGGAAGTGAACTTCGTGTGATTTTGCCGGACGGTGACTGGTGTTTCGAAAAAGAGCGTGTGCCCTCATTGGTAAAGGCGATCGCACGCGCACGCGGCTGGTACGAACGATTCGTTGCCGACGAGGTTAGATCTATTGGCGAACTCGCACGAAGCTCGGGTCTGACCCGACGATACATCAGACGAATTTTGCAATGCGCAAACATGTCGCCCCAAATCACCGAGGCATTGTTAACGGGCAAACACCAGCCTAATCTCACGGTGAAACAACTCCTGCACAGGCTGCCGCTCGATTGGCGAGAACAGAAGGATAAGCTCCTTGGGCAACTCTGAAATAGTAGAGCCTGACATCGGATCGATCACGCAGTGCCTCCGACACACAGCAACGAAGTCTATTTGCCCTGCCCAAAATCATATGATTTGCGGTCGAACCTCTTTTCGCCCTTAGGCCCGCGGCGTCCAGTGTGTTAAGGGCGAAGGGCGGTTTATTGGGCAACCTCGTGGCCTTCGCTAAATGCCGCCTCTCGGGAACGCCGGCGTCCCGCCGGCCGCATTTCTCTTCGCGGCAACCATTCGCTCGTCCCGCACCTCGCGCGCTTGCATTACAGTTTCTTGAAACTCACTCATCCGGTGTAATGTTGCGCATCGCCGCCCATGCCCGAGCGAATTGAACCGCACATCGCAGCACAAGCCGCCGCCGAGTCCGAGCTGATCAAGGGCCTTGGCCTGCTCGACGCCAGCATGATCGTCGCAGGCTCGATGATCGGCTCGGGAATTTTCATAGTGTCCGCCGGCATCGCACGCCAGGTTGGCAGCCCTGCATTGTTGGTCGTGGTCTGGCTGGTTAGCGGCCTGATGACTACCATGGCCGCTCTCTGCTACGGAGAACTTGCCGCGGCGATGCCCATCGCCGGCGGCGAATACATTTTCTTGCGCGAATCTCTCGGCCCGATGTGGGGCTTTTTGTACGGATGGGCCACTCTGCTCGTCATTCAAACGGCCACCATAGCGGCGGTGGCCATCGCCTTCGCGAACTTCACCGGCGTGCTGTGCTCAGCGGTGTCATCCTCCGCGTGGATTTGGAAGCTGGGAACATTCGGCCCCTACAAAATGTGGTTCGGTGCGTTGGGCCCGTACAATGTCGGGCTGAACACGCAGAACCTGCTGGCCATTTCCACGATCGTCTTTCTCACCTGGATGAACACACGCGGCCTGCGCATAGGCGCCGTGGTGCAGAATATTTTCACATCCGCAAAAATTGCCGCGCTGGCCGGATTAACTCTCCTGGGCTTCGTATTCGCGACGGAAACAGCACGCCATTCGAACTTCAGCAATTTTTGGCGGGACGCGAATTTCTCCGGATTGCATCAATATCAAGTCGGCGAAAACACCGTGGGGATTAGCGTCCTGACGCTGATAGGTCTCGCGATGGTCGGCGCTCTTTTTTCGTCGAGCGCCTGGACCAACGTCACCTACATCTCATCCGAAGTGCGGAATCCGAGGAGGAACTTGCCTCTCGCTCTGGCCCTCGGCACCGGGATTGTCACGGTGCTATATGTTCTGGCCAACCTTGCATATCTAAACGTGCTGCCACTCGCAGGAACTCCGAACGGAGGATCCGCGCTGGCCCGTGGACTCGAGTTCGCTACCGGCGATCGCGTGGGCACGGCCGTCGCCGAAGTGATCGTGGGCCCAAGCGGTGCGGTTCTGGTAGCCATCGCTGTGATGATTTCTACATTTGGCTGCAACAACGGTCTGATTCTGGCCGGGGCGCGCGTTTATTACGCGATGGCCAAAGACGGCCTGTTCTTCAAGAGTGTCGGCAACGTAAACCGGCGCAACACTCCGTCCGTTGCTCTCTGGGTTCAATGCATCTGGGCCTGCGTTTTGTGCCTCTCCGGCACCTACGGACAATTGCTCGATTTTCTGGTTTTCGCAGTCGTCATGTTTTACATACTGACGATCCTCGGTCTCTTTCTTTTGCGTTTTCAGCGGCCAAATATGGAGCGGCCGTACCGAGTCTTTGGTTACCCGGTGCTTCCGGCGCTGTATCTCTCGCTCGCTTCGTTCATCGAAGTGCAATTGTTGCGCTACAAGCCCCAATACACTTGGCCAGGACTAATACTGATTTTATCGGGAGTGCCGATTTACTGGCTGTGGCGAAAGTCGCAGAGCGCGGGATTGCGCAGAAACCACGAAATGCAAAGCTAGCTGCGCAAATCGTCGCGCGATCATCGTGAGAGTGCGCTGAGTTCGACGCCGGCTTGCCGCAGCGTTTTCGCCACCGCGGCCGCGATCGCAGGAGCGCCCGGGGTGTCGCCGTGGATGCAAATTGTCTGCGCGTTCGCGGCTACTTCGGCCCCGCCGCAGGCAACCACTGTCCCGCGTTCCGCGATGCGCAATGCCTGCTGCCCTGCTTTCGCGGGATCGCGTATCAGCGCATCCTCAAATTTGCGCGAACGCAAGCTGCCGTCGGCCTCGTACCGCCGGTCCGCAAATGCTTCCGCGGCCACACGGAAGCCTGCCTCTCGGAACACGTCCAGCATCACCGATCCAGCCAGACCGACGAGCGCGACGTCCCGGCTCCAACGCGCGACTCCGTCAGCGATCGCTCCAGCCACCGCGCGATCCCGCGCGGCCTGATTGTAAAGTGCGCCGTGCGCCTTCACGTGCGTCACCCGAGCGCCGCACTCGGCGGCAATCGCGGCGAACGTTTGCACTTGCTGAAACACGGAATCGGCGATTACTTGCGGCGGCAGCTGCAATTCCAGGCGGCCAAAATTCGCGCGATCCGCATATCCGGGATGCGCGCCCACGTCCAGTCTCCAGCGCAGCGCCTGCTCGATCGTTGCGTTCATGGTTTGCGAGTCGCCGGCATGTCCGCCGCAGGCAATGTTCACTGACGTCAGCGACGCCATCAACGATTCCTGAGTGCCATCGCTAATCGCCTCCGGCACTTCGCCCATGTCGCAATTCAGATCCATGCGCTTCATTCCAGAATCAACTCCCGCGATGCCAGCAGTTTCTCCTGTCCGATCAGCAAAGATCGCGCTGCGTCGAATGTCACCGGCTCAAATCGTATCTCATCGCGAGGGCGAAGTTGTCCCACGCGATGAAGATCCGCGGAGATGACGTTAGCGATCTTCGGATAGCCGCCCGTGGTTTGTTGCTCCACAAAAAGGACGATGGGCGAGCCTCCCACAGGCACCTGAATAGCACCGAGCGAGACGCCCTCGGTAATCATCTCGCCCGCGCCACGCTGCGTGACCGCAGCGCCTTCCAGTCGAAGGCCCATGCGATTCGACTGCTCGCCGACGCGATACGCACCCGCATAAAATGAGCGCAGTGATGACTCGGAAAACCAATCAGCCTGTGGGCCGGGAGTTACGCGCAAGACCTTGCGACGCGACAAATGTTCCGACGCTTGCGGAACGATCGCTCTCTTGCGGAATGGCTCGGTCGTGGACCCGATGCGCAGCACGTCTCCCTTCCGCAGGGCCCTGCCCTCGAAACCGCCGAGCCCGCTCAAGATGTGCGTGGACGCGCTCCCCAGAAACGACTTCACTGCGATTCCGCCGTGAACGCAAACATAACAGCGTGCCCCCGAACTTGTGGGACCGAGGCGAAGCGTTTGGCCCGGCCGCACCTCCACCGACGTGCCCACATCGGGGCGAACATCATCCAGCATCGCGCCGAAGTCCGAGCCTGTCAGCGCCAGGATGGTTCCTTGCGGAAACACCAATGTTCCACCAAGCAGCATCATCTCTAGTCCAGCCGCACTCTCGTCATTGGCAACCAGCCGATTTCCAAGTCGCAGCGAGATCGGATCGGCAGCCCCAGACGGCGATACACCAATGGGACCAAAGCCGCTTCGTCCTAGATCCTGCACCGTGGTCTGCAGACCCGGCGCCTGAACCTGGATCGTGCTCACGCGTTCTCCATCGCGGCGAATCGCGCTGCAGAAATCGGCGTGAAGCGCACGCGGTCGCCAATCGAAAGGAAGCTCATCGCCTCCCGGTTCGGACGGAACATCGCGATGGGCGTGCGTCCAATCAATCGCCAGCCGCCGGGCGTGGCAAACGGGTACACGCCGGTCTGATTGCCCGCGATCCCCACGCTGCCGGGTGGCGTGCTTCGGCGCGGACTATCGAGCCTCGGCGTCGCCAGCGCTTCGGGCAATCCACCGAGATACGCGAATCCGGGCACGAATCCGAGAAAGTAAACGACGTAAGTAACCGAGGCGTGCAATTCGATTGCCTGCGCAGGCGTCACCCCGTGCAACGCGGCTACCTCATTCAAGTCTGGACCAAACTCCGCTCCGTAACACACGGGGACTTGCAGCTCTCGCCCCTCTGGGATTTGCATCGCGTCCAGCCGGTCGAGATAACCGCGCAGAATTTCTTCCAAGTCGCCGTGATTCAACTGCACCGCGTTGAAGCTGATAAGAATCGAGCAGTACGCGGGGTTGAGATTGCGCACGCCGGCGATTGGTTCCTGCTCCAGCAAGCGGAGCAATTTCCTGACTCGCTGGTGAGCGACAATCGTAATTTGTTGGCCGAAGTAAACCAAGAGCGATTGGTCGCTCGCGGGTTGGAAATGCGTGTCGTCGGTCGTCCATGTCTGCATTTCGCCGGAATTATATAGTACGTGCGATTGTTTGAGAGCGGATGCAGCATCACTTTGGCGGAGCAGCCCGCCCGGCGTCATTCTTCGTTTCGCGAAAGGGAACCGCCTGATTCGACTAGGAGAATATCGCAGTCAGTCTAGGCCGTTTGCGGAATAGGAGTGGAGACAGAGCAAATGGCTCTGATGAATTCCTGCCAATTGGGCCGCAAAATACCGGTTTCTCCCAAACTGAAAGGATTAAAGAGGAATACCGAGACTGGCTGGCGGAGGGGGTGGGATTCGAACCCACGAGACCCTTTCAGGCCTAACGGTTTTCAAGACCGTCGGTTTCAACCACTCACCCACCCCTCCACTGTGAATAAAACGCAATAAATATAGGGTTAATTGCAGTTTTGCCAGGGAAATACTCAGGCCGTAGGTGTCCAAAAGGTGCCCAAAACTCAACGGCATTGTTTGGTAATCGCTGGCGACGCCAGGTATCCAACTGCTTGGGCACCTTGCCTTCACATTCATCACTTCTTCACCTTCGCTTCCAGCCGCCGCATTGCAGCCACTCCTGCTGCCGCCCGAGACTTGATGTAACTTTTCTGAGTAGTAGCAACGTTTGAGTGCCGGAGGATCGCCTGAATGTCCTTGTCCGGCACTTCTAGTTCGTGAAGATTCGTCGCCAAGCCTCTGCGAAAGGCGTGCCAACCATACCATTCAACTGGGATGGCGGGCTTGACTCGCTTCGTCCCAATTGTAGCGATATCGAGTGGTTTTTGAAACGGTCCCTCGAAAACGTACGTCGTGCCGGGATTCGTCTTGCGGTATGCACTTAGCGCAATCCTGACGGGCGAAATCATAGGTACGGGAGCCTGCCTGGCTTCCGTTTTCGTTTGCCCTTCGTGAGTGCGCCAAAACTTTCGATTGACCGTAATCGTTTTCGCCTTGAAATCAATGTCCTCCCACTTCAGTCCGCGCAGTTCGCTCAGACTCAAACCAGTGAATGCCGCTACGGTCACAATTGCGCGGTGTGTTTTGTTTTCCACTGCGTCAAACTCAGCCTTCCGTGACTCGCGCCTTAGCTCACGGAAAAATTTCCGAAACACCGGGTAGCTGTGGGTCTCCGCGGTGGCGATCAACTCGCGTGTCCTCGAATGCCAGTGGTTCACTTCGTCGAACCGGATGAAGCAATCCCGCTTGCTCAATCCTCCGTCCTGTCTTGAAGGCGCTGAATCCTCTGCCACTGTGCGCTCCACCGAGAAGAAGTTCTATTCACCTGCTTCGCTGACCAACAAATGATACGTATAGCCATGCTCGCCGGGTCGCCGCGAGTACACACGACCAGTGTATTTGTGTCCCTTCGGTATCTCGCGCACTGACAGTGCAAAGCCGACGTGAGGTCCGTCGTACATGTAACACTTCGATGACGCTTCGCCGATCTCCACCGAACTGCTCTCATTCGATTTGCTTCCTAGCAGGAAACGCCGTGCGTGCCAGAACGAGCGACCGTCATTCCACAGGATGCGGAGTTCGCCGGGGCGCTCGTCAATTTGCTCGCCGACAAGACCCGCATTAAAAACGTGAGTAAATTTCTGCTTGTTCATGCTCGAACTCGATTCGTCTTCTTCGTGTGCCATGCCACCATTTGTGCCGTCCGACAGAATCGAATTTTGGTCTCAAGACGTTGTATCGTCCGCTCCATTATACCACCGGCAAAAAGCGGAAAATTAGGCTGCGGATTAAGGCTTAACTTCGAGGATGTTTGACGACCGCCGTACTACTGGACCGAATGGAATTTGTGGAACGGAGGAACAATCGAGCATCTGAGGCGGGCGGGAGCACCTGCCTCGTGAGCAGGGGTACCATCTACCGGATTCCTGTACAGCAATTCTTCAGGTTTCCGGTCGAAGAACACCATGGAATCAGGGATACGGGGACCGTCAATTCTTTCTGTACACCCCTTAATTCAGTTACAATTTCGCGTTGCCGGACGATCTCCGAGCGCACGAGCAGTTTACGTCTCGATTCCGCCCGATGTCGAGAAGGTGAAGTAAACCAGGCTGTCAACCACAGAAAGGCCAAGACAACAAAACCGCGCGCAGACAACGCAAACAGGTCAAGCAGAGAAAGGGCGGAACAATGAAAACCAAACGCACGCAATTCCTCCTCGTTACCTTAGTGGTGATGGTTTGCGGCGCGTTTCCGTCATCCGCGCAAGAAAAAAAGAAACCCCGCCTCGTGTTACAAATAACCGTGGACCAGCTCCGCGGCGATCTGCCCCATCGCTACTATTCCGAGTTTGGTGAAGGGGGATTCCGGTACGTCTACGAGACGGGTGTAGTCTATGAAGCTGCTTTCCACCGCCATGCTAATACAGAAACAATCGTAGGACACACCACACTCGCTACCGGAGCAGACCCCAGCACGCACGGCATGGTCGGCAATGTCTGGCTGGATCGCGAAACGGGAAAGCTCATCTACAACATTCAAGATCCGCGATATCCCTTGCTACCAAGGGCGCGGGCGTCGATAAGGAAACCGAAATCGATCCTACGCAGCGTTTGGCCACAAGCGAAGGCCGCTCTCCTGCGCCGATTCTCGTTTCCACCTTTAGTGATGAACTGGCTCTATCCAACGCTGGTAAGTCGAAAATCTTCGGCATCTCGGTCAAAGACCGAGGTGCGATCCCGATGGCTGGTCACGCAGGAAAAGCATTTTGGTTCTCTAAGGCAACCGGGGAGTTCGTCACCAGCACTTACTACTACAAAGACTATCCGTTGTGGGCAAAGGATTGGAATGCCAAGCGCATTGCGTTTAGCTACGCCGGAAAGTCATGGGAGCTGCTGCATGACCGATCCACGTATCAGTTCGGCGAACGCGATGACATGCCGTACGAAACGAACTTCCCGGGCTACGGACGTGTCTTCCCGCATCCGTTTGGAAAGTCCGATAGCAAGTATTTCACAACTCTGCTGACCGTAAGTCCGGTTGGCGATGATCTTACGTTGTCATTTGCAGAAGCCTTGATCGACGGCGAGAAATTGGGACAGAACGGGAACACCGATTACCTGTCCATTAGTTTCTCTTCGACTGATTACGTGGGGCATTTGTTCGGTCCATCCAGCTTGGAGAGCGAAGACAATCTCCTGCGATTGGATCGCACGCTTGCGGAGCTATTCAAGTTCGTGGATCAAAAAGTTGGGCTGGCCAATACGGTGATCGTATTGTCCGCCGACCACGGAGCGGCGGAAATCCCAGGTTACCTGAACGAGTTCGGCATCGACGCCAAATACTTCAAACCCGACGCGCTGGACCCGAAGACGCTTGAAAAACAGCCTGCGATCGAATCCTTGAAGAAAAAGTTTGGGATCGATAAGGAGCTGATCCAATCCTATTTCCAGCCTTACGTGTATCTCAATCACGATGTACTGCGCGAAAGAGGGCTGAATGAGGCGGAAGTGGAACGGGCCGTCGCGGTTGAACTGGAAAAGATTGACGGCGTCTGGTTGGCCTTGCCGAGCAGCTCGCTCGCCGAAGGGTCCTTCCCGGACACGCCCTTGGATCAGGCAATTCTGCGCAACTACAATTCGAAACGGTCGGGCGACATCTATATAGTGTTCAAGCCCGGCTGGTTCATTAATGATTTTGACGGCCTAACGGTTGCCTCCGTTCACGGCTCGCCGTGGCGCTACGACCAGTTCGTTCCGGTCATCTTCATTGGTCCTGGGATGGTGCCTCAGCGAGTCTTCCGTGAAATCGCCACCGTGGACGTGGCCCCCACTCTCTCCGCGATCTTCGGGATCACCTATCCTTCCGGTTCCATCGGTAAGCCTCTTGTCGAAGTACTTCAATCCGCGCCCAAGGGGGCAACCAATGCGAAACCGTGAAGCGTTGCCAGCCCCTGCTGAGCCAGCCTTGCGACTCCAAGAATTAAGTGTGCCTCGAAAGGCGTCCACGTACCAGTGACTCCGGCTTGGGCTATGGCGGCTAACTCCGGGTGAGCTTGGATAAATCGGATAAGTCTGTTCCGCGTTGATCAGGAATGTTAATTACTTCCGCATCCGAAGTGAATCGGGATCATCCCGCGAGCCTCAGAAGAATTCCGTCGTCCAACGTCACTTTCTAAAATTGCTGGAGTAGCGCGATAGCTATAGACTCCCGGGTGGGCAAGAGCCTCCCTGGTTGAGCGTCGTTCGACAGTTCAGGCGCAGAAACAAGGGGAAGTAAACCTGCGAGGAAAACTATGAAACGAAGCAACCTGATTAGATGTGCTCTCGTGGTGCTGACGGTGGCTACGGCGCTCCTCGGGGCCGCCGAAACTGCTCAAGCCCAAGCTAAAAAACCAAACATTGTCGTCATTATGACCGATGACGTAGGCGTGTGGAACATCAGCGCCTATCATCGTGGGATGATGGGCGGCCGAACGCCCAACATCGACCGCATAGCCAACGAGGGAGCGCTCTTCACTGATTACTATGCTCAGCAGAGCTGCACAGCTGGGCGCGCTGCGTTTATTACGGGGCAGCATCCCTTCCGTACCGGTCTTTTGACCGTCGGGCTTCCGGGTTCGCCTCTCGGATTGCAGAAGGAAGACCCGACAATCGCCGATCTGCTCAAGCCGCTCGGATACGCCACCGCTCAGATTGGAAAGAACCACCTGGGCGACCGAAACGAATTTCTTCCCACCGTCCACGGCTTCGATTTATTTGACGGAAACCTCTACCACCTCAATGCCGAGGAAGAGCCGGAAGACCCCGACTACCCGAAGATGCCTGGATTTCACGAGAAGTTCGGCCCCCGCGGGGTGCTTCGCTGCGTTGCTACGACATCCGACAATCCTGCACCCGCAGACCCGCGTTTCGGCGCCTGGGGCAAACAGCAGTGCGAAGATACAGGCCCGCTCACTCGCAAGCGCATGGAGACTGCGGAAGAAGAGCTGCTCCAAGCCTCTCTTGATTTCATGGACAAATCCGCAAAAAGTGGCAAGCCGTTCTTTCTCTGGCACAACACGACGCGCATGCACGTCTGGACCCGCCTCAGCCCTCAGTGGGAAAACAAGAGTGGTTATGGTTTATACGCAGACGGGATGATGGAGCTCGATTGGGTCGTCGGCCAGCTTCTTAAGAAGCTGGATGACCTGGGCATCGCCGACAACACCATTGTTGTATTGACCTCGGACAACGGCGCTGAAAAGTTCACATGGCCCGACGGCGGGACCGAGCCTTTCCGTGGAGAAAAGGGCACCACGTGGGATGGAGATTCCGCGTGCCCTGCGTGGCTCGCTGGCCCGGCGTCATCAAGCCAAACACCATCATCAATGACATCGCTTCCCACGAGGATTGGACCCCAACTTTCCTCGCCGCAGCCGGCGTACCAGACGTGAAGCAGCAGCTCCTCACTGGGTACAAGGGTGTTGACCGGACGTTCAAGGTGCACCTCGACGGGTATGACATGACCGACCTTCTCTCCGGAAAGGGACCGGGGCAGCGCAAGGAGATTTTCTATTTTGACGATTCCGGCAGCCTCAATGCATTTCGATACGGCGATTGGAAAGTCACCTTTGCCACGAAGGACTCCTGGTGGGCCGATGTTGCGAAACCGCGCACCGTGCCCCTCGTCGTTAACCTCCGGCAGGACCCGTTCGAAGTGAGTCCCGATTCAAAGCTGTACGACCGCTGGTATGCCGATAAGCTCTGGATCTTGATTCCCTCGCAGGCCATCGTGGGACAGTTCCTGATGAGCTTCAAAGAATTCCCGCAACGGCAGAAATCGGCATCCTTCAACATTCAACAAGTCTTGGATCAAATGAAGGCGCAAACCGACTGAGGCGCTCGGCCGAAGGACCTCCATCGTGGCGCCCCAATCAGCTCGCATTATGCTTGATTGGCGAATGCAATTGTCATTTTCAACGGGCTATCTCCCGTGACTTCTATGGTACACAGTTGACAATCTGGCTGGAGCATTGCACACCGAAGGGAGTGAATGTGAGTTAGTGATCAGTCAGGAAGTTAAAATGGAAATCCCGGCTGAAAAAAACACAACAATGAAAACCGCGCACAAAAAAAACATCGTAGGACACGAAATGCCTTCTCGTCGCGAGGTCTTGGCCGGCTTAGGGGCAGTCGGCGCGACGATGTTGCTTCCTGGGGGCCTATCCGCGGCACTGGATGGGAAGAAGACCTTCACCATCCTGCACACCAATGATCTGCACTCGAACTTCATTGGTATGAGTCCGGAATCGGACTACACCCCGTTCACGCTGAACGACGACAAAACCCTAGGCGGCTTCGCGCGTTTGGCCTCCTTGATCGCTACGAGGAAGGCGGTGCGCGAAGCTCAGGGTCCGGTGCTGGTGCTTGACGATGGCGACTACACCAATGGGACTGCGTTCGGAGCCGCCACGCGCGAGACCGGCTCAGAACTGCAACTGCTCTTCCGCATGGGTTATGACGCCACCACCTTCGGCAACCACGAGTTCGACTTTGGGCCTGACGGTTTGGGGACGTCCATCGATGTTGCCGCCAAAGCGGGTCGGACTCCGCCGATTATCGCTTCCAATATCGACTTCTCTAAGGATGACCTCACGCTGGCCGACCTCCAGCGCCTGGCCAAAAAGGGCGTGATCCGCCGCTATCTCGTGATCGAGCGCGGTGGGATTCGCTTCGGCATCTTTGGATTGCTCGGTAAAGAGGCCGCCATCTACACCAGTGGTGGAGCGGCTTCGTTCCCCAATGCCGTTGAGACCGCCAAGGAGATAGTGACAATTCTCCGCAACAGCGAAAAAGTAGATATCGTCATCTGTCTCAGCCACGGCGGCTTGCAGAAAGGGAAAGACGGGCGGTTCACCGAGGGCGAAGACGTTGACCTCGCCAGAACTGTGCCGGGCATCGACGTTGTCATCAGTGGCCACAGCCATACCGTTGTGGAAGAGGCGATCATCGTCAACGACCACACGCCCGTGGTCCAGACCGGCAAATATGGAGAGAACCTCGGCGAACTGGTAATTACCATGGACCGCGGCAAGCTGATCGTCGAGTCCTACCGACTGATCCCAATCGACGACACCATCGCCGGCGATCACGCCATTGGCGACGAAATCGACAAGCTGAAGAAGACCGTTACCGAGGTCGTGTTCGCGTCACGGGGTTACAGCATCGATCAGCCGCTGGCGGTCGTGCCGCGGGATCTGCCCAACACGTTTACGGACATCGCCGCAGGCACCCCCCTTGGCAATCTCGTCACTGACGCTTTCAGAAAAGCCACGCAGGCCGACATCGCTCTCAACGCCAACGGAGCAATTCGCGCCGGTTTGTCCCGGGGGAAGTCAGGCGTAGTAACCGTCTATGACGTGTTCGCAGTGGCCCCGCTCGGAGCCGGTGTCGTAGATTCCACCGCGGGGAGCGCACTTGTGACGACCTACCTCACTGGCCAGGAGCTGAAGCATATTCTGGAGTTCCTGCTCATCGATAACCCGGTTCACCCTGGAGAGTCATTTCCCCGCACCTCCGGCATGAGGTTCCGATACGACCTGTCGCGCCAGCAATTTGATGTGGTGACGGCCATCGAATTAGGTGACCTCGATCACGGCTATCGTGCGATCAACATCACGGGCAAGGACGAACGGTTGTATAGCTTCACGTGCTCCCTGTATGTCGGCAAGATTCTTGTGGCCATCCCGACGTTCACAAAGGGCAAGTTAACTCTTGTAACGAAGAACAAGCAGGGTCAGCCCCTCAAGGAAAAGACCGAGGTGCTCGCCGATCCTCGCCATGACACGCCGGACCTGCTTCCCCCCCCGGGCACGGTGGATAAGAGTAGCGTCGACACCGTGATGAAGAACGGCGGTGTCCGGGAGATCAAGGAATGGCAGGCGATCATGGATTACATCAGCGCCCTGCCGGTCAAGACCGAGGGGGAACTACCGATGATTCCGGTCGATGAGCGAGCTTCAGAGGTCCGGGCGATCAAAGCGGGCTGATCGGCTTGGCCATTGACGAGGTTCTGGAGTCGCACGAGGAGGAGAAATATGACGAGCAGCGCGAAAGAGTTGAGAGTCTGTTCGATTTTGTTGGCATTAGCTGTCGCGCTGGCGCTCGATAGTCCCACCGCTCCCGCGCAGGAGAAGTCACGCTCCGCCAGTTCCGGATTTTCCTTTGATGTGTACGGCGACTCGCGCTCGATGATGTACTTGCCCTACAAGCAGGAGGAGGCGGCGCAAGCTCGCAAGCTCATGCTGGACATATTCGAATTCGTCCTTCCGGAAAAAGTCGCGGAAGACGTGGTCCAGAAGTACGTGAAGCTGATCTACGATCCGTCAACCAAAGAACTAGTTCAGGTGGTGATGCCGTTCGCGACAGCCAGTGAAGTGGCCACGCTGCGGTTGGACAAAGGTTGGGTCACCGAAGCTTCCGTCGAGGACATCAAGCTTCTTCCAGGCGTTAGCCGCACGATGTTCCGGTTGCAAGGCGGCGACTGGGTTGCTCGCGAGGTGGTGAGAGACGTCAACAGCGGAAACGCCAAGTTTATTCTCAACACGGGCGACCTCGTTTGGTGGGGCAATCAGGGCGACAAGCCCTCCGACAATCCGTATTGGAAGCTGGTGAATGAAAATGTATTAAAGCAGCTGCCGCCGCCCGATAAAGAGTTGCGGGCCGCTGGTTTGGATGGGCGTGTTTTTCCCGCCGTCGGCAATCACGAAGTGTGGGATGACACGGACGTGCAAGGACTATTAGCGGCCTTTCCGTACCTGAAAAAGTTCGGGGTGACTGACAAACGCCTGATCTACAAGTTTGACTTCCAAGGGGCGCGATTCATTTTCCTATGGACTGGCAAGTACGATTCTCAGGCTCCCACCGCCTGGGAAGGTACCCGTCCCGTATACGAAGCACAGATGAAGCAGCTACGAGAGTGGTTGGATGAAGCCAAAGCGAACGGAACCAAGAAGGTTTTCATTTCCTTTCACGCTCCGGCCTATTGCCGCGCGGGCTTTGGTCCCATCCCCGAAGATCAGAATCCTCACAAGACTATTGCCGCGTACGCCAAGGACCTGGACATTGTGGTCTTCAACGGACACGTGCACACGACCGAGGCGTTTGACGTGGATGGCGTGAAGTACCTGGTGCTCGGTGGCGGCGGCGCAGAACAAGATCCAACTCTTCCAGGCAGAACCCATTTCAAAGTTCCCGACGACTACCCGCTCGATCAGTACTGGAACGGCGAGTCTCCGAAGGAGGATTACAACTACCTCCACGTGGAAGTGATTCCTGGAAAACCAACGAAGTTCACCATCAATCGCTTCCGCCCCTGGTCGGCGCAGCCGTTCGAAACCATAGAGCTTTTTGGCGCTCCCAAGTAAGGAGGTCGACAATGCAATGCTTTCTCGGTTTGTGCTTCCCCTACCCCGGTTCGTTCTGCATCCATTCACGGCAGTCGGCATCGCTGTCTTGCATGCTTACCTCGCCCAAGGTCATCTCTTGAAGCTATTGGAGGGCCCCGTTCAGTGGACTGACATCTGGAAAGGTTTTGGCGCACTAGCGGGAGCGTAAGTGTTCGCGGCGTTGGCCTCTCGTGGACTTGCTGCACACCGGATTTGGCAGGATGAACGATTGGAAGCGGATATTCGCGCGATCGTCACGGTGAATCCGGCTAACTCCTGATAGTTGGACGACCGTAGCTGGGGTACCGTAACCGCACAGCTTCAGTGGGACCGGCTTATATCAAGAAGTCGAGACCGCTGGCCTTGTCTGGTTTCGTGCGGAGGCGGCCGGAACGAATGGCTACCTTAAAGGCAGCAAAATCACGTTCCGCCTGGTCTGCGTAGGCCGCTGAGTATTTCACCAAGGCGTCATCGAACGTATCTTTGGATCCCAGGTATCCCGCGATCATCGCTGCATCGCCTGCTTTTGCATGCGCCCGCGCCAGAACCCACCCGCACAAGGTGGCGTACCCAACGAGAGTGCCGGGTTTGAAGGTTTCCGGTTCCGCAGCGACTTTCATGTCTCGGAATTGGCGAACGTAGTAATCGTGGTGCGGTGTGCGAAACCACCCGAGAAAAATATCGCTGGCGGCTTGCATGAGACGCAGGCCCTTGACCACGCGGAGACCCTGATGCGCAAAGCGGCTCTTGCCGCGTGGCGATTCCAGCACGGATCTGCCCGCTTCCTTGATTTGAACAAACAGTGGGTCGTCTTCATCAGCGAGAAACAGCGAAACATAGCAACGTGTCCCCACACTACCCACTCCCACCACCTTTATCGCCGTGTCCTGCCACCGATATCGATCGACCAACTGTCGTCGATCCTCTTGCAACGATTTCTTATATTCCCCAATGAGTTTCTGGCTCTGCTTGTCGAAATCTCGAATATTTTTATGGAAGTGGTAGATGATTGGGGGATTGTCTCTAATTCTTCGGCGACCATCCACGACCTCACTGAGCTTGGGAAATGCCGTCTCAGATGTTCGGGCGCGGCCTTTCGCTTCTTTCGTCTTCAATCGATTCACTATGTCCTGGTCCTTACGAAAAAGCTCCAAAAGGTCTTCGAGTGTGACTCGTGCGTACCACGTCCGGAGTACAGTCTGCTCGGCGAAATCAGACATCCGCTCCCGATAGGATGTCGTGGCTGCTCGAACAGCCTCGGCAGCGATTTGTTTGGAGAAACTCCGATCCCTTGCCGCAAGTACGAGGCTAGCGCCCAGCCGCTTCACGTCCCACTCCCATGGACCGGGGAACGTTTCGTCGAAGTCATTGATATCAAAAACCAAAGTCCGTTCTGGCGTGGCGTAGCCCCCAAAGTTCATGAGATGGCAATCGCCGCATGCCTGAACGGTGATCCCGGACACAGGTGAATTCGCGAGGTCCCGCGCCTGGATGATCGCCGAGCCTCGGAAGAATTTGAAAGCCGACTCGGACATCCTTTGGTACCTGAGTGGTATAAGACCCGGAATTCGGTCGGCGTTGGATTGTTCAAGAAGTTTTAGCGGGTCTTGTGAGCGCGATCGCGGCTCCCACTCGCCCAGCGCGGACCGCGGGCACTTTTCGCGAAGAGCCTTTCCTCGCTTCCGCCTTTCCATCTTGGACAAGCTTGCGAAAGGTTTCATCTGACTCTCTCACCTCTTGCTGTGCTGAACCTTTCGTGGGCTCAAATGGCAGTTGAAGATCGCGTGAACTCACATCCGATTATATGCCCTGGGAGAAATTCTCGCTCCTCTTCCGAGGGTCTTTCCGGGATCCTCAACGTCGCCGCCCTACGTCACTCACGGATTCGCGTGACATCGCCACAAATCTGGAAAATTTGCAGCGGAGCCGTGCGGAGTCGTTGTTACCCTTGTGATCGTTCGTATCATCACCTAAAAAGGAGAACCAGAAACCATGACTCAGCAAACAGCAAGCGCGGCAGACCCGCGTGTGGAATTGGCGCATGACCGAACCGACTTGGCAAAGCTTCAAACGCAACTCGGACTAGACCGAACTACGCTCGCGTGGATCAGAACGACCCTGACGATAACAACTTTTGGCTTTGGCATGATCGGGTACTTCCGATCTCTTGCAGAGAAAACTGATACTC
>Ga0182015_10003485_pt1 | contig 17627 bp, 15 predicted proteins | sample 712P3MmetaG_FD_120478 | JGI IMG/M metagenome (GOLD analysis project Ga0182015, IMG submission 120478) | Permafrost microbial communities from Stordalen Mire, Sweden - 712P3M metaG | ecosystem: Environmental > Terrestrial > Soil > Wetlands > Permafrost | place: Sweden: Stordalen | collected...
CGAAGTGCGGGAGGGCCGAGGCAGCCCCCACGGCGGCGTGTTTCTGGATATTTCCTGGATCAAGGAGAAGCTGCCCAACGCGGCTGAGCACATCAAGAAGAAGCTGCCCAGCATGTATCACCAATTCAAGCAGCTCGGCGACGTGGACATCACCAAGGAACCGATGGAGGTCGGCCCCACCATGCACTATATGATGGGCGGCGTGCGAGTGGATGCCGATACGCAGATGTCGGACGTGCCGGGCCTGTTCGCTGCCGGAGAATGCGGCGCGGGGCTGCACGGCGCGAATCGTCTGGGAGGGAATTCGCTCTCCGACCTGGTGGTCTTCGGCAAGCGCGCGGGCGAGTTTGCCGCCAAGTTCGCGAAGGATCACACTGCCGGCTCCGTGGACAACGCGCAGGTGGATGAAGTGGCGCGCCAGTCGATCGAACCCTTCGAGCGAAAAGGCGAGAGTCCGTATCAGGTCCAGTACGATCTGCAAGACTTGATGCAGGATCTGGTGGGCATCGTCCGCCGCCAGGAAGAGCTGGAGCGCGCGCTGGAGGGCCTCGCGAAACTCAGGGACCGCGCCGGCAAGGTGGGCATCTCCGGCAATCGCGAATACAATCCAGGCTGGCACACCGCGCTCGATTTGACCAATCTGCTCACGGTGTCGGAAGCCGTCGCGCTCGCGGCGATGGAGCGTAAGGAAAGCCGCGGCGCCCATTTCCGTGATGACTATCCGGAGAAGGATCCGGCCTACGAAACGTTCAATTTCATAATCAACAAAGGACCGGACGGCGCCATGAAAATCGGGCGCGATCCGCTGCCGCCGATGACCGAAGAGCAGAAGCAAATTATCGAGGAGATGAAATGAGTACGGCAACCTTTCGGATTTGGCGCGGCGATAAGTCTGGCGGCCGGTTCCGCGACTATGCGACAGAAATCTCCGAAGGCATGGTGGTGCTGGACGCCGTTCATCATATCCAGGCCGAGCACGCCAACGATCTCGCCGTGCGCTGGAACTGCAAAGCGGGCAAGTGCGGTTCGTGTTCGGCCGAAATCAACGGCATGCCGAAGCTAATGTGCATGACGCGCCTGAACACGCTGCCGCTCGATCAGCCCATTACCGTAGAGCCGATGAAGACCTTTCCGTTGATCAAGGATCTGGTCACCGACGTCTCCTGGAATTTCAAAGTGAAGATGGGCATCAAGAAGCTGAAGCCGCGCAAGCCCGACGCTGCGGACGGAACGTGGCGCATGGATCAGGCCGACATCGATCGTCCGCAAGAATTCCGCAAGTGCATCGAGTGCTTCTTGTGCCAGGACGTCTGCCACGTGCTGCGCGATCACCAATTGTTCGACGAATTCATCGGGCCGCGTTTCTTGATTTACACCGCCGCGCTCGAAATGAATCCCATCGATACCGACGATCGCGTGCCGGATCTGCGTCGGAAAGACGGCATCGGCTATTGCAACATCACCAAGTGCTGCACCAAGGTTTGCCCGGAGAACATCACGATCACCGACAATGCGATTATTCCGCTGAAGGAGCGCGTAGTGGACCGCTATTTCGACCCGCTGGCCAAACTGTTCCGGGCTTTCGGCGCCGATAAGTAGTTAGGGGCAATCCGACGTTGGATCGCCTTTCTGCAAGGCGACAGCGGCGAGGATGCACAACTGCTGGATTAGACGCTGGAGGATCGGCAGGTATTGATGGTCACGCTGACCCATCATCGAGCTCACGTCTGGCTACTGCGCGCCAATGTGCCGGCAAAGCCTCGCAAAGCGCGGCTCGGGGATGCCCTGATCGCGCAGAGTTGCATCGACTGGGGGATTCCGCTACTTACGCGAGACCGAGACTTCCGGGCGTTCGCGGACGCAGCCGTCCTCGACTTGGTGGTTGAGTTTAGCGGCCAAACCAACCGCGCTTCGTAGGGGCGAAGCCGTCCAGAATCCAGATATCGGAAGTCGTCTTGGCCACCGTCGTCGCGAAGCTTTTTTCGTCGGGCGCCAGGCTGCCGCTCAAGCAATAGGACCTATCGACCTCAAAAGTTATACCGGGCCCGAGATCGGCAATTTTTCGCGTTGCGCTCGTTCGCACATCAATGGCATCCAGCCGCGCTCGGTCGCTCAAGGAGGAAGCGATATAAATCGTCGAAGAGTCGCGCGACCAGACCATGACGAAATTCGTCGCGGAAGTTCGCACCGGACTGGGCAGCTTGCGCGACTCCTTCCCATCCGGCGAAATCAAAAGGATGGCGGACTCGCTCGGAACCCCGCAGGCGATCCAGCGTCCGTCCGGAGACCAAGCCGGAGCGGTGCTGCAGGCTGTCCCAAGGAAGTTGGGGCCGCGATCGCTTCCGATCTTCACAAGGGCGAGCTGCCCTCCCGCCCCCAAGACGGCTAGTGAATTCCCGTCCGGCGACCAGGAGAAGCCGTTGGCCTGAGGGCTGCCCGATACTGGCACGGACGCGGGACGACCGCCAGTGGCTGGAGAAATCCAAAGAGCCCCCAGAGATTTGCTGGCTGCACGGCCATAAGCAACGCGTCCACCGTCGGGCGATATCGCGGCATTGTAGATACCCAGCGTAGGGTCGTCGGGGAAATCGGTTTGTGTGACAATAGGGCGCTCCCAATCTCCTTGGGCGTCTCTCAGCCAGCCTTCATCTTGCCCGGATCGGTCGGTAATAAAAGCCATCCGGCCCGAAAGTGACCAAGAGGGCGGAAGATTCGTTTCGGGCTGTTGCCAAAATCGGCTGAATTGGTGAACCATCCAAGGGAACTGAAACGATGTCATAGTCCTCATTGCCGCTGCTGAAAGCTATGCGATGGCCGTCCGGAGACACGGCGGGACTATCGTCGTCTCCCATTGGCGGCGCGGTTACCCGTTCGAGAATTTCGCCTTTGGTGTCGGCAGCCCAAAGACTTCCTTCCATTGCCATGAGAAGATGCTTGGAATCGGGCATCCAATCGAATTGAGGCACTACTGTGAGATGCCGGTTCGAGAATAGCCTGCGCGGGGCCGAATGACCCTCGGGCCAAGGGATAAGCCAGAACTCGGTGCCTCCGGTCTTTTGGAACGAAAGGCCGATGTTAGCGCCATCGGGAGAGAATCGAATCGAGTTCAATTGATACGCTTCGTCGTTGCCGAACGCTGGTTCGTACTTCCGCGGGGGGGCGCCCGCGGGTGATGAGATCCAGAGCGATGAGCTAAATTTCTTGTCCTGCCGGATTTGCCGCCAAAGCGCGAAGGCTTTGCCGTCACCGGAGAGAGAAGCCGCGTTGATCGGCATGCCGGGAAAGACTTCCTGCGGTTCACCGCCCGCTACGGCCACGGACCACAGCCTGTTCGGCCGCCGGCCAATGAAGAAGATCCGGTTCCCTTCCGGCGACCAGATGGGGCGGCCGGTAAGAAAGTCGACGCCATCCGGCATTTTCGTCAACTGCACCGCTACAGGCGCATCGAGCGCACGCAACATCAATTGATATTGCCGGCCAACGCGCTTCAAATACGCGATGCTCTTTCCGTCAGGGGACCAGGAAGGATTGATCTCCGGTTCGGCATCGGTAGCAAACGGCGTGTAGTGATAGCGCGACAGATCCAACGCTGGTGGCCGCGTGAACCACAGCGCTGCAAAGGTAATCGCCAGTGCTGATGGAATCGCGATTGCCGCGGCTAGCAACCATCGGTGGCGCGAAACCGGAGCGGCCACGATCTTCGACGCGCCGGTGGACCCGGAGAGAGATCGGAGAGCAAACGCCAAATCGCGCGCGGATTGGAAGCGCTCCTGCGGCTTCTTCTCCAGTGTACGATCTGCCGCAGACCCGCACGCACGCTGTCCGGCAATTCGGGCGGATCTTCCCGCAGGATCGCGGTCATCATATCGGCCGATGATTCGCCTTGGAATGCCCGCTTGCCCGACAACAGCTCGTATAGGATGATGCCCAAGCTGAAGATGTCCGAGCGGTGATCCACCACCTGTCCGCGGACCTGTTCGGGCGACATATAGCCCGGTGTGCCCATCACGGTTCCAGGGTCCGTCATCGTGCGGGTTTCTTGGTTGGCCGAGCGAGTGGGCACTCTCGCGAGACCAAAATCGAGGATCTTGACCCGGCCGTCGCGCGTCAACAAAACGTTGTCCGGCTTGAGATCCCGATGCGTGATACCGGCGTCGTGCGCCGCCGCCAAACCATCGGCGATTTGCGCCACCACCTCCACCGTCTTCCGCTGCGTGAGATGGGCGTCACGCAACGATTCCCCCTCCACGATCTCGGTCACCATGTAGTCGTCGCCGACATCGAAAACACTCAGAATGTTGGGATGATTCAGCGCGGCCACGGCACGAGCTGCTTCTTCGAAACGATGGCGGCGCGCAGCGTCATGCGCAACCTCGGCGGGCAGCACCTTCACGGCCACATCGCGGTCCAGACGCGTATCGCGAGCGCGGTAAACCTCGCCCATACCTCCGGCGCCGATCGGCCCAATGATCTGGTAGGGACCCAGGCGCGTGGAACTGGTCAGCGGCACGTGATTGAGTCAAGTCTAGCAGCCCGAGCACCTGATACAATGAAACATCCCGATGAAGTTTGGCGTCGTCGTGTTTCCCGGCAGCAATCGCGATCACGACGCTTGGTACGCGGTCTCGCAGGTTCTCGGGCAAGATACCGAAATCATCTGGCACGATGCCACGAGCGTCGGCGACGTTGACGCCTTGATCCTTCCCGGCGGTTTTTCCTACGGCGACTATCTGCGCTGCGGGGCCATCGCGAAATTCTCGCCCGTGATGCAGAGTATTCGAAAGTTCGCCGCTGATGGTGGACTGGTGCTGGGCATCTGCAACGGATTCCAGATTCTGGTGGAAAGCGGGCTGTTGCCCGGCGCGCTGGTGCGGAATCACGGGCTCAAGTTCGTCTGCAAGCACGTGCCCCTGCGCGTTGAGACCACCAATTCTCCGTTTACCTCAGAAGCTCGAAAGGGCCAGCGCCTGCTGGTTCCCATTGCACACGGTGAAGGCTGCTATATCGCCGACGAGCGCACTCTCGATCAGTTGGAAGCGGAGGAACGTGTCACGCTGCGGTATCTTGAAAATCCGAATGGCTCCCTGCGCGACATCGCCGGTATTTTGAACGAAGGCCGCAATGTCATGGGGCTGATGCCGCATCCGGAGGACGCCATCGAGCCGCTGATGGGATCGAGCGACGGCATTGTGATTTTTCAGTCCATGATTTCTCAAACTAGTATTTCGGCATTGGCCGGCGGCGCACTAGCGGCAAAACACTAGCGAATGACGCCACAAGTTATCGAAGCCCACCAACTCACCGGGCCGGAATACGACAAGATTGTCTCCCTGCTCGGCCGCGAGCCCACCTACACCGAGCTCGGCATCTTCAGCGTGATGTGGAGCGAACATTGCTCGTATAAGAGTTCGCGCATTCATTTGAAGAAGCTCCCCACGCGTAGCAAACTGGTGCTGCAGGGTCCGGGCGAGAACGCGGGCATCATTGATATCGGCGCTGGCTACGCGATCGCATTCAAGATCGAATCGCACAACCATCCGAGCTTCATCGAACCGTTCCAAGGCGCGGCCACCGGCGTCGGCGGCATCCTGCGCGATATTTTCACCATGGGCGCGCGGCCCATCGCCGTGCTGGACGCGATACGCTTCGGCCCGCTCGATATTCCGCGCAATCGCCGCATTCTCGAAGGCATTGTCTCGGGGATCGCGCACTATGGCAACTGCTTCGGCGTCCCGACCGTCGGCGGCGAGTGCGTCTTTGAAGAATGCTACAACGGCAATCCGCTGGTGAACGCGTTCGCCTTGGGTGTTTTCCGCAAGGACCAGGTGTTTTACGGGAAGGCCAAAGGCGTCGGCAACCCGGTGATTTATGTTGGCGCGAAGACCGGCCGCGACGGCATTCACGGCGCTTCAATGGCATCGGCCGAGTTCACCGAGGAATCCAAGCAGAAGCGTCCCAACGTGCAAGTCGGCGACCCGTTTCTTGAAAAGCTCCTGCTCGAAGCATGTCTCGAAGCGATGCAGACCGGCGCGATTGTCGGTATCCAGGACATGGGCGCCGCGGGCTTGACGTGCTCCACCTGCGAGATGGGAAGCCGCGCAGGCACGGGCGTCGAAATCGATCTAAAATTAGTCCCGCAACGCGAGACCGGCATGACGCCCTACGAAATCATGCTCTCGGAATCGCAAGAGCGCATGCTGCTGGTGGCGGAGCAGGGCCGCGAAGACGAAGTATTCGCCGTCTTTCACAAGTGGGGACTCGACGCGGTCACCATTGGCCATGTCACGCCCGACGGAATTTTGCGCGTGAAGGATCACGGCGAGATAGTGGCGGAGATTCCGAATCGCGCGCTCGCCGACGAAGCCCCTGTCTATGATCGGGCGCATACCAATCCCGCGCGAGTGGCTCCTCTCGAAGCGCCGGAAATCCCAAATAGTTCCACTCCCGCCGCCATTCGCGCCGATCTCATCGCGCTGTTGAGCTCCGGCGATCTTTGCTCGAAGCGCTGGATTTGGGAGCAGTACGATTACCTGGTGCGCAGCAGCACGCTTGCCGGACCCACGGCGGACGCCGCAATCGTGCGCGTGAAAGAGACCGGCACTTCGATCGCGATTTCGCTCGACGGCAACGGCCGCTACTGTGTGCTGGACCCTCGCGAAGGCGCCAAGCTGATGGTCGCTGAATGCTGCCGCAATGTTTCCACCGCCGGCGCGCTTCCAGTCGCCGCGACCAACAACCTCAACTTCGGCAACCCCGAGCGGCCCGAGATCATGGCGCAACTGGTGGAATCCATCGAAGGCATGGCCGAGGCGTGCGAGTTTTTCGAAACACCAATCACGGGCGGCAATGTCAGCCTGTACAACGAGACGCTTGGTGAAGCAATTTTCCCGACGCCGGTGATGGGCATCGTCGGGCTCATGAAGACCGCCCAGCCAACTCCTATTCACTTCCCGAAGCCTGGCCTCGCGATCATCTTGCTGGGTGGCTTCGGAGAATGGGACGAAGAGCACCTGGGAGGAACCCAGTACGCTAAGGTCATTCTCCAGAAGCTCTGGGGTTCGCCACCCAGGCTCGACATGCCGTACGAGAAGCGCGTGCACAGCGCCATCCGCGAAATTGTCTCCGCCCGCCTGGCTGACGCGGCGCATGATTTGAGCGACGGCGGCCTCGCGATCGCGCTGTGCGAAAGCTCTTTCGGGTACGCTGGGATCGGCGCGTGCGTCGAAATTCCGGCCAGCCCGCGCCCGGAGTTCGCGCTGTTTCACGAAGGCCCTTCTCGCATCCTGGTGGCCACGTCTCAGCCCGAAAAAGTTATGGAAATCGCGCGAAAGAATTCGGTTGAAGCGCCGCGCATCGGTGTTACGATGAAGGAGCGGTTACGAATCGATTGCGATTCGCAAACCTTGCTGGATTGCGACCTGACGGAGTTGAGGCAACCTTGGGAAACTTCACTCGAACGCCTGCTGCACCAGCAGTAAGAGAAATCCAAAGCGACAAGCTGCGCGAGGAGTGCGGCGTCTTCGCCATTCACGGCCACAGCGAGGCGGCCAACTTGGCGTATCTGGGTCTCTATGCCTTACAGCACCGCGGCCAGGAGAGCGCTGGAATCGCCACCAGCGATCATCGTGAGATCCGCTGTTCCAAGTCGATGGGGCATGTCGCCGATATCTTCACACCCGAGCAGATCGCGAGTCTTCCCGGAAATATGGCCATCGGCCACACGCGTTATTCGACGGCCGGCGATACGGTGCTGCTGAACGCTCAGCCGTTCCTGGTCGCGTGCAACAAGGGACAGATCGCGGTGGCGCACAACGGCAACATCACCAACGCCGCGGAGCTCAAGCGCGAGCTGGAGCGCGAAGGGTCCATCTTCCAGGCATCCAGCGATACCGAAGTGGTTCTGCACTTAGTGGCGCGATCGCGCGAGCGGACCCTCGCGGGTGCATTGCGCGAAGCCCTGCTCCAACTGGAAGGCGCGTTTTCATTGGTGTTTCTGGCCAAGGACCGCGTGATCATCGCGCGCGATCCGCATGGATTCCGGCCACTCGCCTTTGGACAAATGCCATCGCCCGAAGGCGGAACGGCCTATGTCTTCGCGTCCGAAACTTGCGCCTTCGATCTCATCAACGCCGAATATGTCAACGACGTGGAGCCAGGTGAAATGGTGTGCGTCGGACCCGAGGGCTTGACCCGCGAACGCTGGGCCCCGGCAGCGCCGCAAGCTCACTGCGTTTTCGAGCACGTGTACTTCTCGCGGCCCGATTCCATCGTGTTCGGGCGCTCTGTTGGACAGTCGCGCGAAAACCTGGGCCGCCTGTTGGCCCGCGAATCCGCGGTGCCTGCCGATGTCGTGGTTCCGGTGCCCGACTCCGGAGTGGCTGCTGCAATTGGCTTCGCCTCGGAATCCAATATTCCGTTCCGGCAAGCGCTGATCCGCAATCACTATGTCGGACGCACGTTCATCGAGCCATCGCAAGCCATTCGCGACTTTGGCGTTAAGCTGAAGCTCAATCCGGTGCGCCATCAGTTGGAAGGCAAGCGCGTGATTTTGGTGGACGATTCCATCGTGCGTGGGACAACTAGTCGTAAGATTGTGCGTATGGTTCGCAATGCGGGCGCGCGCGAAGTGCACCTGCGCATCTCTTGTCCACCTACCATTTCGCCTTGCTTCTATGGTGTGGATACACCGTGCAAGAGCGAGCTGATCGCCGCCAATCAGTCGATCGAAGAGATCCGCCAGTTTGTCGAAGCCGACTCGCTGGCCTATCTTTCGCTGGATTCTCTCCGCAAAGCCGTGTCCGACACGAAAGGCGAATATTGCTACGCCTGTTACACGGGCGACTATCCCACCGAACTGCTGCAGATCGAAGAGTTAACCGCCGCCGGCCGGGTCCGCCGCTAGTCCCGAATCGCTTTAGCGCAAGAGTACAATCAAAGCCCCGGAGAGTACAATCAAACTATGGGCACAACCACGACGCTGGTAACAGTCCCGGAGTTCCTTGCGATGCCTGAGCCCGAAGGCGAACGCCTGGAGCTGATCGGGGGCGAGATTGTCAGCATGAGTTTCGGGCACATTCCGCATGAGGTCGTAAAGAAGAACATAAACAAGATTCTGGTCCTCTGGCTGGCGCAGAATTCGCAGGCGGAGTTGTTCGCCGAGAGCATGTATCATGTCGATGACTATAACGCTCTTATGCCGGATCTGAGCGTCTTGTTCCCTGGCCGAACCGGTCCAGGCAGCACAGGATGGATTCAAGGCGCTCCGGAAATAGCGATTGAGGTGGTTTCTTCAGAGCCCGCCGCGCGCCTCGAGAACAAAATCGAGCTTTATCTCTCGCACGGTTGCAAATCCGTCTGGGTCGTCTATCCGCAGCGGCGCGTGGTACGAATCTTCGACTCGGCAGGCGGCGCCAAGAAATTCGAGCGCGACCAGCCGCTCACCGATCCCGCCGTTCTTCCCGGCTTCAGTATTCCAACATCGGCGATCTTCGAGGGTGTCTAGCCCGCTCACCAAATTGGGCCCGGCCGTCGCCGCCTCGGCGCTCGCAGTTCCGCATTCGCGCATTCGTGAACTGGCTGAAATGGCCATGTCGATGGATGGCGTGCTAAAGCTCTACTTCGGCGAATCGAACCTCCCCACGCCCGAGTTCATCAAGCGGGCCGCGCAAAAAGCCATGGCGGACGGCTACACGTTCTACACCGAAAACGCCGGTCTGCCTTCGTTGCGCAAAGCGCTGGCCCGCTATTATCAGGAGCTGCACGCGGTGGAGTTGGACGCAGCCAGCGAGATCGTCATCACAGCGTCGGGAGTCCAAGCGCTGCACCTTGCAATTCGTTGCGTGCTCGATCCCGGTGATGAAGCACTGGTGCTCACGCCCGCCTGGCCCAACGGGGCGGCGAACGTCGCCATGGCGAATGCCGTGCCCATTGAAATGGCGCAGCCGCTGGTGGGCGATCGTTACGGAATCGATTTCGGCGCGCTCGAAGCCGCAGTCACGCCCCGAACGCGCATGCTCCTCTACACCTCGCCCTCGAACCCTTTGGGTTGGGTCGCGACCATCGACGAGCAACGGCGGTTGCTCGAATTCGCGCGCCGGCACGGCCTGTGGCTGATGGCCGACGAGGTCTACGAGCGGCTCAACTACACCGGACCAACGGCTACCACGCCCGCGCCCTCGATTTTGAAGGTTGCCACCCGCGACGACGCGCTGATCGTCATACAGTCGTTTTCCAAGGCATATTGCATGACAGGCTGGCGTCTGGGATGGCTGGTGGCGCGCCGCGATCTAGCCGCGCGAGCCACCCAACTCAACGAGTTCGTCGTCTCGCACGCGCCTAGTTTCACGCAGCGAGCCGGCGAAACAGCGATCCTGTGGGGCGAGAAGGCGCTCGCCGAAATGCTGGTCCGGCTCAAGGAGAATCGCGACTTTTGCCTCGCGGCGCTCGCGAAGATGCCGGGCGTCACCGTGCCGAAGCCCGACGGTGCGTTCTATCTTTTCCCCAAGATCGCGAGCGCCTCCGACTCATTCGATTTCTGCAAGCGTCTGCTGCTCGAGACCCACGTCGGATTGGCGCCGGGCGTTGCGTTCGGAGCCGGCGGTGAAGGTTCGGTGCGAATCTGCTACGCCGCCGATCGGCCGATATTGGAACAAGCCATGGCGCGCCTCAGCCTGTTTCTCAAGTGAGTAGACCGAGAAAACGCTTCACCTCTTGCTCCAAGCCCGGCGCGCAGCCAATGGCGTTCCCGGCGTAGATGGAGGAACCGCCATCGATGTTGAGATAGCGCGCGCCGGCCTCTTCGAGGATCACCTTGAGAGGAGCGAAGTCCCAAGGTGAAGCGACCGGTTCAATCCAGACCTCGGCTTGGCCGGAGGCTACCATCATTGCATCCGCCGCGCCGCCCAGCCCACGCACTGCCCAAAACCGCGCCATCCAATCCAGCAATCGCTCGCGGAACGGCGAGTTAGCCATCTTGTCATAGCCGTTCACACACAGAACAGATTCGTCGACAGATGTTTTGGAAGAAGCATGAATCCGAGAGCCCATACAATGTGCCCCGCCGCCGCGGATGGCGGAATAGAGCCTGCCCAGCACCGGCAGGTTCACCACACCCACGGCCACGTCGCCTTGCGCTTCGAGTGCAATGAGATTCGCCCACAACGGATTGCCGCGCACATAATCGCGCGTTCCGTCAATGGGATCGATGATCCAACGCCGTCCGCTGCGGGAGTCCGAACGGGCGCCCTCCTCGCCCAGGATGCCGTCCTCGGGAAACGCATCACTCAATATGCGCGCAATCATCCGCTCGCACTCGCGATCCGCTTGCGTCACGGGCGAGTTATCGGGCTTCGTCTCCGCGACGATATTGGGCTGGCACCGCAACGCGATCTCCGCTGCTTTTCTCGCCGCGTCCGTGGCCACCTCGAGCTCTTTCGACCAAGTGTTCGCAAGCGTGGACGTTGACACAATCCACACCGTAGCACGTCTACAATAGGCTGATGGCTGCTCGCACCGTGTACACGGTCCTCGAAGAGACGGCACGAAACTATGGCAAAGCGCCGGCTTTGCACCAGCCCACCGGCAAGGGCAGCTATCGAACCTACAGTTGGCTCGAATATCAACGCGCAGCCCAAGAAATCGCTTGCGGCCTCCGCCGGATTGGAATCCGGAAAGGAGACACCGTCGCATTGCATTCCGAGACTCGCGCCGAATTTTATCTGGCCGATCTTGGAGTGCTCGCTAAGGGCTCCATCGCCGCCGCGCTCTACACCAGCTATCCCGTTGCTGATCAGGTCAGCAATTTACGAGCGAGCCATGCCAAGGCCGTATTCATTGAGGATCCCAAAAGTATGCAGGCGCTGATCACGGCCGCGAGTCCATCGCTCGCGCAGTTGCACTGGATTCTGCTCACTGGCCAAGCCGAGGGCGCGCTCACGCTCGATCAACTGCGAGCCGAAGGCCGCCGGGCCCTGGATCAAGACGCGCGAGCGTTCGAAAACATCCACGCTGAAGTGCGCGCTGAAGATCCCGCCATCCTCTATCTAACTTCCGGCGCCACCGGCGAACCCAAAATGGGCCTCGTTACCCACGCCGCTCTCGCCGCCAACATCGAGATGGGACCGCACGTGCTCAAACTTACGCCCAGCGATTCCACGATCGCGTTTCTTCCCTCGGCGCACATCGCGCAGCGCGTCGTAATTGAACTTTTGCCGATCGGCATGGGCGTACCCGTTTGGTTCTCCGAGAGTCTCGCCAAGCTCCCACACGAACTGAAGACCATTCGCCCAACTTTTCTGCTTGCGCCGCCGCGGGTTTGGGAACGCATTTTCGCCAGCATTACGGCCGAGGTCAAGAAGCGTGGCGCCCTCGCGAGAAAAATGTTCCACGGAGCGGTCGGATTGGGAGCCGAAGTCGCCCGGCTCCGTGAAGAAGGCAAGCCCGTTCCAAAAACAATGCTGGGTCTGCTCAAAATCGCCGATCATCTGGTGTTTTCGAAGATCCGCGCGCGGCTGGGTGGCCGGATACGAATCGCGGCTTCGGGCGCCGCGCCACTGGGCAAGGACCTCGCTAAATTCTATGCGGCCATCGGAATGCCGATCGTCGAAGGCTACGGGCTCACCGAAGGCGGCGTGGTCTGCTTCAACCCTCTCGATCGCCCGAAGTCCGGCAGCATCGGCGTGAAGTTGCCCGGCGTGGAGTTGCGCCTGGCGGACGACGGCGAGCTTCTGATCAAGAGCCCGACACTGTTCACGGGATATTTCGGCGATTCCGCCGCCACCGCAGCGGTGCTGCGCGATGGCTGGCTCTATACAGGCGACATCGCCGAGTTCGATGCCGATGGATACGTCTACATCACGGGCCGCAAAAAGGAGCTGATCGTTTCCTCCAATGGAAAGAAGATTTATCCCGCGCGCATCGAGCTCCTCTTCAAGACCGAGCCCATCATCAATCAAGTTGTTCTCATTGGCGACCGCCTGCCATACGTCACGGCTCTTGTCACGGTAAACGCCGCCGAGGTGGCGGATTCGATGGAAGCCGAGGTGAAGAAGGCCGTCGCTCGCGTCAACCGCCGGCTCGCGCCCTTCGAGCAGATTCGCAAGTTCCGGATACTGGAGCGGGAATTTTCCATCGAGAGAGGCGAGCTTACGCCCACTATGAAAGTCCGAAGAAACCGGGTGTTGGAGAACCATCGGGAGTTGGTCAGCGAATTGTACATGGGCCGAGAAGAAAGCCAATAGGTTGAGAGCCAATCCCCCGCTAGCCAAAATCGTTCCAAAGCAAATCACGCTGCACGGCGACACCCGCGTGGACAACTACTTCTGGCTGCGCGACCGATCCGATCCTGATGTGATTCCCTACCTCGAAGCCGAGAATCGCTACACCGAAGAGGTGATGGCTCCAGCGAAGTCTCTGCGGGAAACGCTGTACACGGAGATTCTCGGGCGCATTCAAGAGACGGATGTTTCCGTGCCGGTGAAGCGCGATAAATATTTCTACTACACGCGCACCGAGCAAGGCCAAGCGTACTCGATTCAATGCCGCAAACACGGCAGTCTGGATGCACCCGAAGAAATTCTGCTGGACTCGAACGCGCTCGCCGAGGGCCAGAAATATTTCCGGCTGGGAAACTTCGCCGTCAGTCCCGATCACCGGCTGCTCGCATATTCGCTCGATTTGGAGGGCGACGAGTCGTACACAATCCGGGTCAAAGATCTTTCAACGGGTCAGCTGTTGCCCGACCGGATCGACAACACTTACTACACGCTCGAGTGGGCCAACGACAACCGCACTTTCTTCTATACGGTTCTCGATGCAGCCAAACGGCCCTACCGAGCTTTCCGTCACGAACTCGGGGCAGCATCAGACGCGTTGGTTTATCAAGAGGACGACGCGCGATTCAACCTGGCCCTGGGGAAAACCCGCAGCCGTCGATATGTCTTCATCGAGCTTGCGAGCCCGCTCACTTCCGAGGTGCGCTACCTCGAAGCCACCGATCCGCGCGGCGAATTTCGCGTGCTGCTGCCGCGCCGCCAAGGCGTCGAATATAACGCATCGCATCACGGCGAGTACTTCTACATCCGCACCAACGACCAGGCCAAGAACTTCCGCTTGATGCGAACGGAGGTGAACCATCCATCGGCTGAAAACTGGCAGGAGGTGATCCCCGCGCGCGCCGGCGTCACCATCGAGGGCCTCGATTCCTTCGAAGATCACATCGTCGTCTACGAGCGTGAGCGGGGCCTCGAGAAAATCTGCGTTCGTGCCGGCTCCGGCGCTCTCTCCCACTACGTTGAGTTTCCCGAGCCCGTATACAGCGTGGGCGCCACGGGCAACGCCGAATACCAGACCAATCTGTTGAGATTCAACTACACTTCGCTGGTCACGCCCGCTTCCGTGTTTGATTACGACGTTCGCACGCGCCAGCGAGAATTGAAAAAGCAATACGAAGTGCGCGGCGGTTATGATGCGTCTCAATACCAGTCCGAACGCATCTTCGCGAAGGCGCCCGATGGCGCCGAAGTGCCCATTTCATTGGTTTACCGCAGAGGCTTTGAGCGCAACGGGACGAGTCCCCTGTTGCTCTACGGCTACGGCGCGTACGGCCACAGCATCGATCCACGGTTTTCCTCCGATCGCCTGAGCCTGCTCGATCGCGGCTTTGTGTTCGCGATTGCGCACATCCGCGGCGGCGCCGAGTTGGGCGAGGAATGGCACGATCAGGGCAAGCTGCTTCAGAAGAAAAACACCTTCACGGACTTCATCGCTTGCTCTGAACATCTGCTTGCCGCACGCTATACCTCGACCGAACGGCTCGCGATCATGGGTGGCAGCGCGGGCGGTTTACTTGTGGGTGCGGTGTTGAACCTGCGCCCAGAGTTGTTTCGTGCCGCGATCGCCAAGGTCCCCTTCGTGGATGCTCTCAATACGATGCTCGATCCCACGCTGCCGCTGACGATTGCTGAATACGAGGAGTGGGGCAACCCGGAACAACAGGAGTTTTATCGCTACATTCGATCCTACTCGCCATACGATAACGTCGTGCGCCGCGAGTATCCGGCGATGCTGGTGACGGCTGGGCTCAACGATCCGCGCGTCTCCTACTGGGAGCCCGCCAAGTGGGTGGCCAAACTGCGCGCGTCGAAGAACGATTTGAACTTGCTCCTTAAAACCGACATGGGCAGCGGGCATTTCGGCCCATCCGGCCGGTACGAAGGAATCAAGGAAGTGGCGTTCGACTACGCGTTCTTACTGCGCACGGTTGGCCTTGCATCGATCTAGCCCAACGGGTGCTTTTCCGGCCACGTCATCGCAGGCGGCGTTTCCAACCGGCGGATGCTCGCTTCGCGTGAAAGCAGGCCACCACCGAAATCCCTCCTTCGCCCGCCACATAATAGATCCCGTAGGGAAACTTTTGACCAACACGCGCCGGACCTCGCGATGTACTTTTGCGAACGCGAGGGGGTGCTGTTGAATTGTCAAGAATGCGTTGTCAACCGCAGCGAAGAATTCGATGCCGAGCCCCGGCCTCTTTGCCTCGTACCAGTCGAAGCCCTCTGCGATGTCACTCTCTGCCTCCGGCCGAACGATGAGGGGCTCAGTCACTTACGCTGAATGATGCGGGACCTTACGTCGGCCCAACTACTGCCCGAGGAGGGATCGCGCTCGCCAGCTGCGACCCGCTTGTCCAGTTCCGCACGCTGCTCGGCAGTAATCGGCACAGACTCCGCGTCCGCGGCGATGCTGTCCCACAGATCTTCGACAAGATCCAGACGTTCTGGAATGGGCAGATCAAAGACCTCGCGCCATGCAGGTGACTTCATTAATCCTAGGCTATCACGCCCACATCGATACCATGCTATTTTACTCCCCGCGCCGGTTGGCGAGAATCTTTAAGAACGACCGCCCACGTAGCTCCTCAATCGTGAGCCCGGACGCGCCTGCTTCCTCCGCTGTGATCGCGCCGCAATTGACGCCGCGCAGAAGAAAGTTCAGCAGCCCTTGTCCAGTGGCCGCGTCATCGAACACGTCGCCGACCAGCGTCGCCTGCGCGGCTTTGTCGATGAAATTCCGCAGTCGCGCCGCGGCCGGATCCACGCTCTTCAGAAAAAATGAGTACACGGCGGCATACCGCGTCGGAAGCTGGCCCGGGTGCAAGTCCCAACCCTGGTAGTAGCCGTTCGCAAGCGATCGCTGCACTAGATCGAAGTGATGCCGCATGGCCCGATGCACGATCGCGCGATTCTCCGCCTTTTGATCGTCGCTCAACGAGCCGCCCGCCGCTGTCCGATGGCGCGGGATCGGCAGTATCGTACTTGGGCCGTCAGATAGGCTCACTCCGCGGCCGGCCGAGCTCACCTGCATGACGTTCCTCGCGAAGTCGCACGCCGGATGATCCAATCGCTGCTCGGCCGCCGGGATGTCGCAACTCGCGGCGTAGTCGTACGGGCCGAAGTGGAGCCCGCGGCACCGCCCGCCCGCCGCTTCAATCAGCCTCGGAATGCCAAAGGATCCGAAAGCATCGATGATCGCCTGTGGAGTTTCAATCATCAGCTCGATCTTCAATACCCCCGGCGGCAGTCCATGCCGCAATTCCAAGCGTTCGAGTATTTCCACCAGCTCCGCTACTTGCTCGGGTACGCTGATCTTCGGAAGCGTCACGACGAAATTGTCCGGCAACTGAATCGTCTCACTGCACAGCGCCTGGAAAAACAGATCGAGCGTCCGGCTTGCCCGGGCCCGCAACGCTACAGTAAACGGCTTGATGCGGATTCCGATGAATGGCGGAAAGCCCGGCTTTGCCGCCGCCCGCGCCAAGGCCTGCGCCGCCGATTGCGCGTGCCCATCTTCTTCGGCATCGGAGCGATACCCATACCCGTCTTCGAAGTCGATCCGAAAATCCTCTACCGGCTCTCGCTCCAGTTTTGCGACGGTGCGGTCAAATACGGATTTCGCAAACTCGCCGCCCCCCAGTCCCAGGCACTGAGCGAACGAAGCTGCGTCCGGCGTGTAATTGCGAATCAGTTCGAGCGCATGCGCACCCAGCCGCGCCGGCGTCTCAGTCTTGAACAACTGCGCTCCGCCATAAACCGTATGAACCGGCTGGCGCGCGGCGGAATCATCTGGCGATTCGATGGCTAGAACCACCGGGTCATGACCACTTTTTGCTCGGTATAGAACATCACGGCGTCCTTGCCGTGCGCGTGCAGATCGCCAAAGAACGAGTTCTTCCAGCCCGCGAAGGGGAAGAAGGCCATGGGCGCGGCCACGCCGACGTTGATCCCAACCATGCCGGCCTCCACGCGCGCCGAATAGTCGCGCGCCGCCTTGCCGCTGCTTGTAAAAATCGATGTCGCGTTTCCAAATGGCGAACTGTTCACCAGCGCGATGGCGTCTTCGAGCGTCTTCACGCGAATCACGGAAAGCACCGGCCCGAAGATTTCTTCCCGCGCAATCGTCATCCCAGGCTGAACATTGTCGAAAATCGTCGGCCCAAGGAAAAAGCCATCATCGTTTCCGTTGTGCGACCGCCCATCCAGAAGCGGCCTCGCGCCTTCGTCCACGCCCTTCTTGATGTAACCGGCCACGCGCTCCTTGTGCTCCTTGGTCACGAGCGGCCCCATGCCGAC
>Ga0182015_10003486_pt1 | contig 17626 bp, 16 predicted proteins | sample 712P3MmetaG_FD_120478 | JGI IMG/M metagenome (GOLD analysis project Ga0182015, IMG submission 120478) | Permafrost microbial communities from Stordalen Mire, Sweden - 712P3M metaG | ecosystem: Environmental > Terrestrial > Soil > Wetlands > Permafrost | place: Sweden: Stordalen | collected...
CCCGCCCGGCGTCCCACGGCCTGAGTCCCCGCCGGCGTCCCACGGCCTGAGTCCCCGCCCGGCGTCCCACGGCCTGAGCCCCGTCCGCCTGCTGCGGACCGCCGCGGGCGGGCCCGTCAGCCTGCGGTGTCGATCACCACGCGCCCGCGGATTCGCCCGGCGAGGATCTCCGCCGCCAGCTCCGGCACGCGTGACAACGGCTCGATCCTCGTCATCGCGTCCAGCCGCTCCAGCGCCACGTCGCGCTCCAGCCGGCTCCAGGCGATCGCCCTGTGCTCGGTGGGGCACATCACCGAGTCGATCCCGAGCAGGCTGACGCCGCGCAGGATGAACGGCGCGACCGTCGTCGGCAGGTCGGTCCCCCCGGCCCGCCCGCACGCGGCGACGGCGCCGCCGTAGCTCGTGCGCGCCAGCACGCTGGCGAGCGTCTGGGAGCCGATCGTGTCGATCGCGCCGGCCCAGCGCGCGCTCTCGAGCGGCTTTGACGGCTGGTCGAGCTCGCCGCGCGCGACGATCGACGCCGCGCCCAGCGAGCGCAGGTAATCGTGCAGCTCATCGCGCCCGGTGGATGCCGCAACACGGTGGCCGAGCCGGGCGAGCAGCGCCACCGCGACGCTGCCGACACCACCGCCGGCGCCCGTCACGAGCACCTCACGATCCTCGCCGGGTACCAGTCCGGCGTGCTCGAGCGCGAGCACGCACAGCATCGCCGTCAGCCCCGCGGTCCCGATCGCCATGCACTGCGCGAGCGTGAAGCCCTCCGGGCGCCGCGTCAGCCATTCCGAGCGCACGCGCTGTCGCTGCGTGTAGCCGCCCGGATGCGTCTCCGACAGGCCCCAGCCGGTGACCAGCACCTCGTCTCCGGCCCGCCAGTCCGGCGAGTCAGACGCTTCGACGATGCCGGCCAGGTCGATCCCGCACACCATCGGATAGCTGCGGGCGATCCGCCCGGAACCGCTCACGACGAGCCCGTCCTTGTAGTTGAGCGAGGAGTGCGACACCGCGACCGTGACGTCGCCCGCCGGCAGGTCCGCGTCGGTCAGCTCGCGGAGCGCCGCCGGACCGGGCTCCGGCGCAACAATCGCCTGGAAGCTCATCGGTTGACCCTAGTGGACCGCTCTCGCGCACTGCCCCCTCGCCCCAGCCGCCCACGCCCCAGCCGCTGCCCCTTCGCCCCACCCGCCCGAGACCTCGCCCCAGCCGCCCCCGCCCGCGCCCCAACCACGCGCACGCGCGATGACACGCACTCGTGCCCGACCAAGCGCCCCCACCCAACCCATCGTCGCGCGCCGCCGGTAGTAGGGTTTTGCAGCCGATGAGCGCCACCGCCCCCGAGACCACGATCTACTCGGGACACCCGTCGTGGCGCTCGATGCTCGACTTCCATCTCGCCGGGTTGTTCGGAGCGCTCGCCGGCGGCGCGATCGCCCGCCTCGCCTCCGGCAACTGGGGCTACGCTGTCGCCGCGTTCGCCGCGATCCTCGCGATCTCGCTGCTGATCGGCCTGATCCGCCGCATCTCGACGACCTACACGATCACCGACCGCCGCCTGCACATCCGCCGCGGCATCCTCTCGCGCACCGAGCAGCACACGACGATCGACCGCGTCCAGAACGTCGAGACGCATCAGACGCTGTTCGAACGCGTGCTGCGGATCGGCACCGTCAACTTCGACACGGCGGCGACCGACGACTCGGACTTCGCCTTCGTCGGCATCGCCAGCCCCAAGGTCGTGGTCGCCGCGGTCGACCGCGCGCAACAGCTGACCAGCCGCGCGGATCCGCTCGACCCGGCCGGATGACCGACGCGCCGATCGTCAGCGCCCGCGAGCTGACGCGGCGCTACGGCGAGGGCGAGGTGGCGGTCGACGCGCTGGCGGAGGTCAGCGTCGACTTCGCCAAGGCCCGCTTCGCCGCGATCATGGGCCCGTCGGGGTCGGGCAAGTCGACGCTGATGCACATCCTCGCCGGCCTCGACCGGCCCACCTCCGGCACCGTCACACTCGACGGCATCGAGCTGCAGACGCTCGACGATCGTGCGCTCACGCTGCTGCGCCGCGAGCGGGTCGGCTTCATCTTCCAGACCTTCAACCTGCTGCCGATCCTCGACGCCCGCGAGAACATCCTGCTGCCGCTGTCGATCGCCGGACGCAGCGTCGATCAGCCGTGGTTCGAGGAGCTGGTCGACGCCGTCGGGATCCGCGACCGCCTGCACCACCGCCCGGCGCAGCTCTCCGGCGGCCAGCAGCAGCGCGTCGCCGTCGCGCGCGCCCTCGTTTCGCGCCCGGCCGTCGTGTTCGCCGACGAGCCGACCGGGAACCTCGACTCCGCCGCCTCCGCCGAGGTGCTCGAGCTGCTGCGGCTCGCCGTCGACCGCTTCGGCCAGACGGTCGTGATGGTCACCCACGACGCGCTCGCCGCCTCCCACGCCGACCGCCTCGTCGTGCTCGGCGACGGGCGGATCGTGCACGACGGTGCGGCGCTTGACCCGGGCGGCGTGCTCGACCTGATGAAGTCGCTGAGCCCCCGATGACCGCGGTCGTCGTGCGCGGGTTCTTCTCGCGCAAGCTGCGCGCCGTCCTGACCGGCGTCGCGGTGGCGCTCGGCGTCGCGCTGATGTCGGGCACCTACATCCTCACCGACACGATCAACCAGTCATTCGCGACGATCTTTGCGACCGGCGCGCAGAACCGCGCGGTCGTCGTCGTGCCCCACGAGGCCCTCGGTGCGAACGCCCAGGTCCAGACCCCGACGATCGGCGAGACGACGCTCGCGCGGGTCCGCCGCGTTCCCGGCGTGGCCGTCGCCGCGGGCGAGGTGTTCGCCGTCGCCACGCTGTTCGACGCCCACGGCAAGCGCCTGAACACCTCGGCGCCGAGCTTCGCCGCATCGCTGCTGCCGCCCCGCTTCGAGGACTTCTCCGCCGTCTCCGGGACGCTCCCGACCAACGCCTCCTCGGTCGCGATCGATCAGGCCACCGCCCAGCGAGCCGGGCTGAAGGTCGGCGAGCGCCTGCGCGTCGCCGGGGCGACCGTCGCCGCCAGCTACCGCATCGCCGGCATCCTGCGCTTCGCCGGTTCGACCTCCTTCGGCGGCGCCGGCGTCGCGCTCGTCACGCTCCCCCAGGCGCAGCTGATCGCCGGCGAGCGCAACTCCTTCGACGACCTCGTGATCGCCGCCAAGCCGGGCGTCAGCCCGGCCACCCTGAGGGCGCGGATCCGCGCCGTGCTGCCCGACACCCTCGACGTGCGCACCGGCCTGCAGGAAGCGGCGCAGCAGACCTCGGACATCGAGAGCCAGCTCGGCTTCCTGCGCACCTTCCTCTTGATCTTCGCCTACGTCGCGCTGTTTGTCGGCGCCTTCATCATCTTCAACACCTTCTCGATCACCGTCGCACAGCGCACCCGCGAGTTCGGCCTGCTGCGCACGCTCGGCGCGACCCGCGGGCAGGTCGTGCGGTCGGTCGTCGCCGAAGGGGCGATGCTCGGCTTCGGCGGCGCGCTGCTCGGCCTCGCCGCCGGCTTCGCGCTCGCCCCCGGCCTGGACCAGTTGTTCAAGGCGTTCGGCGCCGACCTGCCCGACAGCGGCACGGTGGTCGAGTTCCGCACGGTCTGGGTGTCGCTGCTGGCCGGCACCGCCGTCACCGTGCTCGCCGGCCTGCTGCCGGCGCTGCGGGCGGCGCGCGTGACGCCGATCGCGGCGATGCGCGAGGGCGTCGCGCTCGAGCGCCCGCACCGGTCCGCCCGCCGCCGGCGGGTCATCGGCGGGCTGGTCGTGCTCTACGTCCTCGTGCGGCTGGCGCTGCTCGCCTCCAGCGGCGCCGGGATCGCGACGATCGTGATCCTCGCCGCGATCGTCCTCGCGGTCCGCGTGCCCGCCTCGCGGGCGCGGATCAGGGCGGCGTGGAACCGCATGATCGTCGCCCTCGCGCGCGTCCTCGCCCGCCCGTTTCGCGTCCGCGGCATCACCGGGCGCCTCGCGCTCGACAACACGACCCGCCATCCCGGCCGCACGGCGGTCACCGCCGCCTCGCTGATGATCGGCCTCGCCCTCGTCAGCCTGATCTCGATCCTCGCCGCCGGCACCAAGGCCTCGATCAACCAGGCGATCGACGCCTCCTTCGCCGGCAACCTGATCATCGAGAACTCCGCCACGGCCGGCAACGCGGGCATCCCGACGGGGATCCCGGCGGCGCTGCGCACGCTCCCGGGCGTCGCGCAGGTGACGCCGATCGCCTTCACGCAGGGCCGGGTCAACCACCTCAAGGGCAACCAGTCGATCACCGCGCTTGACCCGGCGAGCTTCTCCCGCGTCTACCGCATCGACTGGGACGTCGGCTCGGACGCCACGCTCGCCTCGCTCGGAACCACCGGCACCGTCCTGACCAAGGCCTTCGCCACGGCCAACCACCTGAAGGTCGGCCAGACGCTCTCGGTGCTGACCCCCTCGGGGCGGCGGATCCGCCTGCGCGTCCGCGGCATCGCCACCGACAACGCGCGCCTGCTCGCGGACCTGACGATCACCCTGCGGCTCGCGCGCACCGCCTTCTCCCAGCGCGTCGATGCGCTCGACTTCGTCAGCTACAGGCCGGGCGTGCCGGGCTCGCAGGTCCAGCCGCAGGTCAACCGCATCCTCGCTGCGCGCTTCCCCCAGGCCGAGTCCCAGACCGCCGCGCAGTTCAAGCGCTCGCTCGCCGCGCAGGTCAACAGCCTGCTCGCGCTTATCTATGTGCTGCTGGCGCTGTCGGTGATCGTCTCGCTGTTCGGGATCGTCAACACGCTCGTCCTCTCGATCTTCGAACGCACGCGCGAGCTCGGCATGCTCCGCGCGATCGGCACCTCCCGCCGCCAGGTGCGCGAGATGATTCGCATCGAATCGATCATCACCGCGCTGATCGGCGGCACACTCGGCATCGCCCTGGGCATCGTCATCTCCGTGGTCCTGGCCGCCACCGCGCTGTCGGGAAGCGGCTTCGTGCTCGTCATCCCGGTGCTCACCGTGATCGTCCTCTTCGTCCTCGCCGGCCTCGCGGGCCTCGCCGCGGCCGCATGGCCCGCCCGCCGCGCGGCCAGGGTCGACATCCTCGCGGCGATCGCCACCGAATGATCCCCTTCAAGGGGCTCCGGCGGCAGGCCGCCTGCGCCGGGGGTGGGCGGGGCGGCTCCGCCGCCCGCCCACGGGCCGCTGCATCAAAACTTGCCGCGTGGCAGGCGCCGTGCAGTCCTATGCGGATCGCGCCGACGGGGGTTGAATGGCCCCGGTGTCCGCGATCAGCGCTTCCAGTTGGCTCGAGGGCTCGCCAGAGTGGGCCTGGCCCGGCCGCAAGCCCGCGGTCGAGCTGGGGCCCGCCTCCTGGGTGCCTTCGCGCCCGGCGCGGATCGAGCGCCCGGCTGCCCGCCCTGCGGCGCGCCCACGGACGCTGCCACGCCCGCTTCGCCTGGCGCGCCTCGCCCTGTTGCTCGCCCTCGCCACCGGCACCTTCGTCGTCTCCAGCGGCCTCGAGCTGAGCGGTGCGGGCGCCTCCGGGCCGCTCGTCCCGGTCCGCCTCGACGTGGCCCTGACGAGCCCATTCACACCGCCCGCCACGCTGCTCGCCGACGCCGTGACCCACGCGACGCCCGCCTTCGACGTCCTCGCCCCGGCGCTGCCCGCGCCGGTCACGATCTCGAGCGACTCCGCCGGCTCTCAGGTCGCCTCGATCAGCTATCCCTCCGCGGCGCTCGGCTGGCGCGACCGCTACCTCGTCTACCTGCCGCCCGGCTACCACGCGAGCGGGGCGCGCCGATACCCCGTGATCTACCTGCTCCACGGCGAGGACCAGCCGGCGAGCTCGTTCCTGCGGCTGGGGCTGCAGCCGACGCTCGACCGTCTGATCGCCACGCACCAGATCAGGCCGCTGATCGCCGTGATGCTCCAGGCCTCCGGGTCGCCGCAGAACTGGCTGAACACCGCCGGCCCCCGGTACTACAGCTACGTTTCCGAGGTCCAGCGCCTGACCGACCGCGTGCTGCGAACGATCCCGACCCGCTCCGCGCGCGCGATCGCCGGCTATTCGATGGGCGGCTTCGGCGCGATGAACGTCGCGCTGGCGCAGCTTCCGAGCTACTCCGTCGTCGAGAGCTGGGAGGGCCAGTTCGCGAACCTCTCCGGCGAGCTCAGAGCCGACAGGCCGCTGCTCGCGCACCTGCCGCTGAAGGCGTTCGTCTGGGGCGGCGCCCAGGACACCGTCGTCAACACGTCACTTGACGCGCCGTGGGCGGCGGCGATGCGCGCCGCCGGCGCGCAGGCGCAGAGCGCCGTCTATCCCGGCGCGCACGCCTTCGCGCCGATCACGCGTCACCTCGCGGCGATGCTCACCTTCGCGGGCCGCGCGCTGCAGCGCTGAGCGCGTCGGCGATCACCAGCGCGTGGTCGAAGGCCAGCGGCGGCAGCGCATCGACGGCGAACCAGCGCGCATCGGCCGCGTCGTCGCCGCCGCGGGCATCGAGCTCCCGCTCGGCGCGCAGCAGATAGACCACCGACACGGTCGGCCCGCGCGGATCGCGACCGGGCGTGTCATAGACGCCCAGCAGCTCGAGCGCCGGCGCCTCGATCGCCGTCTCCTCGGCCAGCTCGCGCGCGGCGGCGGCGATCACGCGCTCGCCGCCTTCGACGAATCCGCCGGGCAGCGCCCACGAGCCCGCGAACGGCTCGCCTCGGCGCTCGATCAGCAGCACGCTCGCCGGCGGATCGCCGGCCAGCGCGACGACGTCGACCGTCAGCGCCGGGCCCTTCACGCGCGCCCGTACACCGGGATGTGCGCGCCGGCGATCGGCGCCGACTCCTGCGCGCACAGGAAGCGGATCACCTCCGCGATCTGCTCGGGCGTCACCCAGCGCGAGTGGTCGGCATCGGGCTGCGCCCTGCGGTTGGCCGGCGTGTCGATCACGCTCGGCAGGATCGCGTTCGCGCGCACGCCGTCCGCCGTGTACTCCGCGGCAAGCGCGTCCACGAACGCCAGCACCGCGGCCTTCGAGCTGATGTATCCGGCGGCGCCGGGGAAGGGTCGCAGCGCGGCGCGCGTCGAGACGCAGACGATCGAGCCGCCGCCCGCCTCGAGCATCCGCGGCAGCGACGCCTGGCAGAGCAGGTAGGTCGGGCGCAGGTTCAGGCGGAACTGGCGCTCGAACTCGTCGATCCCGGTTTCGTGCACGCGCCCGCCCGAGGCGAACCCCCCGACCAGGTTGACGAGTGCGCCGAGGCGACCGCCTGCGCGCGCCACGACCGCGGCGGCGGCCGCGGGGTCGAACAGGTCCGCTGCGACAAGCTCCAGCTGCGGGTGGGGCTCCAGGCGCTCGGCCTCGCGTTCCTCGACATAGGGCACGACGACCCGCCAGCCCGCGCCCAGCAGCGTCCGCGTCACCGCGCTGCCAAGCCCGCCCGTCCCGCCGCTGATCACCACGCTCGCGTCCATCTCGCGTACCTTAGATGGGCGAGTGGAAGCTCGCCCGCCCCGCGCTTCTAACCGTCCGCGGGCCGGGCTACCTTCCGTACATGTTCATTCGCGAGGTCAGCGACGGCACCGATCTGGACCAGGTTCTGATGGTCCGCGAGATCGACAAGCGCGTCAAGCGCGACGGCGGCGAGTTCCTGCGGCTCACGCTCGGCGACCGCTCGGGCCAGGTCGTCGCGATGGTCTGGGACGACGTTCCGGAGGTCGTTCCGCTGGTTGCCGCCGGTCGCCCGGTCCGCGTCGTCGGCCGCTACGTCGTGCATCCCCGCTACGGCCCGCAGCTCAACCTGCGCGCCCTGCGCCCGGCCGAGCCGGGCAGCTTCGAGCTCGACGACCTGCTCGACGGCCCGATGCGCAGCGCCGAGCAGATGGAGGTCGACCTGCGAGAACTGGTCGCGACCGTCCCCCAGCCACACCTGCACGCCCTGCTGGAGCGCCTGATCGGTGCCCGCGCCGAGGGCTGGCCAGCCTACCGCGACGCTCCGGCGGCGAAGTTCTACCACCAGGCCTACCGCCACGGGCTGCTCGAGCACTGCCTCACCGTCGGCCAGGCGGTCAGCGCGATCTCGGCCACATTCCACGGCATCGACCGCGACGTCGCGGTCGCCGGCGCGCTGCTGCACGACATCGGCAAGCTCGAGGCCTACACCGACGATCCGGCGGCGATCGAGCTGACCGACGACGGCCGCCTGCAGGGCGAGATCGCGCTCGGCTACTACCGCGTGCGCCGCGAGATCGAGGAGATCGCGGGCTTCCCGCCGTCGCTCGCCAAGCAGCTGCTGCACATCATCCTCTCCCACCACGGGACCCTCGAGCACGGCAGCCCGGTCCTGCCGGCGACCCGCGAGGCCACGCTCGTGCACATGATCGACAACCTCGGCGGGCGCCTCGGCAGCTTCGACCGCCTCGAGAAGGAGCTCCGCGAAGGCGAGCTGTGGTCGGGCTTCGACCGCGCCCTCGGCGGCGGCGCCTACTTCGCCGGCCACGAGCCGCTCGAAGAGTCCCGCCGCGACGCGGCCTAGCAGCGCACCGCACCGTTCGCGCGACGGCTAAGCTGCGGGCGCCGAGTCCCCACCAATCCGCAGGAGCGACAATGGACCGCCAGCTCGCTCCTGGTCGCCGCCAGCGACTCGCTCTCGTCGCGGCGATCATGGGCTCGTTCGTCGTGGGGCTCGATGCGACGGCGGTGAACGTCGCCCTGCCGGCGATCCGCGGCGATCTCGGCGGCGGCCTGGCGGGCCAGCAATGGGTATCGAACGCCTACCTGCTCACGCTCGCCTCGCTGATCCTGATCGGCGGATCGCTCGGCGACGTCTATGGGGAACGGCCCGTGTTCGCGATCGGCGTTGGCGGCTTCGGGGTCGTGTCGCTGCTGTGCGCGGTCGCGCCGAGCATCGAGGTCCTGGTCGCGTGTCGGGCGCTCGAGGGTGCGTTCGGCGCGCTGCTGGCGCCGAGCGGGCTGGCGGTGATCGTCTCGGCGTTCCCGCGGCGGGAGGAGCGGGCCGCCGCCGTCGGCTCGTGGACGGCGTGGGCCGGGATCGCCACCGTCGTCGGGCCGCTCGCCGGCGGCTACCTCGTCGACGCGGCGTCGTGGCGGCTGATCTTCGCGGTGAACGTCCCGTTCGTCCTGATCACGCTGGCGCTCGTCTACGTCGCCGTGCCTGCGCGTGCCCGCGGCGCCTCGCACCCGCGCGTGGACTGGCTCGGCGCCGCGCTGACCTTCCTCGGCCTGGCCGGGCCCGTGCTGGCACTGATCCGCGAGCCGGTCGTCGGCTGGGGCAGCGCCGAGGTATGGGGCCCCGGGGTCGCCGGCTTCGTCCTGCTCGGGGGCTTCGTGTTGCACGAGCGCCGCACACCGGCGCCGCTGCTGCCGCGCGGCCTCTTCAGCCGGCGGAATTTCGCTCTCGCCAACGTGGAGACGTTCGCGATGTACGGCGGGCTGGGCATCACGTTCTTCCTGCTCGCGCTGTTTCTCCAGGAGGTCGCCGGCTACCGGGCGCTCCAGGCCGGCTTCGCGCTGATGCCCTCGACCGTCGTGATGTTCCTGCTCTCCAAGCGGATGGGGCGGCTGGCCGACCGCTTTGGGCCGCGCCTGTTCATGGGCTTCGGCCCGCTGACCGCGGCCGCCGGCCTGGCGTTGATGGCACGCCTGAACGCGCACCCCAACTACTTCAGCGATCTGCTTCCGGCGCTCGTGATCTTCTCGATCGGGCTTGCGAGCACCGTCGCGCCGCTCACCGCCACGGTCCTCTCGGACGCCGACGAGTCAACCGCCGGGGCCGCCTCCGGAGTCAACTACGCGGTCGCCCGCGTCGCGGGGCTGCTCGCAATCGCGGCGGTCGGTGCCGTGATCTCGGCGCAGTTCAACGCCACACTCAGCCACGAGCTCGGTGACCGCCGGCTCTCACCCCACGCCGCCACAGTCGTAGCGGCAGCGCGCACGCAGACGTTTGTGCGCCTCGACGCCGCGACCGCCGGCCCCGCGGTCGCGCTCGCCACGCAGTCGGCTTCGCTGGATGCCTTCCACCTCGGGATCGGGATCTCCGCGACGCTCGTCGCGCTCGGCGGCCTGCTCGGCCTCGCCGGGATTCGCAACCCGCGGCGGATCGTCGCGTGTGAGGACTGCGCCGGCGGTCAGTTCGCCGGCCAGCCGCTCGACGTCGCGCTGGCCGATGTCGCGGCGTAGCCGGCCGTTGCGCAGCGGCCATCGAGTCCCGACCGAGCCACCACGGAAAGGCTCCGCGTCTGCGACGCTGCCGCGATGAGTGTGTTCACGCCGGCGCGAGCCGGCACCGCTGCCACACTGGCCGCCGTCGCGCTCGCACTCGCGGGCTGCGGCGCGGCGCACACTCCGGCGCCAAGGACGGCGAGCTGCATGCGCCAGCCCCACTCGTTCGCTCCCTACGTGCTCTCCGGATCCACGCTCGCGGTCCGCGTCGGCGTGCTCGTCTACGCCGTCGAGGGCGAGCCCGAGGAGTTCATGACGCGGCCCAACCCGTCGGTCTTTCCGTGGCTTCCGCCGGCCTCGTCGGCCCCAACGGTGCTCAGCTCCGTCCGGCTGTGCAGAACCTACGTCTCGGGCTTCGGCGGGCCCGAGCAGGTCTTCGCCTTCCGCGCGAAGCGGCCCGGAAGGGCTGTCCTGTCCGCCTCCCTGGAGCTCGCCTGGCGATCGGTCCGCCACGCTCCGGCGCCGTTCGCGGCGACCGTGACCGTCCGGCGCTGAGCGGCGCCGGCGCCGCTTCGCCGCTGCCTGCGCCCGCGCGCGGACCGCGCGGCCAAAACCGCGCAAATACGGGGCGGGTCGTGCCCCGTGACGCACGCGGCGTCTATGGTTCGTGGCGGATGGCCAAGGACACCGAGAAGCTGATCCGCCAGCTCTCTCTGATCTCCTACCTGATGGCCGAGCGTCGGCCGGTCACCGCGCTCGACATCAAGCGGGATGTCGAGGGCTACAGCGGGATGAACGAGGACGCCTTCGCGCGCCGTTTCTACGCCGATCGCGCGGAGCTCGAATCGCTGCGCATCCCGCTGACGGTCGAGAAGCCGGTCGACGGCGTCGCCGAGCAGGAGAACTACTCGCTGCGCCCGGAGAACTTCCACCTCCCGGCGATCGAGTTCTCCGACTCTGAGCTCGCGGCACTGGCGACCGCGCTGTCGCTGCTCGACGGCGAGTTCGCCTACGCCGAGCCGCTGCGGCTCGCGCTGCAGCAGATCACCTGGGGGCGGCCGAGCCCGCTGGCGGCACCCGACCAGCACGGCGTTGCGCTCGGCATCACCGCCTCGGCCGGCGGGCACGAGCTCTCGCACTCCCTGGCGAAGATCGAGACCGCGATCTTCCGCCACAAGACGATCACCTTCGAGTACTTCACGATGGAGCGCGGCGAGCTCGGGCTGCGCACCGTCGACCCCTACCACCTGCTCTTCCGCGGCGGCCAGTTCTACCTCCTCGGCTACGCCCACGAGCGCGAGGCGCTGCGCGTTTTCAGGCTCTCGCGGATCCGCGGCAAGGTCGCCTACGCGACCAAGGCCGAGCACGACTTCCGCCGTCCCACCGACTTCGACCCGCGCGCCTATGCCAACCTCGCCGCCTGGCAGTTCGGCGAGATCGCCGGCAGCGCGGAGATTCGCATCGCCGAGCGGATCGCCTGGTTGCTCGAGCGCCACTTCGGCCGCTACGGCGAGATCCGCGAGATCGAGGGCAGCGCCGACCGCCTTTTCGTCACCGACTACGCCAGCGAGCGCCAGCTGATCTCATTCGTGCTCGGCCTCGGCGAGAACGCGCAGGTCCTCGCGCCGCCGGCGTTGGCCGAGGAGCTTGGGCGGCGCGTGGCGCTGCTCGTCGAGCGCCACACCGAGCCGCCCGCGGGCACCGAGCACCCGCCCGCGCCGCCCTCGGCGGCGCTCGCCGGTCACAACGGCAACGGCCATTCGAGTCGCGCCGACACGGCGATCCGCCCCGAGCGCTTCGCGCGCCTGGTCACCCTGGCCTCGATCCTGATCCAGGCGGGGCGCGCCGGAACGCGGCTTGCGATCGCCGAGGTCTGCGAGCGCCTGCAGATCAGCGAGGGCGAGCTGCGCGAGGACATCGGCGTCCTCAACGTCGTCAACTTCGGCGGCGGCTCCTACGTCCTCTACGCCGAGATCGACGAGCAGGACGCCACGATCGAGGTTGACCCGGAGCCCTACAGCGACAACTTCGCCCGCCCGGCTCGCCTGCTGCCGGTGGAGGCCAAGGCGCTCGTCGCCGCGATCGACCTGATCGGCGAGCATCTGCCCCAGGGCTCGCTGACCTCCGCCCGCACGAAGATCGTGCGGGCGCTCGGCGAGGACCCGATGGAGCAGGGCCTGCAGGTCGCGCACCTCGGCGCGGACGACTCCGCCGTCACCCGGGTGATCTCGAAGGCGATCAAGAGCCACGTGCTGCTCGAGCTCGACTATTACAAGGAGAACGAGGACGAGTACTCCGCGCGCCGCGTCGAGCCCTATGCGCTGATCAACGGTCGCGAGGGCTGGTATGTCGCGACGTTTGACCCGACCAAGAACGACGTCCGCCATTTCCGCCTCGATCGGGTGCGCCGCGCCGAGCTGACCAACGAGCGCTTCGAGCCGCGACCCGAGGTCAACCCCTCGGCCGACGTCGACGGCTGGCCTCGTACCGGCGAGGTCTCCGCGTCGCGGACCGCACGCGTCTGGATCTCTCCCGAGCGCGCGCGCTGGGCGCGCGAGCAGCGCAAGGTCGTCGGCGTGTGGGACGACGGGTCGATCGCCGTCGAGCTGAGCTTCGCCGGCGTGGACTGGCTCGTGCGGGAGGTCCTCAAGGAGGCGGGGGACGCCGCGGTGCTCGAGCCGCCCGACGCCCGCGCCGCGGTGCTCGCGGCGGCGGCGCGCATCGCGTGAGCGCCCGCGATCAGATTCGGATGAGCGAGGCGGAGCTCGACGCGTTCCTGCACGGCCAGCGGACGCTGATCTGCGCGACGATCGGCCGCGACGGCGCGCCCCACGTGATACCGCTGTGGTACGTCGTGCGCGACGGCGACCTGTGGTCGTGGACCTACGCCGCCTCGCAGAAGGTTCGCAACCTCGAACGCGACCCGCGCGCGACGCTCGTCGTCGAGGCCGGCGAGTCATACGACGAGCTGCGCGGCGTGATGCTCAAGACCGAGGCCGAGATCGAGCGCGACCCGGACTTCGTCGCGGCTCTCGGCCTCGCACTGTACGAGCGCTACATCGAGGGCCCGGCGCTGCCCGCATCGGTGCTCGCGAGCATCGCCAAGCAGGCGCCCAAGCGCGTCGCGATCCGCTTCGTCGAGTACGGCCGCTCGAGCTGGGATCACCGCAAGCTGGCGGTCGCGCCGTGAAGGGCCTGATCCTCTCCGGCGGCAAGGGCACCCGGATGCGCCCGATCACCCACACCAGCGCCAAGCAGCTGATCCCGGTGGCCAACAAGCCCGTCCTGTTCTACGGCATCGAGGCGCTCGCGACGGCCGGAATCGAGGACGTCGGCATCGTCATCGCCCCCGAGACCGGCGATGAGATCCGCGAGGCGGCCGGCGACGGCTCGCGCTTTGGCGTTCGCATCACCTACATCGTGCAGGACGAGCCCGCCGGCCTCGCGCACGCCGTGCTCACGGCCGAACCCTTTCTCGGCGCCGATTCGTTCGTCATGTACCTCGGCGACAACCTCCTGCAGGGCGGGATCGTCGATCTCGTCGAGCGCTTCAAGACGGCGAAGTGCGACGCCCTGATCCTGCTCACACCCGTTCCGGACCCCGAGAACTACGGCGTCGCCGAGCTGGACGGCGACCGCGTCGTGCGGCTCGTGGAGAAGCCGCGTTCGCCTGTCAGCGACCTCGCGCTCGTCGGCGTCTACATGTTCACGGCGAGCGTCCACGAGGCGGCGCGCGCGATCACGCCGAGCGCTAGGGGCGAGCTGGAGATCACCGACGCGATCCAGTATCTCGTCGACAGCGGGCTGCGCGTCGAGCCCCACATCGTGTCGGGCTGGTGGAAGGACACCGGCCAGCTCGCGGACATGCTCGAAGCCAACCGCCTGATCCTCGACGTGATGGAGGCGCGCTGCGACGGCACGCTCGAGGACTCCCAGCTGGACGGCCGCGTGGTCGTCGCCGCCGGGGCGCGCCTGGAGCGCTCGACGGTCCGCGGCCCGGCGATCATCGGCGGCGGAGCACGCTTGATCGACGCCTACGTCGGTCCCTACACGGCGATCGGCGAGCGCTGCCTGATCGAGTCCGCGGAGGTCGAGAACTCGATCCTGCTGGCCGGCTCGGAGGTCCGCCGCCTGGACGGTCGCGTCGAGTCCTCGCTGCTCGGGCGAAACGTCCGGATCGGCCGCTCCGGGCGCCAGCCGCGGGCCTACCGCTTCATGCTCGGCGACAACTCCGAAGTGAGGGTTCCCTGATGCGAATCCTCGTAACGGGCGCGGGAGGGATGCTTGGCCGCGACCTCGTGGCCCGCGCCAACGCCCGCGGGCACGACTGTGTCGGCGTCTCCCACGCGGAGCTCGACGTGACCGACGCGCGCGAGGTCGATCAGGCGGTCGCGCGAATGGCGCCTGAGGCGATCGTCAACTGTGCCGCCTGGACCGACGTCGAGGGCGCCGAGGGACTCGAGGCGCAGGCGCTCGCGGTCAACGGCACCGGCGCCGGCAACCTCGCGCGCGCGGCGGCATCGATCAGCGCGCACCTTGTGCAGGTGTCGACCGACTACGTGTTCGACGGCACAGCGACTCGGCCCTACGTCGAGTCGGATCCGACCAACGCCCTGTCGGCCTACGGGCGGACGAAGCTCGCGGGCGAGCTGGAGATCGCCGCAGCCTCGCCGGAGCATGCGATCGTTCGCACTGCCTGGCTGTTCGGTCCCGGCGGGCTGAACTTCGTCACCACGATGCTGGGGCTCGCCGCCGGCGGGCGCGAGGAGCTGGCGGTCGTCACCGACGAGGTGGGATGCCCCACCTACACCGGCCACCTCGCACCGCGCCTGATCGAGTTCGCCGAACGCCGTGCCGCCGGCATCTTCCACCTCGCCGGCTCCGGGCACTGTTCACGCAACGAGTTCGCGCGAGCGATCTTCGCAACCGCCGGCCTGTCGCTGCGCGTGACGGAGACCACCCAGGCGCAGCTCGCCATGCTTGCGCCGCGGCCGCCGTGGAGCGTGCTCGCCTCCGAGCGTGGCATCGAGCCCCTGCCCGGCTGGCGGGATGGCCTGTTCGCCTACCGCGAGAGCGCGCCCGAGGTGTTCGGGCTGTGAGGCTGCTGGTCTGCGGCGGCGCCGGGTTCATCGGCAGCAACTTCGTCCGCGGCCGCCTCGCCACGAGCGACGACGAGATCGTCGTCCTCGACAAGCTGACCTACGCCGGCCGGCGCGAGAACCTCCAGGACCTCGACGGCGACGCGCGGTTCTCCTTCGTGCACGGCGCGATCGAGGATCCCGCGGCCGTCGCTGGCGCACTCGAGGGTGCGCAGGCGGTCGTCAACTTCGCCGCCGAGACGCACGTGGATCGCTCGATCATCGAACCCGATGCCTTCGTGCGCACGCATGCGCTCGGGACCTATGTGCTGCTCGAGGCGGCGCGCGAGCGGGGCCTGCGCTTCCTGCAGATCTCGACCGACGAGGTCTACGGCTCGATCGAGGAGGGCTCCTTCAGCGAGTCCTCGCCGCTTGACCCTTCCTCCCCCTACAGCGCGACGAAGGCCGGCGCGGATCTGCTCGTCTCCTCCTACCACCGCACCTTCGGCAGCGAGACGCTGATCTGCCGCGGCTCCAACAACTACGGGCCCTACCAGTACCCGGAGAAGCTGATCCCGCTGATGATCCTCAACGCCCTCGCCGGCGACCGGCTGCCGGTATACGGCGACGGCCTGAACGTGCGCAACTGGCTGTTCGTCGAGGACTTCGCCGGCGCGATCGGCCACGTGCTCGACCGCGGCGAGGCCGGGCAGGTCTACAACGTCGGCGGCCCGGACGAGTGCCCCAACATCGCCGTCGTGCGACGCATTCTCGAGCTGTGCGGCCGCGACGAGTCGCTGATCGAGTACGTCGGCGACCGTCCCGGCCACGACCGCCGCTACTCGCTCGGCTCCGCCAAGATGGCCGGCCTCGGCTGGTCGGCGGCGATGGGCTTCGACCTCGGCCTCGGGCGCACCGTTCAGTGGTACCGCGACAACGCCTGGTGGTGGGAGCCGATCCGCGGCGGTGCCTACCGCGACTACTACCGCCGCCAATACGGGCACTCGCTCGACGCTCCGCCGGCCTGACCGGGCGGGGGACAGCGCTCCGCGCCGGCGGGGGGCGCTGCGCTCAGACCTGACAGGGCGGGGCGAGAGCGCTCTGCGCCGGCGGGGGGCGCTGCGCTCAGACCTGACCGGGCGGGGGGAGGACGCTCTGCGCCGGCGCGGGGCGCTGCGCTCAGACGTTGGGGGCGGCGGTGATCCGCCAGCCGTTGCTCTGGTGGGCGAGCGACACGGTCTGGATCACCTTCTTGCCGTCCAGCTCGGTCTGGACCCGCGCGGTCGCGGCGGCCGAGCCGGCGAGCTTGATCGACTCGACCGTCAGCGTGAAGGTGTCGATCGTCTTGAGCTGGTTGTCGATGCTGGTCTGGCAGCTGCCGGTCTTGTTGAGCTCGCTGCGCAGCGCGCTGCCGATCACGTGCTGGCAGATGTCGAGCCCGTTGCCCGAGGTCGCGTCGCTCGCCAGCAGGTTCAGGGTCGTTGCGATCAGCGCCTTCTTGCCCGTGAAACCGGCCGTGCTGGAGCTGCTGGCGGGCGTCAGCGAGCAGCCGCCGAGCGTGACTGCTAGACAGGCGCCACCGAGGATGAATACTCGCGACCAGATGGCGCAGAGCCTACGCGACGGAGGGCTAGCCGCGCTCGCCGCCGAGATCGAGCGCTGCCGGCGCTGCCCTCGCCTGGTGTCCTGGCGCGAGCAGGTTGCGCGCGAGAAACGCGCCGCGCACAGCGCCGAGACCTATTGGGGGCGCCCGATCGCCGGCTTCGGCGACCCCGGAGCACGCCTCGCGATCCTGGGTCTCGCACCGGGCGCGCACGGCGCAAACCGCACGGGCCGCGTGTTCACCGGTGACCGCTCCGGCGACTTCCTCTTCGCGGCGCTCTGGCGCGCCGGTCTCGCCAATCAGCCGCTCTCACGCACGCGCGACGACGGCCTGCGCCTGCACGACGTGTGGGTCACCGCAGCCGTGCGCTGCGTCCCCCCGGCCAACCGCCCGACGCCTGACGAGCGCGACACCTGCCTGCCGTTCGCCCGCCGCGAGCTCGCCCTGCTGCGCAACCTCCGCGTGGTCCTGTGCCTTGGAGCCTTCGCCTGGGACGCGGCGCTGCGCCTGCGCGAGCCCCGGCCCCGACCGCGTCCGCCCTTCACCCACGGCGCCGAACTGCACCCCGGCGACGAGCCCGGCCCCGTCCTGCTCGCGAGCTTTCACGTCAGCCAGCAAAACACCTTCACCGGCCGCCTCACCGAGCCGATGTTCGACGCCGTGCTGGCCCGCGCGCTCGAGCTCGCCCGCTGATCCACCCCCGCGGGTCCGTTGGCCGAATCCTTCGCCCGCTGACGATCCCCGCGGGCCCGTTGGCGGAATCTTTCGCCGCCTGAGCCGTCCCCG
>Ga0182015_10003487_pt1 | contig 17622 bp, 21 predicted proteins | sample 712P3MmetaG_FD_120478 | JGI IMG/M metagenome (GOLD analysis project Ga0182015, IMG submission 120478) | Permafrost microbial communities from Stordalen Mire, Sweden - 712P3M metaG | ecosystem: Environmental > Terrestrial > Soil > Wetlands > Permafrost | place: Sweden: Stordalen | collected...
ATCCTCGATGATGCGCTCTCCAGCGTCGACACGCACACCGAAGACAAAATCCTGAATCACCTGCGCGATGTGATGCAGGGCCGCACCACCATCTTTATCTCCCACCGCGTTTCGACGGTCCGCAACGCCGATCGCATTGCCGTGCTGCACGATGGACGCATCGTGGAACTGGGAACGCACGACGAACTGCTCGCCTTGAACGGCTACTACAGCGACCTGTATAACAAGCAATTGCTGGAAGAGGAACTGGCCGAGGTTTGAAGCCGGGGCCGTGCGAGGGCTAAAGCCCGTGGTTTTCGTGGACTTCTAACGGCGCGACTGAAGCCGCGCCCTTTCAAAGCCTTCGACTGCGTGAAGAATCTCCGGAGTCGAAAAATCCGAATCGAAACACTATCCTGCCATGCAAAGAATCGACGCGCCAGAGATTCTCGATTCCGACGCTTGTTCTCCAGCGGACGTTGAGATTTCTATGCGGGATATTGGCCGGGTCAACCGCTGGTTCGGCGGAGTCACCACCACGCAGAAGATGGTGGAGCGCGTGGCTCAAGCTTACGGGATGAAACGTATCTCGCTGCTGGAAGTGGCTGCTGGGTCGGGAGAAGTACCGGAGATGGTCCAGCAGAGACTGGCGCGACGGGGCATCACGCTGGACGCCGCGCTGCTGGATCGAGCGCGATCTCACCTGCCACTGGGAAATCCCACCGCAAAAGATCAGACCGGTCAGAATCACTCTGTTGTGGGCGATGCGTTTGCTCTCCCCTTTGGGGATGGAGCTTTCGATCTGGTGAGTTGCTGCCTTTTCGCGCATCATCTGGGGCCGCAGCAACTGGCGCAGTTCGTGCGCGAAGGTCTGCGGGTGAGCCGGCGGGCGCTGCTGATCAACGACCTCGTCCGGCACCCCTTGCATCTGGCTTTGGCGTTTGCTGGATTTCCCCTTATGCGCAGCCGGGTGGCCTGGATGGATGGGCTGACCTCGGTGCGCCGGGCGTATGTTCCGGCGGAGATCAGGAGCTTGATCGCATCTGCTTTTTCTTCGCAGGGAGTCAGGCAGGTGGAGATTTCCCGCCATTACCTTTTCCGCATGGGAGTGATTGTCTGGAAGAGTGCGGCCGAAAAGACCAGAACAGCCTAGCGGACGACCAACACTTCGCGGACGTTATCTCGGGCGAGGAAGAATTTGATGGAAGCGAAATCGCGGAAGAGATTTTCGATGTGGCGGTTGTTGAACACGCGCTGCAACTGGAAGCCATCCGAGATGGCAGTATGGACCGCACCGGTGGGACCGCGCCGGGCTTCGCGGCGCAGCACAATCTTCTGCATCTCCAAAGTGTCGGGGCCGACGATGTGGAAGCGATGGCACGGCGAGTCGGGACCGGCATCGCGGGTATGAAAGAACGCCAGCAACATGCCGCCGGGTTTCAATACCGACCAGAGCCGTCCCACGACCGGCTTCACCAGGCTCTCATCGAGGTAGTCCGGCAGATTCCAGCAAAGAATAAAATCGAAGTGAGCGGCCGGATAGACCAGATTATCCGCCAGAAACTTCCGGCTGTCGAGAATCGCACTCCCCTGCTCGTCTTTGGTGAGAAGTTCGGAGTCGGTGGAGGCGGTGAGCAGATCTTCGCTGTAGATTCTGTGACCGTGCTCGGTGAAGTGACGGATGTTGGTCGGGGAGGTCGATCCCAGGTCCAGAACACAAAGATTTTCGGCGGACTCCCAGGTGCGAGATAACTCGCCCAAGCCGCTGGAGCGGCGGGTGAGCTTCTGAGAGCTCTGCGCCGGAATGGTCTCCGATCCGGATGATCCTCGAAAAAGTTTCATGAAAGTCTGCGAGACTGATGACATCCTTACATCCTGACTGCCGATCCGCTCAGGCCAATTTACTTCGTGTCGGTCCGGTGAATATCAACCTTGCCCTTCACAAAAGCGCCTTCTTCAATGGAGATGCGCTGGGCTGAGATGTCTCCGGTAACCATTGCGGACTTGCGCAAGTCCACGCGGTCGCTGGCCTGAATGTTGCCTTCGAGTTTTCCCTGCACCACAACGCCCTTGGCATCGACGCTGGCTTTAACCTGCCCGTTTGGGCCAACCGTGAGGCTGTTGCCTTTGAGGGCGATGCTGCCCTCGACCTGACCATCTACATACAGATCTTCGCTGCCCGAAAGTTCGCCCTTGACGAAGACCGATTTGCCGATTTGTGCCAACGCGGTAGCTGGAGTACTCATAGGACGCTCTCCTGGATGCAACGGGATCTGCCGGTTGGCTCCGAATCAAAGTCTGCAAGCAAAACCGGAACATTGCTCACTGCAACGACTATACGCAAGGCACGGAGTGCGCGGCAAGCCGTGCCTGCGCCAAGGTTAATACCAGGTTCCCTGTAGAGAATGCCACGAAGGCCAATTGGTACACTGAAGACGTGGGAACACTGTGAGTCGGTCATGATGAGACAGGGGACAACTCAGCGGGTCGCTACGGTTGTTTCGCTGGTCGCCTGGCTCGCCGGCATGAACGCGCGTTCCCTTGCCGCGGGCATGCAGTCAGGTTCCGTTCAGGATGCGGCTTCTCCGATTGAACTGGTGCGCGCCGCAGTTGCAAACGAGGTAGCAGCCGCCAACGACATTTCAACGAAGCATATGTTTCGATCGCGCAAGCAAACTTCGCAAGGCTCACAAACCAGGCTGTATGTCGAGACGCGGGAGGCAATGGCGGGCATGACCATCGCCTACAACGACCAACCGCTTACGCCGGAACAAATGCAGGGCGAGAACAGCCGCCTGGCGGGTCTGGCGGACAATCGCGATCTGCTTAAACGCAAACATTCGCAAGAGCAGGAGAATGACGAACATACGCTGCGCATCGTAAAAGCGTTGCCCGCGGCTTTTCTTTACGACTATGACGGCGAGGAGACAGGCGTGGCGGACGTGGGCAAGGATGGGGCTCGGCTGGTGCGCCTAAAATTCCGGCCCAACCCGGCATATGCGCCGCCGTCTCACGTGGAGCAGGTGCTCGCCGGGATGCAGGGATTTCTCCTGATTGATGCGGCGGCGCGGAGGATCGCCCGGATTGACGGGACTCTGTTCAAGGAAGTGGGCTTTGGCTGGGGGATTCTGGGGCATCTCGATAAGGGTGGACATTTTCTCGTGGAACAGCGGGATGTTGGGGATGGTTCCTGGGACGTCTCGCGCATGTCCCTGAGCTTTGCGGGGAAAATTCTTCTCTTCAAGAGTCTCTCGATCAAATCTGAGGAAGTGTTCAGCGACTTCCGTCGCGTGCCGGACAGCACTACGTTTGCCCAGGGAGTGGAGATGTTGGAGGCGGAAGAAGCGAAGCTGGCCGAGAATCATAAACCGGGAGCAGCGGCGACGGACCCGAAGTCGCACTAGGAGACGATGGCGGTCAATGAGTGTGATGACGATGTTTCAACAGTCACGCCACATACGATGTGATCGGATAGTTGACGAAAACAGGCGGCCGACTACCATTATAAAATGGCGCCCAGCGTTACGCTCGGGCGCGCAGCGTTTCCTTCCTTACTGTCAATTTTTCGATCAGGTCTTCTTTGATTCGATAGCCGGTCCCCGGCAGGTCGCTAATCGCAATCATTCCCTGCTGTGAAACTTGCACTTCCGGATCGATGATGTCTTCCTTCCAATAACGTTTCGAGGCCGAAACGTCCCCGGGCAGACTGAAATTTTTCAGCGTGGAAAGCGCGATGTTGTGGGCGCGGCCAATGCCGGATTCGAGCATGCCTCCACACCATACGGGAATATTTTGCGACTGGCAGATGTCGTGGATTTTCTTGGCTTCCGCGAATCCGCCGACGCGGCCGACTTTGACGTTGATGATGCGGCACGCTCCGGTCTCGACTGCATTGGCGGCTGCGCGCGCGCTGACGATTGATTCGTCGAGACAAATCGCGGTGCGCAGTTCTTTCTGGAGGCGGGCGTGGTAGAAAATGTCGTCGTCCCAGAGCGGCTGCTCGATCATCAGCAGGTTGAATTGATCGAAGCTGCGAAGATGTTCTACCTGATCGAGAGTGTAGGCTGAATTGGCGTCGCAACTCAGCGTGATATCGGCCCAGCGCGAGCGGATTTTCTCCAGCACGTTCACATCCCAGCCCGGCTTGACCTTGACCTTGATGCGGCGGTAGCCCGCCGCCAGTTCGATCTGGATTTTTTCGAGCAACTGTTCGACGGAGTCCTGAATGCCGATAGAAACTCCGCAGGAAATCTGAGTCCGTGTACCTCCCAGTAATTTCCATAAGGGCTCGTTCTTCTGTTTCGCCTCAGCATCCCACAGTGCGTTTTCGAGGGCTGCTTTAGCCATGCGGTGTCCGCGGACCTTGGAGAAGAGAGTCGCACAGTCGCGCGCCGATTCAAGGCTGCGACTGAGTACGGCAGGAGCGAGGTAATGAGTAATAGCGGGCCAGACGCTTTCGATCCATTCGCTGCTGTAGAAAGGATCTTCGCCGGCCACGCATTCGCCCCAGCCGTTGACACCTTCGCAGTGCGCGGTGAGCAGCAGAATGCGCCGGTTGTAGGTGCGTCCGAAGCTCGTCTCGAAAAAATGGACGAGCGGCATGTGAATCTCGCGGACCGTGATTGCTTCAATCTTCATAGTGTGCGGACTCAGGGCTTCGGGCTTCGGCCTTCAGGCTTCGGCCACCCCGAAGCGTCTGCGGCCGACGAAGTTGCGGTGCATCTCGCACCTGCGTCGAGAGATTTCGCCGAAGCCTTACGCCCGAAAGCCGAAGCCCCGTAGTCATTCTTGCGATGAGTACGACCACTTCTCATCCCAGTTGCCGAGCAGGAACTTGCCGTTGCCTGCGGAGTCGCGCTCGTAACCCAGAACGGCGAGCCCGCTGCCGAAAGCCTTTAGAAATTCTTCGCGGTTTCGTTCCTGTATCTGCTGCGCCTTGCTTCGCGTTTCCGTTGCGCCCTTCCATTCATAGATCTGCGCCGGCACCTCAACGGCAGTCTGCTGGTGGAACGGCGGGTTCTTTCCCATTGCCAATAAAGTTTCCACGCGCTTCGACTTCAACCACCACTCGGCGATGAGGCGGTCGCTGGGAAGGCCGCCCTGCAGCGGCGATGACGTGATTCCATATTGATTGATGTTGTAGCGGCGCGCAATCGCTCCCAGCTTTTCAATGTTCAGATAGGAGTTCTTGATTTCGAGGGGATCGAAAGTCCACTCGATAAGTTCGATGCCACGAGCGAGTGCGTCTTCGCGCTGCAGGAGCTTGAGACGGCGGCCCAGGCCGCCATTTCGATGATCCTTGCGGACGGCCAGCATATGCGAATGAAGATAGATGTGGCCGGAGCGCGTTCCCGGAACCGAAAGAGCGAAGCCCACCATCTCGCTGCCCTCGAATGCGCCCATGACCTGGCCGCCGACTTTTTCGGCTACGACAAACATGCGCAGCGGCACCAGTTCGGCGTCACTGAAATTCCAGATTTGCTTTTGCAACGCTACGCAGGTGCGGAGTTCATCGAGTCCTTGACAACGGCGAATCAAAATCGCGTCCGGGCTCACGGTTTCTCCTGTTGCTTGGCCTGCTGCCAGAGCGATTCAAGCTCATTCATCGAAACACTCTCCGGAGTAGTCCCGCCTTCGTGCAGGCGCTGCTCCATCCATTGAAAGCGGCGGCGAAACTTGCGATTGGTTTTGCGCAGCGCGGATTCGGGATCGAGCGCCAGATAGCGGGCGATGTTGACCAGCACAAAGAAAAGATCGCCGACTTCTTCTTCCAAGCGAATCCGCAGATCTTCGGGAACGGTTTGTCGCCCGGAACCGGCAACACCGCGGCCTTCCGGGCGTGGACCCGGAGCGGGAAACTCCCGCAAATGCTGGCGAAGCTCGAGAGTCTCTTCGCCGAGTTTCGCGAACAGGCCTTCCAAATCAGGCCAGTCGAAACCAACTTGCGCTGCACGCGAACTAAGCTTGTGGGCCTCCAGCAACGACGGCATGGACGAAGAGATGCCGTCCAGAATCGACGGTGAAGTCTTTCCTGCCGCGGCGCCGTCGACCACGCGCAGGGTCCGGCCCAAACGCTTTTTTCGTTCCTCGACTTTCAGTGCCTCCCAGTTACGTTTTACTTCTGACGAGGTATCTGCCTTCGCGTCACCAAATACGTGAGGATGCCGGTCTACAAGCTTGCGCGAGAGCCGATCGAGAACATCATCAATGGAAAACGATCCTTGCTCTTTCGCCATATCCGAATAGAAGAGCACCTGCAGCAGCAGGTCGCCGAGTTCGCCGGGCAACTCGTCCCAATCGCGATTGTCGATCGCTTCGAGCACCTCATAGGTTTCTTCCAGTGTATAGGGCTTGATGGAATCGAAGGTTTGCTCGCGATCCCAGGGGCAGCCCCCCGGAGCGCGCAGGCGTTCCATAATTGCGACTGCACGTTCGAAACGTTCGCCGGTCGTGGACATTGGCAACCACTTTAAATGAGCGGTCGCAGCGGGAGCAATGCACACCCTGTCAATTCGTTTATTGGCGACCAGCGAATTAGCGATAAACCGCCGCGTCGAATGCCGCATCGAATTTGAATAGAACTAAAGTCTAAAGTGCGCAAATTTAAGGAGGAAGCATCATGCCAAGTAATCTTCAAGGAAAAACCATAGCAATCCTGGCAACCGACGGCTTTGAACAGTCGGAACTCTTGAAGCCGAAACAAGCGCTGGAGAGCGCAGGCGCGCGAACGCAGGTGGTTTCGCCTACCGAGAAGAAGATCAAGGGCTGGAATCACAAGGACTGGGGCCAGGAGTTCCCGGTCGACGTTCCGTTGAAGTCGGCAGATGCGGCCCAGTTTGACGCGTTGTTGTTGCCCGGCGGAGTGATGAATCCGGACCAATTGCGGATGAATCCTGACGCGGTTCGTTTCGTGAAACAATTCTTCGAGCAGGCGAAACCGGTCGCGGCGATCTGTCACGGTCCCTGGATGCTGGTGGAAGCCGGCGCGGTGCGTGGCCGCACCGTGACCTCCTGGCCTTCCCTAAAAACCGACATTCGCAACGCGGGTGGAACCTGGGTCGATGAAGAAGTAATTGTAAGCAACGGCGTGGTTACCAGCCGCAATCCCGACGATATTCCCGCCTTCAATAGAGAAGTGATCGCGCTATTCTCCAAAGGCGCCACCGGGAGCGGAAAACCGGTTCAGAAGGTGGCCTAAACCAGAAGCAATAAGCTGCAGAAACCGGCCTGACTGCTCCCGCAGGAGGGCCGGTTTCTGTTAACACTCCCGTTTCAGAACGTTTGGACGACGCGGTTCGACTTTTGGTCCTGCCGGTTTGCGGTACCAAGGTTACCTTCTCGGCCCGAAAACCGGGGTGCACACTCTAGGAGTGATAGTGTTCTTAAGGGCTCTATAATCACCTTTTGGAATCTCTGTATCTGATTGATACGACATGGTCTTAACAGCTAATCCGCGACAATCCCTGGAAAGCCAGCATTTCCAAGTGGTGGTGATCGGCGGGGGCATCAATGGCGTGGCGGTGGCGCGGCAGTGCGCTCGCGCGGGAAAGAACACACTGTTGGTGGAACAGAATGATTTTGCTTCCGGAGTGACCAGTCGTTCCACGCGCATCATCCACGGCGGGCTGCGCTACCTGGAGCACGGTGAACTGGATCTGGTGCGGGAGTCGCTGCGTGAGCGGGAAAAGTTACTGCGGGAACGATCTCACCTGGTGCATCCCATGCACTTTCTTTTGCTGCTCAACGAGAAGAGCCAGCGCAGTGCGCTGAAAGTGCGTACCGGACTATGGCTCTACCAGCGCATGGCGGGAAAAGCGCCGAGCCGGGATGCCACAGAAATGGAGTTGAAGCGGCTGGAGCGGGCGCTGGACGCGGGGCATCGCTGGTCGTTCTTTAATTATGAAGATGCGCAATGCGAGTTTCCCGAACGGCTGGTGGCGGAATGGTTAATGGAAGCGGTGGAGGCCGGGGCGATCGTCCGCAACCACATGGAAGTGTTGGCGGTTGATGTGGCCCATGGCCGCGTCCGGGGCGTGCTGCTACGCGACCAGATTACGGGGCGGGACCAGCGCGTGGACGCCGGCTGGGTGATCAACTGCAGCGGGCCGTGGGCGGATCGGGTGTGTCAGCGCTCTTCGATTCGAACCCAGAAGCCGATGCTGGGCGGCGTGCGCGGCTCTCATATTGTTCTGCCGCGGTTTTCGGGTTCGCCGAGCGCGGCTCTCTACACCGAGGCGGTGGATGGCCGCCCCATTTTTGTGCTGCCGTGGAACGACCAGATCCTGGTGGGGACGACGGAAGTCGCCGACAGCGGCGACCCGGGAAAGACAGTTCCGGCGGCGGACGAAATCAGCTATCTTGTACGCTCGCTGGCGCAACTGTTTCCCAAGGCGACGCTCTCGGCGCAGAACGTGAAGCACGCTTTTGCCGGAATCCGGCCGCTGCCCTATTCCCCGGACAATCGTCCTTCAGCAGTTACACGCCGACACATTCTGCACGACCATACGGACGACGGTGCATCCCACATGCTTTCCGTGATCGGGGGTAAGTTGACGACGGCTGCCTCGCTGGCCCGGGACTGCGCGCGGAAGATTGGGTTGAGGGCTGCGGAACCGGGTGCGATGGCGATGGGGCCGGGACCGGCACTCGATCCCTTACTAGACGAGGCTGTTCTTGAGGTTGCGCGGATTGGAGCGGTAAGCGAAGAATCCGCGCGCGGCATGCTGGAATGGCACGGCAAACGCGCTGCGGACATCGCCCGCATGGCACTGGTGAGCGCGGAACTACGGGCTCCGATCTGTCCGCATACCTCCCACGTGATCGCCGAGGTGGTGGAGGCTTACCGCAGAGAGTTTGCGCTGACATTGGGTGACGTTCTACTGCGCAGGGTGCCGGTAGCGCTGGGTGCATGCTGGTCCGAATCGTGCAGCCGCGAAGCCGCATTACGCATTGGCGCGGTCCTCGGCTGGAATGAACACACCATGGGAGCCAACCTGGAAGCCTTTGAAGTGGAACGCGACGCCTTCCTGCGCCCTCCGCGGGCCGCTGCCACTTTCGAAGCGGCAGCGGATTGACCTCGGCAAAGTCAACCTCTTCGCCACGGATCTACGCGGATTCCCACGGATAAACCTTAATAAACAAGGAATTAAGATCAGCATGACTTATCCGTGGAAATCCGTGCGAATCCGTGGCGCCTCCCCACGGTGAGAGCAAGCCGTTTGGGGTGGTCGGAAATAATGCCGTCCACGCCCCATGCGGAAAAACGTTTTATGTCATCGGGAACATTCACGGTCCACACCAATATCTTCTTGCCCGCAGCTTTGATCTTTGGGATGAAACTTTGCCGAACCAGGTTGTGATGTGGAATCACATACTCGATAGGCAGGTTGGGCCAGAGGGTGAACTGGGCTTGCGTCTCGCAAATCAAGCCGAGCGGGATTGCGGCATCGATCTCGTGAAGGGTTTGTAGCGTTTCTGGAAGAAACGAAGAAACCACGTAGCCGCGGGCGGGTGCGCACTCGCGCAGCAAATCCCTGGTGCTTCTTTCCAGGCCAGGAACTTTAAGTTCGATATCGAGGAAAGCGCTGCCGCGGTAGCGAGTTAAGATTTCGCGCAGGAGCGGAAGGGCTAACTGTTCAGCCGAGGAGTGGGCAATCTCGCGGCCTTGCGTGCTGGCGTCGTGACAGATCACCGCTTGCCCGTCCGCCGATCGCCGCACGTCAAATTCGAAGCCATCGCATCCCTGAGCGAGCGCGAGATCAAAAGACGTCAGCGTGTTCTCGGGAATTGCCTTCTCAGCACGCACGCCGCGGTGGCCGAGGAGAAGTGGACGGATCGGCATCTCGTTCGGCTTCACCGGGATTAATCCAGGTCGAAATCGCGGATGGGTTTGCCCGTGTCAGGAGACTCCTTGGCTTTCTTCACGGCTTCCTGAAACTTTTTGTCCAACAGCTCGGAAGCATGTTTCTGCGCCTCGACCGACTGCCGGAAAATGGACTCGCGGCGGGTGTCCTGTTCCTTCATGGCCCGGGCCGCGTCCTCCATGTCGGCGAACATTCTGGGCTTCACCGCGGCGGTGTGGGCGATTACGGCGCGAGTTTCCGTATCCACTTTCAGCAGCGCGCTGCAGCACGGGCAGGTGATTTCGAAATTGGGGGGATTCTTCGCCATTTGGCGAATCATACCGCAAAAGCCGGAAGAGCGCCGCGCTCAGCGGTGGAGTTGGATCGGAAAGATGCGGAAAACGCTCAGCAACTCCCAGCCCAGCAGGAAGATCGAAAGCAGGACAATCAGCACCGCCATCAACTCTCCAAAGCTGAGGCCGCGGCGGTTGGGCTCGAAGCGCCTCGCGGCCAGGCTCAGGATATTCAGCGTGGCGAAGCCGAAAACAACCGCCCAGAGAATGTTGTAAATATCATTTCGCCGGCTGGAAAGGCGCTCGGCAAGCACCAACGCGGCGACCAGCGCGGACTGGGCACGCATCAGGTTATGAATCGAGAGCGCGGCGCTCGTGGCGCGTGTAAAGCTCGAGACCAGCCCGGTTGTTGAAGAAAAAGCCATAGCATTCTGAATTAGGTACAAGAAGAAATCGCACAACCGCCCCAATTCATTTGGATATTACATGGTTTTCTTGTGCGGGTCACGGATTGGACGGGCCCCCGGCATCAGCCGAATCAACGGCTTTCGGTGCGGAATGTGAAGGAAAGGATGGTCAGTTCTCACTTCCGACGATGCTGCGGCAATAAACTCTTGTCGTACAATCTTCTCCATCATGTTTGATCCCACGCGACTTTTCTGTTTCTGACGGCAGCGGTCTTGCTTGCCGTCGCGCCGGGCCCGGGAATGCTTTACGTGTTGGCTAGATCTCTGGCCGGAGGAAAACGCGAGGGAGTGCTCTCCGCGCTCGGCACATTTCTAGGAGGCATGGTCCACGTCTTTGCGGCGGCCCTGGGAGTTTCCGTCATTCTGGCCCGCTCGGCTCTGGCGTTCTCAACGGTGAAATATGCCGGTGCCGCTTATCTCTGCTGGCTGGGCGTGAGAATGATCATCGAAGCGCGGAAAGACGCCCGAAAACCGGGGGCATTTTCGCTCGATGATTTGCCAGCGGTCGCCGGCATGGCAGCTCGAAATCCGTTATGGCAGGGCGTTGCGACAGAAGTGCTCAATCCCAAGACAGCGTTGTTCTTTCTTTCCTTCATCCCGCAATTCGTCAACCGGGGAACTGGACATGTCTTCTTCCAGTTCGTCCTGCTGGGAATTGTTTCGGTGGTTCTGAATACCTCTGCGGATCTGATCGTGATCTTGCTGGCGGGACCGTTGGGGAAAAAGATTCGATCGTCGGCGGTCTTCCGACGCCGGCAGAGAACGGTGACCGGCGCCATCATGATTGGACTGGGAACATACCTGGCCACCAGCGAAAGCCATTAGCCACGGCATGCGGGACCGATTGCGCTTATAACTCCAGAATCTGGTGGTCGAGACAATCGACGCGAACAGCGTCGTAAATATTCTTCAGAAGTTCGGTTCCGTGGCGAGCCACAAAGTAAGCTCCAGCCACGCCCCGCTCCTGCAAGGCGTTTTCGGGATAGAGGCCTTGGCTGAGGGCTTCAGCATGACGGCTGACGACTTCGCTGCGGCGCAATTCGGCGGCCATGGCGCGTTCGCGGAGGCGGTCGAGCTGGTAATGTATTTTCGAAACACCCGTCTGGCTGGCTTCGACCAGCGTGGGGTCTAGTTTGACCAGCGATTCCTGCAAACCGGAAAAAGACTCTTCCACCGACTTCTTCGCGCGTTCGAAAGCCGCGTGCAAATCTGCCGGCAGAGTACGCGAGGCCAGGGTCTGACGAAGCGCGTCGGGCCCGTGGAATGTGTCCACCACAGCAATGTCATACTGCCGCAGCCAGCGCTGCACCTTGGGCTCGACGAGAGTTGCCGAAAAACGCGGCACGATGGGCGTCACGCGCCTCAGCATCGTCTCATACACGGCGCCCACCTGCGCAAAATATGCCGCCTCGGCCGCGCCGCCGGTGTAGGCCAGAGTAGGTAGAAGGTAGTCCTGCACCACCGGCCGCAAGAGCACGTTGGGACTGAAATTCTCGGGGGTCTTGTCGATGCGATCCAGCAACTCGGCTGGCGACAGCTTCTCCGCTGCCGTCTCACCGGCGATGACGAACTCCGCCGCGCTCCCGTTCGCGCGTCGCTGAACCGCGGTGCGGGCTCCGTTTTGCAACGTGAACAAGAGAACCGATGAAGCCGTAACTCTCACCTGTTGGTGATAGCCTGCGGCTTCGAGAGCTTGCCCGCGAACCAGCAGCGCGTCATCGATTTCGGATGCGCGCTCGACTGCCGCTCGATAGATGGGCGCGGCCACGCGATGCAGTTCTGGGTCCGAAGCGTCCAGAAGAATCACACCCCATTGCCCGAACAGGCGCGCATAGAAGCGGGCAAATGCGCTGCCCAGCGTCTCACCGGGCCGATACGACTCGCGCAGGAATTGCGCCGCCTCGGAATCGCCCAGCAGGCCTGCGGCTTCCTCCACAACCGGAAGGATTTCGTCGCCCAGGTTTATGTTGCTTACCGGCGCGCCCGCAATACCATGGCTGGAAATCGTGAGTGTGCGCAGAAGGCCGTCGGGTCCCGGTATTACTGCGTGATTGACCTCTGCAAGATCGTGATCGTAAGTGGCAAGCCAAAAAACAGGAACCGCGTCCACGCCCGCCGCAGCGGCCTGTTCGGCCAATTTGACGGCAGTCAGAGCTTTGTAGATCGAAAACATGGGTCCGCCGAACAGGCCTACTTGTTGTCCGGTCACAATGGCAGCCGCCCCACCGCGCAGACGATTGATGTTGGCGAATGCCTGCGGCGAAGCACCCCAGGATTTGTTCTGGCGCTCGAGAATCGCGCTCACGCGCTCCCGGCGCGGCCCATCGTACTGCAAAGCGGACGCCTCCGCCTTCACCCATTCGCTGAAATATGGAGAATGCGGGTAGAAAGGACGAACGCTGGGGGAATATGCGAGGAGGTCGGTGAAAAGACGAGTGGTATGCGGGACTTGCGCGAAGGGCAAACACTGCGATTTCACCGGCAACACCTCTGACATCGCCTGTTCATATCATGTTGGACGGATGAGATCATCGCCGGTCAACGCTTTTTATTCCGCAGTGGCGTCGTAGTTGAGATGCCGCAAAACGGCGCAAGATGCAAGATAATGGACTTCAGGAAGGGAATGCACGATGAGTTCGCTCGCTTCTCCGCTAAATATCGTTACGCCAGTCACCCTGGAGGGTTCTGCCGTCCGCCTCGAACCGATTCGCCAGGAACACGCCGAGATCTTCTGGGAGGCTGCGAAAGACGCTCTCGACAACATTTTCCAATGGATTCCCTACCGCATGAAGGCGCGCGAGGACTTTCAGCGTCTCGTGGAGAAGGCCTTTGCCGAGCAGGAACGCGGCGAATCGGTCGTGTTCGCAACCGTCGAACGCAGCTCGGGGAGAGTGATCGGTAGTACTCGCTTCATGAACATCGACCGCGTCAATCGCCGCGTAGAGATCGGTTCCACCTGGATCGCGCCGGCATGGCAGCGTACGATCGTCAACACCGAAGCCAAATATCTCATGCTGCGGCACGCCTTCGAAGTCTGGCAATGCATTCGCGTAGAACTGAAGACAGACGCACTGAATCAAAGGTCGCGCAACGCCATCCTGCGCATCGGCGCTAAGGAAGAAGGCACGCTGCGCAGACATCTGATCACGTGGACAGGTCGCGTGCGCGATACGGTGTACTTCAGCATTTTGGATGCGGAATGGCCAGAGGTGAAAGCGAGACTGGGTCACGGCTAGAGCGTTAGGAGATCGCAGTAATCGGTGAGCGGCCCAAGCTCAAGGTTAACCACAGGCAACTTCTGCATCGGAGTGAACGGCTCCCAGACTATTCTGAATTCATGCTGGTATGCATATCTGAAATGCTTTGAAAAGGGAACGTCATCATCATGTGTCGGAAAGAACGGGTCTCGATAGGTTACGGGTAAGCTGCAAAACTGAAATCCGGGAAGACATGTTTTACTGCATTGTTGGATTGTGTCGATAAATCGCCCCGGGTCGCGAATGACCAAACATGCATCATAAGGAGCGAAATCATCGAAGATACGATAGGCGTATCGCTTACCGAAACATGCGACGTAATATTCGCTCTTGCATCTCATCCTGTATTTCAGCGTACTAATTATGGGAGCTGTTATCCACTGCTCGATTGGAGCGGTATGGTCACCTGAAGGTGGGACATGAATCTTCGCTCCAATCGACTCCTCCGTGAATTCGAGTTCGTCGTCTCGAATCGAGGGGTTCAAAGAAGAATCGTCGTATGTCGTTGCGGAAGAGATCCGGATTTTCCCTTCCCGATGCATGGCTGGCATGTAATCAGATCTGCCAAACTTGAGTAAGTACGTCCCATTTTCCAATCGCAGGCTGTCCCAGAGTTCCGCAGCCCGTGGCGCGTGCTTGTAAAAAGTAAATGGAGGCATTGTGAGGGTCACGTTGCGAAGCTGTGCCTCAATCATGATGTGCGTCAGACATTCGATCCCCTTAGAATTTCCGCATTCGGGGTACATCCTGCCGTTTCGGGCAATGAAATAGCCGTTCCGCATGACGTCGTCCTGGCGCTGTCGTAGTTGCTCCAAGGTCATATATTCAAGGTAACGGCGCGCACGATATTCCTGCTCCCACCGAATTCCGTCGAGTTTCGCAATGTTATTCATCAGGCGAGCGTGCCACCTTCCCGACAATTAAGCATAGCTCATCAGTAGTGAAAGTCCAACTTTTATTTCGCTTTTTATTCGCTATCGTGATAGGCTTTTTGTTCCTAGTCATGCCTGCCTCCTTGCCAGCGTTTCCCGAGGGCCAATACCCCACCGTAGGATGGCTATTCCTCGACCTCAACTCGTATTTCGCTACGGTTGAACAGCAAGATCGTTCCGAGCTGCGCGGCCGGCCTGTGGGAGTCGTGGCAGTGGACACCGATTCGACATGCTGCCTGGCAGCAAGCTATGAGGCCAAGGTTTATGGCGTGAAAACCGGCACTTCAGTCAAGGATGCCAAAAACCTATGTCCGCATATAAATCTTGTCGTGGCCCGTCCGAAGTTATATGTGGAGTATCAACAAAAGATTATCCAGGCGATGGAAGAACACTTGCCGGTCTACAAAGCCTTCTCCGTGGATGAAATGGCTTGCCAGTTAATGGGCCGCGAGCAATTTCTGCCGAATGCCACCACGCTCGGCTACAGAATCAAGCAGTCCCTGCGCAATCTTGGCGTGGCTTTGCGTTGCTCGATTGGCCTTGCGCCTAATTGTTATCTTGCCAAGACCGCGGCCGACCTCTGCAAGCCAGATGGTTTGACGATCCTACTTAAAAAAGACCTGCCGCATGCCTTGCACTGCATGAAGTTGCGCGACGTGGTGGGAATCAGCCACGCGATGGAGCACCGGCTGCATAATCGGGGCATCACGACGGTGGAGCAGCTTTGCAAACTGTCTTCCCCACAGATGCGGGATATTTGGGGCAGCGTGCAGGGAGAGACCATGTGGTATTGGCTGCAAGGCGAAGACTGGAAGGAGAAGGCAGACTCCCCGCGCAAAAGCATCGGGAAACAGCACGTGCTGGCGCCGAAATACCGGACAAAAGAGCAAGCTTACAACGTGGCGTTGAAGCTGCTCAGCAATGCGGCGATAAAATTGCGCCGGTTAAACATGTGGGCACGAGGCATCGGAGTCACGATTGCTTTTTCTCATCGCTTTCGGGAAATCAAAAATGAGGCAGAGCCTTCGGGCTGGAATGCGCACAGAAACATCTACGCCTGCCGTGACACGATGACCCTGCAAGACCATTTTCGCGAGCTCTGGAAGGACTGCCCCGCGAATACTCCGATGCATGTCGGCGTATGGCTGTTCGACCTGATTCCGGATAAGTTTCACACTTTAGGATTCTTCGATGATGAAAAGCGCGAGACCATCAGCGGCGTCATGGATGCAATTAACAAAGAATATGGTCAACACACGGTCTATATGGGAGGCCTGCATGGTTTGGGTGACGCTGCACCCACGCGTATTCCATTTTTCAGCGTGCCCGAGCTGGAGGATTTTTGAAATCCGAAAGAACATGTCATCGAAAAGAAGGCGACGATTCAATCAGGCCGCAGCGAATGTTTCTCACTCACAAAACACCTTGACCTTCACTTTTGTCTCGTGATCCTTCTGATCAACGTCGACACTCAAGTCGCTGAGTTGCTCAATCAGTTCCTCCAGGTTTTCGGGTTTGATTTGGGTCAAGTCAAACGGTATGCCTTGCTCATGGATGGCATCGTTCGCCCGATGCAGTGCTTGTGCTGGGATCAAACCAGCCAACTTCACTCCTGCCCGAAGCAATTGCATGGGCACTCGGACGTTTACCTTGGTCGGTCCTTCATGACCGTCATTATCTTCCGAGTCCACTTGCACCCGCAGATATTTCGGCTTGGCCTTCGCGTCCGACCCGTAAACATTCTCCGAGGGCTTGCCGGCGGACCCCTCCTCGAGAGCTGAGATCAGGCGCTCCGCTTCGTCTGCGCTGATTTTTCCTTCGGACAACATCTGCAGAATCTGACGGCGATGTTCATTCATATTCGACTCCTAGAAAACGCAAATTGAGACTCCGGCACTGCGGTGCTCGACTTCAACCTCCGTATCGTGCAGCGCCATCAGAATCTGCCATCCCACCGAGAACGGGCGGAAAGGGTTCACCCGGCAGGCCAGACAGCCAATGAAAATCAGTGGCGATAACAGCACCGCGAAGGGCACGAGCAGCAGCCACAACAGCATCAGCGGAACCCGTATCCGAAGCGTACGACTTTCACGGCCGCGCAAACTGACAACCGCCACCAACGGAATCATTTCAGTGCCTCCATGTCCCGGATCGCATCCTCCGCCGTAGTCTCTCCCCGTCGCAGCCGTTCCAGAATCTCGCTCTTCGACGGATTTGGGTTTGTCTCCACGAACTCAAGGCTGCCAGCGATCCGAGTGAGCCGCGACTTGATGGTCGGGTAGCTGACTCCAAAAACCCGCTCCATTTCTTTAATGGAGCCGTGAGAACGAACGAAGGCAGTGATAAAAACCTGATCTTCCAATCCCAGACGGGCCAGTTGGGGAAGCTCAAAGCTGCCCTCGATAGCGATGTCCTTCTCCGCCATCCGGACGCGCTCCACCACGATCCGCTGACCTCGGGTGAGTTGCGTCAGCTCTTGCCAGTCTGTCAAAGATTTCTTGGTTTCACTCATGCTAATGCTTTAATATTATTAATATATAAATTAAGTAAATTAATATGTCAAGCAGAATTTATAAACAAATTACGTCAGCTGGCTCTGCTACTTAGGGGGTCGGGCATCGTGCTGAAGGTGGGTTGAGGCCAGGATCCTGGCTTCGTCATCTAACCGATTGACTTCCAGTCCTGCTAAATCTAGTCTGGAAGTAGCTCTTTGAGTATGGCCAATCCCCCCAGTGGGGGCGTCACGGCTTCGACGGAGATGCTTGCGGCCAAGAGGCATGCCGGGGTGCACACACCCGTAATCGTGGGCAAAATGATAATTGCCAATCAACAAATGGCATACGCAGCCTAAT
>Ga0182015_10003488_pt1 | contig 17622 bp, 15 predicted proteins | sample 712P3MmetaG_FD_120478 | JGI IMG/M metagenome (GOLD analysis project Ga0182015, IMG submission 120478) | Permafrost microbial communities from Stordalen Mire, Sweden - 712P3M metaG | ecosystem: Environmental > Terrestrial > Soil > Wetlands > Permafrost | place: Sweden: Stordalen | collected...
AACGGCCACCTCGCTCCGGGTCGCTCTTGTCGTCGAGCCGCAGCGCCGTGGCAATGCCGTGCGCGTAGCTGAGCGCCGTCGAGGCGTGCGAGTTCTCGATCCAGTCGTGGGCCGACTCCTCCCTCGAGGGGTAGCCCGACAGGCCGCCTTCTTGCTTTAGCCCGATGAAGCCTTCCCGGCGGCCGGTCACGAGCTTGTGGATGTAGGCCTGGTGCCCGGTGTCGAACAAGAAGATGTCCTCGGGCGAGTTGAAGACACGGTGCAGGGCCAAGGTGAGCTCGACGACGCCGAGGTTGGAGCCGAGGTGGCCACCGGTGCGCGAGACGGCGGTCACGATGAAATCGCGTATCTCTTCTGCGAGCTGGTCGCACTCGGCGAGCGAGAGCACCTTCAGATCGGCAGGGGAGTTGACGGAGTCGAGGATCATCGCAGCACCGTTCTCAGGTTATCGGACGAGCGCGGCGCGAAGCTGACCACTCAGTCGCTTTTCCTATACGCGCCTGGTGATGGCCTTTTCGGCCGGGCCACCGGGCTCCAGCTCCGCTAAGTTGCCCGAGGCTCATGGCCCCAGCCTGCGGTCGCGGGCGACCGCCTGGTCGATGAGCCTGAGCACGCGCTCGCGGGTGGCCGAGGGACTCTCGATGACCGGCGTCCTCCCCTCGAGGTCGACCGAGACGAGGTCGCGAGCGGCCTCGAGCTCTGAGCGCAGTGCCACGACCACAGCCGCGTCGCGCCAACGCGGGTCCTCGAGCAGGAAGAAAAAGGCGAGGAGCGACTCGCGCTGCTCACCGACGCACTCATAGGGCTTGCGGCCAGCCGCGCACAGGTCCCAGAAGCCTTCGAGCTGCTCGGGGTCATCGAGCAGGTTGCGGCCGAAGATCGCCCCGAGGCGACCGGGATCGAGGAACGGTGCCAGCACCAAGAACACGAAGTGGCACTTCGGGCAGTGCCCGCACCAGGTGTCGTAGCTGGCGCCGGGGCGATAGGCGTGATTGCAGCTGAGAAACCCCGCGTGGTAGCGCTCCAGCCCGGCGAACCACCTTGCGATCTCGAGCTCGCCGCAAGAGCGCAGCGCCGAGCAGTACTCGATCGAGCTCGAGACCGACTCGCGGATCACAGAGCGCAGCGAGAGCTCGCACTCGGTGCTCTTTGACCACTGGTGGTTCACGGCGATGTCGTCTATGAGCGCGGTGACCTCGTCGGCCGAGCGCTCGAGCGCCATGAAGGTGGTGTCGTAGCCGTAGATGTAGCCCGCGGCGACGACAATGAGCGACACGATGGCCGTGATCGGCACGTGACCGTTAAGTGCCCCAGCCGCGTTGAGCTCGAGAAGCTCGGGGTCGATGGTCCTTTTGATGGCCGCGAGCGGCAGGCCCGAGACCTCCGCGGTGCGCTGCATGGCCGGGCTCTTGTTGACCGCAACGAGGAATGTCGGGATCTCAGCGGCTGTCACCGCCGCCCGCAGGGCCTCGACGAGCACTATCGAGTCCTTGCCGCCCCCGATCGGCACGGCGATCCCCGGCCGGGGAGCGTCGCGCCATTCCCCCGGGAGAGCACCCTCGGGCGTCTCTGCCCGGGCGGAGCCAGGCGCCGGCTCGGCGGCCAGCTCGAACCGGAGTGGCACCGGGAGCCCGTTCGCCACCGCGAACTCGCGAAGTCCCTTGTCGTAAAGGTCGCGCACGAAGCCTTCCTCGGCCGCGCTGAGCGGGCCGGTCTCGACGACGATCCTTGTCGGGGCAGCCGCCTTGAAATAGCTCACACCCGCGGCGAGGTGCACAAGACGCAGCGCCCGGAAAAGCCCGGGCGAAGGCGACCCGAGCGGCGGGCCGCCGAACTCGACGGTCTCGCAAAATTCCTGGGTGTCGTCAAAGGCGTAGCGAAACCGGGCGAGGTTGCGCTCGGCATCGAAGTCAAAAGCGACGATCCTGAATGTCTCCACCTTCTCGAGGCCGGGCGCGGTCATGGCGCCGCCCGCTCGGGGACCCAGGCGGGCTCGGTCTTCGCGCCGGTGGGGGCGGCGAGCCCGGCGGCATGCCTGAATCGCCGACCGCGATCGAGGTAGCTGCCTTCGTCTTGCGGTGTCGGCGCGGCGGGCGAAAAGAGCACCGTCGCGATCCCCGGCCACCTAGAGGCCGCCTCCACGGCTGTCTCGAGCGAGGGCGCCAACTGGCTCGGGGCGGTGCTCGAGATCGCCTCAAGGGCGGCGGCGACGGCCGCGCCCGCCTCCCCGATCAAGAACACGACCGGCTGGGGAGAGGTCTCGTCGATGGCACGGGCGAGAGGTCTGTAGTCAAGGCCGCGGTCATGACCGCCGACGATGAGCGCCACCTGTGTCCCGCTGAAGACCCTGAGCGCGGCGAGAGTCCCCTCGGGGTTGCTCGCAAGGGCGTCGTCGACATAGCTCACGGCGCCCACCACCCCGACGGGCTCGAGCCTCGAGCGGGGCGCCCTCACTTCGCACAGCGCGGCCTCAAGGCGTGCCCGGTCGGGCAGCTCGCCGGTGAGCAGCATCGCCGCGCTGAGCGCGCCGGCGGCGTTCAAGAGGTTGTGCTCCCCGAGGAGCCGGAAACCACCGAGATCGAGCGGCCCGAGATCCGGCGCGACGAGCGTGCCCCCCTCCACCAGGACCGGGCCGCCTTTGCCGTAAAGGACTCTCCCGGCGAGCTCCGCCGTGCGCGCCACGGCCGCGGGGCAGGTCCCGTTGACGGCAACCGGGAGCTTTTCTCGCAGGAAGAAGACACGCAGCTTGTCCGCGTAGTAGCCCTCCAGGCTGCGGTGCCAGTCGAGGTGGTCCGGGGCCAGCAACGTGAGGACGCCGACGGTGGGCGGCGTCGTCACCTCCGCGGTCTGAAAGCTCGAGAGCTCGACGACGAACACGTCATGGGCGTCGTCGTCATAGAGCTCTGTCACCGGCCGGCCGATGTTGCCGGCAAGGGCGACATCAAGGCCGTAGGCACCGAGCGCGGCCGCGGTCAGCATCGCCGTGGTCGTCTTGCCCTTCGAGCCTGTGACCGCCACGACCTGGCGGTCGGAGAAGTCCTCCATGAACAAAGCGGTAGGCGTCGTGACGACCGCTCCCCTGCGGGCCGCGGCAAGCAGGCGGTCGTCGTGACGGGAGACTCCCGGCGAGTGGACGACGAAGTCGAAACCTCCGTCGTCGAGCACCGACGGCGGGCATACCGGGCGCTCGGCCAGCTCTTCGGCCGCTTTCCGCCGGGCGATCGCGGCCGACGAACGGTCACCGGCGAGATCGTCGATCAGGACGAGCTCGGCGCAGCTCGCCCCGACGCGGCGCGCGAAGCCCTGGCCTTCCATGCCGGCCCCGAACATCGCCACCCGCTTGCCGTCTAGGGCGGCCAGACCACCGATCGGCGGCACACTGCCAGGGTACACAGGCGCTCTCAGGCTTCGGTCAGCTCTGGACCAAGTTCGGTGGCACGGCACCCAGGATGACACGAGATCGCGGTCGCTTCGGCGCGCCTTGGCAACCACACTCGCCCCGTGTGAGATCAAGTCCGGAACTGGCTTGAAAAAAGGCGCCTCGGCCGAGTGCCAGGTAGCGTTGGGGCGTCGGCCACAACGCGGTGGTCGAGGCGACTGGAAGGTGCCAGCCCTTAGGACTGGAACAGTCGAGTCCGCGTCCCACAAGCAACTGGAGGCCCAGTCATGATCGTCGGAATTCCAGCAGAGGTGAAGGTCGCGGAGTGCAGGGTGGCCATAACTCCCGACGGTGTCCGCGAGCTCAAGGCGCTCGGTCACCAGGTCCTTGTAGAGACCGGCGCCGGGAAGGGCTCCTCGCTCAGTGACGCCGATTTCGCGGTGGCCGGCGCGACGCTGGTCGATGCCGCCACGGCGTGGTCGGCCGAGCTCGTCTGCAAGGTGAAAGAGCCCCAGGAGTCCGAGCTCGCCTACCTGCGCCCGGGCCTCGTGTTGTTCACCTACCTCCACCTCGCCGCCTATCCGGGCGTGGCCAAGGCCCTCCTCGGGTCCGAGACGACCGGTGTCGCCTACGAGACGGTGCAGCTGCCTACGGGCGACCTGCCCCTGCTGGCTCCGATGAGCGAGGTCGCGGGGCGGATAGCGACCCAGGTGGGGGCCCATTTCCTCGAGGCCTCCCACGGCACCCGCGGCATCTTGCTCGGGGGCGTTCCCGGCGTCCGCCCAGCCCGTGTCGTCGTCATCGGGGCTGGCAACGTCGGTTGGAGCGCCGCCTGGATCGCCCAGGGCATGGAGGCCGAGGTGTTGCTGCTCGACCGTGACATCGCCCGGCTGCGATGGGTGGACCAGATCCACCAGGGCCGCATCATGACACTCGCCTCCAACCGGGGATCGATCGAGCGCGCCATCGCCGAGGCCGATCTCGTCATCGGTGCCGTCCTCGTGGCCGGCGGCCGGGCGCCTGTGGTCATCACCGAGGAGATGGTCGCCGGAATGCGGCCGGGGGCGGTCATCGTGGACGTCGCCGTCGACCAAGGCGGCTGCATCGAGACGACCCATGAGACCACCCACGAGGACCCCACCTACTTCGTCCACGGGGTTCTCCACTACGCGGTCGGCAACATGCCCGCGGCAGTGCCGCACACCTCGACCTACGCGCTCACCAACGCTACCTTCCCCTACCTCGTCGAGCTCGTCGAGCAGGGAGTCGAAGCAGCTGTGGCCGCGGACCCGGTGCTACGGGGCGGGCTCAACACCATGCACGGGAGCTGCGCGAACGCAGCGGTCGCGGAGGCTCTCGGGATCGAGTTCGTCGACCCCCTCAAGCTCGTATCCGCCTGAGCGGCTCTCGCTCGGTCACTCAAGCGACAGAGGCGGCCGTTCGACCTGCAGCTGCGTCTCGCTCGCCACAAAGCCCAAAGAGCGGTAAATCTCCATCGCGAAGTAGTTCGGGTCAGCCACCATGACAAGGGTCCGGGCTCGGAGAACATTGAACCCGTAACGGCTCATGTGGTGAACGAGCGATCCCGCGAGGCCGCGGCGGCGGAACTCGGGGTCCGTCTCGACCGCCTGGAACCGCGCGAGGCCCTCCCCAGCGGAGAACAGGCCTATCTGGCTGACGAGGCGCCCGGCCGAGAAGGCCCCGAACCATCCCCCAGCGCCGGAGTTGACGAGCCTGCGGCACGTGGCCGTCTTCGCCACGACGAAGCTGCGATGGGAGGCGTCGACGAAGCGCTCGTCGCAGCGCATCCGCAGCTCGACGCTTTGTGCCCAGTCGTCATCGGATTCGAACGGGCGATAAAGCGACTCGGTGTTCAAATGCGCGGGCTCGTGCAGCTCCGATGCCGTCATCACCACCTGTGCCTCGGCGGTGAAACCGCGCTGCGCGAACCATCGCAGGTCCCCGACGCCACCGGTTGCCCCATCGAAGCCGAGGGCCACATGGGCGGCGTCAGGAAACGCGGCCGCGAAGCGATCCAGCCAGATCTCTGACTCCTCCGGGGCGGGCACGCCGGCCAAAAGGAGGAAGTTGCCCCACCAGTGGGTGGGATTGTGACCACTGCGCACGACGAGGTGGTCGCCGCGGTCTTCGACCTCGCTCCCCCCGCCTTCCAAGAGCGCGACATCGGTCCGATAGCCCAAGGAGCCCAAGTTCATGCCCAGGACCGTAGGCGAGCCTGCCCGGCTGTGAGAGCCGGGCCCGGCTCAAGACGGGGAAGGCCTGATCAGCTTGAAGCGGGCCGCGGCGAGCAACGTCGTGAGGCTGAGGAAGATCGCCGTCTCGTACTCGCTGTAGAGCTCGAGGGCGACATTAGGCTCGAGCTTGAAGGCGCCTGCCACCGACGACCAAAAAGCGATCGAGTGTGCTGCGTCGGGCACCGGCTCTTGGGCGAGCGCTCGCCTTGGACCCCGGCGCAGTCCAGTGCAGGTCCAAGATCACGTAAATCCCTTTGCCGCCGAGCCGGGCAACATAGGACTCGATCGCCTCGCGATAAGACGGTCCCGCGTAGGTCTTCGGCACATTTGTCCCGAGCCAGCAGTCCTCGTAAAGGGCACCCGGACAGCGTTTGTCCCCCAGGTCTCCTAAATGAGCACGACTTCGCGCTCTTGTGGTCGGGCCAGAGCGTCTCGTCGCTCGGCGACGGGATCTTCACGATCGCCTTAGCCCTCGAGGCGCTCCGGATCGATCACAGCGCGACTGGGCTGGCTTTCGTGCTCGCGGCGAGAGCTGTGCCAGCAGTGTTCCTCGCCCTCGCGGGCGGGGTCGTGGTCGACCGGGTCCCGAGGCGTCTCGCCATGCTCGTGTCCGACGCCGTGCGCGGTCTGGCCGTGGGCGCAATCGCGCTGCTCATCGCAGACGGGAAGCTCGAGCTCGACGAGCTCGTCGTCATGTCGGCGGTGTTCGGGACGGCCGACGCCGTTTTCGGGGCCGCCGCCATGGCCTATGTGCCCGAGCTCGTCCCCGCCGAGCTGCTCGTGCAGGCGAACGCCCTCAGCCAGACAAGTGGCCAGTTCGCTCAGGGCCTCGTCGGGCCCGCCGTCGGGGGCCTCGTCGTGGCGGCCATAGGTGCCGCCTGGTCGTTCGGGATTGACGCCTTGAGCTTCGCAGTCTCCTCGGTCACCCTGTTCGCGATGCGGGCTCGCAGCCGGCCGGCTGCGAGCGGTCACTCGGCCCTGGCCGATGCCCGCGAGGGCCTGGCCTACGTCCGCCACACGCGCTGGCTGGTGGCATCGCTCGGCGGGGCCGCGCTTGCGAACTTCTTCGGCATCGCTCCCCTCGCGGTGTTGCTACCGGTCCTGGTACGCCATGTGCTCAACGGCGGGGCCGTCGCGCTCGGGCTCGTGTTCGCGGCCGGAGGGGCGGCCGGGGTTGTGGCGTCCCTCGTCGTGGCGCGCCTCGGCCCGCCCCGGCGGCAGGTCACGGTCACATGGACGGCCTACTGTCTCGGAGGTCTCGCCATCGCTTTAATGGCAGCTGCCCCGAACGTGTGGGTGGTCGGGGTGCTGAGTGCTCTCGAGGTGGGGCTCATCCTCTACGGCGACGTCCTCTGGGTGGCGATGATGCAAAGCCTCGTCCCAAAAGAGGTGCTCGGCCGCGTCTCCTCGCTCGTCTACCGGTTCGCCTTCGCGCTCGGCCCACTCGGCATACTTGCCGGCGGAGTCGCCGCGACGGCGATCGGGACCCGGGCGGCTTTCCTCTTGAGCGGTGCGGTGTCGGGCGGGATCTGCCTCGCGGTCATCTTCATCCCCGGCGTCCGCGATCTCGAGCAGGCAACCGGTGAGAAGGGCGGCGGCGCGGCGGCGGTTACGCCCGAGTGATCGGGAGGGCTCAGGGGGCTGTAACAATCAGTGGCATGCCCCGACGCTCTCCTGATCGCCAGCCACGCGGGGAGAGCCCGCGGGCGCGCAAGGGCCGCGGCCGGCCAACCGCGGGCGCGCTCGGGTGGGCGCATAAGGAGTCCTTCGTCGAGGACCCGATGGGGCTCGGCACGGCCGAGATGCGCCGCATCCAGCCCTACCAGGCCGACAAGACCTACATCTGCCCAGGCTGCAACCAGGAGATCCGGCCGGGCACCGGCCATGTCGTCATCGTGCCGGTCGCGGACCCGGCCAGCAGGCGCCACTGGCACTCGCCCTGTTGGGAGCACCGCGCCCGCCGTCGCCCGACCGGGCGCTGAGCCGCCCGCACGCCGGCTCCAAGGGGCCGTCTCTCGGAGAGGTGCCTGAGGCGCGTGCCTCAGACCTCGTCTTTGGGGAGCGCCTCCACGTTGACGTCCTTGTAGGTCACCACGTGCACCGAGGACACGAAGCGGGCCTGGCGGTACATGTCCCAGACCCAGGCGTCACCGAGCTCGACTTCGAAGTAGGTGGCGCCGGGACCCGATTGCGGGGTGACCTTGACGTTGTTGGCCAGGTAGAAGCGGCGCTCGGTCTCAACGACGTAACGGAACATCGGGAACACGGCGCGGTACTCACGGTAGAGCTCGAGCTCCACCTCGGCTTCGAACTGGTCGAGGTCCTCTTCGGCGCTCATAGCCGTGGGCGCCGCATCTCAGCGGACGTCGCGCTTCTCCTTGATCTTCGCAGCCTTGCCGGAGCGTTCCCGCAGGTAGTAGAGCTTTGCGCGGCGCACGTCGCCCTCTGTGATGCGCTCGATCTTGGCGATGATCGGCGAGTGCACGGGGAAGGTCCTCTCAACGCCCACGCCGAAGCTCACCTTGCGCACCGTGAAGGTCTCGCGGATCCCCGAGCCCTGCCGGCGGATGGCGGCGCCCTGGAACACCTGCACACGCTCCCGGCTGCCTTCGACTACGCGCACGTGCACCTTCAAGGTGTCGCCGGGGCGGAAGTCGGGAATGTCGTCGCGAAGACTTTCGCGGTCGACCAGGTCGGTGGGGTTCATTACAGGTCACGCTCCTCGAGGCGATCGGACGGGTCGCCGGCCCTCTGCCGCTTGCCGGACTCAGCGTCCGGCCGCTCGGCTCGTCCCGTTCCGTGGGCACCTAGAGGATAGCCGTGCTCGGCGAGGAGGCGCACCTCGTCGTCGGAAAGGCCCCCGCGGCGCTCCAAAAGGTCGGGCCGAAGCTCGAGCGTCCTCCACAGCGCCGCGGCCCTGCGCCAGCGCTCGACTCGGCCGTGATCGCCCCCGCGCAGGATCTCGGGTACTTGCCAACCCCTGAAATCTGCCGGCCTCGTGTACTGCGGGTACTCGAGGAGCCCGGTCGTGAAGCTCTCGTCCGAGGCCGATGCCTCGTTGCCGAGCACGCCGGGCACGAGCCGGACGGTCGCCTCGACCACGACAAGGGCGGCAAGCTCGCCGCCGGCGAGCACGAAATCGCCCACCGAGAGCTCGCCGTCAGCCAGGTGGTCGGAGATCCGCTGGTCAACGCCCTCGTAGCGACCGCAAAGAAGCGAGAACGCCGGCGACGAGGAGTCGCCGGGAGGGCGGTCGAGGCCGACCAGCTCGGCCGCGACCCCCTGGTCGAAACGCCGGCCGGAAGGCGCCAGCAGGTACAAGGGACGGGGTGGGTCGACGAGCTCGATCGCCGCGAAGACAGGCTCGGGAGAAAGCACCATGCCCGCGCCTCCCCCGAAGGGGGCGTCGTCCACACTGCGGTGGGGATCGATCGCCGCCAGGCGAAGATCGTGGACGCGAAGGTCCAAGATCCCCTCGCGCCGGGCGCGTCCGACGACGCTCGTCATGCAGTAGTCCTCGACGACCTCGGGGAAGATCGAAAAGACGTCGATGCGCAGCGCCGCGGCGGCGCGGGGACCTGGTCTCTCCGCCGCCACCTCGGTCGCGCCCCTCGGCCCGCTCAATCGAACAACCCCGCCGGCGCGTCGATGATGAGGCGCTGCGGCGCCCGGTCGACGACGAACCTGAGCGGGACGAGGTTGCCGTCGTCGATCACCAGCAGATCGCTCGCCGGGTTCGCCTGCACGGCGACCACCGTGCCCCGGGGGGTGCCGTCGAGCTCGAACACCCCGCTCCCGACGAGCTCGTGCACGAAGAGCGAATCGGGGTCGTCCAGCGCCGGGGCGAACAGGAGCGCCTCACGGAGCTCGTCGGCCGCCTCGCGGGAATGGACCCCCTCGAACTGAACGATGTAGCGCCCCTGGAACGGTTTCGAGCTGCGCACCGTGAGCACGCGATCTGGCGCCTTGGCCGCGGGGCGAGGAGCCGAGATGCCGGCGGCCTCCGGCGCGCGGCACGCCAGCTCTGCTCCCGGAGCAAGGCGCTCGGTGCGGTTGGTGACGAGGGCGACGACGACCTCGCCCAAAAGCCCGTGCGGGCGCGCGACCCGGCCCACCTCGAGAAGCGGCCGCGGGTTCGGCTCGCCACCGGTCCCCGGCGTCATCGAGTGCTCAGTCGACGATGTCGACCGACGCCTCCTGGCTGTCGCGGGCAGCCGCCGCCCGCACGAGGGTGCGCAGTGCCTGCGCGGTACGCCCGCGGCGGCCGATGATCCGCCCCATGTCGCCCTGCGCGACATGAAGGGCGAGGTGGATGCCGTTGCGCGTCTCGGAGACCTCGACAGCCACGCCCTCGGGGTCGTCGACGATGGAGCGGGCGACGTGCTCGAGCACCGAACGGGCTGTGCCCCCTGCGACACGGTTGCCGGCGGCGTCGTCCTCCTCTGCCTCCTCGCCGGAAGCAACTTCCGGGTCATTTGCGGAAAGCTCCGCTCCGCCGGGCTCATCGTCCTCGCTTTGGTCGAGCTCGTCTGGGTCCTCGAGCTCGTCCTCGTCGAACTCGCCCTCGAGGTCCTCTGCGTCGTCGTCGTAGTCCTCGTCGGTTGCTTCGCTGCCTCCGGGGGTCTGCAGCGAACTGAAGTCCGGCTCAGCGAACGGGTTGTTTCCGGTGTTTGTCATTTCGATCCTCAGCTTTCGGCTTCGGCGTCGTCGGCGGTCTCGGCAGCTGGCGCCTTGGTGGCAGGTGCCTTCTTGGCGGGGGCCTTCTTGGCGGGCGATATGGCGCGACCCGCTCGGGCGTAGCGCTGCGAGACCACCTTGGCGGGGCGTGTCGACTCGAACTGCTCCCAGGCGCCCGAGACGACGAGCAGCTTGCGCACCGTCTCGGTCGGCTGCGCGCCCTTGGCGAGCCAGCCGAGTACCCGGGCGTTGTCGATCTCGATCGTGGACGGTTCCATGCGGGGCTCGTAGGTCCCGACGGCCTCTATGAACCGCCCATCGCGCGGCGATCTGCTGTCGGCCACGACGACGCGGTAGGTGGGCTGCTTCTTCTTGCCCATACGCATGAGGCGGAGCTTGACGGTCACGGGGTTTCTTCCTTCTTTCGTGGTGGAGACAACTAGCGGGGCGGACCGAGGCCCTTGGTGGACGGGGTGACCCGTCCGCCTTTGACCTTCTTGCGGTTGCCCTTGGCGGACTTGGCCTTGTTGCCGGGGCGTCCGGCGCCGGCAAGCTTGGCCATCGGCCCGACACCTCGGATCATCTTCTGCATCTCTTTGAACTGCCGTAGGAGATTGTTGACCTCGGTCGTGGATGTGCCACTTCCGTGCGCGATCCTGAGGCGGCGCGAACCGTCGAGGACGCTCGGATCCGCGCGCTCCAAGGCAGTCATCGAGCAGATGATGGCCTCTACCTTGCCGATGTCGCGCTCGTCGACCTTGGCGTCCCGCATTTCTTTGGGAATCCCGGGCATCATCGACAACAGGCCCGTGAGCGGGCCCATCTTCTTTATCTGTCGCAGCTGATCGAGGAAGTCGTCGAGGCTGAACCGACCTGACTGCAGGCGCTCTAGGGCCTGGCCCGCGACCTCCTCGTCGTACTCGCGCTCGGCCTTCTCGATCAGGCTGAGCACATCGCCCATTCCGAGGATCCGGCTGGCGAGCCGGTCAGGGTGGAAGATCTCGAAATCCGCGATCCTCTCCCCTGTCGACAAAAAGGCGATCGGCCGGCCGACCACCTGCTTGACCGAGAGGGCGGCACCGCCCCGGGCGTCACCGTCGACCTTGGTCAAGATGATGCCGTCGAGCTGCAGCGCCTGGTGGAATGCCTCGGCCGTCTGGACGGCGTCCTGGCCGGTCATGGCGTCGACGACGAAGAAGGTGTAGTCCGGGTGCACGGTGAGCGAGACGCGGCGCACCTCGTCCATGAGCTCGCGGTCGATGGCGAGACGACCGGCGGTGTCGACGATCACGACGTCGCGCCCGAGCCGCTCCGCCTCGGCAAGGCCCCGACGCGAGACGGTCACGGGATCGGTCGGCTCGGAGAAGACGCCTACGTTGATCTCGGCCCCGAGCACGCGCAGCTGCTCGACGGCTGCCGGACGTTGTAGGTCGGCACCTATGAGGTAGGGATGGCGCCCTTGCTGGCGGAACCACTGCGCCAGCTTCGCGGAGGCTGTTGTCTTGCCCGATCCCTGCAAGCCGGCGAGGAGCACGACGGTCGGGGGCTTGGAGGCATAGGTGATCTTGAGCGCCTCGCCCCCCAAGGTCGCCGTCAGCTCCTCGTTCACGACCTTGATGACCTGTTGGGCGGGGGTCAGGTACTTGGCCAGCTCCGCCCCGCTGCAGCGCAGCCGGATTCGCTCGATCAGGTCCTGGGCGACGGCGAGGTTGACGTCGGCCTCCAACAGGGCGACGCGGATCTCGCGGAGAACTTCGGAGACCTCGGCGTCGCCAAGCCGCCCACGGCCGCGAAGGCGCGTGAGGATGGCGTCGAAGCGATCGGTCAGGGTGTCGAACATGGGCCAGACCAGGTTAGTCGGGCGACGACGCCGTCACCGAGGCCAGCCGCGCGGAGCCGGGCGCGGTCAACCGAAAAGGGCCGCGACGAACTCGGCCGGGTCGAACGGCACGAGGTCAGCCGGCCCCTCCCCGACCCCGACGAGCTTGATAGGCAGGCCGAGCTCGGAGCGGATCGCGAGCACGACGCCGCCCTTGGCCGTGCCGTCGAGCTTGGTGAGGACGATCCCGGTGACGCCGACCGCCTCAGTGAACTGGCGGGCCTGGACGACGCCGTTCTGGCCGGTCGTGGCGTCGAGCACGAGAAGCACCTCTGTGAGCTGGCCGGGGAGACGCTCAGCGACGCGGCGAACCTTGCGCAGCTCGTCCATCAGGTTCACCTTGGTATGGAGCCGCCCGGCAGTGTCCGCGAGGACAAGCCGCGCCCCGCGGGAGGCGGCGTGCTGGACGGCGTCGAATATCACCGAAGACGGGTCAGCTCCGTCCGCGCCCCTCACTGTGCGCGCTCCGGCGCGTTCGGCCCAGGACTCGAGCTGCTCTCCCGCCGCGGCCCGGAAGGTGTCCCCCGCCGCGAGGACGACGGTCCCGCCCGCTTTCGTCTCGCGCAGCGCGAGCTTGCCGATCGTCGTCGTCTTGCCGACCCCGTTCACCCCGACGAAAAGCCAAACAGTCGGGCCGTCGCCCTCGCCGAACGCGAGCGTGCCGACGTCGCCGTCGAACATCGAGACGAGGTCGGCCTGCAGGGCCTCGAGCAAGGCGCTGGAATCGCTAGAGGAGACGGCGCCGGAACGTACCTTGGCACGCAGGTCGTTCAAGATCCGAGTCGTCGTGGTGATGCCGACGTCGGCGAGGATGAGGGCCTCCTCGAGCTGCTCGAAAGTCCCCTCGTCAACGCCCTTGCGAGCACGCACGCCGTCGAGATAGCCCGACAGAAAGCCGCGGGCACGCCCGAGCCTGTCCCTTAGAGCCGGGCGGGTGAGCGGCTCTGCGAGCGCGGGGCTCTCCGCTTCGGCGGGAGCGGCGTCGACGGTGGCGGCCGCCACCGGGGCGGCCGGGGCGATGGCGGGCCCGGACCGAGCCGATGGGGACGCGGGCGGTGCCTTTTCGCCGACGACGGGAGGGGCGCCGGCGCCGGGGAGCGACGAGCCACGCCTGCGCGTGCGTGTGCTCAGCACGAGCCCGCCTGACACGAGGAGCACGACGACGAGGACTACGAGGACGATCACGAGAGCCATGCGCTGGGCAGACTACCAACGAAGGCTGTCGCCTACGCCCGAGACAGTGATCCACCAATGCCGGGACGGTCGGACCGCGGCGCGACGACGGCCGTGGCCGACGTGTTGGATTTGGGACACGCGGGGACCGGATGCGGCCGCCGCCGAAAGGCGCGCTAGTCGAGTGTCGCCGTGCGAAGTGACGGGCCACCGATCCTCTCGCTCACGACCTTGGAGGCCCCGCCAGGCTGCATGGTCACGCCGTAAAGGACGTCCGCGGCTTCCATCGTCCTTTTCTGGTGACTGACGACGATCAGCTGGGCGTCGTGGCGGAACTCGTCGACAAGGTCCAAGAAACGGTGGAGATTGACGTCGTCGAGCGCCGCCTCGACCTCGTCCATGACATAGAACGGCGACGGCCGGCTGCGAAAGACGGCGAAGAGGAAGGCGAGCGCCACGAGAGACCTTTCGCCTCCCGACAGCAGCGAGAGGCGCCGGACGTTGCGCCCGGCCGGTCGGGCCTCGATCTCGATCCCGGTCGAGAGGAGGTCTTCGGGGTCGAGGAGGCTGAGCCGCCCCGTACCCCCGGGGAACAGCATCGAGAAGAGGCTCTCGAAATGCCTCGCGACATCGGCGAAGGCCTCGGTGAAGACGCTCACAATCTCCTCGTCGACGGCACGGATGACCCGGCCGTGCTCGCGACGGGCGCCGCGCACGTCCTCGAGCTGCTCGGCAAGGAACCGGTCGCGCTCTTCGAGCGCGGCGAGCTCCTCGAGCGCCAAGGGGTTGACAGGCCCCATGAGGCGTAGCTCGCGGTCGAGCTCGCGGACGCGGGCCTGGGCGGGGATTCCCGGCGGCAGCTCGGGGCAGGGCGCGGCGATGGCCTCGTCGGGCTCGCACTCGAGCTGGGTGCGCAATGTCTCGGTGGCCGTCTCGAGGCGGAGCCTGGCCTCGGCGCGCTCGAGCTCGACACGCTGGAGAAGTTCCCTGGTGCCGCTTAGCGCCCGTTCGGCGGCGGTGCGCGACTCTCGCAGGCCTCGGAGGCGGTCGGTCGTGGAGGTGACCGCAAGCTCGTGCTCCCCGCGTTCTTGGCGGAGGCGGTTCCTGGCCACTGCCAGCTCTGCTTGCAGGCGTGCGAGCTCGTCGGCGAGGCGCCCGAGCACGAGGGCGGCGGATTCGAGCGACTCGCGGCGCGCCGTGGCATCCGCGCGCGCCGCGTCGAGTCCGCTAAGGCGCCTTTCCACCTCGTCACGGCGGCCGGTGAGCAGGGCGATACGTTCGAAAAGCCCTGCGGAACGGACGGCGAGGTCCGCCCTCAGTGCCGTCAGCGAGCGGGCGCGATCGTCGAGCGCCCTGCGGGCCCGGGTCGCCTCCTCGGCGACGGCCAGTGCCTCGATCTCGGCCCCTTCGGCCCGGGCGAGCTCGATCTCACGAAGCTCAAGCTCCGCTTCGGTCGCCGCCACCAGCCCGAGGGCGGCCTCATAGGCCGGTGCGGCGTCGGCCCGCTCCCCGCCGAGGCGCTCCAGGCGCTCGGCGGACTCGGCCCGGGCGGACTCGGCCTGGGCTCGAGACGAGACGGCATTGTCGAACCGCCGGGCCGCTTCGGTGCTCGCGGCGCGGGCCGCTACGAGGGCGCCGCGCGCCGCTTCGGCCTCGCCGCCCGCGTCGAGGGCGTGATCAGCGGCCGAGGCGGCATCACGGAGCACAGTCTCGAGGGCCGCCCGTGTCGCCCCCGAGCGTGCGGCGCCGATGCGCCAGCCTCGGGCGGAGAACCGGTCGCCTGCGGTCGTGACGATCGTCCACCCGGGCATCTCCTCGGCCAGGGCCAGCGCCTCGGTCAGATCGCCGCGGCAGAGCAGGACGGCCGCCAGCAGCTGGTCGAGAACGGCACCGACTCCGGCATCTTGGGACCTCACCCGGTCGCGGAGGCGCTCGGATCCGGAGGGCAGTGGCGGCGGTACGAAGGCGACCTGCGCCCCACCGGTGGGAAGCACGCCGCCGTGAAGATCGGCTTCTCGGAGATGGTGCAAGGCGTCGCGCGCCGCGCTGATGCCGTCGACGACGACGCTCCCGAGAGCGTCCTCGACCGCGGCCTCGAAGCCCCGCTCGCACCCGTCGTCGATATCGACCAGGTCGGCCAGAGTCCCGAGGACGCCTCGCAGGCCGGCGAGGCGCTCTACGCCCGCGCGAGCACGCGTCTCGTCCAAGGCCGCCTGCAGGGCCTCGGCACGGGCCTCGAGTGCATGCGAGCGATCAAGGGCCTCACGAGCGCGTTCCTCGCTTTGTTGCTCTCGCGCGGCGGCGGACCGCTCGGCACCTTCGAGCCGCTCATGGTCGGCTCGCAGCTGCGCGTGGAACGCCTCGGAGCCCTCGAGGCTCGCGCCCAGCTCGCCGAGGCGCTGCTCGTGCTCGGCACGCATCCGGTCGAAGCTGGCAAGGCGCTCGGCAAGGCGCGCCACGGACTCGCGCGCCGTCGACAGCCGGGCGAGGGCGGCGTCGTGCTCCTGGCGAGCCCTGCGGGCCTCGAGCGGGGCCTCGCCGTCACCGAACAAAGACGCCGTCCCGTCCGGGCTGGGCTGACCCGAAAGCGCCCCGAGGGCGGAGACATCGAAGGCAGCCTCGTCGCGCCGCAGCTCCTCTTCTAGCCCGGACAGAGTCTCGTGTTCGGGCTCGAGCGCCTCCGAGGCTGTCTCGGCCGCGACGAGATCCAAAGCGAGGCGGGAGGACTCGGCCTCGAGGGAGGCGACCACGTCGGCTTCTGTGACCGCAACGAGCGCCCCGGCCACGGCGCGGCGGCGCTCTGCGACGACGTTCGCGAGTCCCCGCTGGCGCTCCAAGAGCCGCTCGGCGTACCCGAGCCAGTCGGCGCCGTCCCAGGCCAGCACTTCGCTGAGCGCGGCCTCGGTGGCCACGACCAGCTCGTCGAGGCGGCCGAGCTCGTTGCGCTGGGCGGCCTCCTGCTCGGTCGTCTCGCCGTTTGAGCGCTCGGCGCTCACGAGCCTGCGCTCGAGCGAGTCGAGCTCGCGGCCCGCGAGGTGCAAGCGCAGCGCCCGCAGCTCGGCGACGAGACCGTCGTGGCGCCGGGCCGCCTCGGCTTGGCGTTCTAGAGGGCGGAGCTGGCGGCGGACCTCTCTTTGCAGGTCCTGCAGACGCAGCAGGTTCTGCTCGCTCGACTCGAGGCGGCGCTCGGCCCGTTCCCTCCGGCGCCGGAACTTGAGGACCCCGGCGGCCTCTTCGATCACCATGCGCCGGTCCTCAGGTCGGGCCTGGAGGACCGAGTCGAGCTGGCCCTGGCTCACGATCACGTGCTGCTGGCGGCCGACTCCGGCGTCGGAGAGAAGCTCCTGGATGTCGAGAAGCCGGCAGGGCGCCCCGTTGAGGGCGTACTCGCTCTCGCCTGTGCGAAACAGCGTCCGTGTGATCGTTACCTCCGCTACCTCGACCGGGAGACGCCTCGAGGCGTTGTCGATGGTGAGGGAGACCTCGGCGCGGCCCAAAGCGGGGCGATTCGAGGTGCCGGCGAAGATGACGTCGTCCATCTTCGTGGACCGCACAACCTTCGGGCCTTGCGCACCTAGCACCCAGGCCACGGCGTCGACGACGTTCGACTTGCCCGAGCCGTTCGGGCCCACGACCACCGTGATGCCCGGCTCGAGCTCGATCGAGGTGGGATCGGCGAAGGACTTGAAACCCTTGAGGGTGAGCGTCTTTAAGAACACGTTGGGATCACGTTATCCGGGGCGCGAAGACCCAATGGTATGAACCGGCAGCGCCCGCCAAACTCCGGCGTCGTTCAAAGCTGGCAGGCTTCGCAGAAATAGGCGGAACGGGCCCCGATCTTGAGCCTCGCCACTGCCCGCCCGCAGCGCGGGCAGGGCTCGCCCGCCCTGTCGTAGACGGCGTGGCGGCCCTGGTAGGAACCGAGCCCACCGGCGAGGTCACGATAGCTCTGGTCCCGAAGCGAGGAACCTCGCGAGGAAACGGCGTCGCGCAAAACAGCCCGCGCGGCGCGTGCGAGGGCCGAGATCTCCGCCGCGCTCAACGAGCCACCCGCGCGGTCAGGCCGGAGCTTGGCTCGAAAGCAGCTCTCGTCCGCGTAGATACTCCCTATCCCGGCCACGATCCGCTGGTCGGTGAGCAGTGCCTTCAACGGGGCGCGCCGTCCGGCGAAGCTCGAGGCGAGATAGGAGGCGGGCAGGCCATCCAACAGCGGGTCGCGCCCGATATGGGAGAGCTCCGCGGGAACTCCCCGGGCGTCG
>Ga0182015_10003490_pt1 | contig 17616 bp, 15 predicted proteins | sample 712P3MmetaG_FD_120478 | JGI IMG/M metagenome (GOLD analysis project Ga0182015, IMG submission 120478) | Permafrost microbial communities from Stordalen Mire, Sweden - 712P3M metaG | ecosystem: Environmental > Terrestrial > Soil > Wetlands > Permafrost | place: Sweden: Stordalen | collected...
ACCAAAACTGCGAAGGCCTGCTCCGGACTCAGAATCACCGCTTCGTAGTTGCTGATGGTCTTGCAGCGGACAAAGCGTAGCGGGTTGCACTCCTCTCGACGCGAAATGAGACCATAGCGCTGGCCGTGTTTATAGACCAACGACATGACCCGTCTCATCTTGTCGAGAGTTGGATTTTCCAGCAGTTCCTCTTCCTTCACCGCAGAAAGCCACTCTTCGACTTCCAACGGCTGAATGCTGAACGCCATTCGCTTGCCCCATCGCGGCAGCAGACGATTGCGTAGCACTCGTTTGTATCCTGCAATGGTTGTGTGGGCTTTCGGATCAACAATCGCACTCCGCCGATCGCCTAGCTCGTGCTGTTGGTAGTGCTGAGCCAAGTCCGCAAACGTCGCGCGCTTCCGAAAGTCCGGTTTGTTTATCTGTATATGCTGTCTTTCCACTTCCGCCCAGGCTGAGGCCTTTGTCGGCAAGTCGCGGACGGTTCCCACCGCAACCTTTTGTTCAACTCGTTTACCGTAGGATTCCCGAGTTGTGCGGAAAAACAGCATCCAAGTTTCACCGTTGTTGCGTCGTTCTTTCTTTAACCAACCACGTTGATGTCTCTGTGCCATTTCAGATTTCTCCTCTAGGCACGTGAGACTGCCGTTCGCATTGTACCCTGCCTGCGAACAGAGACGAGCAAGTTCTGAAAGGCGGAATCGCCACAGGTGGCGGGGGCCACTGCCAAGCGGATAACCGGGTAGAACACCGCGCCGTGCCAACTCAAGGATGCGACGCGGACTCACCTGTAGAAACTCAGCCGCCGCCTCGGCATCAGCAAGCGGCTCCATTTCGCCGCCGACTGTGAATTGATAGCTGCTCTGATGGGAAGACAGCTTAGAAGTGGAAGGCTGGGATTGGGAACACATGTTGACTCCGGCGGGACGAAGGCTGTGACATTTCGATTTTCTTCTTTCGCTTCCATAGTTGCGGGTTGGGTCGGAACTGCGAAGGTTCAGTCAAGGGCGACCGGAGGGAGCCGCGCCAGCGGGCCTGCCCCTTGACGGGTTCTTCGCAGTTCCGGTTGCGTTCAAGTGGAAGCGAAAGAAGACGTTGGATACGTGGGATGTTGTTCGGGTGCTTCATTGCGCCGCCTCATCCTTCGATGTGGCCTTACTTTGAATCTTGCGGGCATGGTGAGTTGTAGTGGTGGCCGGCGCTGCTGCCTCTGGCTTCGATGGAACCACGACCGCGTTCGGGGTTGGTTCCGGTGCCGTTGAATTGATCCAGCGGTAGTACAGGGTTCCTAGCGCAAATCCCAGGGCCAGAGCCACACTGCAGAGAGCGAGGACCGACCACTTGTATTCCCGGAGGAAAGTGTGTGTTAAATCGTGTGCGGCTTGCTTCGCGGTTGCCGTGGCATACTCGATGCTTTCGCGCATTTCATCGAGCGCCCTCCGAGCGTCGCTGGCGGTGCTTCGATAGGAATCGGTCAGTTGCCTGGACGAGAGGTCAAACTCTCCCGCGACTTGCTTCGTTTGTTTCGAGATGACGGCTAGGGCTTGTGCTGTTTCAGGAATGCCACTTGCCACAAACTGCTGGCGCAGACTCTCGCTGAGTTTTGCGGCGATAGTTTCGGGACTGATGCCCTCGGAGATTTCTGCTGGCAATTGCGCCAGCCGTTCTTCGAGTTGCTGATGCAGAGCGACTGCATCTTGTCGGGCGGACTGCATGGCCTCGATACTGTGGTCTAAGATCGTGGCAAGCTTTTCCCGCTCAGTGGCGATCTGTGCGGGAGTTTGCCGCGTCACTAATGCCAGAAAGCCCATGGCGCGGGCAATCCGTAGCATCTCGTCATCGGCTGGTAAGCGGCGCAAATGCGCCATGTCGCGATACCAAAGAGGACGCTGTTCGGTGGGCAGCAGTTCGGCGATGTCGTCGATGAAATCGGACTCAGCAGATTGTTCTTCTACGAGTTTGGGCTGGGGGTTCACGGCAAGAGCAATCCCTTGGCTTTGTCAATCTCCTCAAAGAGCCGCCGCCGATAGCTCTGAGCGCGGATGACCAGTGACGCCCGCTGCAGCTCCGGGATCTTAAACCGGCGTTCGACGATCTGGCCGAGTGTGACGCCGTGCTGTCGGGCGGGGTTTTCGAGTTCCGGCAGACGAAACTCCATCGTGAGGACAACCGGCTGAAAGACCGTGCGAAATTGCTTCGCTTGCTCGCTGTCCCGCCAGTAGGAGAAATCAGCCTGATGTGTCACGCCGTTCTCAACCACAACGTAGTTCACTCTGTCTTGCAGACGGGCAGCCCAGCTCAGAATGCTCTCCACGCTCGCCGGGTCGGGAGTGACGATGCCGATAGCTGTGAACGCCACACCGGTGGCTGCCACATCCTCAAACATGCTGTCGAACCACTCGTGAGTCACTTGCCCAGAACTCGCGCCCATATCCGCAAGGACGATGGGAGCGCCCTCTGCCAAGTGATCGACGAAAGCATCGAGGCCCGCAGCAGTGTGAATGTTCACCTTGGTCACTCTGCCATCGAAGTAGTGCTTCAAGCTTCCGCGAGATTTATTTTCGGTGTCCAGGTCGAGAAGCGTTACCGGAATCTCATGGTTCTGGAACCATTCGGCGAGGGCAAGCATAAAACTCGTTTTGCCCACTCCTCCTTTTCCTCCCATGGTGAGAATCACGCGCTTAGACGGGGCGGTGGACGAGACGACAGAAGGTGAATCGGAATTTTTCCGTTCGGCTGTTGCAGCAGTGTTGGAGTCGTACATATATGGCTACTCCTTCGTTCTTTGATTACGATGAAGCCGCAACGGTTCGTCTGGGTTGTATTCAAACAAAAGTTTTTTCGCACGCGTTTTCAGCGGTCGGTCTTTCAATTCCTTAATCGTCTTTGCAATGCCTTCCAGTTCCTTCTGAGGCGTTCGGGTGCTCTCCTGAGCCGTAGTGGTCCTATACGTTCCTGTAAGTGCTCTTCTGTTCTTCTTAGTCTCTATTGTCCCGGACGGCGAAACAGACCGCTTCGCTTTCGATCTCGACCGTGCGAGCACGAAGTCATTCACCGTGCTCGTGCCTACCTTGAGGCCACAAGCCTTCTTGAGTACCTGCGTAATTTCTCGATAACTGTAACCTCGCTTTCGCATCTCAGTGATTAGCTCGCTGTAAGGCTCCAAACGCGAGCTCGGCTCTTTGGCAGGCAGGCTGTTGAGTATCGCTTCAAATTTTGTGTCCACGATTTCCTCCGATGGACCTGGCCGGACGAAATCTGGGCCAGTACTGATACAGACGCCGAACCGAGGTCAAAGGGATGGCCGGACACTCACCGGATACATACCGGATGTGTACCGGACAGATACCGGATGCACACCGGACGGAATTCAGGTCGCGTACGTGACACTGGACCTAACGCGAAGCGTTAGGGATGGTGTCTTCTTGCAAATGAGACGTTAAAGGTCTTCAAAACATGCTCACCATTCGCGCCATGTCCAACGGAGCAGGCTACTCCGCACGCCATTTGCAGCACAGCGACTACTACGCCGAAGGGGAGCGTGTAACGGGTCAATGGCAAGGCCGGGGAGCGGAGATGCTCGGCTTGGCAGGGGAAGTTCAGTCGGAACAATTCGAGGCGCTGCGCCAGGGCGTCGATCCGCAGAGTGGTGAATTCCTCCGGCAACGCCACAGCGCCGACCGCACAGCCGCTGATGGCAGCACCCAAAGCCGAGGTCGAAATCTGTACGACTTCACCATCTCGGCTCCGAAGTCGGTTTCAATCATGGCCCAACCGGGTGGGGACGCACGACTTGTGGAAGCTCACAAGAATGCCGTTGGAGAAACGCTGACAGAATTGGAGCATCGAGCAGCAAGCCGCGTCCGAAGGGACCAGGCGAATGATAACCGCACCACGGGTAATCTTGTATTGTCTGTCTACCATCACGACACGAGCCGCGAACTTGATCCCCAGCTTCACACCCACGCGGTTGCCGCTAATCTGACCTACGACGGCGCTGAGGGCCGCTGGAAGGCGCTACAAGCCTCCGATATCTACGAGCAGCGGGCGTACCTGACTGAAGTCTACCGGAACGCGCTTGCCCGCAAAGTGCGGTCTCTGGGCTATGAGATCGAGGACCGGCGCAGCTCCAAGGGCAAGAATCTGGGTTTTGAGATCAAGGGTGTCTCCGATGAATTGCTCGAAAAATACAGTCAGCGTAGCGAGCAGCGCGACCGGGCCATTGCCGAGTTTGTCGAAAGTAAGGGTCGCCAGCCCAGGGACAACGAGATCGCCGTGCTGGTTCGTGAGTCGCGGTCCGATAAGCTGGTTGAGATTTCAACTGCGGAGGTGCACTCGCGCCAAACGGCTCGATTGACCCCAGAGGAGAGCCTAACCCTTGAGCAAATCCGCGAGGCAGTGCGGGAGAGATCCGAAACGCAGCGACTAGAACCAGAAAGTGCAGTTCCTTCCCTCGACTACGCAAAACAACACGTCTTTGAGCGCGTCTCTGTGGCGCTCGACCATGAACTGTTGACTGAAGCACTCCGTCATGGCCGGGGCCGGATCGACTTGGCGGACCTGATAGGTGAGTTTTCACTGGAAGAAAGCAACGGCAGAATCCTCCAGGCTGGGAAGGAAGTCGCCACACGCGAGAGTCTTGACCGTGAGCGCGACATGATCGAGCGGATCAATCGTGGAATCGGTCAGTTTGAGCGGCTAGGTGGGCAGCATGAATCCGCTGATTCCGCCTTCCTCCGCCCCGAGCAGAAACAGGCAATCGAATTTGTCCTCGATTCTCGTGATCTGGCCGTTAACATTCGTGGGGCGGCAGGCACCGGGAAAACCGCCACGCTGCAAGAGCTGCAGCGCGGCCTCGAAGAAAGCGGTCGCGAGGTTTTGGCGGTGGCTCCCACGATGAGCGCGGTTGAAGAACTACAGAAAGTCGGCTTCTCGGATGCAATCACGGTGGAACGGTTGTTACAGGGCCAGAGTGCTCAAACATACTTGTTCGGGAAAGCGTTGATCGTGGATGAAGCGGGCATGGTTTCTGGTCGTCAAATGTCCGAACTTCTAAATCTGGCTGACCAGCAATCGGCGCGAATCATTTTCAGCGGTGACACCAAGCAGATTCGGAGTGTCGAGGCTAGCGATGCTCTTCGTGTGCTGGAAAGAGAATCTCAGTTGAAGAGTGTTTCGCTTAGCGAAGTGCAGCGGCAGACTGCCCAAGACTATCGCGACGCGATTCAGGAATTGCGGCGTGATCCTGATCGGGGCTTCGACAAGCTGGAACAAATCGGTGCTGTGCGTGAGGTCCCCTGGTCCGACCGGGCACAGGCAGTTCAGCAAGCTTACTCAGAGGCTCATGCTCAAGCCAATGCGAAGGGGCAACCACGAAGTGTGCTGGTTGTCGCCGCCACACACGAAGAGATTGGCCATATCACCGAGGCTATTCGCGGTGAGCGCACGCGCACAGGTGAGCTGGGACAGAGTACCCGCCAGCAGCACCAGGTACCACTGAACTGGACAAGTGCTGAGAAAAGTGACGTGCGGAACTATGCTGAAGGCCAGGTGCTGGAATTTCATCGGGCGATCAAGGGCGTTGCTAGGCATGAATCGCTGGAAGTAATCGGAGTGGAAAACGGCAAAGTCGTCGCACGTAACGCACGCGGCGAAGAACGTGAGTTCACAGCGAAGCACGCGAAATGCTTTGAAGTCTACGAGCGTCGTCCCATCGAAATTGCTCCCAATGACAAGTTACTGCTGATGGCAAATCGTCGAGAACCTGGCTTTCGCGCTACGAATGGCGAACTGGTTACGGTGTCCCGAATCGACGAGCAGGGCCACATGTACCTACAGGATGGCCGCACCCTGCCGGAGAACTACAAGCAATTCACACACGGCTACGCTGTCACCGCCCATCGTAGCCAAGGGAAGTCTGTCGATGCGGTTGTGATTTCTGCTGATGGGATGCGAAGAGAGCTGTTCTACGTCGCTGCTTCGCGCGGTCGGGAAGGCATCACGGTTGTGACCGGCGATAAAGAACTCATCCGGGAGATGATGGCGCAGTCAGTCGCGCGGCAATCTGCTTCCGAGTTGTCGCACAAGGCGCAGGAACCGTCTTTGGCAAGGCAGCAACCGTCCTTACGCGAAATTCAAGGCCGCGAAACGCCGGTTGGCCACGAGCAGACACATCGGACTATGCAGGAGAACGTTCAGCTGTCAGCATCTAGAACAGGGGAGACCATCAACCATGACCAATCGACTCGTGAGCAGAAGCATGAACAACAAACCGCAGAGCCGAGCCAGTACTTCGGTATCAGTCGGTGAGATGTGCGCGACTCTTTCCGATTCACCAAGCAGTCTTACGGGGATCTTCGCCTTTTGAACCGCTTGAACCACTTTTCAATTATCACCTTCGTTTCGTCCGCTGACAGCTCTCTCCGGGTGATGTCAAGCGGCTTGTGTAAAAAGGTTGAGGGTGCGGTTTTTCCATTCCAGGTTGAATCTCTGGAAGATGGAGTAGAGGATACGGTCCACGCTCTGCACGTTGACGAAGCAGACCATGGGGCGGGTTCTTCTGCGGACCTCCACGAAGCAGCGTTCGATGACGTTGGTGGTGCGCACCTTCTTCCATAAAGGGCGGGGTAGGGCGAAGAAGGACAGCAACTCCGCTAGATCGCGCTCCAGCCGGCGGACCATGGGACCGTAGTCCCGCGACCAGCGCGAGCGGAAGCGACGGAAGGCGGCCTGCGCCTGACTCCGGCTGTCGGCGCGATAAATCGCCTGCGCTGCCAGTTTCACCTCGTCGTAATCGCGCTTGCGCACGTGCTCTAAAATATTGCGCATCTTGTGCACCCAGCAGCGCTGATGGCCCACGCGCGGATACACGGTCTGGATCGCGGCCGCCAGTCCGGGACAGCCGTCGGTGACGATCAGCAGCAACTTTTTTCCCTCCAGTCCGCGGCGATAAAGATCTTCGAGCAGGCCTTCCCAGTCGGCCTGGCTCTCGCCCCGGCTGCGCAAAAAAGCCAGCAGATGGCGCGTACCGTCCTGCCGCACCCCGTACGCCACCAGCATGTGCACCCGCTTGCGCCCCGCCGGACGCCGCATGCGCAGGCTCACTCCATCCAAAAACAAATAGGCGTAATCGTCCGGCAACCGCGCCTGATGAAATTGCTTCACCACTTCGTCCAGCGACTTGGCGATGCTGGAGACGGTGGACGGACTCACCGCTTCGCCGGTCAGCACGCCCACCACACGGCCCACTTGCCGGGTGGAAAGGCCGCGCAGAAACGCTTCCCGGATCAGCAGCGTCACGTCCTCGGCGCGGCGTTGAAACTTCTGCACCACCTCGGGCAGAAAACCCCGCTTGCGGGTGCGCGCCACGCGCAGGCGCAGGGTGCCGAACTTGGTCACGAAATCCCGCTCGTAGTAGCCGTTGCGGTAATCCTTGCGCTCCGCCGGGCGGCTGAGCGTGAACTCACCATATACAAATCGCGCTGCCGTTCGCTCAGAGCATCGAAAAACCGCTGCGCCGCCTGCTGCGTCCTCCGCTCCAGATCGCCCCAAAAACTGTCCTGCAACTCCGCCACAAAATGTTGGAAATGCTCGCTGATCGGTGTTACTTTCGCCATGGGTGTAAGTCTCCTTTCCAAGGAATCGGTTTCAGCTCTTCAGGCCAAAACCAACTTACACCCTCTTTCCTTTTACACAATCGAAATTACATCACCCTGGTGCAGACGAAGCTGGAGCAGAGTCCATTCTCGGGTCATGTATTTGTGTTTCGGGGACGGCGGGGCGATCTGATTAAAGTGCTCTGGTACGACGGCGATGGCTTATGTTTGTTTGCGAAGCGGCTGGAACGCGGGCGTTTCGTGTGGCCGCAAGCGGTGAGCGGTACGGTTTCGCTGACACGAGCGCAACTTTCGATGCTGCTGGAAGGCATCGACTGGCGCCGGCCGGAGCGAACCTGGGAGCCGCAGTTGTCGGTGTAACCGGCGAGATTCTTTCCACAACTTTTTTCACGCGAGCGCGGATGAAAACATCAGTGTTCATGCAATACTCCGCCTATGTCGGTAAGCGCGCTTCCGGATCTGAATGTCCTTCCCGCCGAAGCGCTGCGAGCGCTGATCCTAGCGCAGCACGAGCAACTGCTCTCGCGCGAGCGTGAGATCGAACATCTGAAACTGCTTCTGGTCAAACTGCACCGCATGCAGTTTGGCCGGAAGTCGGAGAAGCTGCAGCGCCAGATCGAGCAGTTGGAGCTGCGACTGGAGGAACTGGAATCGAATCGCAGCGAGAAAGAACCGGTGCCGCCGGAGCCAACTTCTCTCCTGGCTTCTGCGATTTCGATGGCGGTGAAGCCCACACGCCGCGCACTGCCCGATCATCTGCCACGACAAACGCGCACCCAGGTGCCGCAGGAAACGGCGTGTCCGCAATGCCGGGGCGAGCTGCGCAGGTTAGGCGAGGATGTTTCGGAGATGCTGGAGTATGTGCCCGCCAGTTTCATGGTGATTCGTTACGTCCGCCCGAAGCTGAGTTGTACGAAGTGCGACTGCATCGTGGAGGCGGAAGCGCCCAGCCGTCCGAATCGACCGGGAAAGACCCAGTTGCGAGCAGAAGCAGGACCACATCATAGAACCCGGAAACTACTTTGGTCTCAGCCGGTGAACCGGGGGTGAGGAAGCTCTCGGACGATCGACTTCGGGAATCGTTGTCTACTCCGGTGGTGGGCCGTCCGGCTCGCCACAGCCCCCAAGGCGAAAAGAAGTCCAGGCTGTTTCTGCTTTTACGCCCCGACCTCAGGGCTAAGTAGCCCGTGCTTGATCAGCCACATCACATGTCGTCGTGCGAAATCGGGATGGCGGTCTGATTGTTTTCCTAAGATCGCAGCGAGGCGACCAAACGTGATGCCGGCAGTTGGCACCGCCGCTCTGTCGAAACGCTCTGAGTCGTCTCTTAGCTGACTAAGAGCAATCCGAATTAGTTGTTCGTCGATTACATTGAACTTGAGGTTTTGAGCCCGCAGTAACAGCTCAAGTTCAGTGTCCCTGATCCCACGACCCAACGGGGTCAAGCCCAAATAGCAATCGTCACTAAGAATGGAGCTTGCATGGCCTCGGAAAGAATCAAAGTAATGAGGAATCTCGATGCTGCTTTGCTTCGGTCGCACGGTCATGGGATGTGCGATCTGAGAAAGCTCTGACCACAATTCCTCATACCGCTTCACAACTGACGCGAAGCTGAATAGAGCATGGGCGCGCTGCGTCGAGCGACGTGACATGTCTTCGCGAAGCTGGTCGTTTTCAATCATTACCTGCAGGTGCGACTGCAAACTATCGACGTCCACCGCAATTGATCCTCCTAGGACAATACTGTCAAATTCCATTCCCAGTAGGATGCCGGTCGTGGTGAGATCAGAATCAGCCCTTGTCCAATACGTCGGGACAAGAAATCCCGTCTCCCCGTGGCTAACGGTGTCTCGGTACCCATTCCAGTCGGACACAATCTGCGGAATTCCGCAAGCCATGGCCTCAACTGGTGCAACCCCGAAACTTTCCTCTACACCATCGGCCGGGGAGACGAAGATATCGGATGCTTGAAGAAGACACAGCTTCTGTTCGTCAGTAAGATCATGTAGAAAGCCAACATGATCTGAGAGAAAGAGGAGTCTGATTTGTTCCTCCAATACTCGGCCATACCTTGGATCTTGAGTACCAGCGATAACTAAATGGAGCTTCTTGGCCGGATTCCTTTGCGTGAGCCAATGAAATACCCGGAGAAGGGGAAGCAACTCGGCCTTGACGGGAGAAATGCGCCCGAGAAAGAGTACGATTAAGGCGTCCTTCGGCAACCCCAACAGCCTGCGACGAGAAGCCTTCTCATGCGGGCGAAATTTCTCGGTATCAATGCAGAGTGGTATCACATCCAAACGTCCCGTATAGCGGAGTTGACAATGAAACTCACGGTTAAACCGATCTGCCAAGCTGTCGAATATGCTCGCCATCACGGCCCGGCTCGCGCGGCTCGTGCAGATTATGGTATCGCAGGGATACGTCGGACTCAGCAGGATTCTCAAGAATCTGTGATAGATCTGCCAATTGCCGCTAAGGCCGTGGCTTACGAGCGTCACGGGGTAGAGCTTTGAGCCTAGGCCTCGTGTGTGGAAAGCCGTGGCCGTTAGGCCTTGTGGGGCAAAGAAGGTAGTGAAATGATGATCGTCGATACCATTGAGAAGATCGGCGCTCGAAACTATTCGGATTTTGTCGCTCCGTACTTTGTCTTGATGACGGGAAGCAATCGAAGCCGTTGCGGCCGGAAGGAAGTCTGGGCTCACGAAAATGTCGTATCTATCTGCCGTGCCGTACTGAAGAAGGGCTTCGGTTAGATAGTCGACGGCGATCCAGTCCCCTCGTACTCTGGTGCGCCCCGGAAACAGCGTCTTCAGCGATGCAGTCACTACTCGCTCTAGGATAGTCGCCGGAGCCTTCCGCACATCATCGTATGATCTGGCTTGCGCCGGAGCGTCAATGCCTATGGTTATATTGTTGTTAGTCATTGGTTCGTAGAGGGTTTGCCGGTGCAAGCGCTTGGAGGTTCAACATTGTGTAAATATACACATTTCTCTTTTGCATCAACTAAAGAATCGGAGCTGATTGTCGGCTTGACCAAAACAAACTAGAGCCCGTACCGCCCAAGGTTATCAGGGGCAAATAAACAATCCCGGAATTTTGTGCTTGACATTTCAGTTGATGCTGTTATAAAACGCTGCCAAATAACCCGGACGGAGGAAAAACATGCGTAAGTTGAGAATTGGGTTTCGATTGCTGGCTGTTCTAGGCGTTGTTTTTACCTATCGGAGTCTCTTCCCGCAGACCTTAGCAAAGGCGTGTGAAATTGGCAGGTGGGGAGGAAACACGGGATGTATGGCGTGCGGCTGCTTGGAGAACCAGCCCTACGGATATAATGACTGCGAACCGGGTTCGTCTTGCGGTAGCGAATGCGGCGGGGGACAATCAGAGTGTTGATGGTACTTTGCGTGACCTCCGGCTTCTGAGTTTGCCGTGCTTTCCAGAATGATCGACCTGAAAGCCAACGCCGGACAAAATGCAACGGCGTGGTACTTTGATTACCTATGAAGCGGTTGCGCATGTATCTGACAACGTTGGTAGCGGCGGTAATGTTGGTTCCTGCTGTCAGCGCAGGCGATGATGCTCAGATGGTGCTGGTAAGCCCAGGAGTCTTGCGCGCCTTGGCGGATTCGGTAACTCTCCCGAGCTACCCGATTTCGTCCTCCGCAGCAAGTCATACGGGAGTTGCCGTCGTCGAGGTGGTTGTCTCTCCTAGTGGCAAAGTCACAGGGACTCAAGTTCTAGAATCGCCCGATGAGGCAATCGCCGATGCCGTTGTATCCGCGGTGAAACGATGGACGTTCCATCCCTTCTTGACGAAAGGGGGGGCAATAGGAATGAAAAGCCGGTTGATTTTTTACTTTCGCGCGGTGGAAGGCCACTCTTCGGTCGTCGACGCAACAGTCGAAAATCCTGCGTCTCGGGAGAATCGTAAGCCAAATCCCACTCCAGTTCCGACTGTGACGCGGTAGCCTCAGTGATAGCGGCGGTTACGCTCATGAACCGAGCGGAGAATTGACTCGGCGGAACTTCAAAATCTATTGATTACGACTGAGAAGTAAGCCCCAGAGATGGCATTGACAGGAGGGCAGATGGACAACGAAAGGTGGCTGCAACGAGGCAAGAAGCTAGTCTCTGAGATAGTTGTGATTGCTGTATCTGCAAGCTTTGTAATCCTGGGTTTGCAGGCAGTTGAGCATTTTAGATCTCCAAAGGTAGCCGCAGGTCCGCACCTTCAATCTTTGGCTGTAGGGTCACAGTTGAAGGTTGCCTCGGTAGATCTCAGTCGATCGACTATATCAATCGTTCTGATATCGTCTCCTAATTGCATGTATTGTCTGGCAAGCAAGCCATTCCACGCCAAACTGATTGCGGAGACCGGGCGGAATCAAGTTCCGCTCTATGTTATTGTTCCGTCGCGCTCAGAGGCTGACCAATATTTGCGCGAGGTTGGATTCGCGCAGTCATCGGTGAAAGAGTGGAAAGATCTTAACCTTCGAGCGGATGCGACTCCTACAATTATAGGAGTGGATAACAGCGGCGTTATCAAGGGTATTTGGGTTGGAGTACTTTCGCCGTTTGATGAGTCTGAGTTGCTGAAGGCAATTCAATCTCGTTCGATGCCATCCTCGACGTTGAGCGACAACAGAGCAAAGGGGCTAACCAATTATTCATCGCAAGACGTTGATGAACTAAAGGCTAAGCAGAAGATCAGTATTGTCGATACACACGAGCGCGGATATCCTGGTACTCGGCGTGATGCAATCACGATGCCTCTTCTCGAAGTTGGTTATCGAGCCCCTGTTGAACTTGATAAGAACAAGCTTCAAGTTGTGGATTGCTCGAATCTCGCTCTATCTCAATGCGAAAGTTCCGCGCGGCATTTGAGCGAAGCTGGTTTCCGAGTTGCAACTCTTAATGCAGGACTCTATCGACAGAGTTGCAAGGCAACGGTCGTCCATTGAGCCACGTATGGCCTCGACGTGCCGCATGACTCGACGTATCAGTAGCCAGCTTCGCCGCTTTCTACTGCCTTTTCGAAGCATCTCCTTCAAGTACATCGTCCTCGCTTTGGTTGTTACGTTTTGTCACAATCTTTGGATCCAAGACACAAACGCCGCCACTCGTTCGGCAGTACGAGGTATCGTGACCGACGGTGAAACAGGCTCGCCAATTGAATCAGCAGTGGTGCAGTTAGAGCTGACCCCCAACCGTATGGTAGTCGATGAAACAACTACTGACAAAGATGGAAGATTTGCATTTGTGGACGTCGCAACTGGCGAGTACCAAATCCGCTCGGAGAAGAGCGGATACTTGGACGTATTGTTCGGAAAGGAGACAAGTAAGGAGGTTTCGGTCTCGGGCATGGGGTTCGAACCTATTCGTCTTTCGCTGGTTCGATCCTGCGTCATCACTGGACGAGTCTTCGACGTAGCGGGGCAGCCTGCAAGAGGTGCGAAGGTTGTCGCATTGAATCGCCGTGCCGTTCGAGGTGCCATTAGGCTCCAACCTGAGGGGGACGGTGTGCTATTAGACGACCGGGGCGAGTTTCGCCTGTACGACTTGATTCCGGGTTTTTATACCTTAGCCGTCGTACCGGCAGGAGAGCCGAATACCGCTGGGTTTGCTCCATTGTACTTTCCGAGAGTTACCGAAGCCGGTCGGGCTGATTTCATCGAAATGCATCCAGGCGAAACGCGCTCTGACATCGAGATGTCTCTTCCCGCAGGACGGACCCAGGAAATCAAGGGGACGGTTACCGGGATTTCGTCTGATTGGGGAGAACACGCCGTTGCTGTTTCACTTTTGCCCGTTGACGGCATTTCGCTCGTGATTCAAAGCGTCATGGCTGACAAGAATGGTAATTTTCGATTTCCCGCCATTCCTCCCGGTTCCTACCGAGTGATCGCGTATGGACCTGTTATCGCAAGGGGATCGGGTGGGCCGATGGCGGGCGAGAACTCGAGACATGGTGCCGTCAACATCGAAATTATTGGAGGCGATCTCGGGGACGTAACGATTGCTCTATCGAAAGGGGTTGCAGTAGAGGTTAGCGTGTTGATGGAACCCACGAGCAACGAGAAATCTGTTTGCTACGCCCATGCGGAAGCCGATCTTCAGTCAGTAGATACAGTACCGACCTTGGATGAGTCTTTCCGCGCGCGCCTCGCTAAAGACTCAGCCCTCATGCATGAAATACCAATAGGGCGATATACCGCAAAGCTAGGGGGTTTGGGCATGCCTTGTTTTGTTCAAGACGTGACTTTTGGCGAACAGCGCGGGCCAGTTATTAATCTCAACAAGAGCGGGAAATTAGTATTCATACTCAGTACTCGCTCCGGAAGCATAACGGGAACAGTGGTAGGAGACGATGGCTCAGTGAAACCGAGAGCGCAGGTGATTCTCGTGCCCCCGGAAGAGGCTCCTGAGATGTTAACGTCTCAGATTAGAACCACCAAGTCCGACGAGAGAGGTTCCTTTCGCCTAGACCAAATTCCGCCGGGGCATTATCGAATTCTTGCTATCTTGAATCCGACGTCCAATAAATACTTGGATCCGTTGTTCTGGAGTCAGAACGGAATACTCGAAATTGTTGTGAAGCCTGACGTAACCATCAATTCTGAACTCAGGATAACTCGATGAACCGTTCTCTACTCACACTTGCTCTGGTATTCGGGCTAGTCGGTGTAGCCGCAAGCCAGACGGCTCCTCAAGGTCAGGCAGTTACAGACGATCAGAACTGGTCACTTGAGGGGACGGTCATTGACTCTGCCGGTAAGCTTCTAGATGGCGCACTGGTTAGAGCGGAAGCGCGTGAAGGATCAACTGCTATTACTGACGCTGAAGCACATTACGTCATCAAGGGTGCGAAGGCCGGAAGATATGGCGTCTTCGCCAAGAAGGACGGGTACGTGTACGCGCGTATTCGCTATGTTCAGCTAATGCCCGGAATGCACGCAAAGCTCGACCTAGTCTTGGAAAAGGAAGCTGTTTTGTCTGGCAGGGTATTGACGCGCGATGGGACACCGATCACGGGCGCCGAAATAGCTGCGTGGAGTCGGGTGTTTCGGCATGGTAGTCCAATATTTGCCCTTAGGAGGGGAGCAAGAACAGACGATACCGGCCGATACCGGCTCGTGGGGCTTTCTGAGGGTGTGTACTATGTGGGCGTAAACCCAAGGAAAACCGAAGCCCAAAGGTACGTTTTGCTAGATCCGAAGCAGTCACGAAGAACCCAGCTTGCTTACCCTCCACTGTTCTATCCAGGCGTGCAGTTATTCAATGATGCTAGCCCAATTCGCCTCAGGAATTCAGAACAACGCGAGGGCGTAGATCTGATCTTAGAAAAAGTTGCTGCCTTTTGCGCCATTGGGTCCGTTTCCTTCAGTGGATTGCGCCTAGAATCGGGGGACGTCGCATTGATGCTCACTGAGACAGCGAAAGGCTGGGGCCATGTCATCGGCGGTGGGCATGCGGAGCCTGGGGAGAAGTTTCAGATCTGTGGTCTCGTGCCCGGAATTCAATACAGTCTCACCTCTCAGATCTGGGGAGAGGGAATGAATCTTCTCGGGTTTGCCGAAAGCGATTTTGAAGGAAATAGGCGCGATGCTGAGCTGGGAGAAACTCTTGATCTGGGCGTGCTCCTAGTGCGAACGGGAGGGCCTGTGCGGGGAAAGATAACGATTGACGGAAGCAAGAACGACGGAAATTTTCCCAAGGGTATCCTCGTCGCCTTAGAAAGTACAACAGCCCTTCCTGGGTATATCAATGAGACAGGGGAGGCTCAAGTGGAACTCACGGGCGAATTCGTACTATCAAATGTTTTTCCTTATGAACACCGGTTACGAATACTCGGGCTTCCTCCGGGATATTATGTCAAGCAAGAGACGTGCGATCGCGATGATCTCCTTGAAGCACCGTGGCGTCCAGGATGCGGCGAACTACGCGCCGTTATAGGTATGGACGCTGCGACAGTATCCGGGCTGGCAGTTGATGAGAATGGGCAACCGGTCGATGACGCCGATGTGATTCTTGTGCCGAAGGAGGCATCAGGTAAAGTTGCAGTTCATTCTGTGGATCAGGGTGGGCACTTTCAATTTTCATCCGTAATCCCAGGTAACTACAGCATTGCCGCTGTCGTAGGAATACCGGATGGACAAGCAGAGAACCCAGATGTGGTACGCAATTACCTGTCTCACGCGATGGACTTAAACCTAGCGGCAAAAGGGCAGCAGTCTCTAACCTTGATAGTATTGAGTGCAGGACGATAGTTCCAGAGGAATCGTGTGCACGAGAACCACCACCTTGCCCCTTTGACCGATGACACTCAAAAATGCCCCAGTCTCCGCCCTCTCACCTCTCGTCCAATTACGGCATGGGTTTCCAAACACGTTCTTCTTATCTTTCTGCTGATTGCCTTACTCCTCCGGATGGCAATCGCTCATTTTCCGAATGTTGCTCATCCGGATGAGATCTTTCAAACACAAGAACCCGCGCACCGGTTGGCCTACGGATACGGAGTGGTCACGTGGGAATGGCGAGAAGGAATCCGTTCTTGGGTGTTTCCAGCATTACTGGCCGGCATCATGCGAGTAACCGGTTGGATGGCAGCGGGGTCGTCGGGCTACGTGGACGGAATCACGCTTGTGTTGTCACTGATTTCCTTAACCACAGTGTGGTTCGGCTTTCAATGGGCAAGAAACGCGAGTGGGATGGACGCAGCCATAATAGCGGCCGGTTGTTGCGCAATTTGGTATGAGTTGGCGGACTTCGGTGGAAGAGCTTTGACCGAAGTTGTCGCAGCGCATCTGCTCCTCCCAGGCCTGTACTTGGGCGTTTACGGCAAAGAGATTCCCGAGCGAAAACGGCTGTTCTTGGCCGGCATCTTCTGCGGTGCTGCATTGTCTTTGCGAATTCAGTTGACACCGGCGGTAGCATTTGCCTTGCTGTGGTTTTGCCGGGCGAACTGGCGAAAACGGGTTCTACCCCTCGGAGCTGGATTTGTCTTCCCGATTGCGGTATTCGGTATCGTGGACTTCTTTACGTGGTCATATCCCTTCCAGTCGTTTGTACGTTACTTCTGGGTGAACGCGGTCGAGGGACGGAGCAGGGCTTACGGTGTGGAGCCATGGAACTGGTATCTTCTGATCTTGTTCGAAATCTTGGGTCCCATGCTCCTTTTCGCCCTGGTTGGTTTGCGGCGGAGTCCGTTCCTCGGAGGGGTGGCTCTCATCATATTGGTTTCACATTCTGCGCTAAGCCACAAAGAGGTGCGGTTTATGTACCCGCTTATACCTCTTGTTGTCACCCTCGCAGCGCTCGGAATTGCAGACATAGCGCCTAAGTTCACTCTCAAGAAGGAGCCGATTCCGTCGTCAAGGGCCACAATAGCCAAAGGATTGGTCGCTTGTTGCTTGTTGTCTTTTCTGCTCGCTCCACGACTTCCTTATTGGAGTAAGGATTCGGGCGCCATCATTGCGTTCGACCGACTCAGCCACGATTCTGCCCTTTGCGGCCTAGGGATTTATGCGTTGCCGTGGTATGACACCGGGGGCTACACTCATTTGCACCGAAATGTACCAATCGTGCCTGTTCTGGACCCATCAGCACTTGCAAGAAATGCTGCGGCTTTCAATGCCCTCATCGCCCCGGCAGAAGTGTCTGATTTACCTCAGGGTTTCAGGCTGATTGAATGCTGGAATGGAATCTGTCTGCACCGGCGTTCCGGCGACTGTTCGACTCCTCAGGTCAGAAGCGAAATAAATGCATATCTCCAGAGGACTGGGAATTGAATCCATATCCAATGCCTATAAGTAGCGGTTGATTCAGCATCGGGAAATACGAACTTGTGGTAGACGCAGCTTTATCAATTTAGCACTTGACCCAAAACCCAAAAACTGACACAGGGGAGATAAGAGGTTAAGCTGGGGCGGAAGTCCGGAAGAGGAGACGAGGACGATGCCCAAGAGTGGTCACACGGAAGAGCAGATCGTGGCAGTGC
>Ga0182015_10003492_pt1 | contig 17611 bp, 14 predicted proteins | sample 712P3MmetaG_FD_120478 | JGI IMG/M metagenome (GOLD analysis project Ga0182015, IMG submission 120478) | Permafrost microbial communities from Stordalen Mire, Sweden - 712P3M metaG | ecosystem: Environmental > Terrestrial > Soil > Wetlands > Permafrost | place: Sweden: Stordalen | collected...
AATTGAAGCTGACCCAGATGGCCGCAAGCCTGCGCCAACTGCCGGGGGTGGAATCGACGGCGTTGAGCGACCACGTCCCGCTCGGGCATTCCGTCAATCGCTACGGCTTTTGTTCCGATGCTCATCTGGATCAGTGCAAACAGCGGGTGACGATCAATCCGAACTCCTATGCCATCGGGCCGGGCTATTTTTCGACGATTGGACAATCTCTGCTCGAAGGCCGCGACTTTACTGCGACCGACAATGGCGGCAACCATGTGGCAATCGTTAACCAGGCACTGGCTGCGCGAGAGTGGCCGGGGCAGAGCGCGCTCGGGCATCGTGTGCATACCGGCGAGATCCACGTGGAGCAAGGCGACAGTTGGGCCACGGTTGTGGGTGTCGTGGGCAACGTGCACACCTATGATCTGGTCTCCCAGCCGGGACCGGATATTTACATTCCGCGAGTGGAAGACCCGTCGGTCTTCAGTTGGTTGCTTGTTCGGGCCAACGGCGATCCGGCGACACTGAAGAATGCCTCCAGGGCCAAGCTCAAGCGAGAGTTTCCCGAAGCGCTGGTCTCCAGGTTCGAGACGATGGAGGAAGAGATGGCGGACGAAGTTTCTGAGCGCGTCTTCCTGATGCAGGTGACCATCGCGTTTGGCGCCGTCGCTCTCTTTCTGTCCATCCTGGGGACTTATGGACTGCTGGCGTATGAGGTATCGCTGCGAGAAAAAGAGATCGGCATTCGCCTGGCGCTGGGTTCCTCGCGCGAACGCATCGTCAGGCTGCTGCTCCACGAGGAGGGCCGCTGGCTCGCGATCGGCGCGTTGCTCGGTCTGGGTTGCTCGATCGCAACCGGCTATGTGTTGCGCTCCCGCTTTTACGGCGCGCATTCCACCTCACTCGCTGTCCTGTTTGGTTCAGCACTGCTCCTGGTCGGACCAGCTCTGTTGGCCATTGCCGTTCCGGCCTGCAAAGCCGCGCTGCAGGATCCAGCCCGGACCCTCCGCCGGGAATGAAACACGACCAATCCGGAAAGAAGAGGTAAATTACCAGAGACCTCCGATATCGTCCCAGGCAGATGCCGAGCCCGGGGCTTGGGAGGCGTAAGGAGTACTATGCCCGCGCGAACCCATCCTCTTAAAACTGCTGCTTTCCTGACTTTCGTCGCTTTTGCCTCGGTCGCGCAACCTCAGCAAATCACGGCAGCGGAAAGCGGCTTAACCGCCGTGGCGGACGGGGTAACCCTGGAGGTCACAGCGTTGCGAGACGACGTCTTGCGCGTACGCGCGTGGAAGGGGGATGCCGAGCCCGAAGACGTATCCTGGGCAGTGCTCGCGCCCGCCCGGACCAGTCGCGTGCCGGTAACCGCAGAGGCTCACGGATTTTCGACGAAATCGTTGCGGGTAAGCGTGGATGCCGGTTTGCGGCTGACGGTGGCTGACCTGGAAGGCAACACTCTGCAACGCGACGCGGCGCCTGTGGTTTGGCAGGGCACACGCTTCGACGTCAGCAAGCAGCGCAGCTACGACGATCACTTTTTTGGCCTGGGCGATAAGCCGGGACCTCTGGATCGCGGTGGCCAGGTATTCACCATGTGGAACACCGACGCCTTTGGATGGCAGGAGTCGACGGATCCTATCTATAAGAGCATTCCGTTTTTCCTCGACGTGAATCGTGGACGCACCCTGGGCGTGTTCCTCGATAACACCTGGCGCACCAACTTCGATTTCGGCCGCGCGGATGTAAACCGCTACACTTTCGGGTCGTTGAACGGGCCGGTTGACTATTACCTGATGTACGGTCCGGAGCCGAAGCAGGTAGTGTCAGAATGGGCCTGGCTGACGGGCCCAACACCGTTGCCGCCCCTGTGGGCGCTGGGCTTTCAGCAATCGCGGTATTCCTATTTTCCCGAGTCGCAGTTGCGCGAGGTGGCCGACCGGTTGCGCAAGGATCGCATCCCTACGGATGTGCTGTGGTTGGATATCGACTACCAACATGAGAACTGGCCCTTCACTGTGGATGACAAAGCCTTTCCAAATTTCCGCGGCATGGTGGAGGACCTCGCGAGCCAGCACTTCAAACTGGTGGTGATTACCGACCTGCATGTGGCGAAGCAACCGAATGTGGGCTATGCCCCCTATGACTCCGGGACGGCCGGGGACCACTTCGTCAAAAACCCGGACGGCTCGACGTTTGTGGGTAAGGTATGGCCGGGGCCCGCGGTTTTTCCTGACTTTACCCAGGCGCAGTCGCGGCAGTGGTGGGGTTCGCTCTACAAAGGATTCATCGATGAGGGCGTAGCCGGCTTCTGGAATGATATGAACGAACCGGCGGTTTTCGATGTCCCAAGCAAGACGATGCCGGACGATGTGCAGCATCGCATCGATGAGCCCGGCTTCCGCAAACGGACGGCGACCCACCTTGAAATCCACAACATCTTTGGCATGCAGAACGCTCGCGGCACCATGGAGGGGGAGCTTACGTTCCGGCCCAACGAACGGCCTTTCGTCATGACCCGGGCCAGCTACGCCGGGGGCCAGCGTTACAGCGCCACATGGACGGGCGATAACAGCTCCACCTGGAATCATCTGCGCATGACAGTGCCCCAGATCGTCAACCTGGGACTCAGTGGGTTTTCGCTTACCGGCGCCGACGTCGGTGGATTTGCAGGATCGCCGCCGCCCGACCTGCTCACCAAATGGATCGAGGTCTCCGCCTTTCAGCCAATCGATCGCGACCACTCGGCGAAAGGAACGCGCATGCACGAGGTGTGGGTGGATGGACCAGAACAGGAGAATATCCGGCGGCGCTTTATCGACGAGCGCTACCGGCTCATGCCGTACTTGTATACGGTCGCGGAAGAGGCTTCTCATGATGGTTTACCGATCAACAGGCCGCTCTTTCTGGAGTTTCCTCATGCCACCGACGACGGCACTCCCTACGATCTTTCCGCCGGCGGAGGCGAGTTCCTTTTTGGCAGCCGCATCCTGGTCGCCCCGAATCCTTCGCCCGAGGAGGTCGCTCCCTACGCGGTGCACCTACCCGCCGGCCTGTGGTACGACTACTGGACCGGCAAGCAACTGGGCCGCACGAACATCGCCGGGACCCTCGACCTGGAACAGCGCGATAAGGTGATTGCGCAGAGGCCGTTGATGGTGACGCCGACGCTGGATAAATTACCGGTGTATGTACGCGGGGGCAGCATCCTGCCCATCGCACCGCTCACCCAGAGCACCGCCGAAGTTCCCAACGGCCCGTTGACGCTACGGGTTTTCCCGCTTACACCGGCCCCGGGCAGTGGTGAGGCCTGTGCGGGAGAGGTCTACACCGATGACGGTCATAGCTTTGATTTTCGCGATGGCGCGTTTGCGCGCATCCGCTTCACTTGCTCGGTTGCGGCCAATGGATCACTCAACGTGGAGATCGCGAAGCAGGAAGGGAACTGGAAGCCGTGGTGGCACGACTACCGGGTGCAAGTGGAGGATTGGACCCCCAAGGCAAAACGGGCTACTGTCAACGGCAAGAATGTTGTGGTCACACAAGTGGACGGTCACTGGGGAGTGACTGTCCCGGCAAATGCTGAAGGATTGCGCATCGCCCTTGAATAGAGCGAGTGGAACCGCGAACTTACGAAGCCGGACTTTTCGAATGAATCAGGTGCGGTTGAAGTCCGAATAACTGAAGCAGGGCCTCGCCTGCTTCCATCGCGTCCTGGCACTTGAAGTCCGCGGCAAGTTGCAGCATAGTAGCCTTGGGCGCCAATGTTTTCAGAGACCCCAGGACTGATTCGTAGCAAAGCTGTGGCGTATCCGGACCGACGAGGATGTAATCCGCGGGATCTACCTGCAGCAGGATCTTGGCATCGTGAAAATAGTTTGCCGATCTCACATCGAAGCCTTGTTGCGTCAGCACGGTTCTTACAAATCCGCAAAGATCGGCCGACTGATCAAGAACTAGCACGTGCGGACCATGCGTCCCCTGCGATTTGGAAGCAGCGGGGTGCTGCAGGATAGATAGCAGGGCATCCGCTTCGGTTGGATGGGCGGGCAAGACGCCAGTCAGCAAGGTCAACTCGAGCAGAGATGTCAGAAACGGGCGTGGGCCGGCCAGCCGTAGGTCGCCGCCGCGTTTACGAAACCTGGTGGCATACCGTACCAGCAACCCGATACCGATACTATCCAGGCGGTCCACTTCGCTCACGCACAGCACAACTCGGTTCGTCTCGCGTTCGGCAACCTGGAGGGCGGCCTCCAGCGAGTCCGCCTCGACGCCGGCAACGATACGACCGTGACAATGAATCACATAGGCGTTTCCACAGGCGCGCGATTTTAGACTCAGCGGCATGATTTCCTCAGGGTAGGGGAGATGCCCATATTACAAGACAAATGCCCCCATACGACAGTCAAAAAGGTGATGAAAAATGTGCTGATGGGTAGGGGCTTTACAGAGTCTGCGTGGAAAAAGCCAAAGCAGGTCCCTCCACTGCGCTGCGCTCCGGTCGGGATGACAATTCTTAGGGAGGCGCTTTCCTTAACTGCTGTGGCCCGGGATGGGCGTACCGCAGGTCCCTCCACTGCGCTTCGCTCCGGTCGGGATGACAAGTCATAGGGTAGTGCTTTTCTTAACTGCTGTGGCCCGAGATGGGCGCAGCGTAGTGGAGGGACCTGCTTTGGCTTTTTCCCCCGGTTCTCACGCAGACTCCGAAGCCCAGATCACTCTTGACGCATTGCGGCACGGCTGAAGCCGTGCCCTGATACAAAGCCCGTAGCTGCTTACGATCAAACCGATCACGCGCTCATCAATGACCGAACAGCCAACGATCCAAAGGACTGAAAAGCAAATCTAATCCGCGAAGATAAAGTGCAAACAGAAATACAAATACGATGACTACGAGGGTGGTGGAGCGAACCTCGTCCCACCCAGGGTGATGTACAAGTTTCATTTCCTCACGCACTTTGCCAAGAAACTCAAAGAAATGTTTGACCTGGGGTACCAGGCCCACCTCTCTCTTGGTAATATCCACGCGCATTCTCACATCATCTTGTTCAGACAAGACGCACTCTTCCTTCCTGGATGGTCCAGTTGGTTGCATCACGCAATCGCGGGCCGGCACGTCAGAAGACGTGTCGGCTTAGCGAAATTGCTCTAATCGTGTGCTGGGGAAGGGAGACGCGCTGGGGGCGCGCGGGAAGGAGTAGCGGAGAGCCGCGGTTTCGAGTCGAAGAAGACGTCGTCCGGCCGGAGCCCATCGCCAGTCGACGTAACTAAGAAGGCAAATACAAAAAAGACGGGCAGCGCCAGCGCGATTTGATCAAAGCCGTGGCCAGCATTGGTGGTGACGGCGATCGAAAGCGCCACCACTGTCGCGATCATCAAAATGATCGCGACGGTAAGTAAAGATCGGCCCAGCCTGTGTTGTTGCGCGCGCTGCATTGAAGATCATTCTACAGAATTTCAAGACGGTAAGCGCTCACCGTGTCGAATACTCTTCAGCCTATACGGAGCACGCAAGGTTGATCCCACACCGGTCCACGTATTACTATCGCGCAGCTTCCTCGAATGGAGCAGCGCATGCGCATATTTCTGACCAATGTCTTATTAGCGGCTTTGACCGGAGCGTGCCTGGGCCAGGCGCCACCGGCGAATAAGGTATCCTCCGATACCAGAGCGACGCTCACGGATCAAGCAGTCTCGAATGCCGCGACCTCGGCTACCGACACTCCACTCAAGTCTCTGCCCTACACTCCCGGGCTCGACACGGAGTTCATGGATAAAAGCGCTGATCCCTGCGTCGACCTTTATCAATACAGCTGCGGTGGATGGATCAAGAAGAATCCGATTCCCTCGGATCAGCCTGCCTGGAGCGTTTACGGCAAGATGGGGGAGGACAATGAGCGATTCCTATGGGGCATTCTCGACGAACTGGCCAGGAACACCTCCGGTCGCGATCGAAACCAACAGAAAATTGGCGACTACTTCGCCGCCTGCATGGACGAGCCTGCGATTGAGAAGCTTGGCGCCGTCCCGCTGAAACCCTACCTCGACCAAATCAATGGCCTTTCGTCGAAGAGCCAATTGCCCGCGCTTCTGGCGGAAATTCATTTGCGCACCGATGGCGGCGGCATGTTCTTTGGATTCGGTTCAGGCCAGGATTACGGTGACTCTACGCAGGTGATCGCCTTTGCTAACGTCGGCGGTCTAGGCCTTCCTGACCGGGATTACTACGTCAAGAACGATCCCAAGTCGACGGAGCTGCGCCAGAAATATATCGTTCATGTGCAGCACATGCTGGAGTTGTTGGGCGACCAGCCAGAGACGGCGCGGAGCGAAGCGGCCAGGATTCTGGCGATGGAGACGGCGCTGGCCCAGGCATCCCTCACGCGCGTGGAGCGGCGCGACCCGCACAAGGTTTACCACAAAGTGGACCTGGCTCAATTACAGGCGCTCTCGCCCGATTTCGACTGGAACGCCTACCTTCGTGGCGTAGGGCTCGGTCAGCAAAACACATTTAATGTAACTCAACCGGCTTTCTACCAGGAGCTGAACAAACAACTCCAGAGCGCCAGCCTCGAGGATATCAAGGGCTATTTACGCTGGCATACCGTTCACGAAGCCGCGCCCTATCTCTCTGCGGCCTTCGTCAATGAAAACTTCGATTTCTACAGCAAGACATTGCGCGGCGTGCCTCAACTGCGCCCTCGTTGGAAACGCTGTGTCGGCTTGGTGGATGATCAACTCGGCGAAGCTCTGGGCCAGGAGTATGTCAATCGGGCGTTTAGTCCGGAGATGAAGCAGAAGACCCTGGCCATGACCAATCAGATTGAGCAGGCCATGGGCGCGGATATCGAACAGCTTTCCTGGATGGGCCCCGAGACCAGGAAAAATGCCCTGACCAAACTCCACAACGTTACCAACAAGATCGGCTATCCAGATAAGTGGCGTGATTACAGTTCGGTCGCCATCGCGCGGGACGATTTCAGCGGCAACGCCGAACGCGCGACCGTGTTTGAGTCAAGGCGAGATCTGAACAAGATCGGCAAGCCGGTAGACCGGGGCGAATGGGGGATGACTCCTCCTACGGTCAATGCATACTACAGCTCTCGCCTCAACGACATCAACTTTCCTGCGGGCATCCTGCAGCCTCCGCTGTATGACCCGAAGATGGACGACGCACCTAACTATGGCGACACCGGAGCCACCATCGGTCACGAGTTGACGCACGGCTTCGACGATCAGGGCCGCAAGTTCGATGCCCAGGGCAACTTGAAGGATTGGTGGTCTGAGCAGGACAGCAAAAACTTCGAGGCCCGCGCGCAATGCGTGGTGGATCAATACGCACAGTACGTGGTTGTCGACGACATCAAGCTCAACAGCAAGCTCACCGAGGGAGAAGATATCGCCGATCTTGGAGGACTGATCCTGGCTTGGATGGCGTGGAAGGACCAGACCAAAGGCGCACATCTGGAAAGCCGCGACGGCCTCACACCAGAGCAGCGATTCTTTGTAGGCAACGCGCAATGGGCATGCGAAGCAACGCGCCCTGAGCAACTACGCGTGTCCGCAGTCACCGATCCGCATTCGCCGGGCAAGTACCGGGTGAATGGTTTAATGGTGAACCTGCCGGAGTTTCAGCAGGCATTCTCCTGCAAGAAAGGCCAGCCAATGGTGAAAGAAAACCCCTGCCGTGTTTGGTGAACGTCGCGCGGGCAAACGCGGCAACGAATTAGACAGTGGGTTAACTTAGGATCCATCGATGGAACGAACTACACTGGTCCGTTTATCGCTGGCGATACGGATCATCTACATGACCTGCCTGGCGGTGGCCACTTACAACCATGCAGTCGTTTTGATTCGCCACGGATGGGGTTGGAACTACGGTGGTATGCCAATTGGCACCATCGTCTTCTGGACGTCGCTTGCACTGCTGGATCCGCTGGTCGCTGTTCTGCTTTTCCTGAAACCAAAACCCGCGGTCATAATGCTCGTGATCCTGATGGTTAGCGACGTCGCTCATAATACCTGGGTGATTCTGAGGTACGGGGGCGAGGTTTGGATGGTTGCAGCCCAATGGATTTTCCTGGCATTCGTCCTGACCACGATCGGCTTCGTCTGGCGTGCCTCATACGAGTAACGCCACCATGACGTTCTTTGGGTGGGCGTCCATCCGTCCTAGCTGTAACGCATCCAGCGCAGCATTTCCGGTAAGGTAGGCCGCTTGCCGTACATGAGGATGCCGACGCGATAGATGCGCGATGCTCCCCACAACAGGCACAGGATGGCGGCGATCATAAGCACCACGGATAGCAAAAGCTGATACCACGGCACGGCCATCGCCGCCATCCGCAGGATCATGACAATCGGCGTGCACGGAGGAAACAGCGAGAGCGCGATAGCTACCGGCGAGTTTGGATTCCCCAGGATAAACGGCATAAGAACCAACCCCGCAACCTGAGGCAGCGCGATCAGCATGCTGAACTGCTGCACCTCTTGCTCGGAGCCCACCGTCGCGCCAAAGCCGGCGCTGAGAGCACCATAAAAAAAGAACCCGAGGATGAAGTAAGTTACGAAGAAGATCAGCTTGAGCGGAGTGACACCGTACGCCGCCAACCCGAAAGTACCGAAACTCGCGGCAATCGTCGAGCCGCTGTAGATCAAAGCAAACGCTGCCCAGATTCCCATTTGCGTTAGCCCGGCGCCGCCCACGCCCATCAGCTTGCCCAGCATCAGCGATTCGGGCCGCGCCGTTGCCAGCAGAACCTCGTAGACACGAGAGGTCTTTTCGCCCACCACCGACTGGGCGACGTTTACGCCGTAGAACACCACCGAGAAATAAACCAGGAAGGCCATGATGTATGCCCCCCAAAAATGTTTTGCCGAGTCGCCGCGGACCAGTTCTCCATTCTTCACCTGCATCGTCGTGATCTTCACGCCCTTTAAAAGGCCGCCCACTGCGACAGGCGCCATACCACGCTTCACCAACTCCTCGCGCACCAGCGCGTCGTCAATGACGCTCTCCAGGTGATCGCGCCCGGCATAGTCGGCCGACGAACGAGACGCATACGTCACCTCTGGCTGCGACTGCCCGGGTGTCACCGCCAGCCACAGATAGCCGTCAATCTGCTTGCTTTCTACCTGGGCTATCAGTCCTTGCAGATCGGCGGTCGTGGCAGGCGCCATGACCGCCACGGATAGCTTCGTGTCTTTTCCCGATGTCAGCTCGGTCTTCACGCTGGCGGCGAGGTCAGCGTCATTCGAGGCCACCACCAGCTGATGATCGCCAGAACCCGACCTGATCGAAAGCGAGGTCAAGCTGAAAATTGCTGCAAAGGCCGCTGGAATCAGCACCGTGCTCACCCGAAATGCTTTGCTGCGAATCCGCTCCAGGTATTCTCGCTTCGCGATCAGAAATGCATTATGCATCGGCTCGTCCCCCCACGGTTTGAATAAAGATCTCTTCCAGCGAAGGCTCGACCAGCTCGAACTTGTTCACGCGCGCTACCGCGATCGCCGCCCGCAGCAACTGCTGCGCGTCGGCTTGCGGTTTCAACCGCAGCTCGGCGTGCCCGTTGTAGTTCTTCGCCTCCGCTACTACGGGATGATTCAAGAAGGATGCGTCGCCCTCAAACTCGATCACCACGCGATCTCGCTCGAAGCGCGACTTCACCTCGCGCATGTTCCCGGCTAGTACCGCGGCGCCGTGATTCATCAGGCAGATCGAGTCGCACAGTTTCTCCACCTGGTCCATGCGGTGCGTCGAGAACAAAATCGCTTTACCTGCCCCGCGTAGTTCGAGCAAAGTATCCTGCAACAGCGTGGCATTCACCGGGTCGAGCCCGGAGAAGGGCTCATCCATGATGATCAAACCGGGCTCATGCAGCAGGGTCGAGATGAATTGAATCTTTTGCTGCATGCCCTTGGATAACTCCTCTGTCCTTTTGTCCAGAGAGTCGGCAATCTGTAAGCGCTCGCTCCAGCTCTTCGCGCGGGTGGTCGCTGTTACTTTGTCCAGACCATGCAGTTGGCCGAGCAAGACAAGCTGGTCCAGCACCTTCATCTTCTTGTAGAGGCCGCGCTCTTCCGGCAGGTAGCCGACACGCGCCAGGCTGTCGCGACGGAAAGGCTGTTGAAACAGGCTTACCGTACCGGAGTCCGGCATGGTGATGCCGATCATCATGCGAATCGTCGAAGTCTTTCCCGCCCCGTTCGGTCCCAGCAGTCCGAACATCTCTCCCGGTTCAATCCGGAAACTCAAATCCTTTACCGCGACCTTGCTCTCGTATGACTTAGAGATGCGATCCAACTCAACAATGGCCATGCATCACACTTTACGTAGAATTTTTTTGAGGGCTCCGTCGAGCCGGCATTTCGCCCGGTCCTCGGGACTGCGGCGTTACTTCTTAGGCAGCACAACAGCGTACATCTTAAACGTCCCTGGATCGGTACCTTTCAGCTTGGGGTCGTCGCGGTAATTCAACTTCCCCTCGGCGATCCAGGCCATACCGCGGGTCGCCGTCACCGCTGGAGTGGATTCCAGTCCTGACTTTATGGTTTTGATGTCTGCTTTCTGGAAGTTCAGGCCGCTGAAGGTGACGACGTCCATATTCCCGGAATTTTCGGCTAGTAACAGCCGGTTCTTGCCAATCGCACGCATCCCGTCAGGAAGGGTGAGCGGCTGAGAAAGCTGAAGTTCGATGATGCTCTTCGATTTACCATCCGCTCCCAGGTCGACGCGCAATAGCTTGCCCTTGGTGACGCTGTTGACATACAAGACCGTCTTTTCGCCAAATGCCAGACCATCGGCTCCAGCCAATAGCGGGCCTTTGGCTGCAACCTCCAGCGCATTTGCGCCGGGCTTCAGCATCACTAGGCTCCCTTGACCGGTATCGGTAATGTACGCCGTGCCATTGGCGGCCACGGCGATATCGTTGCAGAAAGTCTTGTCCCCTGGGAGCGTGTAGCTACCCTTGGGCGCGCCTGTCTTCAGATCGAATGTCTTTACCGCAGGCGCCGAGCCGGTACCGTCATCATACCGGTCCGAACATACCCAAAGCGTCCCGAACTTCTCATCCGCATAGACGCCGTAGACAGCGTTCAGGCCGTTGGTTCCGGGTTTGATCCACTCCGTGACCGTAGTCGATCCGAAGGGTATGCGACTCACGTTGCCCTTGCCCAAGCTGCCTACGAATAACGTACCGTCCTTGATCGAGGTAATGCTTTCCGTGTACAGCCGCGTACCGGGCAAAGTGATTTCCGTGACCGGATCGGCAGCGTAGACGGTCGCGCCGCTGGCGAACAGGACAATCGAGAGCAGCAAGTACTTATGGAATTTCGCTGGCATGGCCTCTCCATTATGCAACGCGCGTGCGGTTGGTTATGTCACGCAATCCTACGCAAGCGAATTATCCCAGGGAAAGCACCACCCGGGAGCCTTAGGCAGAGAGTACGAATCATTGACCTGAATACCAGCCGAGTATATAGTTCGCTCTGATTCCGAAAGTCTCCGAAGTACGAGAATCAACGACGAGATGAGTGTTCTCGCTCGCTGCCGGCCCTGATCCATCCTCTAAGAGGTGATGATGCCGAGGCAAATGATCGCGTTGGTTCTGATTAGTCTGCTCTCCTTGACTGGCTGCTCGGTAAGAAAAATTCAAAAGCTGCCCGTCGCAACCGTCCAACAACCGGAGAAAGAGAAGATTGTTGGGGTCACGACCATCAAGGGAGAAGACGTCTCGTTCGATCCGCCGGGAGCATCGATCACGAACGGAACGCTCTCAGCAACCGTAAAGAAGACCCCATACACCGTCCCGTTGGACCAGGTACAAAGGATCTGGCTGGAGCGGAAAGAGAAGTCGACAGCACGCACGGTGGGCCTGATTGCGGTGGTTGCGGTAGGTACCATCGCCATCGTGGCTGGTGTCATCGCAGCTACCAAGCAATCGTGCCCGTTTGTTTACTCCTGGAACGGAACGGGGTACGTGTTTGACGCCGAGCCGTATGGCGGAGCCATCAGCCAGGGCCTGGAGAAGGACGACTTTTCGGAACTTGGCCAGCTGCGCGAGCGGAATGGTCTTTACCAGTTGAAGCTTACCAATGAGGTGGATGAGACCCAGTTCACCAACCTGACCGAGCTTTGGGTCGTCGACCACCCGGCGGGAACTCGCGTCGTGCCGGATATACAGGGCAACCTGCATACTGTGGCAGGGCCCTTCGCCCCGCTGTCGGCGCACGATGCCACCGGGCATGACCTTCTGCCCTGGTTACGTGCTACCGACCGATTGATCTGGGAACCTGCCGCAGTTCCGGATGCTGAGGGCAACTTGCAGAGTGAAATAATCATGACTTTCCCCAAGCCGGCAGGTGGCGCCCACGCGAAGTTGGTCGCCAATGCAGCAACCGGCCTGTGGGGTTCCTACATGATCAAGCAGATGACTGCGCTGCGGGGGCGCGACCTGGGTGCCTGGTATCGCACCATCGATGAGAGTAAGCCCGCGCGCGATGCTCTCTTCGCGTGGGAAGTGCGCGAACAGCTGTACGCGTTGAAGATTGAGGTCGAAGAACCATCCGGCTGGGTGGTGCGTGGAATACTTCCAGGGACCGGCCCGTTCATCTCCAAGGACAGAATTGTTCCCCTGGATGTGAGCCACGTGCGAGGGGATCAGCTGCATATCAGGATTCGTCCTCCGGCCGGGTTCTGGGCTCTGAACTCGTTTGCTGTCGATTACACGCCAGACCGCGCCCTAAGTACGCAAACGATCAAGCCCGCGACGGCTCGGGACCTGGAGGGAACTGATGTGCTTCCTGATCTGGTAGCGAGCGACGATCGTTACGTGGCCATGCCCAACGTGGGAGATACTGCCGACCTCACCTTTCGTGCGCCACCACCTCACCCGGGAACGGAGCGCGCCATATTTCTCCACAGCCGGGGATACTACAAGCTTCACCTTACGGGAACGGGTGAGCCGGATACCAAGATGCTGGACGCGATTGAAAACGTGCCGGGCACCGGAGACCGATTTGCTGCCGACAAGTTCGGACAGTGGCAGATCGCAAAGCGGTAGTAAACCACAAGCCGATAACAACTCGGAGAGCCGACACGCGGAGGGGGATTGCCAATGAGCGCGCGGCGGGTCGCAGTCACAGGGCTGGGCGTGATCTGTGCCTTGGGCAACAACCCTTGTGAAGTGTGGAAGGCCATCTGCGAGGGCAGATCCGGAATAGCTCCGATACACTCCTTTGATACCTCGGAGCTGCGGTTTCAGAATGGCGCCCAGATCTCTCGATATATCGAGGGCGATCACTTCGAGGTTAGCCGGACCCACTTGCTCGACCCGTTTTCTCAATTCGCGATCATCGCGGCCCGACAAGCACTGTCTGGAATGATCCTGACCCCGGCATTGCGCGAGAATGCAGCCGTTGTGACGGGCTCGAGCATGGGAGGTCAGAGCACAATGGACGCCGCATTTGCCAACTTCTACCAACGAGAACCTGGTCGAGTTGATTCTTCCCTGATCATTCCTCGGGTCATGGCGAATGCCGGGGCCAGCCAAATCTCCATGGAGTTTGGGATTACGGGGCCGGCCTATACGATCTCCACGGCTTGCTGTTCTGCCAACCATGCCATTGGGCAGGCCTTCCGGATGGTTCGAGAGGGAGATGTGGAACTGGCCATTGCCGGCGCAAGCGAGGCGCCTTTCAGTCCTGGTCTATTGAAAGCCTTTGAAGCCATGCGCATCATTTCGCCAGACACCTGCCGGCCCTTCTCGAAGGGGCGTCGCGGCGTGATTCTGGGGGAAGGCGGCGCGATGCTGGTGTTGGAGCCTCTGCATGCGGCGAGGGCACGAGGCGCCACAATCTATGGCGAAGTGGTGGGCTTTGGCATGTCATGCGATGCTCAGCACGTCACCCATCTCTCCACGGATGGTCCTGTTCGTGCGATGCGAGCGGCCCTGCGCGACGCACGGCTTCTTCCGCAACAGATCGGATACATCAACGCTCATGGCTCTGGCACACTGATCAACGATGTGCAGGAGACGCGCGCCATTCGTGAACTCTTCGGCGCCCATGCCGAGCTGCTGGCGGTGAGTGGAACCAAGTCACTGCACGGCCATGCACTCGGCGCCACAGGTGCGATCGAGGCGCTCTGTACTATTCTCGCCCTGAAAAATGGCGTGCTTCCGCCCACGGCCAACTTCACCGCGGCTGACCCGGAGTGCGACCTGGATGTGGTGCCCAACCATCCGCGGGCCGCTCAGGTAGAATTCGCGCTTTCAAATTCGTTTGCTTTTGGGGGGCTCAATGCGGTGCTCGCGTTCCGCGCACCGACGCTTGACTCTAAGTGCGACTCGTCAGGACAACCTTGATGCCCTGCCTGGGTCGAAGCGTAATGGTGGGCACAGGCTCGACTTTGAATCCTTCGGCAACCCGCATCTGATACTTTTGCGAAGGATATAGGCAACCTCCAGGTGCGGAATAAGCCTTCAGAGCCTTTCCACGCGTAAAGCCACGACACTTGTCGTGGTTGACTTCGTTGCTTCGACGGGCAACGATGGGAAGGAAAGTTTGTTTTAGGAAGCCTTGTGCAGCGGGAGATGATGAAGGTAATGAGGATATTGGGCAAGCTGTTCATCGCGGGAGTGGTGATCTTTGCGTTGCTGCAGTTGGTGCGTCCTGGCATTCCAGCAAAGCCTGCGAGCGACACCGAGTTGGAGGCGTCCCCCGAAGTCAAGCAGATTCTGGAAAAAGGTTGCTATAGCTGCCACTCGGACCAGCGTCGCCTCTCGTGGTTTGACGAGATCGTGCCCGCCTACTGGCTGGTGCGAAACGATATCCTGACGGCTCGGGAGCACCTCAACTTCTCCACCCTGGGCGCCAAACCGGCCGCCGCACAAAAAGCGACGCTCTATGAGGCGGTGAACATGGTCCAGTTGGGCGCAATGCCACTGCCACAGTTTCTTAAGCTGCATCCGGAGGCCAGGCTTACGCCCGCGGAACTGGCGACCTTGAAGGCCTATCTCGCGCCGTGGACGACGGCGCTCCCGGTTGCCAATGCCCAGCCGGCGCCGGGCCCCGCTGCGGCGCCCATCGATCAGGCGGCAGTTCAGCCGGAACTGAACGGCCTCGCATTTGACAGCTCCTTCGAAAACTGGAAGCCGCTCAGCACCACCGATCGTGGGGACAACAACACCTTTCGTTTCATACTTGGCAATGAAGTGGCGGTCAAGGCGGCACAAGGGGGCGAAGTTACGCCCTGGCCCGACGGCGCTCGTTTCGCTAAAATCGCCTGGCAGCAAGAGCTGGGCGCCGACGGACTGGTGCACCCGGGCAAGTTTATCCAGGTGGAGCTAATGGTGAAGAACGCCCGCGACCACAAAGCCACTGAGGGCTGGGGGTGGGGCCGGTGGCGCGGTCTGGATCTGAAGCCGTATGGCAAGGACGCGCACTTTGTGAACGAATGTACCAGCTGCCACCAGCCTCTGCGCGGGAATGACTACGTTTACACCATGCCGATTTCCACGGCGACGGTTGGCCGCGATGAGGTCATGAACAATGCAGCCGTCGGCCTTGCAGCACAACTGCCTTATCAGCCGTTGGGGTGGAACGGCATCACTCTGTACGTCGACCCCAGGACCCGCACCACGGCAACGCTCTACGGTAACGACGCCGCGATGGCGGCGGTGCGGACCCGCGGAACCGGGCCGGCGGGAGGCCCAATGTACCCCCCGGGGGCGGTGTTGGCGCTCGTGACCTGGGCGCAACGAGAGGATCCGCACTGGTTCGGCGCACGCATCCCTGATCGGCCGCAAATGGTGGAAATTGTCCAGGTCGCAGGTGGTGGCGCGCAGCCCGTCTATCAACGCTTCCACGGTCCAGCCTTTACGGCGGAGCGAGATCCGCAGGATGACGGCGCCCAATCGCCGGTAAAGCGAACCAGCTTCATGCTAGGGCTGGCGCCGGTTCAATTACCCTAGCTAGGGACACATAGGAGCTGAAACGGGATGGGCGCCACTCGACTGCGTTTCTGTATTGGCTCTGCCGTTTTTATTCTTCCGATCATGATGGCCGCCGCTCAGGTATCGGCGGCGGATGGCGCGAAGGATTATCGAGGAACCCCGTACCAGGACGAGCGTTATGCGGGAGGCGCACAGAAAATTCCCGGGCAGGTCGAGTGTGCCTACTATGATCGCGGTGGACCAGAGGTGGCGTACCACGACACCGATAGCAAAAACAACGGCAGCGGGGGACTGAATCCGGCGGATGGAAGCTATCTCAACCAGTTTCGAATGGCTGAGGGTGTCGACATCTCCTACACCAAGTTCCATGACCATATCGACGACAACCCGTACGAACTGGTTCATCCTCTGGAAAACCAGCTGTATGTCGGCTGGACCGAGCCGGGAGAGTGGTTCAACATCACGGTCGACGTGAGCCAGGCGGGTCTCTATCGCGCGGATCTTTTGTATACCTCTAACCGTGGCGGAACCATCTCCCTGGATGTGGATGGGAAAGACGTAACTGGGCCGGTTACCATCGACTCCACATTCAACGCCGCGGATCCCATCGCGTGGCGACAGTGGCATCACTGGAACCTGGCGCGGGGAATTCTAAAGCTTCCGCTTCCCGTGGGTAAGAACGTTCTCACCGTTCACATTCTCACCGGGGGAAACATGAATCTTGCGTACTTTGACTTCAAGCCGGTGCAGTGAGCACGATCGGTAAGAGCGTCCACCGGTCAATTGCAGCGAAGAGCAACGATGGGGTCGATGCCTGAGGCTCGACGCGCGGGTAGATAACCGGCGATCAAAGCCACCGCGACCAGAAGCAGGATCATGCATGCGAACGTCAGGGGATCGGTGGGCTCGGTGCCGAACAACAGGGAACTGATCGCTCGCGCTACCACGAACGAAGCCACTGATCCCAGGGCGACGCCGATCAAAGCGAGGCGCAGCGTATTCCAGATCACGCGCAACTGCACTCGCTTGCGCGTTGCGCCCAGAGCCATGCGGATGCCTATCTCCTGCGTCTGCGTGGTCACCGAATAGGAGATCACGCCGTATATCCCCAGCGAAGCCAGCAGCAGTCCAAGCCCGGCGAATACGCCAACCAGGACGGCGAAGAAGCGACGGGGTGAAGTTGTGTGGTCCACGAATGACTGTATCGGTAGCAGCTGCACGGATGCTTGCGCCGGATGCAACCTGCGCAGCGTGCGCATCACCGCAGGCGCGAGCACAGCGGCCGGCAGTGTGGACCGTATCACTACTTCCGCTTTCCCCGGCTCACCCTGGGTGACCGGCACATACACCTCCGGGCTCGATTGGGCCTCGGCGCTGGTCTCACGCACATCGTCGATCACGCCAACGACGCGGGTATCGCCGTCGCCAACGCCTCGCGCCAGCTTGCCCAGGGGGTCCTCGTTGGGCCACTCACGGCGTGCTGCTGCCTGATTGATGAGGATGACCTGCTCGCTCTTGGGAGCGTCGGCCCAGGTAAATTCGCGTCCACTCCGCAGATGGATCCCCATCGCTTGCAGATAGCCGGGCGTTACGACATACACAAACGCATCCTTGTTGTCCTCCGGCTTGGCGGGCTTCTCTTTGGCTCGCAACTCCCAGCTACGGCCATGTTCCAT
>Ga0182015_10003493_pt1 | contig 17603 bp, 17 predicted proteins | sample 712P3MmetaG_FD_120478 | JGI IMG/M metagenome (GOLD analysis project Ga0182015, IMG submission 120478) | Permafrost microbial communities from Stordalen Mire, Sweden - 712P3M metaG | ecosystem: Environmental > Terrestrial > Soil > Wetlands > Permafrost | place: Sweden: Stordalen | collected...
CAGCACACTCGACATCGCGTACTGCACCTTTTCGATATCGTTCACGATCGTCGAGAGTAATGTTCCCGTGGTGTGCTTTGTAAAAAATGCCGCCGAACTCCGCAGGATGGCGTTATACAGATCGTCTCGCAAATCCGTGATCATGCCAAAGCCGGCGTAATTTACCAGGAAAGTTCCGACGTAGTCGAAGATGCCTTTCAATACCGTGGCTGCCACCAGCGCGAAGGCAACCATCGTCCATGGATTGTGAAAGTGGGATGGAACCAGCTGTTGGAGGTTCAGAAAGCGCTCGCTGCCCGGCCACTTGAATAGCGGTATGGTTTTTTCCTGGGAATCCGGCTTCAAGACGCTGTCAAAAATCGGACCAATCAGCAGCACTCGGCCCGCATCCAGAAGCCCCACCAGAGCCATCAGCGTGACCGATGCCAGAACCTGCCACCAGTAAGGCAGTACGTAGTGCAGCAGGCGGGAGATTGGACGGAGATTTACTGGTGCTGCCGAGCTCTTCGCGTCCGCCACTGCAGGGGTTGCCATGCGTATAAGGATCAATTCTACATGCGATTCAGCGAACCAACGCTCGTGAACCTGCGCCGAATTCTTTATTTCGGACTGTCCCGATGCACCACCTTAACCTTATATCCCGCCTTGCGCAGCCGCTTGCTGACATCTTCGGCGATCATCACCGAGCGGTGCTGCCCGCCCGTGCAGCCGAAGCTGATGGTCAGATAACTCTTGCCCTCGCGAATGTAGTGCGGCAGCAGGTAAACCAGCATTTCAGAAATGCGATTGATGAATTCCTGCGTCTGTGGAAACGATCGGATGTATTTCGCAACCCGCGGATGCCGGCCCGTGAGCGCGCGAAACTCCGGCACAAAATGCGGGTTGGGCAAAAAGCGCACGTCGAATACCAGGTCGGCGTCGTCCGGCAAGCCGTGCTTGTATCCAAAGCTCACGCACGAAACCAGTATGGTTTGCTGGCTGCCGGAGTGCTGCTGAAAGCGGTCCGTCAAGTGTGCCCGCAGTTCATGAACATTGAACTTTGAAGTGTCGATCACCAGGTCGGCCAGCTTGCGAATCGACCGCAAGTGCCGGCGCTCGGCCCCGAGCGAAGCCCGCACCGTGGTGCCCGTTCCCAGCGGATGCGGCCGCCGCGTCTCGCTGTAGCGCCGCAGCAGCGCCGAATCGCTGGCTTCGAGAAAAATCACCCGCGTCGGGATCGTCCGCTTCACCGACTTCAGGATCGCCGGCAGCTTTTCCAGTTGCGATCCTTCCCGCACATCCACCACTAGCGCCGTCCGCGGAATTTCTCCCGATTGAAGCGCCAGTTCGGCAAAGCGCGGAATCAGTTCCACTGGGAGATTGTCCACGCAGTAATATCCAAGGTCCTCAAAGGCCTTCAGCGCCGAGGCCTTCCCCGACCCGCTCATGCCGGTGATAATGACGAGTTCTGTGGCGGCGTGCGGTTCTCCCTTGCGCCCGCGGACCGCCTTCCCCGAAGTGTGCGTGACTTTCTTGACTTTTTTCTGCGCTTTTTTCTTAACTTTTTCCTTCCCTCTGCCGCGCACGGTCATGTCGCAGATATTAGCATCTCAGAGCAGGGTGACGCGGGAGGATTCTCGGCTGCTGACCTGCCGTCCTGTATTGTTATGATGAACTGAGTCGTGGGTCCCAATATTCGCGTCCTAATCCGCAGCGTTTCGTTGATGTCTTGCCTGCTCGCGACCGCCATTCCGGCGAGTTCCGCGCTCACTACCACCGCATCTGACGCGGCGACAACCCCGCCCGTCATCGTCATCGGCTTCGTGGGTGGATTTGTCCGCCGCGATGCCACCGTCCACAGCGCGGTGCAGGTCGCCGAGCATCTCCGCCACGACTATCCAGTGGGCGTGCAGACTGAGATTTTTGAGAATCACCACCGCGAAGACGCCCGCGCGGAAATCTTCCGCCTCCTCGATACCAATCACGACGGCCGATTGTCGTCCGAGGAAAAGCAGAATGCCCGCATCATCCTCTACGGACACAGCTGGGGAGCTTCCGAAGCGATCACGCTGGCGCGCGAACTGGGAGGAGACGGCATTCCGGTGCTGCTCACCATTCAGGTCGATAGCGTCGCCAAGTCGTTCGAGAACGATAAGGTCATTCCCGCCAATGTAGCGGCGGCCGCGAATTTTTATCAATCGAATGGCTTCGTGCACGGCGAACCGCAAATCATAGCCGCCGATCCCAACCGTACCCAGATCCTCGGCAATTTTCGCTTCGACTACAAAACCAATCCCATCGAGTGCCAGCAATACCCGTGGTACGACCGTGTCTTCATGAAGTTTCACACAGAAATCGAATGCGACCCCAAGGTTTGGAACCAGGTGGGATCCCTGATCCGTTCGCGATTGCCGCAGCAGCCGCGCTGACGAGCCGGTACGCCCTCGATGGCATTCTGCCGATGGGAAAATGGACGTAAGAGGAAAAGTTGGAGAAGCCGGAAATGCGAAGTCCTACTGCAACCCGGCCGTCGCTGAAGCCGAGGCGTTGGAAGACGCCTTGGCGGACTGCTCAATCAGTTGCCGGAACAGCGTCAGATCTCTTTCCACATCTTTGGGCGAGACCTTGTGGTATGAGGACGTCCACAATTCCTGACGAAGCCGCGCCTCCATCAGCCTGGCCGCCAATTCCGCCGACTCGGACGCGCTCTGAATGTTGGTTCGCGTAAGCCCGACAAGCGCCGAATCGTCGCCCGAATGTACCCGCAGAAGCGGTTCTCCGGAAGCGTCGAGTCCAAGCTGTGCGCCCGCTTGCACGTGATTCCAAGCCTTCACGTCTTTGCCTTTGCGTTCATTGGCTGCATCGGGCTTAGCAGCATCGATCTCCGAGGCATCCGTCTTCGATGCGTCCAGCTTCGGCGCGTCCAGCAACGCGTCGTGACTCATTTCTTCCATCCGGCTCTGGAACGTCTGACGCTGGTCGCGGCTCATCGGCGCGCTCAACTGGCTGTCGGAAGCCATGATCAGCGCGTTGCGCGACGGATCAAAACGCCGATGACCAAAATACTCCACCAGCAGTCCGCCGCCGATGTAAGGATGCAGCACCACAATCGGCAGCATATATTTCTTGGATGCCATCACCGACTCCAGCACTCCGTGGATCGGTTTGCTCCGCCGCAGCGCGCCCGGTACCTGCGGCAACAGAAAGTCCGCACCTTCCAGTTCGGGATGATGATGATCGTATCGCACCATCATTTTCGCGATCTGCTTGGGAGTAGTCACTCCAAGATCGCCAATGATGCTGCGGTGCAGCGCGTGCGGATAATAAAAGTTAATCACTTCGCGCACAAAATCCGCGCAATTTCTCTTCACGAAGTTGTAGCGTTGGATGTTGGGTTCACGGTTGAGCTTGCTGATCAGCCGGGCGTCTTGTTCCGGAGTGGTCTCGATCTCGAACCCATAAATCGTCCGGTCATAAGACGACCCAACCATTTCATGCCAGTTTCCCGCTGGAGTTCCGCCGTCGGCGCGGTCGGGAGCGAGCGACTCCAGGTAATCGCGACGATATTGGTCGCGAAGAAAAGCGACCAGCTTCGTGTCCGCGAAAAGCGGCACGTCTTCCGGCTTTTCCACCGCATACAGATACGGAATCAGCGGAATCGCAATCCAATCGTATCCCGCGATCCCGTCATACCGGCTCAGCACCACGCCGGTTTCACCATCGCCACACGGACGCAGAATGACCGGAGTCGAAGAACAGACGTTGCTCAAATACACGGCCACGTGGCCGGTCCCCGCGAAACTGCCATCGTAGCTATAAGGTTCTTCAAGCAGGAGCGTCGCTGCCGCTCGCGCGTTCCGGACGCTGCCCAGGCAAACGAGCAAGACAGCGCAGAGCCGCCAACAGGCGATCCATGGCGTACCGACCCGAAGGCCCGACGATTTCACCAAGGCACGCATTCTCATTAGATGTTGGAAAGCCCTTACGCGTCTGCTTTGCTTTCTCAACCGAGAAACCAGAGCAGCACGAGTACCAAAGCTCTAAGTCCTTGCTCGGAATAGATTTTGCGAACGGAACCCTGGATATAAGCGTAGGAAGAATCGTGCGTTTCGTGCAAGAAATACCGGGAAGTGCCAGTTACTTCCGGAACTCTCCGGTGCCGGAGAAAGCGCGAAGAAAAGTCCGCCCGCAGAAAAGTGTTCGAACCTGTCGGAATCGTGCGCAGCACCCGCGTCACGAAACATGCCGAGGGGAAGTCTTTGCGGAATTCAAAGAAGAATGGTGGGCGCTGTAGGATTTGAACCTACGACTTCCACCGTGTGAGGATGGCACTCTACCGCTGAGTTAAGCGCCCACTGTCTGCGGCAAGTTCCTCATTATACACAACCATCCTCACGCGCCAGGCTACCGGAGTCATCCGGCAGCCGTGCGCCTGTTGGCAGGGTTAACTCGAATCAAATTACGCCTTGCGCTTGCGACGGAATATGCCCGCAATTCCCAGCAGTCCCGTTCCCAGCAGACCCAGCGTCGCTGGCTCGGGAGTCGAAAGCCCCGTTGTGCCGCCCGTCAGGTGTCCAATACCCTGGTTGAGCTGACCTCGGTTGAGAATATCAATGTTCTGGGTCGTCGATCCGGTGATCACTCGGCCATTCCACAGCGTGCCCGAGATCGCTCCGCTCAGGGTATAGTCCGATTGACTCTTGGACGTGCTATCCAGCGTCCAGGTAATCGGGCCTGTGAAGCTGCCTGTGAAGAGTGCCACCGCTCCCTTACTGCCGGTTAACGTCTGCGCCCATTGGCCGACGCCGATGACGTCAAACGATCCGCCGCCCGCAAATGTTCCGCCGCCTGAGATCGAACCGCTCATCAGAGCGCCGGTAGCGAAGCTGACGCTCCCGAGCGACCCACCCGGCTTGGCCTGCGTGCCGTTCCATTGAGTCAGTTCCGACCCCCTGGAAGTTATCGTGGATACTCCGATCGTTCCCAGTCCGCCGGTTCCCGTCATGGCTGAGATCGAAACGGTGCCGTCCTGGTTGGTGAGCGTGATGCCGTCCGCCCATGCGACCATCGGTAATGCTAATGCCAATAACGCAAAAACTACTGCTCGCCTCATACTTGTTCCCTCCCACATCTTTCTTCAGGTGATTCACCCTGGAGTTGTTCTCCAATGGTGCGGGTCGTTTGCTGGCCCGGGTGCTTTCTCTTTTTCGGAGAAGCGGGTATAAGTTGCTACAATTGCTTGATAGGTTGCCTGCAAAACGCCCGTCTGTCAAGGGTTTCGTATGTTTTCCACAGGTTGCTGCCTGCCCCGTTGCTGGTTTTCGTGCCCGTTTGCGGGCACCCAGTCAGCCTCTTGACCGCTTCGACCGCTCCCGATAGCCTCTAATCAGCGCCCTTGCGTAGCTCATTCATGGCTGCCTCCGACACCCCCGACACGCCGCCCGTAACTGATTCACAAAAAAGCACTTCCTCGCGCGCCCCGGCTCCCAAAGATACGCAACTTTCTGTCCCGGACGGGGTTTCTAAAGATGTGAGCAGCGTAGCCATGGACGGCGGAGTGCTCGATCGCGGACTTCTGAACACTGGAGCACGCAATGGTGGGCTGCTTGGTTTTGCGGGCGCCTCGTCTCCGTCCGCAGCCACGGCGAAATCCGTGGATGGCGATTCCGACGCCGAGGTGATGCTGCGGGTCAAGACGGGCGACGAATCCGCCTTCTCGTATCTGATCCAAAAATATCGCCGGCCGATGGTTGGCTTTATGTACCGGCTGTGTCACAACCCTTCGACCGCCGAAGAGTTGGCGCAGGAAGTGTTTTTGCGCGTGTACCGCTCGCGCACCAGCTACGAAGCGAGCGCTAAGTTCACGACCTGGCTGTATCGCATCGCGACCAACCTCGCCGTGAATCACGCGCGCGATAATCGCCACGAACGTCCCGAGAACACTGTCCGCCTGGATGAGCCGGACCAGGAAACCGGAACCACGCCCGATCTGGCTGACGAGTCGCTCACCGCCGAAGAGCAGATCCTGAAACGGGAGCGTCTGGCCGCGATCCGTAACGTCGTCAATGCGCTGCCCGAGCGTCAGCGCGTAGCTGTCATCATGCATAAGTATCAGCAGATGGATTACCGCCAGATTGCCGGCGTCCTGAAGCTGAGTGAATCCGCCACCAAGTCGTTGCTGTTTCGCGCCTACGAGACATTGCGCGAGCAGTTGAAACCATTTGTTTCGGGGAAGTAGAGGAAAGCAGTATGAATTGCCATCAAATTCGCGAACTGTTGCCGGACCTGGCCGCTGGCATGGACGCTGAAACAATGCAGCCGGAGGTCAATCGACACATCGCATCCTGTGACGACTGTGCCGCGCACCTGCGCGACTTGGTGAAAACCATGGCGCTGCTCGATGAGTGGCAGGCGCCCGAGCCGTCTCCCTATTTTGACACTCGCATCAACGCCCGCCTGCGCGCGGAAATGGCGCGTCCGCAAACATGGTTCAGCTGGCTGCGGCGTCCCGCATGGGCCATGTCGCTCGCTGCCGTGTTGTTTGCGGGAGCGCTGACGATTGGCGTCGGCAGCCAGTCCTATCTTTCGGAGCCCGAAACCATCGCCACCAAACCCCCAGCCCTCGGTCTGCCGGTTGAACCGGGAACCGCCGTCGGCGATCTGCAGGCACTCGACCGCAACGATGAGTTGTATGCTGATTTTGATGTGCTCGACGACTTGCAGGTGCAGGACGACGTGACCGCGAATCCGTGATCGAATTTTATAGAGACATGGGCTGCCGCGTCTTGGCAGCTAAGATGCTGCAGGCGCATTGAAGTTGACGAGGCGAGTGGCGCTGGGGGTGGGAGACCAAGGAATGCGGGCCTGGGGAATGTCGGTTTGGAGAAAACATGCGGGCGATCGGGCAGCGTTTCTGCTGCTGACGCTGTTTGTCGTTCTAACCTACGTCCTATCGCCCGCCCGGTCGTTCGCCCAATCCCAACAGGACGGCCAATGGCACAAGTTTCAGCCGGAAGCTGGTCCCGATCGCCCCGGTAATGCCAATCATGAAGGGCGTCCGCCCGAGAACCGCCCTGGCCACGCCGGAAACTGGCTCCGCCGCTACAAAGATCTGCCGCCTGCCCAGCAGCGCCGCGCGCTGGAAAACGATCCCCAGTTTCGCCGACTCTCGCCGCAGCAGCAGGCCCGCCTGCTCGACCGGTTGCATCATTTTTCCACGCTCCCTCCGCAGCAGCAGGAGCGCGTGCTCAACCGCATGGAAACCTGGGAGCACCTGACGCAAGATCAGAAGCAGCAGGCTCGCCAGGTCTTTCAACAGTTCAAACAGTTGCCACCCGCCCGCCGTCAGGCTGTCAACCGGGCCATCCGCGACATGCGCCACCTGACGCCCGTCCAGCGCGACAACCTCATCGACTCCGACATCTTCAGAAACTCGTTCTCGCCCGAAGAGCGCAGCCTGCTCCACGGAGCCGCCCATCTCCCCCTAGCCGCTGGAGACGGACTGCAAGGCGACCCGCCGGAATAAATAGTTCAGCTCTGTTGCGACGATGACACTGGACTCCGCGGAATACCTACGCCTCTGAGCCAAAAGAGTTTGATTCCCGAGGAGGACTGGGACTTAAAGTTCCGAATCGTTGGAGGGTTGTGATGTCCCGACGCCACCCCATAGATGGCAGTCACTACCTTCTTATCAGCGCCATCGCCCATCCCGCCACAAGAACTCCACCGACAAACAAGGCAAAGCAGTAGAGCCCGTATTTCACCTGCTCCAGCGGGGAGTTGCGCTGCGTGATGCCGAACACGATCGAAGCGAAAACCGCGAACACAACCGCGGCGGTGAAGTGGGAGAGATTCAAAGTCACGGTTTCTTCCCCAGGGCAATGTGATGCGCATCGGCGGCAGCGATGTAATTCAACAGCCCGGCCACAATCAGAAATGTCTTGCCATAATCGGCCGCGGCGTTCGCGGCCATCAGGTTGCCCCAATCCATGATGCGCGCCAGAAAGTAGAGCGCACCCGCTCCCACATCGCCCACAAATCCCAGGATATCGAGAATGTCTCCGCCATTCGGCTGGTAAATCCGTCCCTGCATCCCCAGTCCGACCAGGAACATCGCCACCACCGACACCAGCAGCAGAATCCCGCGCCCATAGCGCTTCAGCAGGATGTGCCCGCCGCCTGGAATCAGCCAGCCTACGATCGGCGCCACTACCGCCATCGTCGTCAGCGGATACTCCGGCTCGGTCTTCGTGACCACGCTCTTACCTTTTTCTGTTGTCGGCTTGGCCATTCAGATGGTCACGATCTCTCGTTGAATTTTACCAGTTACCTCGGCGCTGCCGGGCCGGACGAGCACATCAACTTCCAGCCGCACGCCGAACTCGGGCAAATAAATCCCGGGCTCGATCGAGAACAGGGAATTCGGCAGAATCCGCCGCTCGTCGTGAATTTCCAGATCGTCCATGTTCGCGCCGTTCGAGTGGACCTCGGTGGCAATCGAGTGTCCCGTGCGATGGATGAAATTCTCTCCGTACTTCGCCTGCTGAATGTGTCCCCGCACCGCGTGGTCCACTTCCCATCCCGCGAGCGCCTTGCCCGCAGAAACCGCGTCCTGCACGGTCTTCACGCCAAGATCGCGGGCCTCGCTCACAATCTTGAAAATCTCGCGCTGCCGCTCCGTCGGAGCCTTGCCCACAACTCCCACCCAGGTGATGTCGTAATAAACCGCGCCCGGCGTATTTTTCTTCGCCCACACATCCAGCAAAACAAAGTCGCCTTCGCGAATCGGCACCGGACGGTTCGCGCTCGGCTCATAGTGCGGATTGCCGCTATTGGCGTTCACCGCCACAATTGGAGGATCGTCGGTCGTCAGGTTCTCGCGGGCAAATGCTTCCTTAAAGAAATTCTGGATCTCATGCTCGTGCGTCCCGCCGTTTCTCACGCGCCGCCCAATCTCCTGGAAAGCCTCAGCCGTGACAGCGTCAATGACCTTGCCCGCCGCGAAGTGCGATTGGATCTGCTCGTCGCTCAGCGTCGCCTCAAACTGCGCGATCAGGTCGGCCGCGCTGACAATGTTCTTTCCCAGCCCGCGGATCATGTCCGCCGTTCCCGCGTCTACCATCGAAATGGTGAAGACCGTATTGTTCGCCGAATACTGCATCGCCACGTTGCGATGCGCCGCCAGCATTTGCTTCAGTCCGTCGAACAGTTCCTGCCATCCCGCGTACTGTTTTTTCGTCCCCGGCAGAGTGTCCAGGTGTCCCGCCTCGATCTTGTGCACCAGTTTGATCGGCTCACCTTTGGCCGGAATCAGGTAGTACCAGCGCCGCGTGACCATGAGCCCATCCGGCAGCCCGAGAACGCGGTAAGCAATCGGATCGCGATGGTGATGATCGTAGAAAAGCCAGGCGTCAATGTTGCGCTCGCGCAGCGCTTGCTGAATGGCAGACAGGTCCATATACAAACGGTTATTCTACACGAGGGTGGGAGACTGTGATGCAGGCGCAGCGCCTACTAGTTTTTGAAAGGGTTGAGAATCGGCACGTCTAGCTGGCTAAAATCGCGTTCATTCCGCGTCGCAACAATCAAACCGTGCACCCTCGCGGTAGCCGCGATCATAGCGTCTTCCAGCAAGCCGTCGGGCTTCCCCTCCATGAGGCGACCCCATTCGCGAAAGCACTGCGTGTCCATGGGAAGGATCTGATAGGAGACTGCCAGTTCATCCACCCAGCGCTCGATCTCGTCCGCCTTCGCCGGATATTGATCTCTTGTGCGTTCGATCCCGGCCTGGAGTTCGCCCATCGTCACAGCCGATAGGAACAACTGGCTTTCCTCGCGGTGACTGAGCCATGCCACCACGGCGCCGTGAGGACGCCTGCGCCGGAACTCCGACACAACGTTGGTGTCCAGCAGATACTTGTTCACTCGAACTCCACAACGGAACGGCGGCGCCAGACGCGGCCTTTGCCGATAATATCGTCGAAGCGAGGTTCAGGTGCCAGCAGCAAGTCCTTGAGAGTAGGCCGGGCAGCTTTTTGGAGCCTCTCCCATTCCTCGATCGGGACCATGACAGCGGTCTTAATTCCCCGCCGCGTGACCACCTGGGGGCCCTTTTTAATCGTTGCATCCAAAAACTCGCTGAAACGCGCCTTAGCGTCCTGTACTTGCCATGAAGCCAAGTTGCACCTCCTCCAACAGTTATTGTACCGACTAGTCATCGGACTAGTCAATCGCAGGATTGAACAAAGAACATAAAGCCTTGTTCAAAAGGACGATTATCAAGGCTGGTGGTGTCACGCGGACATGAGCGTCCGCGCCACGGGTGGTTATTCCCCGTACTTCTCTTTGAGCGCCCGCGTCATCTCGTCGTGCAGTTGGCGGTAGTCCGAGTGCACGGTCGCGCGCAATGCGGCTTCCGTCGAGCTGCCCTGCGACAGCCGGTCAAGGATCCGAGCAATCTCACTCATGCCATAAGCGTCGCGGATGTATTCCGCCGCAGCCAGCGATTCGGCATAAGCGACGCTCGCTTCCGGAGCCGAAAAGCTCATGAAGCTGCCTTCAAGCATATTGAAGGGGATCTCGTTGCCGGAAGCGAACAACTGCTCCAGTTGCCGTCCGTTGACCGAAGATGATTTGCCCTCTTCCATCTGCGCGATGCCCTCATTCAACCAGGTCGGGCAGTGATTGCTCGACATTTGCGCGACAAAAGAGTGCGTCAGCTCGTGCTTGAGAACGCGCGCCAGATCGGACGTAACGCTCGAGACGCCGCTGATTGGGATCCGCAGCTTGCCATCGTTGAGCGCCCCGCTCCAGGATGGCGCGCGGGTCACGTCAAAGAATGCCTGCTGTGTATACAGCGTGACCGCAATGGTGTTGTGCGGAGAATAGCCCAGATCGCCCGCCAGTTGGTCATACTCCGCGTCGAGCGTTGCCAGCAAATCGCGGCGAAAACTCTCTGACGTATCTTTCCCTTCGAAATGAAGATTGAAGTGGCTGCTTTCTTTTTGCGAAAAATCCGATTCCGCATTCGATTCCCGTTCCGCGCGGGCCAGGTATTGACTGACAATCGCGTCCGGACGTATCGCCAACGCCTTCTTCCACGAGCGAATCGCATCGGCCGTGTGATCGCTCGCATATTCCACAAACCCCAGCATCGCGATCGCGTCGGCGGAGCCGGGAGCCACGCTGACCGCGTGTTGCGCATAGGTCAGAGCCTCAGAGGCATGGCCGGTCCGCATCAGTGTCGCGGCGTAATAGATCAGCAACGTGGAGTTGTCCGGCTGGTAGCCGAGCGCCGTTTCGTAATACCGTTTCGCTCCCGGAAAATTGCCGTGGTCCGATTCATGTTTGCCGGCGAGGAAATAAGCCGTCGCTGAGAGCTCCGAGTTGCCGGCTTGCGCAATGCCAGACAGCGCGTCGATATCGACCTTCCCATCGCGAATGACTTTTCCCGCTACGTCAGCTTCGTGGTCGAACGAAGGCGCCTCGGGAGTAATGTCGGGAACGTCGTTCGATCCTCTGCCAGATCCTCCCGACCCCGCGCGCACCGGCGCAATTCCGCCCGCATCAATGTGGTCGACCGATGACTTCGGAATGCCGTAGGTGTCTTCGCCGACGTCGTATTCGATTCGATCTTTATTCTTGTCTTCGCGGACCTGATCGGCCCAGATCGTCCGTCCATTCTTAAGATGAATCACGTCGGCCGGCGCTGGAATCGCCGGCAGAAGCACTAGAATGAGGACGAGGGTTCGCACTCGGCGATTCTAGCAACCGTCTCCAGGGCCGGTAAGGTGACCAAGGTGCTGCGGCTGGAGTGGTTTTTCGGCCCTAAACGCTGTTTTTGCAGAGACGCGGCAGGTCGCATCTTCCGCTGCTGGAAGCGTATGAAATCACGTGGCAGCAAGATCGGGAGCAAGATCGGGAGCATGACATCGGTAGCGTGGTTGCTGCTCGCAGCCGCAACCGCCGCTCACGCATCGCCCTCCGACTGCCCGCCGACCACCGGCGCCCTCTACGCCCGCATTCGCTCCGTCGGGCTCGATCCGCAACGTGTCTACCGGGTTCGCGACGCCGCCATTGATCGTCCCAATCTGCATCTGGATTTTGACGACGGCACGCTCGCCTTTACCGAAGACATCTGCGGACGAATTACCGGCGCGTTCTTCGAAGGAGAAGGCGAGGTCCGCCTGCGCCCTCCGAATCGCGTCGAGCGGGCTTCGCTCTCTCTATTCATCGGCATGGCGATCCTTGAAGAACAGTTCACCTCGGCCTATCTTCGCTTCAACGACGATACCGCGGCCCAGCTGCAGCCATTTCTGACGCCCGCCTCCGATAGCGCCGATTTCATCAAAGAATGGTCCGGCGCCGGCCGCAATCTCGCCGAGTTCGACGCCCTGCGCCTGTTCGTCGACTTCAGCCGGTTTCTTCCCGCTGCGGCGCAAGTCTCCTCTGGGCAATCTCCCGGACAGTTAGCCCAACGGTCGGACAAATTTCCGTCGCTGCTCCACGCCCATCTGATCGGCAAACGCTTGGGGAGCTTTGAAATCTTCTGGGACGCAACCAGCGCCGAGCCCTTGTCGGCGGCGCAGCCACGCGTGAAGGATAGCGTTCTCTACTTCGATGTTTGGACGTCTTTTGCCGCCGGCCCACCCGACAAAGCGGCTACCGCTGCCGCCAACGACATCTCGATTCTCGGATACCGCATCAACGCGACCGTGCAGCCCCCGACAAAGTTGCGTGCATCGACGGAGGTGATGCTTCGGGTTCGCAACGGAGGACAACGAACGGTGCTCTTCGAGTTGTCGCGCTATTTGAAAGTCGACGCCGTCGAGGCCGATGGACATCCGGTAGACTTCATCCAGAATCCGGCGCTCGAGGGCTCCGGACAGCGCCGAAAAGGCAACGACTTGGTGGCCATCGTGTTCCCCGCACCGCTCCAGGCCAGCCAGGAACTTAAGCTGCACTTTACCTATGCCGGCGACGTCCTCTCCGATGCAGGAAACGGATTGCTCTACGTCGGCGAGCGCGGCACCTGGTACCCAAACCTCGGTGTGAACCCCGCGCAATTCGAAATGGAGTTCCACTATCCGCCAGAATGGACGCTGGTGGCGACAGGAACGCAGACTTCAATCGCGGGCCACGCAGACGATAACAAAGAAGATGAGAACGAGCGTCCGAAAACGAGCGGCGGCACCGATAGCTCAGAAATCGCTGTCGAGAAGATTTCCCGCTGGACTTCGCAGCGCCCGATCCCCGTCGCCGGCTTCAACCTCGGCAAGTATGTGCGCGCCGAAGCCAGATCGGGCAACATCCTCGTCGAAGCCTACGGCACCAAGGGAGTCGAGAAATCGTTCCCCCGGGCGCGGCCCGAAGTGATTGAGCCGCCAACTCTTCCCCCGCCCTACCACTCCAGGTCGAGATCGCCGGGGGCGCCCATCGTGGTCACTGCGCCGCCGCCCTCGCCCGCGCGCGATGTGCAGGCCGTCGCCGACCGCGCGGCCAAGGCGATCACCAGTTTCTCCGAATGGTTTGGACCGTATCCCTACGACTCGCTTGCGCTCACCCAGATGCCGGGTGACTTGAGCCAGGGATTTCCCTCTCTCGTCTTCCTGTCGAGTTTCGCCTTTCTCAGTCCGCAGGAACAAAATGATCTGCGCCTTGACCCCGTCACCCGCGAACTCGATACCCAGGTATTAGTGCACGAAACCGCCCACCAATGGTGGGGAGATCTCGTGCTGTGGAAGAGTTATCGCGATCAGTGGTTTGCGGAGGGCTTAGCCAACTACGCCTCGCTCCTGCTGCTCGAGCAGCAGAACCCCGCGCAATTCCGCCAGATTCTGGAGCAATATCGCCGCGATCTGCTCAGCAAGAACAAAGATGGAGAGTGGCTGCGCGACGCCGGTCCCGTTACGCTCGGAGCCCGCCTCGACTCCTCCCACTTTCCCGACGGATACGAGGCCATCAGCTACGAACGCGGCACCTGGCTGTTTCACATGCTGCGCTGCATGTTTCGCGACTCCGTGATCCACGATGCAAAGCTCCACAACTCAGCGCCGCGCGGTTCCGAATCGGTATCCCATTCCCGGAAAATTCGCGCCAGTCAGGACGTAAATCCCGACGAACCGTTCTTCCGCGCCCTGCGCCGAGTCCGGGAACGCTATGCCGGCAAGACCGTCAGCACCGAAGAACTGGTCCACGTTTTCGAAGAGGAACTTCCGCGTCCGCTCTGGTATGAAGGCCGCCGTAAACTCGACTGGTTCCTCGAAGGCTGGATCGAAGGCACTGCAATCCCCGAACTCGAAGCGCGAGACGTTCGCATCGTCGACAAAGCCGGAGTCATCACCGTCACCGGCGTGATCACACAGAAAGACGCGCAAAATGACGTACCCGACGATCTCGTCACCGCCGTTCCGGTCTACGCCACGATGGAAGGCAACGCGCAGGTCTTTCTCGGAGAAGTGCTGGCCGACGGCCCGGAAACGCCTTTTCACTTCGTCGCTCCCAGCGGCATCCGCAAGATAGTTCTCGATCCCAACCAGACCATCCTCACGGCTCCGAAGTAAGCCGAAAGAAGTAAAGCGCACACCGATTGCGAGCGATATAGACCTCAGTGCGCAATGCACGTCTCGACCGTCGTGCACAGGCCACGCAATTGCTCAAGCCGAAGTAAGCGAGGATGCCATGACTCTCCAGCACCATCTCTCCACGAACCGAGCGCAGCCCAACCATGTCGACACTGGCGAGGGCCGCAGCGGCGACCCGACCGCAAACAATCTCCCCCGCCGGCGCACGATTCTTCTCGTCGAGGATGAGCCTTTCGTCCGCGAAGCCACCCGCGGCATTCTCGAGAACGCCGGCTTCGAAGTTCTTCCCGCCTTCGACGTGCAAGACGCCATCAAGGTTTACGATGAGCATCACCGCAGCCTCGACCTTGTCATGACCGACATGGTCCTTCCCGGCGGCACCGGTCAGCAGCTCGGCCACGACCTGCAACAGCGTTCGCCCGAGCTCGTGGTCCTGATAACGTCCGGCTACGGCAATCCCGATTTCGAGACCGAAGCGCCTGAATCCAAGACCTACTTTATCGCTAAGCCCTACACGCGCCGCACCCTGGTCGACAAAATCGAAAAAATTCTCGGAGCCCGCCCGCTGACCCGCGCCACCCAGGCCGGCTGATGCCTTCCCCCGTGTTGCTCCGTGTACCCTGTGGCGAATGATCTTCTCTCAATGATCGTCGCTGAATGACCTTTCCCTGAACGATCCTGCCCGCCGCAATTCCCGGCACTCTCCGCCAGCGCCATTTATAATCCTCCGTTCTGGGAAGTCCGCAAAAAGTCCGCAGAGATACAGACGAATGAACCAAGGAGCCCGCATGACCCTCACCGGCCGAGTCGCCCTGATCACCGGAGCATCGCAAGGCATCGGCCACGCTTGCGCCCTGGCCCTCGCGCGCGCTGGAGCGAGCGTAGCCGTCGCCGCCCGCAACCGCCAGAAACTCGACGAACTAGTCGCGCAAATTTCGGCTGCAGGTGGAAAAGCCGCCGCCTTCGCCATCGACGTCTCCGACGAAGAGCAAATCAAATCCGGCATCAAGTCCGCGCTCGCCGAATTCGGCAAGATCGACATCCTGGTCAACAACGCCGGAATCACCCGTGACCAGCTCGTCATGCGCATGAAGCGCGCCGACTGGGACGCCGTCCTGGCGACCAACCTCACCTCCGCCTATCTCTGCATTCAGCAGGTCATCGGATCGATGCTCAAGCAGCGCTGGGGCCGCATCATCAACATCTCCAGCGTCTTCGGACAAACCGGCCAAGCCGGCCAAGCCAACTACGCCGCCTCCAAAGCCGGACTGATTGGCCTGACCCTGGCCATGGCCCGCGAAGTAGCCTCGCGCAACATCACCTGCAACGCCGTCGCCCCCGGATTCATCGACACCAGCATGACCGCCGCGCTGAGCGAAGAGTTCAAGCAGAACGCCGTGAAGACGATCCCGCTGGGACGAGTAGGCACTCCCGAAGACGTGGCGAACGCCGTAACTTTTCTAGCCTCCGACGAAGCCAGCTACATCACCGGACATGTGCTGAACGTGAATGGCGGGTTGCTGATGGGGTAGGGCGAAGCTCATAGTTCAACTTAAGCACAGTTACCGAGGGAGCAAGGACACCCTCCCATCTCCCCCACGAACGTTGACCTCACGATCCCGAGCCGTCCACTCCGACTCGATCTCGACCACGCCAATCTCGCGCAGCGCATAATGCCGATAGCTGCTCCACTTCCATTCTTCGGGCGTCTGGACCAGTCCTCGTTTCACCGGATTCCTGTGCAGGTACCGCAGCTTCACTTTGAATTCGTCGTAGTCCCGCACATTTCGATCGTAATATCGTTTCTCCCAGAAAGACCCCAAAGGGTTCAGACGGTGCCCCAGGTTCGCGCCCGCTTTTTGGGCGCTAACCTGGGAGTCAGAGGACCGTAAACTCCGCGCCCGTTTAGCGAAAGACAACTTGAGGTAGTGAATAGCTTCAGCCAATGTTGCCGCGCCAGGCTCACTCAGCAGAAGATGAACGTGCTCCGGCATGACAACATATCCATACACGCAAATGTTGAACCGGAGCCGCATATCCTCCAGGCACCGGACAAACAGATCGAACACGCCGGCGTATGAGAAATAGGCCTGTCGGCGACAGCAGCTAAAAGTTACAAAATGCGATTGCCCGGATTCGTGAAAACGGCGGAGACCACGCGGCATAAGCCAACCTACATCGGAGTGTAGGGGCGGGAAAGTCCACTCAAGTAGAGTCTCCGTATCGGCCCCGCCCAAGTTAGCTTTCGCCCAGGTTGGCGCCCAAAGAGCGGGCGCGAACCTGGGGCACCGAGCTCTACAAGCGATCAGGGATGTTCGCCTGTCACTGACGATTTACCGGGGGTTGTGGACGATCAGGATCATTCCCGGACGCAGGGTGGCGAGGTCGCGGTTGTCTTTCTTCAGCGCTTGGACGGTGGTGTTGTAGGAGCTGGCGATCGAGTAGAGCGTTTCGCCCTGCTTGACCTTGTGATGGACCACTGCCGCGGCGGCGGGGGTTCTGGCAGTTGGGGTCCCGGAAGAACGCCCGCTCTTGCTCGGAGTCTTGCTGCTGGCTGTCTTTAGGCTGCTGGCGCGGCTGTTGGCATGCCTGTTGGCGGCTTGGGTTTCTCCGCGGGGCGCGACGGGCAAGTGGAGATACAGAGTTTTTCTTCCCGCCAGGCTGTCGCCTTTAAGGCGGTTCCAGCTGCGGAGCATTTTTTCGGAGACGCCGAAGTTCGCGGCGACGGTCGCGAGGGTGTCTCCTTTGCGGACCTTGTAGTGGGTGGTAGCGCGCGCATAGGTGCTGGTGTCGGCTTGCTTGCCCGGGGCAATGGGGATGATGAGCCGCGTCTCGGAGCCGGGCGTCGGCTCAGGCAGCGCTCCGCTCTTCAGGTCAGCAGCGGGAAAGTCGTTGGCTTCGGCGATGGCCTTCGGAGTCGTGTGATAGGTGCGGGCGATGGAGGCCAGAGTTTCTCCGGCTTGAACTTTGTGGTAGCGCCACCAGACGCGCTTGTCGGCGGGGATTGCAGCGACAGCGGACTGGAATTTTTCGGCGGTACCG
>Ga0182015_10003494_pt1 | contig 17602 bp, 14 predicted proteins | sample 712P3MmetaG_FD_120478 | JGI IMG/M metagenome (GOLD analysis project Ga0182015, IMG submission 120478) | Permafrost microbial communities from Stordalen Mire, Sweden - 712P3M metaG | ecosystem: Environmental > Terrestrial > Soil > Wetlands > Permafrost | place: Sweden: Stordalen | collected...
CAAGCGAGCGGCTCGGTGGTCGGCACCGCACCGAACTCCGGCGTGTTGGTTCGGCCGAGGTTGATGAAGCCGGCGGCCTTGATGCGGCGCGCCAGTTCCGTGGTCACGCTCGCGACGTAGCCATTCTCTTTCAAGAACCGCGAACCACTGGAATCCGGCTCGCCCGCCGTTGTGCAACCGAGGTCCTTGGTGAGGAACGGAACACCGCGGAACGGACCTTCCGGCAAGTGCGCCGTACGCGCCTCGTCGCGAGCTTTTTCGAAGCGCTCCCACACCACCGCGTTCAATTGCGGGTTCACCTTCTGGATACGCTGGATCGCAGCGTCCACAAGCTCCAGTGGCGACGCCTCGCGCCGGCGAACCAACTCGGCTTGCGCCGTGGCATCCATGATGTTAAGTGCGGAGGGGTCCATGTTCGCTTTCAAAAAATCGGCGGAGTGTTAATCCAGAGGATCAGCGTCTCGGTCTTTCCAGGATTGGACCAGCGATGCTGACTCTTGCTGCTGAAATAGAAGCTGTCACCCGCCCGAAGCTGGAATTCCTCGCCCGCCAACTCGATGTCCAGCCGGCCACGCACCAGATACAGAAACTTCTCACCTTCGTGCGAGTCAGGATCGCGGGGGCGTTCAATCCTTGTACTCGGCGCAAGTAAATGGCGCGCCGCAGAACCCGCAGGTCGTCGTTGGTGTAGAGCCGGTACTTGCTCTGGCTGCGCGCGGGACTGGCCAGCCCGAGTTTCTCCCACAAGCGCACCATGGAGGCGGACACTCCCAAGCGTTCGGCCACCGCGCCCACCTTCAGCGCTTCGCCGACTTTCCTCGCCGAACGCGCCGCTTTCTTTCTGCGATCGCCGCTCTTGGAATAGGAGTTAGTTGAAGCCTTGGACAATGGACCTCAGTGATCCTAGGGCCGGAGCGGCTCCGGTATCGCTGCTCCGTCGGCGCGCGGATCGGACGCCGCGTAATTCGTCCCAGTCTTTGAGTTGTGCAGGATCGCCTGGCCGCGGCCCATGGTCTCCACGTACTCGCGCCCAATTCGAATCACGTGACCGCGCTCGGACAATTGCTGGAGCGTCTGTTCGGGCACGCGCGATTCAATGTAGACGTCGCAACCTGGGGCATTGCTCTTGAAGAAACGCGGCGCCTCCAACGCTTCCTGAAGGGTCATGCCGTAGTCGACGTAATTGGAAACGAACTGCGCATGCGCCATCGGTTGCACCGCGCCTCCCATGATCCCAAATCCGATGTGCTCGTCGCCCTTCTCCATGAACGCCGGAATGATGGTGTGAAACGGCCGCTTGCCTCCGGCCAGCACGTTGGGATGTTTGGCATCGAGCGTGAAGCTCGCGCCGCGATTTTGCAGCGCGAACCCCATCCCTTCCACGGTGACCCGCGAACCGAAGCCGGAGTAGAGGCTCTGAATCCAACTGGCGATGTTGCCGTCCTTGTCGACAATCGTCAAGTACGTCGTATTACTGCCAACAGGCTCGCCAGCCTTTACTTCGCAATTGGCGCGATTGGAATTGATCAGGGCTGCACGCTTGCGCGCGTACTCTTTCGAAAGAAGCTGAGCCACGGGCGCATCGTGAACGCGAGGATCCGCAACGTTGGCGTGAACGTCCGAATAAGCCAGCTTCATTGCCTCGATGCGCTTGTGCATTTCCGGCGCGCTGAATGCGCCCAGCGGCGACGGCGGCGACGTTTCCATGATGTTGAGCATCTCCAGCGCCGCCATCCCCTGGCCATTCGGCGGTAGTTCATAGACGCGCCAGCCACGGTAGTCGATGGAAAGCGGCTCCACCCACTCGGACGAATACGAGGCCAGATCCTCGGCCGTCATTGTGCCGCCCAGGTGTTCGGAAGTTTTCACGATGGCGGTTGCGATCGCGCCCTTGTAGAACACGTCCGGCCCCTTCTCGGCGACTAAGCGGAACGCGCGCGCCATGTCGGGATTCTTAAATAGTTCGCCGGTGCGTAGGCCCCTCCCGCCGGGGAGGAACACACGCTTCGACTCTGCATTCGCCTCCAACGCGCGAATCATAGCAGGATCCTTCCAATATTCGTCAACTCCTTCGTAAACCGGAAACCCCTGCTCGGCATATGTGATCGCATCCTGGAACAGGTCCTTCCAAGGAAGCTTACCGAAGCGCTGGTGCATTCGATACCAACCCTCAACGGCGCCTGGAATAGTCACGGTGTGAATGCCATCTTGCGGCATGCTCTTGATGTCGTGCTGAGCGAGGAAGACGGGAGAAAGTGCGCGTGGCGCGGGTCCCGAGGCATTCAGGCCGGTCAGTTTCCCCGTTTTGGCGTCCCAGTACATAACGAAAAGATCTCCGCCCAGCCCGGTCATCATCGGCTCCGTAACACCGAGGACCGCATTCGAAGCGATGGCGGCGTCCACGGCGGATCCGCCGCGAGCCAGGATCTGCGCGCCGGTCTGCGATGCCAGCACCTGGCTGGTGGCAGCGATTCCTTGCTGGCTGATGACGATGGAGCGGCCGTAGTTGCGGCCGAGCACTTGTGGGTACAGGATAGACATGGAGAAAACCGAGAGTCCCAGAATACTGAATATGAGTCTCACACGCTGCCTCTAGAAATCATATCTTGCGCTTGCACAACAAGAGCCTCTCGAATCGCCGATCGCGAGCTATTTTTCAACACGCGCGCGACCAGACCGGTCATGTTTGCGACGGCGAAGCTAATCCCCTGGAGGTTGCGAGCGACGGGAACGCCCGGAATCGGCCGCGGATAGGGGGACGCATAGAACACGCCGCCATGATAGCGGAAAGCATCACGAGGGCAATCGGGATCGGGAGCCACGCCGATGACCTCAGGCAAACTGCCGGGCAAAACGTTGGCCGCGCTGACCACGAGTAAATCATCGCCAAGAACGCCGAGGAAGCTGTCGCGATGCGCTGGATTCTCGGTGCCCAAGCTCAGATTCACGAGATCCATGCGGTGGTCGCGGCACCACGCCAGCGCGCGAAGAATCACGCCGATGTTCGCCGTCAGCCTGCCATCGAAAACTTTGACCGCGTACAACTCGGCGTCGGGCGCTTTTTCGCGGATGGCGCCAGCGACTGCCGTGCCGTGGCCCAGCCGATCGATCGCATCATTATTTTCGCCAGCAGGCGCGATGCCGACGGCGCCGGCGATTTCGCCCACGTGCGGATGGCCGAGATGAATTCCACTATCGATGATCGCAATCTTCATGCGGGCGACACGGGGATAGACCTTACGGCAGGACCGCGATTCCGCCTGTGACGTCGTTATTGAGATCCCACGTCTTCTCCAGTTTGAACGTGGCGGTGTCATAAACCTCGATGTCAAACCCGGCGCCGTAAATGTAGAGCTTCTCGCCATTGCTGGACATGCCGAAGCTGAAGCGCGTCCGACAAGGAACTTCGGCTTTCTGAGTCAAGCGATCGGTGGTCAAATCGAATTTCCAGAACTCGCAGACCCTGTTTCCGTTTGCACCGTTGGATACGATTGTGTAAGCAAACTTTTTGTCCGGCGTCACCTGCAGCCCTCGCATGCCGCTGGGCGCGGGGCCGATCGGATTGTAGTTCACTTGCCGCGTCGAAAGATCCAATCGCGCTAGGCCGAACACGCGGTTGTGGACAATTGGATCGGCCGAGTTAAAGATGGACGTATGCATGCCCGGCTGGCTGATCAAATCCAGGTCGCCTCCCAGGCGGATATTCTCCATTCCCTCGAAATCCGGCGCCGCCAGGTCCAATGTATCGACCACCTTGAAGTCCGAGGTCTGAAGAATTTTGATCTTCGGGCCGAACTGGTACAGATACTTTCCATCGGGAGACACTTCAAAAGACATGCGGTTGGTTTGCTCGTCCTCCAGCGGCATGTCTACGGTCTTGACGATCTTCTGCTGCGCCAAGTCGATCACTGTGTACTTGGCTTTTGCCACGTCGAAGTGCTCCGGCAGTTTGTCGATCTCCCTGGTCACCGTGTAGAACAGCTTGCCCTCCGGATCGGCCGCGCCGCCGCGAAAGCGGTACTGTTTGGTGGGCGTATTCAGCTCGAAATGATTGATGACCTTGCGCGTGGCCACGTCGATCACTTCGATGCCATTGTGATCGATGGTGGTGACGTAAATCTTCTTGTGATCCGGCGCCAGGCGTATCGACGTGGGCGTACCGGTTACCAAAGGAATGCGGTCGACGATCTCGCCCTTGGCCTCATCGAACACTAGGACGGCGGCTGGATAGGCAGGAACGTACAGCGTGCCCGCGCTCGCAACAGCCGCGAACAATGCCAGGAGCGAAAGCAAGCGCTTCATATATTAGATAAGGTTACGATAAATCGGTGCTTCGGCGCTGGATCATCAGACTAGCGACTGCTTGCTGCAGCGGATCCTCGCTCGCCGAAAGCGCCTCGATCACACCCGCGCGATCCGCTGGCGTGCGATTCTGATTCAGCTTGAACTTTCCTTGGAGCCTTTGGATCTTGATTTCAAAGCCCGCGATTTCAGGCATCTGCTTTTGCATGAAAGGATCGCCTGGATCGAAGTCCCAAGGCTTCTCGAACGAGCTCTCGTGCTTGCCCACCAAACCCTTCAGGAGCGCGACCATGGCCTCCCGGTCCAAGATTTGGGGCACCCCGTAGGCATGGACCACGGTGTAGTTCCAGGTGGGCACGTTCTCCGGCCGCACATACCAGGATGGAGAGATGTAGGTATGCGGGCCCTGGAAAATCACCAGCGCCTGAGAGCCGGATCGAAAGTCTTGGAGCTGCGGGTTTCTGATGGCGACGTACGCGCGCAGCACGCCGTAGGGCGCCACGTTGCGGTCCAACAGGAAGGGTATGTGCGATGCGGTCAGCTCACCGTCTCGTTGCGTAACCACCGTGGCAAAATTGAATTCCTCCATGAAGTCCTGGAGCTGAACCAAATCGTCAACGGCGAATGCCTTGGGCACATACATATTTGCCCATTGCAACATATCGGCAAGGAAGGATAAACTCGCAGCATGCCCGATCCACCGCCTGATCTACGTGTCACGCGTCGCGAAGCCGCGCAATTGTTGGGGGTTGCGGCAGCAACACAATTGCTCGGCGCGTCAAGCCCGGACATCTGTTTCCTTACCGCAACCGAAATGGCGGAGCTGATTCGCCGCAAGAAACTGAGCGCGCGTGAAACGCTGGACGCTCACCTCAAACAAATCGACCGCGTCAATCCGCAGGTCAATGCGATTGTTACGCTAGTCGCGGAGCAGGCGGTCGACAATGCCCGCAGGGCCGACGAAGCCCAGGCTCACGGCGCCGTACTCGGGCCATTGCACGGGCTCCCCATCGCGCATAAGGACTTGGTGGAGACCGCGGGCATCCGCACCACTTTCGGCTCGCGAATCTTCAAGGACAACGTGCCGACCCACGATGCCATCCTGGTGGAGCGGATCAGAAAAGCGGGCGCGATCTGCGTGGGCAAAACCAACGCGCCGGAATTCGGCGCGGGGTCGCAGACGTTCAACGCCGTGTTCGGCGCAACGAAGAATCCGTACGATCTCACGAAGACCTGCGGCGGCAGCAGCGGCGGCGCGGCGGTGAGCCTGGCGTCCGGGATGCTTCCGATTGCCGACGGCAGCGACAGTGGCGGCTCCTTGCGCAACCCAGCCGCGTTTTGCGGCGTGATTGGATTCCGCGTGGCTCCGGGGCGGGTCGCGAATGCCGCCAGCGGAAATGCCTGGAGCACCGTCAGTGTTTCCGGCCCCATGGCGCGCACCGTCTCCGACGTCGCTCTGCTGCTCAGCGTGATGGCTGGGCCCGATCCGCGCTGTCCCATTTCAATCAGCGAGCCCGGCTCTCGCTTCACAGCCAATCTGGAGCGCAACTTCAAGGGCGTTCGCGTCGCGTGGTTCAAGGACATGGGCGGGATTCCGTTCGACCCGCGAGTTCTCAGTCTGGTCAACGCGCAGCGTAAGGTTTTTGAGAGCCTCGGTTGCATCGTGGAAGAAGCCGAGCCGGATTGGACCGGCGTCCATGAGTCGATCGACACGCTGCGTGCCTGGGGCTATGCCACCTCGCAGTCGGAAAATATTCGGCTGCATCGCGATCTGGTGAAGGACACCATTCAATGGGAAGCAGAGCGCGGCTCCAAGCTCACCGGCGCTGACATTGCTCATGCCCACACCCTGCGGAGCAAGGCGTGGGACAACATGCGGATCTTTCAAGAGAAGTACGAGTACTTCATCGCGCCCACCACGCAAGTGCTGCCCTTCGACGTAACCCAGCCGTATCCCACCGAAATCGCGGGCGTCAAGATGTCGACGTATATCGAGTGGATGAAAGTCTGCTTGCTGATTTCGGCGCTCGAGAACCCCTCAATTTCCATGCCCTGCGGCTTCACCGAAGGCGGCTTACCAGTCGGCTTGCAGATTGTCGGACGGCATCGCGACGAGTGGAGCGTCTTGCAGATGGCGCGCGCGTTCGAGCAAGCCACGCCGGCCGCTCGCCGCAAACCGGCGATCGCTTAGATTAATTAGTTAGTGGCAACATTCCGATTTCGCGGGCGGCGGAGCCACATCCATCGCGGGACTGCGCTCGAAGAATCCATCCGGACGGAACCCGAATCCCAGCATCGACACGGGCATCACGGGCCAGTCCTCCGGACGTGGAACGTGGTTATGCGCGAACACGTACCACAGCGCGATCTCGGTATCATCAATCTTCCGATTCGCCTTGGTCCAGTTCGGCAACCCGTCTCCGGTCGGATGCTGATTCGGATATTCCCCGGCCGCGTATCGCTCCTGCGGACTGTAGGGCGTCACCCAAACGTGATTCGATGTGAACCCCGCACGGCGCATTACCGCAGCGTCCGGCTGCACGAAGGGCGGGCAGTTTTCGCCCGGAACCAAACGATAACCCACCGGCCGTCCGAGCCGGTTCTTCTTGCTCGGATTCACCACTCGCCAGAAACGCGCGGTCGCCGAATTCACCCGCCGCTGAGCTTCCTTCTCGGTAGTGAACAGCGTTTCCTCTGCGACGAATGCATTGCCGTGCGGATTGCTCGGACCGGTGGGCACGCCGACACTGTTCACCTCGACCACCGAATTGTTGGGACCATCCACGCTCGGCACCAGCCGGGCCGCGAAAATGTGCTGATGAAATGGCGCATTCAATTGCGGAGCCACTTCCATCCCATACGGCGACGTCTCGCCCGGCGCCAACGCGGTTGTGTTCATGATCCCGGTCAGCTTGATCTCGCACTGAATCGATCCGTCCTGGTAGAAGTACCAATAGAATCCGTATTCATAGTTCCCGACGGTGGCAATGAAGGAGATCGACAGACGCCGCGACCTTCGCACCTCCGATTGTCCGGTGCGCCAATCCGTGTGCTTCCACAGAATGCCGAAGTCTTCCTCATGCAGACACACCGCGTTCGTGAGCGGTGTGACGTTGCCGTGGCTGTTCACCAGAGGAAAATCGAAGTAATGGATCACGCCCAGACAATCGCAACCCAGCGCCAGTGAATTGGCCAGCATCCCCAGGCCGTATTCGCCGATGTCAAACGCGTTCTTGCGATAGTACTGCTCGCGGGGATCGCCGTACGGAACCACCATCTCGCAAATCGACGCACGATAAAGGATCGGGCGTTCCACACCATCGTCGTTGTAGCTGATGGTGTGAAGCACCAAGCCCTCCCGCGAGGTGAAGCCGACGCGGAACTTCCATTTCTGCCACTCCACCTGGTTGCCTTCCACCGTGAAGCTGGGGCCTTCCGGCTGCACGATGTCCACCGGCTTGAGATCCTTCCGCATGTTCGGAATGTACTCGCGCGCCCAATTGGCGGGCTCGGGCGGCAACGGCGCGATGGGATATTCCTCGATGCGGATCACCTTCATTTCGTAGAGATCCACAACCATCACCATGCTGTCCATGGGGCGCGCGTAGCCGTTGTCCTTAGGCTCCGATCGCAAGAAACACAGCGCCCGCAATCTCCGCACGCCTTTGTCTTCCGGCAATTCGGTGCCGTACATGCCGGCCGACCAGGGTTCCACCATCACCAGATCGGCGTCCGTCACACCACGCTTCTTCAGCGCGGCCTGAAACAGCGGCGAGCGCCGGACGGCCTGCTCGCACTCGCTGAATTCATCCAGCATGACCGAAGGCTGGACACCGCTCGGAAGCGGCGTGACCGACGAGACGGATTTGTTAACCAGATCCACCACCGCTTCGTACGACGCGCGCTTGCCGCGATCCATGAGAACAGCCAGCGCCTTTCGTTCAAACGGACTCCTGGGCTGGTGCTTCTCGACCAAGCTTTTCGCGGGTTCTATCAAGTTGATGGATGCAATCCGAACATTGTCGCCGAGGTGATTTTCCCGCGCGAGTATTGCAACCGTCTCCTCCAACTCGGCGGAATACAGAGGATCGAGTGGATGCTTCGCGAATGGAGCAATTACCTGCTCCGAAATTTCCCGGACGTCGGTTGATATCGCCATGTTGCCGCCTCTCCAAGCGAGAACGGTTCGCTTAAATCTGATGCTAGTATAAGTGGATGGAACTTGGCAATACTTCGGTAAGGTTGGTAAACCCCGCCGCCTCGTCCGCGCCAGAGTCTCCAGCATCCGCTTCTTACGGACTGAAGTCCGGCTCATTGTCGCCGAGCGAAACTTTGGCCCAATCCGTCGCTCTCATCGCACCCACCGGCGCCCCGGTGATGACCATACCTCTCGTATTCGGGTTGGCGGGACAAGGCGTGGCCATCGCTTTTCTTATTTCCACCGTCGGCGTTCTACTGGTGGCCCTCAACGTCAACCAGTTCGCCAGGATATCGTCCTCGCCCGGTTCTCTGTACACCTATATTACCGACCACATGCATCCGCGATGGGGCGTTTTGGCCGGCTGGGCATTGTTGATTGCGTATGTCGGCACCGCGGCGGCTGTCGGCGCCGGCGTAACGAATTATGCCAACGTAATCTTGCGGGATCGCTTCGGCGTGCAAGCTTTTCCAGTGCTATTAACCGCGCTGGTCATGGTAGTCGCGTGTTATTTGGCCTATCGCGATGTAAAAATCTCGGCGCGTCTCATGCTTTGGCTGGAAGCGGCATCGGTGGCTCTGATTTCTCTCATCGCGTTCAGCATTATCATCAAACACGGATGGCGCCTCGACATGGGGCAGCTCACGCTCCAAGGCGTGACTCCGGAAAAACTTCGCCTGGGGCTGGTGCTCGCGATATTCAGCTCCGTGGGATTCGAAAGCGCGACCTCGCTCGGCTCGGAAGCCAGGAATCCGTTGACCAGCATCCCGCGAGCGGTCAAATGGAGCGCGATCCTGGCTGGCGTTTTCTTCTTCCTGTGCGCGTACGCGGAAGTGCTGGGGTTTCGAGGCGAAGCTCAAACTCTGGGCGAGAGCGTCGCGCCTCTGCACCTACTCGCGCAGAAGGCCGGATTCCCAGCTTGGGTGGGCACGCTCACCGACCTTGGCGCGGTCCTGAGCTTCTTCTCGTGCTTTCTGGCTTGCATCACCGCGGCAGCTCGCGTGCTCTTTCTCATGGGACGGCATGGCGCGCTGCACTCCGTACTGGGCCAAGCGCACCTGGCGAATCAAACCCCGCATCGCGCCGTGTTGCTGAGTTCCATCGCTGCCTTTCTGCCCGCCGCGGTTATGATGTTGCAGGGCAGGAACCTGTTCGACATCTACGGACTTATCGGAACTCTGGCGACATTCGGTTTCGTCACCGCGTATATCCTGGTCTCCGCGGCCGCGCCTCTCTTCCTGCGCTCGCGCGGCTGCTTGACGCCGCAGGCCATCGGCATTTCTATTTTGGCTATTCTCGCGATGGGAGCAGCGCTGCTGGGTAATCTTTATCCGGTCCCGGCGGCGCCGTACTCGTACCTGCCTTACCTTTATCTGGGGCTGCTCCTAAGCGGCTTCGCCTGGTCCACGATTTGGATCGCCCGGGCGCCTGCGCTCGCAGCTGAACCTCTATGAACTCCAGAGATCGCGAACTTGGAATGGATCGCCCCATTAAGCGGCGAGATTTTCTGAATGGCGTGGCCGTAGCGATTGGCGCGTCCTTGTTGGGAGCAGAATCCGCGGCCGGTCAAGCGCCGCCCGGCTACTATCCACCGGCACTCACAGGAATGCGCGGCCTCTACCCAGGCTCATTCACCACTGCGCACTCGCTGCGTGATCATACTTTCTGGAAAACCCATGCGTACAAACCAGCCGATACGGGCGAGCGCTACGACCTGGTGATCGTCGGCGGAGGCATCAGCGGTTTGAGCGCCGCGTACTTCTATCGAAAGGCCGCAGGCGACAACGCACGCATTCTGATCCTCGACGTTCTGGATGACTTCGGCGGCCACGCCAAACGCAATGAGTTCGACGTCAACGGCCGCAAACTGCTGGGTTACGGCGGCACCTATGCGATCGAGAGCCCGAGTCCCTATAGCCCCATCGCGAAGAGCGTCATCGACGATCTCGGCATTGATGTAACGGCCACCGCGCGGGTGCTGGATCGCAAACTTTATCCGTCACTCGGTCTCGGCCCCGGCGTTTTCTTCGACAAAGAAACTTTCGGCGCCGACCTGCTGCTGCCTGATCCCAAACCAGAGAAGGACGCCGATTTTGGCGATCCAGGCACTTCTGAAACGCACTGGAAGGAGTTTCACGAGAAGGCGCCCCTGCCGGCCGGAGCGAAGCAAGACATCCAGCGTATCTACGAGGGCTCGAAGGATTACATGCCGGGCTTGTCGCCGTCGGAAAAGAAAGCTCGCCTGGCGCGGATGACTTACGCCAACTACCTGACCGAGGTCGCGGGCGCCGACCCTGCAGTGGTCAAGTACTTCCAAACCCGCCCGCATGCCTACTTTGGCGTGGGCATCGATGCGGTCTCGGCTCAAGACGCGTGGGGATTCGGACTTCCTGGCTTCCAGGGGTTGGACCTGGGAACTGAACCTGGCCCCGGCATCAGTCACGACTCTATTCAAAACGAAGAGGCCGAAAAGTACTGGTTTCATTTCCCCGATGGGAACGCCTCCATCGCCCGGTTGTTGGTGAGAAAGCTGCTGCCGGCCGCAATTCCCGGAAACTCGATGGAAGACGTCGTCACGGCTCGCGCCGATTATTCGCGCCTCGATGAACCTGCTTCCAACACTCGCATCCGCCTGAATAGCACCGTGGCGCGCGTACGGCACTTAGGCGACGTGGACACAGCGAAAGAAGTCGAGGTTGCATACGTCAAGGACGGCAAATTGCAATCGATTCGCGCGGGACGCTGCATCTTGGCGTGCTGGCACCAGATGATTCCGTATCTCACGGATGAGCTTTCCCAGCGTCAACGAGCCGCGCTGGCGTCGGCCGCGAAAGTGCCGATCGTCTACACCAATGTCGTGCTGAAGAATTGGACCGCGTTTCAAAAGGCAGGCGTCAACTCGGTGTACGCGCCCGGCAGCTATTTCGAGGCCGTACAGCTGGACCTGCCGGTGAGCATGGGTGATTATAAGTGTCCCCGAACGCCCGACGAACCGATTGTCGTGCACCTGATGAAGACGCCCTGCCACCCCGGTCTCCCGGCGCGCGACCAGCATCGCGCCGGACGCATTGAGTTGTACGGCACGACGTTTGAAACGTTCGAGCGCAATATACGCGATGAATTTGCCCGCTCTCTTGCAAGCGGCGGATTCGATCCGGCGCGCGACATCGCGGCCATCACGGTAAATCGCTGGCCGCATGGCTACGCGTACGAATACAACTCCTTGTTCGATCCATTCTGGCTGGAGGGCGGCGAGCAGCCCTGTGTTGTGGCGCGCCAGCCCTTTGGAAGAATCGCGATCGCAAACGCCGACGCGGCGGCCTATGCGTATACCGACGCCGCGATCGATGAAGCGTATCGCGCCGTCAATGACCTGCTCGGCATCGCCTGAAGGCTAAAGATCTTCGAGCGCCGCGGGAGACTCGGGCAGCACCTGCCCCCCGTCCACCACGATCGTTTGCCCGGTGATGTACCCCGCTTCGTCGCTCGCCAGAAACAGCGCCGCGTAGGCAATGTCCTCCACCGAGCCGAGCCGCCGCTGGGGAATCGCGGATGTCATCCGTGCAATATATTCGGGGCCGAGCGCTTCCATGCCCTCCGTGAAAATATTCCCCGGCAGCACTGCGTTCACCGTGATATTGTGCGGCGCCAGCTCGATCGCCGCAGTGCGAACGAAGCCGAGTTGCCCCGCCTTGCTGGCCGCATAGTGGCTCCAGCCCGGGTACCCCGTAATCGGTCCGGTGATCGATGACGTTACGATAATGCGCCCCTTGCCCCGCGCTTTCAGTCCGGCGAGGCACGCTTTCACCGTCAGAAAGGTGCCTTTGAGATTGATGTCGAGTACTTGATCCCAATCGGCGACACTCATCTCTCCGAGCCGCGCGGCCGGAAAGACGCCAGCGTTCGAACAGACGATGTCGATGCCGCCATGCCGCTCGTCCGCCGCCGCCGCCATTCGTGCACAATCTTCGGGGCTCGAAACATCCGCGGCCACCGCGCTGGCGATTCCTCCCCCACCGCCAATCGAAGCACGGATCTCGGCGGCGGCAGCTTCAGCCTGGGCCAAATCGCGCGCCGCAAGTAAAACCTTGGCGCCCTTGCTGGCGAAGACGCGCGCAATTCCCTTCCCGATCCCTTTGCTCGCGCCGGTCACGATGACGGAGCGGCCTGAAAGTGATGTGAGCACAATCAGACTATTCTAGCCGGAACCTCAAGCGGCTACTATTGAAGATGAACTCGTGAATTCGTATAGGACCAACCTCAAGCAGAAATATCCGGATTGCTGGCAATGGATCAGTCTGGCGCGGCGAATTCCAGGCCAGCTCACCGAAAACGAAGCGAACTTGCTGTTCCAATTAGCGCGAACACGGACGCCTTTAGTCGATCCGGTGCTGGTCGAGTTAGGAGCATGGCGAGGAAAGACCTCGTTGCTTCTGGCGGCGGGGCTCTGCGGCAAGATCAGGCCGCGGCTATTTTCTATCCAGCGCACCGGCGAGGCCGGCGGCAAACCGAACCAACAAACATTGCATCGTAATCTCCAGCGATGCCACTTGGGACACATTGTGGACACCACCGCGAGTCGTTCGCGCGACGCCTCGGCGAATTGGAAGGACTGTATCGACATTCTTTTCATTAACGCCACCGAGGACTATGACGCGCTAGACAGCGATCTCTTGCTTTGGTCGCCATTTGTCAAATTGGGCGGTAGCGTGATTCTACATGGGGCTTCACCGCAAAGCCTGCAGCCGCCACGGTACAGTGACTTGCGGCACGTAGACAGTCTCGCCTGGGCAGTGAAGCGGCAGAGCGCTGCCTCACTCGCCACCCCGGAAGCCACCTATCCCGCGCGGCTGCAGGATTACGTACGCCGCGCTGCGAAGGAGGTCGCGGAGAACAGGCATGCCATCCAAGCACTGCGCCGCTCTTGGTCCTGGAGGCTGACAGCCCCATTGCGGTTGGGGATGGAGACGCTGCACGCCATCGCCGGATTGCTCACCAGCTTCGGCCACGGCTCGCCGAAGGCTCGCATCGCTGGTTTGGCTCAGTGGATGTTATTCGGGAGGCAAGTTCGTGCCAGCGGACTTTTGGATGAGCGTTACTATCGAGGCCATCATCCAGATGTGGCCTGGGCACGCACCAGTCCCTTGCTCCACTTCTTGGTGTGCGGGGCGAGTGAAGGTAAAAACCCCAACGAGCTCTTCGATGTGGATTATTACCTTGGCCGTTATCCGGACGTCGCCCATTCAGGCGTCAATCCTCTGATTCATTATTTGAAGAATGGCGCATACGAGGGCCGGGATCCGCACCCCTATTTCGACAGCAGCTTCTATCTGGAACAGAATCCCGATGTCCGGGAAGGTCAGCTCAACCCGTTGGGACACTATCTGGCGCCCGGCATCGCGGAAGGCCGCGACCCGAACCCGTGGTTTGACACCTCGGAGTATCTGGAGCAAAACCCTGATGTTGCTATGTTCGGTCTCAACCCATTAGGGCATTACATCGAGGAGACGCATTAGACCGAGTCGCGCTCGAATCATCGCTTATGTTCTCAGTAGTGATCCCGATCTACAATCACGCGGAATTCGTTCGGCCAGCGATCTGGTCGGCATTACGCTGTCCGCTGGTCAAGGAAATTTTGGTCGTTGATGATGGTTCAAAGGATGGGTCGGATAAGATTGCCGCCAGCATGGCCGCGACGCACTCCGGCCGCGTGCGGGACTTGACGCCCACTTCCGGCGGTAACCGCGGCGCTCACCACCGTCTCAATGAACTTGTGGAACTGGCCCAGTGCGAGTGGGTTGCGGTGCTCAACTCCGATGACGCCTTTGTGGACGGCCGTTTCGAAGCCATCGTCCGGGACCCAGAGTTCTCCGATTGCGACTTCGCGTTTGGCAATGTATTGCTCATGAACGAACGCGGGGCGCTGATCGGCGCTAAACGTGGACCCTTGGATTCCTGGGCGCCATTCCGGCCGTCCTTCGACTTGTTGAGAATGGTGGCGGAACGGCGGTTCGTCGAACTATTGTATAAGCAGAACTACTTAATTACAACCAGCAATATGGTTTTTCGAAAGAGCCTGCATGCGCGTATCGGAGGGTTTCGTCCCTACCGTTACGTGCACGATTGGGATTTCGCGCTGCGGGCCATGCTGCTCGGCCGCGGAGCATATATACAGCGCTTCGTGACCGCCTATCGCGTACACTCGCGCAACACAATTCTGGAGAGCGAACGAAAAGCGAGCATGGAGATGAGCTCCATGCTCGACCGCTTCCAGGCGGAGGCCTCGCGCTTTGCGGAGACCAACACTATTGGGTGAATGTTATGATTGGGTGCAGGTTAGTTTCTTTCTATGTCGCGCAGTTCGAAGCCCTATGCTCTCGTAACCGGCGCTGCCGGGTTTTTGGGCGTCCACGTCACCCGCCAGTTGATTGCGGAAGGCCGCTTTTCGCTGGTTGCCCTCGATGACCTGTCCGGTGGTTTCCGGGAACACCTGCCGGAAACAGTCGAATTCGTGCATGCCAGTATCAATGATGTCGCGCTGCTTCAGGATCTTTTCCGGAAGTACAAGTTCAAATACATTTATCATCTGGCTGCCTATGCCGCGGAAGGTCTGTCGCACTTTATAAGGCGGTTCAATTACGCCAACAACCTGATTGGCAGCGTTAATCTGATTAACGAAGCCGTGAAGGTCTCGGCGGAGTGTTTTGTATTCACTAGCTCAATCGCGGTGTACGGCTCGCAGCAGCCGCCCATGACCGAGCAGACGTTTCCAAAACCAGAAGACCCGTATGGCATCGCAAAGTTCGCCGTGGAAATGGATCTGCGCGCCGCTCATGAAATGTTCGGGCTGGATTACGTGATCTTTCGCCCTCACAATGTTTACGGCGAGTATCAGAACTTATCCGATCCCTATCGAAACGTGATAGGTATTTTCGTAAAACAAATTCGCCATAATCAACCCATGACGATTTTCGGCGACGGTGAACAGCAGCGCGCCTTTACCTATGTCGACGATGTTGCGCCCGCGATTGCCCGCTCGCCTTTCGTGGATGGTGCCCGTAATGAGATCTTCAACATCGGCGCCGACAAACCGCATACCGTCAAGGAGGTCGCGGCAGCGGTTGCCGAGGCAATGGGTAAGCCCAATCACCCCATACAACACCTTCCAGCTCGAAACGAAGTTAGGCACGCGTATAGCGACCATTCGAAAGCCCGCGGCGTGTTTCTACTGGAGGACGAAACGACGCTCGCAAACGGACTCGCACGCATGGCTGCCTGGGCGTCGCGCGTCAATATCCGTCCGCTCGAGCCGTTCTCGCAAATTGAAGTGGAAAAAAGCATGCCCCCCAGCTGGCTCAAGTATCTAGCTCATGCGCAGTGATACCGTCCGCTCAATCCATGTTTTCGCATCCGATTTTCTCGCATATCCTGGATTGCCGCGCACGGCCGGAGGAAACCGAAGCCGTCAGGTTATCTCCGCGCTGCAAAAGGCTGGACATCAAGTTACCTTTAGCTTTCCACTGCACCATAATCTCTTCCAGAAATATGGCGCCCGCATTTTGGCGGATTTCACCGCCCAGGAACGCTGGTGCTGCGAGCACTTCTTCGAGCCCGAAGTTGTTCTGAACCGGCTGCAGCCCGACATCGCGATCTATTGCAACATCAACACATTCTGGACCATGCGGCGCTTCGCCCGAGAGATTGTTCATATCGTCGATCTTTGTGGACCGGTGCAGATCGAATCGTTCTTGGTGCAATCCAGCGATTATGAAACGGCCATGCGCGACGGAGAACATCTGGAGACTAATTGTCGCGAGATGGCTGAGAAGCTTCGCTTCGCCGACTACATGGTCACCGTCTCCGAACGACAAAAGTATTTCTGGTCCGCCTACTGCTCAATGGCCGGCTTTGCTCTTCGTGATATCGATCCACTGGTTTGCCCGTGCTCTTTTGATATACCTCCTGTTGACCAGCGCAGTCCCTCGCCTCGGCTCAGCATGGTTTACTCCAGCGGATTTTATCCCTGGCAGAATCCGCGCAGCGCCTTGCTCTCGCTGGTGGAGATACTGGATCGGGTCGAGGGCGCTGTATTGCACATTTTCGGCGCACCCCACGCGGGGGTGCCGAACGCAGAGGACGCCTTGCGCCTCATCGACGACCTCCGGACCCACGCCTGTGTGAAATATCACGGCTATGCGACGGCCGAGGAATTATCCGCGGTCCTTGCCACCGCTTGGTGCGGAGTTGAGCTGATGGAGCAAACCGTCGAGCGGGAGTTGGCGATCACGGGAAGTACCGTTCATTTCCTGTCCACCGCAACCCCGGTGATTTACAACAATTACTCCTCGCTTTCCGGCTTGGTTCGGCAGTATGGGGCCGGCTGGACCGTGCCTCCTGGCGATGCTACCGCGCTATGCAGCGTAGTGAACGAGCTCGTCACAGGGGGTCACGCTTTGTTGCGGGAGCTTTCTGACAATGTACGCCGTCTGGCCTTGGAAGAGTTCGCGCCGCATGCATCGATGAGTCCGCTGCTCGAGGCCTGCGGAGAACGCCTGCGCAAGCGCCCCGTCTCAGTAGCTTCGCCCAGCCCCACGGTTCGCAAACGCAGCGGGGTTGCAGGTAAATCGATCGGCAACGTATTGAGCATCACTCCCGGTGCTGGTGCGCTGTTCGAATTGCGGGTTGGCAATCCCCTCCGGTCACTCCAGGGCGTCGGCCGCATTTCCAGGCTTGTCAATACCGGCCCCTTCTTAAGGGAACTGCCGGGTAGCAATCTCCGCGTGGACGCAATCATCCTGCAGCGCAGCCTTCCCGATTTCATCTGCCGCGCTCTTTCCAACGCCGGCATTCCGTTCCTGCAGGATGTTGACGACAACTTGCTAGCCAACGCCGTTTATCGCGCCGAGCCGACTGAAACCGCAGTTGTAGAGGGACTCGCGCGCGCCGCCGTGGTGACCATGCCCAACCCCCGGCTGGTCCTGACCTGCTCTCGATAATTTAGACCAGCTAAAATTGAGGATCTTCAGATCGGCGCGGTAGACGAAGCGACGAAAGGAGATTCTGAGATGAAGAAGGGTCGATTCACAGAAGAGCAGATCATCG
>Ga0182015_10003497_pt1 | contig 17592 bp, 13 predicted proteins | sample 712P3MmetaG_FD_120478 | JGI IMG/M metagenome (GOLD analysis project Ga0182015, IMG submission 120478) | Permafrost microbial communities from Stordalen Mire, Sweden - 712P3M metaG | ecosystem: Environmental > Terrestrial > Soil > Wetlands > Permafrost | place: Sweden: Stordalen | collected...
CGGACATATTCGCGCACTGAAAGTTGGCCCAATTGAATTTTTTTAAGAGATGCCAGGAAATCCGGTAGCAGTCGAACCCATCGTTCTCCGGTACGCGCATGTATTTCGTTTATCGGCTCATCCTGATAGATCTGCCAAAGGATATGGGCGAAGTCGACTCCGGCTCGCCGACAGAGGGAATACCAGCCCCAAACGCGCGGGTTAACGTCGAGCAGGTTGAATTTGCCTGTGCGCGAATCTTGCTTGAATTCCACTTCGACGAGACCGGAGTATTGAATTGCCTTTAGAAAGCGAACCGCGAGTTCGGCGACACGAGGTTCATTTACGGTTTCAACAAAGGTGCTGGCACGGCCAAAGTCCACGGGAAATTGGCGGGTTCGACGGGCAACTAGAAAAGCGACAGGCTGCCCATCTTTCCAAAAGCCTGCGTAAGAAAACTGAGTTTCCCCGCCTCCCGGTATGAACTCCTGAATCATCAGCATTTCGGGCGGAAGGAGTCGGCAAGCTTTATGGTACTGGACGACGAGAGTTTCTAGGTCATCAGCGCGCCAAGCTTTTGCCGCAGTCAATTGATTGAAATTGTCACGCCGCGTGGGTTTGAGAATCACCGGGAAAGACAGTTCTAGAGAAGCCAGTTCCTCCGCGCAGAAGGGGTAGTAGGTTTTCGGGTGATCCACTCCGATCTGATCCGATAGTTTGTTCATGAGCCGCTTGTCTACTGCCCACTGAAGAATTTGCCATGGCAGGACAGTCATTTCATAGATTTCTGCGAGTTGTTCATGATGCTCTGCCAACAATCGTACGCTGTCATCAGAAGTCGGGAACAGCAACCATCCCTGCAGGTTATGTTTTCGCCCCAATTCGAGGAGAAAAGCGACCCCTCCTCCATCTTCCCAATCGCGGTAGAACAAAGTGCGCCTGGCATATTTCGACATTCCAGCCAATCGCTGATCGGCTTGATTTATTACCCATACGGGTATTTGATGTCGCCCCAAGCTTCGTACCAGGGCAAGCCCGCGATAGTCTCCGCCCATAACTATTGCGCCGCCAGGGGCTTGAGCCACCTTCACGGCAACACTTCGACTCCGGTGGGGCGCTGAGTGTGTGGCCGGCCTCTCTTTCATACTCGAGAATTTCGGAGCTTCGTCATAATTCCCTGAGCTAATGCTCTTGATGCAAAATCGGCGCCCGCCACGAATCGCATTAGTGGTCCAAAGCTCCAAGCTGCCGGGGATCCCAGAAAGTGGAGGCCGGGCAATGACGACCCGAAGGCAGAATCCAGCACTGGATATCCATCAACCTGCCGTATAGACGACAGAAGTTCAGCCGGAAGAAATCGGTACAGCCCGATATTCACGCGATAGCCGGTGGCGAGCAGGACATGGTCAGCTTCGCGCTCGCTGCCGTCATCTAAAGTGATCTTCACTCCACCTTGGGAAACGACGGCGGACAGGACCGTACGATTTAAGGTGATCGGTACGCCTTGCAGACGAGGTTTCAACCAGGCAGCGCCGGCAGCACGAATTGAACGAGGCGCGAGACGGTCTTGTAGATCGCGGGGCAGCTTATTGAAGATATTTGGCGCCGCGATGACATGGCTCACACCGGCCGGGCCCACATCCGGCCAAGCATACAGCAGAGCAGATACAGGCCAGCGATGGAACAAGGGCCGCTGATGAAGCCAACGAATAGCGGGCGCTCTGACTATCACCTCAATTTCAGTTCCCATTTCGTGTAGCAACGCTGCTGATTCAAGAGCGCTCTGCCCTGCGCCGATCACGATTAATCGCCGACCTTGAAATTCCCTCAGACCGCTGTGTTCCGACGTGTGGGAAGCATGCGCCGCCGACAGACTGCTGAACTCTAGCGGCTTCCGTGCGAAAGGCAAGATCCCACTGGCGATGACAACACGACGTGAAGTTACTAGCTCGCCGTCTTCCAAAATCAGCCGAAAACCAAGAGGCTCAACGTCTATGCGCGCCACTTTCCTAGAATCGACGTGGGGCACGGCACAGCGCTGGAACCAGCGGCCATATTCTATGAAGCGGCTAAGAGGCAGAGGGGCGGAGAGGTGATTCCCATTCACTGACTTGAATGCGTCGAGGGTAAATTGGCTTCTGGGGTCCGAAAAATGCGATCCCGCCCAAGGAGAACGAAGCAGCATTCCCTCCGGCATGTGACTTTCCCAAAACGACATGCACTCCCCGAACACACGAACATCCAATCCTCGCGCTTTCAAATGCGCGGCAGCCGAGAGCCCGTAGGGACCTGCCCCCACAATCGCGATGTCGCAAATTCCCACGCTAGCGCTCAGCAAGTTTCCGTCCTGGGAGAGCAAGCACGCTTTGGGCTCGCTCTAAACATGGGTTGATCGCGCCGTGACATTCCAGGCCTAACTTCAGCTCGGTGCGAGCCCGCCCGCAGGATCTGCCGCGATTGCCGCATCAGGAGGGGTCCGGCGCGGTTCGGATTTCTGCAGAAGTAGAAGTACGGGAAAGAGTAGTGCCAACGCCAACAGGAAGAAGACGAAACCTCCGTCGTGATGCAGGTTCCCCTGCAGAAAGCTCGGGTCGACATAAACACCAAGGAGCGTAAGCGTCACAATCCTTATCCCGTTCTTAACGATTGATACTGGAAAGACTAAAACGATAAACAACAATATTTTCCATGGCGTCCGCAAAGACAAATGAGCCGCAAGGAGACAGGTGATGAACAGGGCAATGCTCGAACGGATTCCGCTGCAGGCTTTGGCAACTTCGATCGTTTGACCAGGGACTGATAACAAAAAACCCTGCCGGAAAACGGGCACGCCAACCAGCTTGAAGAGCCAGAAGGAAAGGCTGGTTGAGCCTACTTGCAACAAATAGATTGTGCGATCCAAAACCGGCTCAGGCAGAGGAACCATAAGCAAGAGAAAGAGGAGAGGAAAGTTTGCGGCACGCCAGGCGCGATACCCGTAACAAATGAGAAATCCCCCCATCCAGATCAACACAATCGCGAGCGTGGAGCCAGGCAAATACTCGGCGGGACTTTGCACCGATGAATGAGCCATCGCCCGCCAGTAGAGGCCCGCTCCTGTCAGAATCAATGCCGACCCCAGCGCCGCGGACGAGTGCACCTCTCGAAATACATCCTGCCTTTCTATGTAGAGCAGGTATAAACTCAGCATCGGGATCAAGAAAACGTGAGAGGAGAACTCGTGGTGAAACGAAAACACGGCCAGGGCGCTGATGGCCGGCCAACAAACGGCCACTGAAGCAAAAACGAACGCAGCCATAAATAAATGTCTTCGCGCGATCAATGGGATGTTCGCTTGTTAGGTTTCCAGATCGACTTCGGCTTTAAGAAAGTGCTCATACCGTAGGCAGGGGTTCGGGCGGCGCAATTCCTTGGTGCACCAACCAAACATCGCAACCCAGCAAGCTTAAGACACACCATCCACCGTATAGACAACACTATCGCCCTGCCGGGTCGCGTAGGCAATCCGCGCTCTTTCTTTGTCCGGGCCCTCGATGCGCCAGCCAGCACCTGCACGGATCAGCTTCATCTGACTTCGATTTCTCCACCAGCGGTTGACCTCGGACGGCAAAGCCATCCATATTTTCTTTTCCGCGCGCGTCCTGGCTAAATGCCCAAGCAAATCCAAGTACACTTTCCGGGCATTTTTCTCGATCAGGTAGTCCGGATGCGCAATGAAGCTGATCAACCCGTTTCTCTGAATGATCTGGTCGATTTGTTGCTTCCAAAGCGCGGTCGAGTAATCGCCCAAGATGTGAAACAGGGAATAGTCCTGTGTGGTCGTTAACGGCAGCTCGAGGATTTTGCCGATGAAGTAGGGCATCAAGGTACAGCAACCGCCTCGTTGTGGCTCCAGATGAGCCACATTTGGAACAGACATGTCATAGGAAAAGTCAAACGCGTCATACCAGTCCTGGTTCCGATACATCGCTCCAGCACGAAATCCCTGAGCGCCAAACCCCTTTACATAAAGATTGATTTGTTCAGCTCGTCGGAGGAATTTTTCCTTGTGTTGAAACAATTCTCCATCATGGTTCAGATCGTGAACGTTCACCTCGAAGCCTCTTTTTCGGAAGGCTTCCAGGAAATCGGCACGAGCGTCGTAACGCATTTCGGGAACGACTTGAAACGCTGATTTGATGCCGAAGGAGTCGTCAATATCCATGAGTTGCGCGCAGAAGTCCCGCCCGGCCGCAGCTTCTATATCGTGGGTCATGATTAAAGAAGCTGGCGCACCATTGGGCCAAAACCAGATGAATGGCACTCTTTCGATCTGCCGAGCCTTCAAAATCAACGAGACTGTGTGCGCCATCAGAGATTCGATTGTGGAATCCACCGGCCAATGCGGAAATAGAATCTTGTCCCAGCCGCTCAAACGGGCTCTTTGGAGGTGTTTTCTCACAGATACCGGAAGGATGGGACGCAGCAGATAGTAAACAGCCCGGGTAAATTTTCCAGCGGTTATCTTTTCCAAGGAGTGCCATGAATTGAGTTCGTAACGCTCATTTCGAAGATTGTCCACGATTTGATCGAGATCAAATGGCAGATGAAGACGCTTGCTTTCGATTCGGACTGCCTGAGACGCGTCGGGAAGACCGTGAACCAGGTACTTCGAAGGTAGACTTCCGGAATATTGACCGTAGCAAATGTCTGGACCAAATTGGAAATACCCCGGATCCGAAGACAGTGGTCCGTTAACTTCGATTTGGGCGAAGTCCTCAGGACAGCGAAAATATTCCAGCAGCGTCTGATCCATAGTCTAGGTTTTGGTTCGGAACTCGCTCTGAAACGGGCTCCGTGTGCCTTCTCTTAGGGCCGGATGCAAAATATTCTATAGGATAGAAATGAAATAACTAAAGACAGTCAAGATGACACCCTAAACAATACCCTAGTAGCTAGATGAACTTTGGCTGCTTGTCAAGAGAACTGACGCTAATCTGCAATTCGAGGCCGAGATTTCGCTCAAAAAAGAGAGGTTTTCAAGGTCGAGGATAATTAGTCGGTCTACCCGACGTGTTTGTACAAGAGATTAGCTGCCAGCGAAAGAAACCGGTTTGGCGCGCGAGTGAAGACTTGCTTCGCAAAGCGGGATTTCCAATCCGCGCTGGTTTGTTTCGAAGCGATCGGCAATCGCCCGGAAGCCTCATGCCTTAAATAGCCCAGTGTCGACCGCGTAGCTCCCCAGCGATCCTTGAAGGTAATCAAACCTTCGTTGTCGGCGTCAGATCGGCCCAAATCGAACTGACGCAGCCCTAACTCTTTAGCTTCTTGAATGGCTCGCCAAAACAATAGATGCATGCCTCCGAGATTGTTAAATTCAGCGACGGAACATCCGTACTTATAGACCAAAGAATTTTTATGACGAAGCGTAAGGATTCCGGCGATTGCGCGATCGCCTTTGAATGCCAATCGGATCTGGAGTGCTTCGCCAAAACAGTCGATCATGTTTTGAAACCAACTGCGGGGCTGTGGCGGGACACCATGTCTGCGGCGCGTGAGCAGTTGCAAACGGTAGAACTCTTCAAGGATCGATTCGGAGCGTCCTAATTGCTCCGTCAACCCTTCCCGTTCGGCGCGCTTGATTTTCCTTTGCGTGGAATCCTTGTGGAAATTGCTAAAAAGGGTTTCCAGGGTCGGGTCGAGGTTCAGTGCGTGAAAGCAATATGCCACGGTGGGACTAAAAAATGGCTGAAGACCGTCGGGCGGACAAAGTGGACGTATCTCAACGTGAGCCTGTTTCTGTTTCTCGCACTCCCGCGCCAGAGTAGCCAGCAAGGCCGGAACGCTTGCCGGAGTATCAATTAGGAAATCGCAATGATCCGAAAAAGGCAGCGACACGAACCGACGGCCAGTTATCCAGCTCTCCACCCGACAAAACACGAGTCCATTTTGGAGAGCATCACCCGGAGGAGAGGTCGTGAGACAGATCGGCTGGTAACCGTAGGTACGCCGAAGCGTATCGAGCCAAGCAGTTGTATGAAACACCGAGGAGCGAGGATGCCTGCCTAGAAACTCGTCCCATCGCGGGTCTTGCAGAGGAGAAATTTGGTAAACGGGAATCAATTCCGACGGTGACGACGAGACCAGGGACAATCCTGGCCTGGTCTCAGGCTTGCCACCTGAAGCAGTGTTAGATTTATCCATTCGCTGGTACAGATCAGGTTACCGGATCACTGGCGACGTCATTGTTGAATGCGTTCCGTCACTCGATTTACGATTGCAGGAGTCGCGCAGGCCGGATCTTTCCCCGCCATTCTGTAGCCGCTGAAAGTATAGAGTAACCAGCCAAGCTCATAAGGACGGCACTCACGAAGGACTGCAAGTTCCTTGTGAGACTGAGTATCTTCGCGCGCCAATAATACCGCGAGAGCGACATCCCAATGTTTTTTGTAGTCGCTGCGATAGACATATCTCCAAACTAAGTTTGTCGAAGCATCTCGCATGTCATGTTCAAGCTCGTTGTCCCCGTGAACCCATCGTAGGCCCTTGTATATCCAAGGAGTGAAATCCGACAGAGTCTCTTCTCCCAAAGCTTGGAGCGCCATAGGCGCAATGCCGTATTGATGGACAGAGTAAACAGGGTATCGACCCAACACCTTTCCTGTGATCGCGTCATAGTGCCACCACCACTGACCGTAAGGACCCTGCAGCTCGCATAGCGTCAGAGCGGTATCCAGCGCCCGCTCGGCGGCCTTTGGAACTTGATACGCCTTAGAGAATTTTGCCAGTGCGTAGATGGGATAAACTTGATCCGCAAAACTTCCCATGCGCCCGCGCATCAGCCCAGTCAAACCTCCGTTTTCCGCGAGGTGGCTGAACACTCCGTGCTCTCCCTGATTCTTCTTCAGAAGCTGATAGGTCTCCATAGCGGTGTCGCGCAGGTGCGGAAGCAGGTCCGGGCAAGCCAGCTTCTGGTGCGCGAGACCCGAGAGAAACCAGGACAGCTCCATCGTTCGTCCGCGGCGAGTCTCGTGGAAGTTAGCCAGGGCATGTTTCAAATCGAATTGGGAATCGATTTCGGCCAGACGCTCGGGAGCGACCAGGGAACAAAGCCACACAAGCAAACCGAGATCACCGACATTTTCAAGCCAGCGGGTGTCTTGAATCAGAACTTGCAAGATCGATGGCAGATCCAGTGGAACCGAAGCGCCGGCAGCTCGAAATCGTTGGAGACCCAACAGCGCGATCATGGTGTAGCGATGAGAAATTCCCTCTCGAACTAATCCACTTTCGCTCCGCCGGAGCCGGTGGCAGAAGAGTTTTCGCTCGGGATCGAACATGGAAACGAGCCCCGCCGCGACAGATTGGTTCAGAGAAGCAATCTGCGCCAGGGTATCGGCTTCCAACGATAATGCGAAAAGGGGTCTAGCCATGATTCATAACTGTATTAGCGGATACCGCATGAGGGAATGCTCTGGGGGCTGCGACTATTGAAATTGCGGAAGCGCACAGAACATCCAACGATTAGACAGAAGAGGTCTGCGGCTCACGCACCGCATCCCGCTTCACGGCGTCCTTTGATGCAAATTCCTTTACGTTTTCTACAACGCGACGCTGTTGCTTTTCGGTCAACTGAGGAAACATCGGCAGAGAGACAATTTCAGCAGCGATTCTCTCCGTAACCGGAAAGTCGCCCACTTTATAACCGTAATTCGCGTACGCCTTCTGCATGTGCAACGGAACAGGATAGTGAATGCCGGTATCGATTTTGGCTTCGCTCAGGTGCTTCTGAAGTCCTTCGCGGTCCCGGACCCGAACTACATATAAGTGGTACACAGCGCGAGATGATTCAGGCTCATGCGGCAAAGTGACGCCCTTGGCATTGGAAAACAGATCGTGATAGCGCCGCGCAACTTCCTGACGCTTGCGATTCCAATCGGCCAGGTACCGGAGCTTGACGCTTAGAATTCCAGCCTGAAGAGAATCGAGGCGGCCGTTGTATCCCTCGATATCGTGATAGTACTTCTTCGACTGGCCGTGATCGCGCAACATTCGCATTCTGCGCGCGATGACTTCACTATTGGTGGTGGCGGCTCCGGCTTCGCCACAGGCGCCCAGATTTTTCCCGGGATAGAAGCTAAACGCTCCCGCGTGTCCCATGGACCCCGCTTTCATCCAGCGATTCTCTTTCCTCGAAAAATACTCGGCGCCGTGGGCCTGGCAGGCGTCCTCTACAACAATCAAGTTATAGCGACGCGCTAGTTCGAGGATTGGATCCATGTCCGCCATCTGGCCGTAGATGGCCACCGGCACAATCGCCGTCACTGGCGCTCTAAGCTTACGGTGGTATGGCGTTCCGGTTTCGCGATCCACATAGCATTCCCGCTCGATATATTCCTTCAGCTTCACCGGGTCCATGCAGTAGGTGCGTTCATCGATATCAACGAAGTCCGGACGCGCGCCCGCCTGGCTGATTCCCTCGGTCGTGGCGATGAATGTGTGGGCAACAGTGATGACCACATCCCCCGGTTGTACGCCCGCGGCCATCAGCGCAAATCGCACCGCGTCTGTGCCGCTGGCAAGTCCGACGCAGTATTTCGCATCGCAAAAGGCCGCAAATTCGCGCTCGAAATCCTCCACCATCGGCCCGCCGACAAAACCCGCCGTGCGCAGTACCTTTTGAAAAACGGGAACCAGCTCGGCTTCCAGCTCCTCGTGCAGGCTCACCAAGTCCAAGAATGGGATTTTTTCGTTGTTTGGCACGATCTGATTTAACTCCGTGATGGTTTAGTATTGCGCGTTGAAGGGATTAGAGCTGCAGCCGCCGAACGGTGATTGTGAACGAGATCTCATGCTACCGCCATGAGAGTCACAATTGACCTCTCACCTACTGGATTGCACGATGGATGCCACGACGAATCTTTATCTATATCCTCGTAAGCCTATGTAACTAAAGACTTTAATTTGTAACGACCGATGGCGCCGGCACCCAGCGGGGCGGTGGCCCGAGTATTCCTATGAAGATTGCTATCCCAGAATGCCACTCCTTTTCCCATGCACAAACTAATCCTAACAAAGGACATAGAAGAATTTTCGGAAATCATCAAGGTCAAGCTGGACTTTTGCATGCCAGCGCCTTCACCCCCCAACTCCCTTTCGCTCAAGCTGCCGCCTTCGCATTTCCGAAGCGATCGCGGCCATCGGAAAAAAATCATCTTTGTAGACGTGGCAAGAAATGGCGTCAATTAAACTGCCCCTGAGTTCGAAGAGGTCGCCAGACGGGACGAATCCTTGTAGCTGCCCATTGGTTCGGCGTGCCCACGAATATTGAGGCAATTTGCGAGCTTCGCGACTTCGGCGCATTGTGCCGATGTGGCGACGCTGTTCGTTGCAAGAATCCACGTAGATGACGAGTTTCCCCGCGAGCCCCGCCGCTTTCTTAACTTCATTGGTTTCCTACGTCTCGTTGGTTCAACCCGGTCCGGGATCCATGCAATATTAGGGTGAAAACAGGCAACTTGCTGGCCGAGGAAGCCAGCGATTCCAGTCGTCCTTCCTTCACGCCCGACCACCATGGTCGCTCACGAAACCACTTCCCGATCCAGGGCTGATCCCAAAGGCGATCGATCAGGACACCTTGTGAATATCCTAACTCTCGCAACTCAAGTAAAGCGGATTGAATTTTCTCCCAGCCCAATGCAAAGGTATGGAATTCGATAAATAGAAGCGGACGATACTCAAGAAGAACCTGGCGGGCTCCAGAAAGAATCATCAGTTCTCCGCCATCAACATCCATCCGGAGAGCCGTTGGTCGGAAAGTCGGAAAATCTTTCAAAATGTTGTCCAGCGTTTTCACTTCAACTGGAATTACGCCCTTAGGCAAGAGGGAATCGTCTCGAATCAAGCTACCCCAGTTCGGGACCTGTGACTCGTAGAAATCGGCCGTTTCGTTCCTCTCACCAATTGCCCAGGGAAAAATCTGGATGTTTTGCTGCGGGGTACGGCACACGTTGCGGGTCAGTATTTCAAAATTCCCCGGAACTGGCTCGAATCCCAGGATCTTTCCAGAATCACCGATGGCATTTCTTGCCAATCGGAGGAAGTAACCGATGTTGGACCCGACATCGATGACGTGCCCTCCGGGCGCCAGAAGCTTGGAGTAAATGGCGCTGGCGATCGGCTCATGCGCGCCGAATAAATACAAACTCTCGTTGATTCCCCTCATCGAGGCATGAAGTTCAAGGTCATCGCCAAACAGAGAGATTATTTTCGGACCCGAATTGCCATTCCGGAAGGCCCTGCCTCGAATTCGTTCGTGACGATGATAATAATAGTTATAAGCGGTTTCCCTCAATACGTGTCGAGGACCTCTCTCAGCAAGTAGCCGCAAGCCCTTGCGCACTCGCCGCATGGGCATCATGCGGGGACCGGCTCCATTTCCGATAGCAGCCTATTAACAACCATCCGATATGAAATCACGCGGGTATTTGCCGTTTTTTGCGCAATGAATCTTGCCGGATTACTAATTTTCGAGTGAACCCGGGAAGGACGTGGCTCAAGATCCATTTCACTGCAGTCTTGGCTGTAAAGCGGATCCTGATGGCCTCCGCGAGTGCTCGGCGTGCAGCTTTATAGTCGCGCTCATCAAGACTACAATCTGCCCATCCGTTTTGAACTTCCTCCAGGCGCATAAGTATGATTTTCTTTTCTTCATTTCTTGAGTCACCAATCAAATTCAACCACTTCTCGTACATATACTGAAGCTGTCGCAAATGAGATCTCTCATCATCCGAAATATGCTCGACGATGCCGACGGCACGGTTTGGCGTTCTATCGATCTGGACAAGAGGTCGGTTGACGTAGCAGAAGCCTGTTACAAGTGCCAAACGAAAAAGGAAATCGGTGTCCTCGCCTATACGCAGTTGCGGATCGAACCCTCCGATTTTATCAACAAGGTCCCGGGGAACAATGAGGGTTTGCACGTAAATGCCTGCCGGGGGCTTTAGAAGGTGTTTGACCGTGTCCGCCAGTTTGCCGATATCCTCTGTAGACCCCATACGAGCACGCTCGAAAACAGTCATTGCCAATTGAGGGTTATTGATGTATCTCGCATCAGTAAAACATGCTCTGCTTTCCTCGCCACATTCCTGGATCGCGCGAACTTGTGTTTCGAGCTTATCGGGCATCCAGCAATCGTCCGAGTCTAGAAACGCAAACCAATCTCCGGTTGTCCGCAAAATGCCTTGGTTGAGCGCAACACTCTTGCCCTGATTCGGCTGATAGATATAGTCGACATGCACCGCGTGCTCCGGCCTTTCCGACAAATAACGTTTGATGTCTCTAGCCGTTTCGTCAGTAGAACCATCGTCTACCACTATCACATCGTGCGCTGCATACGTTTGCGCGAGAACGCTCTCAAGAGCTTTCACAACAAGCTCAGCACGGTTGTACGTTGGAATAATTACGGAAAATTTTGGCATTAACCCCATTATCGCAATCCTAGGACCTGGTAGTCGATCCGGTGAATATTCTTGTTCTTGAATTACCAGGCGCAGTTGGATGAAGATCATCCTGACGCGCCAGCCTTCCCAGCGTAGCCTCGAGAGCATCCACACATTTCTCCCAGGTGAATTGTCGCGAAGTTTCGAGTGCGTTCTTCTGAATCCGTGTTCGAAGATCGGGATTGTTAAGCAAGAGCAAAATCCGACTTATGATTTGCTCAACGTCGCCGACGGGGACCAAAAAGCCGTTCTGCCCATCCACGATCTGGTCCTTCGGTCCTCCGCAATCCGTTGCCACCACGGCGCATCCGCAAGCCATCGCCTCCAGGACTGGCATCGAAAACCCTTCCGACTCGCTGGCCATAATCCATACCTGGCTCCGCGAGTAGATGTCTCGAGCTTGATCAACTGTCGGCTGACGCAAATAAATACTTCGACTAATTCCTCTTGGGCGCCGGTCTCCACTGAACACGCGCAGCTGTACATCCGGTCTTAACTTTGACAGGCCTTGCAAGACTCCAATTACCGTTTTGGGATCCTTCGCCGGATGCGATCCATATATTGTTCCAACCCCGTCTCTCGACGATTCAGGAACCGCTGGAAAGTATTCGCCAAGATCAATCCCGTTGTGGATAACACCCAAGAACTCGCCGTTGCCCTCCTTTTCAACGAGGTCTTTTAGATAAGTAGCTACTGCAATTTTCGGAATCGGCAGGCTAAAAGCTTTCTTGCGACGATCCAACCGGTCCGGCGTCGAGCCATGCAGGTACTGCAGCTTCGGATTCTGGAGTGAACCGAGCAGATCCATTTGAGCGGAAATGATCATCCCCACGGCCACGATGATTTCACCCTCGTCGAAGTGGCACCCGCCGAGACCTTTGAATGCGGCGATAGGCCCTTTGAATTGCGCCAGCCAAGAGGGCGCATTGCCATATAGGATCCGGTTGCGCGCCGCTTTCGCCCAGTCGAGAACCGAAAAATCAGGTTCTTCGTGAAGTATGCGAACCTCGTGCCCCCGATTCCGCAACATCTCGGCGACAATGCTCGTACATCTCACTCCGCCTGAATTCCCTGAGCCGGGAAGTACAAATGCGATCTTCATTAGGATTCCCTTTTCGGCGCGACCTATTAAAGGCCACCAAGTCCGTTCGCAGATTCGTGGGACTGAATACTCAAGAAATTGGCTCAATCCTAGCGGGGGGCGCCACTGGCGCTTGGGTCCTCGCGGCGCCCAGCAATGCTGTCGTGATCTGGCCGCGTTCTGAGGCGTCAAATGCCATAAAATACACGACAGCAATCGCAAGGATCGCCTGAACGGTGATCATTGCAAGGACCGCCGTTAGGCTCTGCCACGGTACCAGTCGAAAAAACAAAAGCCACGGCCCAATTACTCCGATGGCGCCAGCCAACGTCGCCCGTCCGAACAAGCCGACATAATAGTCCCAAACGGATATGCCACTCTTCCAACAGACATAAGCCGGCTGGATAAACAGCCTAACGATGAAGCTAGGAACGGCTGTGCCCATGGCTACTCCGACCATTCCATAGATGCGCACCCAGTACAGGCTGAGAACCAAGTTTGCTATGGCCTCACACAAGCTGATCCGAGCGACAAAACGATTCAATGACATACCAAACAAAAATGATATGGAGGGCCCCTGAGCCGCGTCGAAGAAAACGCCGATCGTGAGAAACACGAGAGGCCAATAGGCGTCGGCGTAGTTTTCGCCCATCCACGCATGGATGAATGCGCGTCCGTACACAATCAAAAGCAATGCAATGATCGCGCCAGCAGAGGCCGAAACCTTTGTGCCGAATTTCAGGACGCGCCTTATTCCATCGTAGTCCCTGGATCCCAGCAACACGCTAAACCAAGGCTGCAATAAACCCATCAGAGAGATCATCAACTCCATGAACGACATTGCCAGGCGCGAACCAATCGCATAGTGGGTTACGGCACCGACGCTCAAGAACGCCCCGATAACCCAAGCATCGATATAGTAACGGACTTGATAACTAATTTTAGATACGAACGAAAAACTACTGTAATGGAGAAGTTGCTTGAGCGCCGGCCCAGTAACATAAGCAAACGACAAATGAACCGGGCGCTGGATTCTGCGAAGAACGAAATAGTCGGCTACGTAAGTGCCTATGTCCGTGAGAATTGTTACAGTGGCGATCGCCACCAGCGCCCCGTGCGCTTCAATCGCTGCCACGATGAACACTGTCCGTAGAATAAGTCCGGCCAGGCCGATCAGCGTGAGCAGATCCCAGCGCAGGTGCGCCGAAAGGGCACCCACAAAAGCTCGCCCCGGAAAACCAATTGCGAAGCCAACTCCCATAATAAGCAGGGCGTCACGCAGTGCAGTTGCCTGGGCCGCATCGACAAAGCGGTGGGCGAGGAAGGCGATGACCGTCGAGACTATCAAGATGACTACACCAATAGCCGCGAAGACGAAGAACGAAAGTGAAATCGCTCGGTTTGCCCCTTCCTTATCATTCGCACCCACGGCCTTGCCGACGTAGAATTGAACCGCACTGACAATTCCAAAATCCATGATGCCGTAATAGCCGAGAATAGAACCAATGAGCGCCCAGTATCCGTATAAGTGGTCTCCCAAGTGGTGGACCAGGAATGGCATCATGAAAAAAGCCACGAGGATTGAAATGGCGAGCCCAGCGACTCGTAGACTCGAACCGTGGATTATTTTGCGAATGGATTCCATGTTTTACCTGATGAAAGTTCCTGAGAACCCGCTGAGTTGAGCAACGTGGAACAGGCTAATAAATTATAGCCGCTGCGACTCGGAATACAATTCTTTCGGCGAAGTCCGTTTCTATGTCACAACTTCCGTCGTTACAATTAAGACTGTGTCTAAAATCCTACTTGCAATAATTACGGCCGGCTTACTTGCTGCCGCGGTACAAGAGAGGGTAGCTATTCATCCTGTTCCAGAACTGGCCAACAGGACAGGTGCTGCGGGTTTCTGGTGGAGGGATAATAGCTCTAGTAGCAAATCAGGAAGAGGAGTCCATTGTGCGCTTGAAAAAGTTTGAACGGAAAGCATTCAAATCTTTCCCTTTCTTGTGGTCGCTATCTCTCTTCGCGCCCCGTATATCTCAAGACTCATGCCACGCCACCAGCCCCACAGGATCGGCGCTGGAATCTGGCGCTGACTGGAGTGCTGCGTGCGCCGGATTTTCTGGCACCTGGATTCTTTCTTCCGATTGGTTGTCATATGGCATGAGAAAATTTCTTCTGACGACTGCGATCCTCGTCGCAGCGGCCTTCCCTCACATGACTTCCGCACAAGGTTGCGATGGCGCGGGAAATTGCTATGTGCGCGCAGCGGCTACAGGCGCGGGCACAGGCGCGGATTGGACGAACGCTTACACGGGATTTGGTTCAAGTGCGGGCTTGGTTAATCCAGCCTCCATGACACGCGGGGTCACTTACTACGTCGCGGGTGGAAACTATAGCATCGGCTCCGTCATCACTTGGAACACTCCCGACGCGGGAACGACGCCCATCACCATTCAGGCCCCCACGATTGCCATTCACGGTACGAGCACGGGATGGTCGAATTCCTATCAGGCGCAGGCGGTTTGGTCGTCATGGTATGTCGAGTCCGACTACTGGACTTTCAACGGTGTTTATCGAGGTTCTGGAGCGGGACTGCCAGCAACAGATTGGCGGACAGGATATGGCTTCAAAATTAATAACAACAATGGCGCAAACGCGAATATTGGGGGCAGTGGAATTTGGCTTGGCCCCACTTCAGGGACAGGCAGCAGCGTCACGGTAGAGTATGTCGAGATCGCCGGGAGCGGAGACACGACGGGAACTTACGGAGACCGCGGCATCACCGACAATTATGGCCAGAATCCGGTCATTCAATTCAACTATGTTCACGACACGGGCAATTGCAGCCTGGTGTTTGATGCGGTGGGAAAAGTATTCGCTGAGTACAATTGGCTGATGAACGATCAATCGACGCCCGAGGTCCATGCTGAGGGAATCGCTTTGCGCGGGCCGATGACAGTCACAATCGCATACAATTATCTGGAAAACGAGGAGGGTACCGGCTACATCGGCACGCCATGCCCAAGCGACGGTTGCAACAACGGCCGCGGGACGTGGAGTTTTTATGGGAACGTGTTTTTTGCGAATCCTAGCGAGTGGCACGGAAATACAAGTCCGCAAAATGGTTTGAGCTACGCATTTATTCAGTTCTTCGCGGGCAGTTGGACAGCTCTGACTTTCTATAATAATACGATCTACCAAATTTCCGGAAGCAGCCCTATGGGAGCGTGCCAAGCGGTTAACGGCGGATCTGTAACCGGCACCGCTTTCACTGCCCAGAATAACCTGTTCGGAAACTGTTCAACCAGCGGAACTCCAGGGCCGGGTGGATTGACTTCGTTGACTTACACCAATAACACATATTGTTCCGTTGCCTCCGCCGGTGACTCAGGTACCGGCATTCAAAACCTAGCAAGCTGCTCCCTCTTCAGTTCACCCAGCACAAATAATTTTGCGCTGGCATCCGACACCTCGGCATGGGCCGCTCTCAGCTCGCCATACAACGTCGATTTGCTTGGAGACACCCGAACGAGCAGCCGCGGTGCGTTTCAAATGGGAGGCGTTGCAGCCAACGTGCCTGCCCCGCCCACATCACTAATCGCAACAGTCCAGCAGTAGACCATTGTTGATTGTGCGCTAGGGCACCATTCGTGGTGGCGAAATGCGGGTTCGGCTGAAGGTCGCACATCTTAACGGCTTGACTGCGCCACAAATTCGCAGGTTCTTTGCCATTTTGTGTTCGTGTTATTTTTCATTTCTTTGGGTAGTTTTCCTATAAAGCCTCATGCCGTGAGATTCCGCGATCTTATCTAGCCAGTCACAATCCAGAGCCTTCCGCTCAGGTCCAATGTACGCAACCGTTACAGGCGGGTTGATCCCCCTGATTCGTTCAAGCACCACCTCGAAGAGTGGCGAATCGAATGGGTTGTACATGAACAGCATTACCCCGCTTTCAGGAAACTGAAAGCTGTTCGCATCGGCGTGAAATATTTCGCAGCGCCCTTCCAGCCCGAGATGCCGCATATTCTTGCGGCAGGCAACCAGCAGGCTGGGCGAATAATCAAATCCGATGATTCGCTTGAATGGGTGACGGGACGCCAGTATGAGCACCCGTCCCTTGCCGCAGCCGATGTCCACGAATGTAGTGCGCTCGAATGCAACATCAGCCGATGCCAGGGCCCATTCGACTAGGCTGATATTGGATGCCTGATAGCCGCGTCCGTAAGCCCGGTTGCCACTGTCCGTCTCGGGCATGCGCACGAGAACGGCGGTGTCGACTCCTAGACGACGGTCAAATTCATCCCTTCGGCCAATCGAGAAGTTGGGCAGTCCTAGTTGTGGAATGCGTGCCAACCTCTTTACGATGAAATGTATCGAGTCAATTGGATGCGAGATTATTTCGCGAAGCATTTTCCCCCATCAACTCAGCATAGGAAAAAGTCACAGCGGATGAAACTGTCATGCTGTTGTTCGCCGGGGCGCCATTCGTGGTGGACAGCTCTCGTCCAGCGCGCAACGGTGCTCGTTCCGTGGGAGAATCAAGCAAGTTTTCTATCCAGTGTGCCGGCCGAACGAGATCGCTAATCAAATGCGGTATTGGCTGGCAAGCAATCCACTCCCGGGCTGACGGCTGCAATCTCTGAGTATTCGTCTATACTCTTCTCGAAGTTCCTGTTCTTGGCAGGTTTGCCTCCACGAATCTGTCAGCAAACCGACCGGGATAATGCGGCGTTGCCGAACTGTCATTGCCCCGATTCACTTCAGGCGACAGGGAAAATGCAACGAAAAATCCCTCAACTCGACGCTGTTCGCGGCGTAGCCGTCCTGATGGTGCTAATGATTCATGGCAGCGAGAACCACCCTCAACTGCATCGCCTATTCCGCAATGGCTGGATGGGGGTTGATCTCTTTTTCGTGCTGTCCGGGTTCTTGATCTCGGGCATCCTGTTGGATACTCGGGACAAACAGCACTACCTCCGCGATTTCTACGCTCGGCGCTCGCTCCGGATTTTCCCACTGTATTTCGCCTTTGTCGCCGTTTACTTCTTC
>Ga0182015_10003498_pt1 | contig 17589 bp, 15 predicted proteins | sample 712P3MmetaG_FD_120478 | JGI IMG/M metagenome (GOLD analysis project Ga0182015, IMG submission 120478) | Permafrost microbial communities from Stordalen Mire, Sweden - 712P3M metaG | ecosystem: Environmental > Terrestrial > Soil > Wetlands > Permafrost | place: Sweden: Stordalen | collected...
GGGGGTGGGTGCACCGCACTTTAGTTTTTCCGAGCTCCCAGCTCCAGGCTCCCAGCTCGGCTACTCCAGATCGTCATCCGCCGCCGCAGCCACCGGAACGCCGCCTTGCCGCTTCATCAGCAGGTACCCGCGAATGAACGGCTCCAGAAACCCGTCGAGCACCTTGTCGACGTCGCCCACTTCCACCTTGGTCCGATGATCCTTCGCAATCCGGTAGGGCTGCAGCACGTACGACCGGATCTGCGACCCGAAATTAATCTCGAGCTTCGAGTCCTCGATCTTCCGCGTCGCCGCATGCTTCTTCTCGAGCTCGTATTCGTAGAGCCGCGACCGCAGCATCTTCATCGCCTTCTCCCGGTTCTTGTGCTGAGACCGCTCGTTCTGGCACTGCACCACGATGTTGGTCGGAAGGTGCGTGATCCGCACTGCGGAATCCGTCGTGTTCACATGCTGCCCGCCTTTGCCGCCGGAACGATAGGTGTCGGTGCGAATCTGGTCGGGCTTGATGTCGATCTCGATGGAGTCGTCGATCTCCGGCGAGACGTAGACGGACGCGAAGGAGGTGTGGCGGCGCTTGGCCTGATCGAAGGGGGAAATCCGGACGAGCCGATGCACACCGGTTTCGCCGCCGAGCAGGCCGAATGCATAGTCGCCGGTGATGGTGAAGGTCGCCGACTTGATGCCGGCTTCTTCGCCGTCCTGGTAGTCGTTCATCTCGGTCTTAAAGCCCTGCTGTTCGGCCCAGCGCAGATACATGCGCATCAGCATTTCGGCCCAGTCCTGCGACTCGGTCCCGCCAGCGCCAGGATGGACCGTCACGATGGCGTTCAGCGGATCGGTTTCGCCGGAGAGCATGGTCCGGAATTCAAGCTGATCGACGTGGTCGCGCAGGCTCGTGATCTCGCGCTCCAAATCGGGCTCGACGGCCTCGCCTTCACGCGCCAGCTCGAAGTACGCTTCGATGTCGCCCGTGCGCCGCACCAGATCGGCATCGTCGGCCAGCTGGCCTTCGATTCGTTTCCGGTCGCGCATGATCGGCTGCGACAGCGCAGGATTCGACCACAGCGCCGGATCGGCCAGCCTGGTTTCGATGGCAGCTAGTTCGGTGCGGAGACGGGGTGCGTCAAAGATACTCCCGCAAACCGCGGACTTTTTCGCGGACGGGAGCGTAAGCAAATTCGAGATCGGAAAGCATGACTAGCTTAAGTCTACTGAAAAACCGGCCCGCTAAACAGCGGCCGGATACTAAACCAGGGGGTGTTCCGTCGCCGCTTTCCGTCGAGCCTGGTATTCCTTCCAGCGCGGCTCGTAAACCTTTCCGATCGCCCCAAGAACCACGAGGACGCAGAGCCAGGTAAACACGTCGCCGAAAATCGTGTAGAAGGTGCGCCGCTCGACGTATCCAAAACGCACCGCAAGCGAAGTAAAGACGTGCCGTGGAGCCGACTGCGTGACTCGTCCATAAGGATCGATCGCCGCCGTAACGCCGGAATTCGTCGCGCGCAGCAGCCAGCGCCGGTTTTCGATAGCGCGCATACGGGCCATGTTCAGGTGTTGCCAGGGAGCGCTGGTGTCGCCATACCATCCGTCGTCGGAGATATTGACCAGTACTTCGGCGCCGCTTTTGGCGAAGTGGCGAATCTCGTCAGCGAAGATGGATTCGTAACAGATGAAGACGCCAAAACTGTGATTGCCTGCGCCGGTGTCGCCGGTAGAAAAAACGAGACGTTTGAGGCCCCGATTGAAATCGCCCACCTGCTGCGTGAGATGGTGAGCAAAAAAGAATACCTCGCGATAAGGCACGTATTCGCCGAAGGGGACCAGGTGGATCTTGTCGTACACGCCGCCAAATCGTCCGTTCGCTTCCCAGACCGATGCGGCGTTGAACACGCCGATTTCCATGCGGCCATGAACGGTCACCGGCTGGCGAGCGATGTTGCCGGCGACGACCGCAGCATGCGCTGACTGCGCCAGGCCGGCCATGCCGAAGAAGAAGCGCGGATCACCGCTGCGGAAGGCTGAGGGTGCTTCGGGCCACGCGATCAGCGAAATAGAGCTGGCCGCGCAATCCGGATGCGCCATGTACTGAGAGCCAGACTGTGGCATCCCGATGTAGTACGGAGTGCAGGTTTGCTGGCTCGCGTTGGAGTACGTTGCCATGTTGCGATCCCAAAGCGGGATGCTGTGCTGGGTCTGCGGATCGAAAACATTGCCGATCCAGGAATTGTCCTCATCGACGCTGAGGTTGTCCTGAAGCAGAACGGCAGTGGTCTCGACGGGCGCTGGTGCCGGCTGCATCCAGAAGGCGTTGAGCAGGAAGGCCAGCAGCGCGAAGCCGGAGACCATGGCCTTGATCTTCATGGTGGCGCGTCGGCCAGGCATCCAGACTCCAACGAGCTGCACGTTGATGAAAACCAGAAACCACGTAATGCCGTAGACGCCGGCAAGAGGAGCGAGGCGGGTGATCAGAAAGCTGTCGACCTGGGAGTAACCGAGCTGATCCCACGGAACGCTGGTAATGCGAGCGGCGGCGAGGTCGATGGCGACCCAGAGAAAGGGCGCCAGTGTGATGGCTGGAACCAGGCCGAAATGGCGGCGAAAGAAGGCGAGCAGGAATCCGAAGAGGCCGAAGTAGAGGCCCAGCACGGCGCTGAAGAGGAAGACGATGCCGGCAGAGCCGAAGGGAGGGATGTTTCCATACAGCAGCATGGTCTGGTAGATCCAGTAGCAGTTCAGGATGTACCAGAGGAGTCCGCAGAGATAGCCGGTGATGGCGGCGTGGCGAAGGTAATTCGGGTGAGCCGCCGCACGTTGGTTGAGGAGCGCGACCAGCAACGGAATCAGGGCAACCCAGGCGATGAAGCCGCGCCAGGGAGGCATGGGGCCGGCGATAGGAAAGCAGAAGTCGAGGAGGACCGCGGAGACAAGGCCGAGCAAGATGGAGGCCGGCAGAGTGAAGGGCGAAGAGCGGATCGGCTCGGTGATCGGAGTCTTGACGGTGGAGGGCACGTCCGGAGATCCGGGACTACTCTTTGCCGACAAGTTCGTTGAGGTCCTCAAAGAAACTGATCAGGATGACGAGCAGCGAGCCGGCAATTCCCACAAAGAAGATATAGGTGAGCACGGTCATGATGGCGTGGGCGAGAGCGATCACACGGGCATTGTAAATCACGCCCAGGCCAGGGGCCAGAACTAAGCTGGGAGCCGTGCAGCACATGGTAGGATGAGGCATCGGAAGGGCTCGCAGACCGTAACCTGCTCGGGCACAGAATCATTGCGAATACTGCGCCGACCGGGATTTGCGCGATTCGTTTCTGCGACGCAACTCCAGCACTGCACAGTGAAATAAACCGTCAGAGGAACCAATGAGCCAGGGTATTTCCATCGCCGTCGTCGGATCCGGATACGTAGGTCTGGTGGCGACCGCATGTTTCGCCGAGATCGGGCATCGCGTGATCTGTGTCGACAACGACGAAGCGAAACTGCGGACGTTGGCGGATGGGGGAGTTCCGATCCATGAGGATTATCTTCCCGAGCTGCTGAGCCGGCATCGCGGCAACGCCATTCAGTTCACCAGTGATCTGCGGGCAGCAACCCAGGCGGCGCAGGCCATCTTTATCGCGGTGGGGACGCCGCAAAGCCGCACCGGCAGCGCGGACCTGTCGTATGTCGATGCCGTAGCCAGCGAGGTTGCCCGATCGATTGACGAATATAAGGTGGTCGTCGAGAAAAGCACGGTTCCCGTTTACACGAACGAGTGGATCCGGCGGGTGATCGAGCGCAATGGCGTGCCACGGGAATTATTCGACGTAGCTTCGAATCCGGAGTTTTTGCGCGAGGGGACCGCGGTTGTGGACTTCCTGCACGCGGACCGCATCGTTCTGGGAGCCGACTCGGAGCGGGCTGGGAATCTGCTGAAGAAGATTTATGAGCCGCTGACAACCGGGACCTATTACCAGTCGGCGCATGCAGTGCCAGGCCATCGCAGCCAGAGTGACACGCCGCCAGTGCTGCTGACGTCGACCAAGGCGGCGGAAATCATCAAGCACGCGTCGAATGCGTTTCTGGCCACGAAGATTTCCTTCATCAACGTGGTGGCCAACATCTGCGAGGCCGCGGGCGCCGATGTGGAAGAGGTGGCGCGTGGTATGGGCCTGGACAGCCGCATCGGACCGAAGTTTTTGCGGGCGGGCGTCGGCTACGGTGGATCGTGTTTTCCCAAGGATGTAGCGGCCTTTCGGTATGTCGCCGAACAGATGGGTGTGGACTTCGGGCTGCTGAAGGAAGTGGAAAAAATCAACGAGGAACAGAAGCGGCGGTTTTTCCAGAAGGTTCGCTCGGCCCTGTGGACCTTCCGCGGCAAGAAAATCGGCGTGCTGGGGCTGGCCTTCAAAGGCGGCACCGACGACATCCGCGAGTCACCGGCCCTCGATATCGTGCACCAGATGCTGCATGAAGGATCGATTGTGACGGCGTACGATCCGGCAGCCGCGGAACGAGCCAGAGAAGTGTTGGCTCCGGGAACGCATATGCGCTACGTTGACAATCCTTACGCCGCGGCGCAGGATGCGGATGCGCTGGTGATCCTGAACGAGTGGCAGGAATTCGCCGAGCTGGATCTGCAGCGCCTGCATTACACGCTTCGCTACCCGATCGTCATCGACGGACGCAACCTGTACGATCCGGCGGTTATGATGGAACACGGATTCACGTATCTGAGCGTGGGACGCCCGGGATTATCGCACACACGGGACGCAGCGGTGGGTCAGAGGCTGCCGTAAGAGCGAGCCGCGCTGCAAAATCATTTTTTGCAGTTCCATTCTGTCTTGCGGCGCGCGGCTGGTCTTTTCCGTCTGTTGGAGAAGCGAAACCCAGGGTACGGCAGGCCGACTGACCGGGAAATGGCTGCGTGAACCAATCGTCTCTGCAATTCGACCCGGCAAGCGTGAAGCGGGTGCTGATTTATCGCCTGGGAAGCCTCGGCGACACAGTGGTGGCGCTGCCGGCGCTGCACGTGATTGAACGGGCTTTCCCGGCTGCGCAGCGCGTGATGCTGACCAACGTACCGGTTCAGTCAAAGGCGCCGGCGGCATGGAGCGGTCTGGAAGGTTCGGGGCTGGTGCATGGATATATCAGCTATCCGACGGGAACGCGCAACTTTGCCGAACTGGCGGGAGTCTGGCGAGGGATTCGGCGCATTCGTCCTGAAGTGCTGATCTATCTCACGGCGCCGCGAGGAGAGCAAACCGTCAGACGGGATGCGCAGTTCTTCCGGTTCTGCGGAGTTCGTCACATCGTGGGCCTTCCGGTGGGAGATCTGGAGGAATGCCGCTTCCTGCCGGAGAAGGACCTGTGGGAAGCGGAGGCGGCGCGACTGCTGCGCTGCGTGCGACCGCTGGGCGAGGTGGAGGTCGACGACCTGCGCTGGTGGGATCTGCGCCTGACGGAGTCGGAAAAGAGGAAGGCGTGTGAGGTCCTGACCGCGGTCGTGGATCGACCGATCGTGGCCTGCGGGCCGGGAACGAAGATGCAGGCCAAGGACTGGGGGCAAGAGAACTGGAGGACGCTGCTGGCCAGGCTCAGTGGAGAGTTTCCCCATCACGCCCTGGTGCTGGTCGGCGCCGAAGAGGACGCGGCCGTCAGCGAATACGCCGCGGCGGGGTGGCGAGGCCCGGTAGTGAATCTGTGCGGGACCGTAACGTCGCGGGAGACCGCCGCAGTCCTTCGAAATGCCGAATTGTTTCTGGGTCCGGACAGCGGTCCGATGCACTTGGCCGCGATCGGCGGCGTGCCGTGTGCGATTGCATTTGCGGCGAGGGATTACAGGGGAAAATGGTATCCGGCGGGAACCGGGCACAGCATCGTCTACCACACCGTGGAGTGCGCGCATTGCCGGCTGGAGACTTGCGTGGTGAACCGGCAGAAGTGTCTGACTTCCATCACCACGGATGAAATGTTCGCAGCGGCGATGGTAGCGTGGAATCAGGGACGGGGTGCACGGGTTTCGCAACGCACCTGAAGGGCGGCCAGCATGTATATCGTGACGGGCGGTGCGGGGTTCATCGGCAGCAATCTGGTTCACGAACTGAACCGGCATGGAATTGCCGACATTCTGATCGTCGACAACCTGGCCGACTCGCGCAAGCTCGTCAACCTCCATGGCGCCCGGTTTGTGGACTACATGGACAAGCGGGAATTTCGCCGGGCGCTGGCTGCAAAGGCGCTGGGGATTCCGCGCGTGGAAGCCATCTTTCATCAGGGTGCCTGTTCCAACACGCTGGTGGACGACGGCGTGTACATGATGGACAACAACTTCACCTGCTCGAAGGAGATTCTCGGCTATGCCATCGAGCAGGGAGCACCGCTGATCTATGCGTCCACTGCCGCGGTATATGGTTTGAGCGGTCCCGGACACTTTACGCCCACGCTGGAGAATGAAAGGCCGCTGAATATCTACGGCTTTTCCAAGCTGGCATTCGATCATCATGTTCGCCAGCGAATCGCCGAAGGATCATTGCCGATCACGGTGGTGGGGCTGCGCTACTTCAACGTCTACGGGCCGCGTGAAGCACATAAGGGACGCATGGCTTCCGTCGTCCATCACTTTTCAAAACAGATCGTCGATACAGGAAAAGTGGAACTGTTCGAGGCGTCAGGCGGGTATGGCAACGGGGAGCAGCGCCGTGATTTCGTTTTTGTCCGCGATCTTGCGCAGTTGAACCTCTACTACGCGCAGGCCGGACCCTGGGCGCCGCAGGTGGGGGAAAAGAGGAGAACCTGGCAGGCCGTGGTGAATGCCGGATCCGGCCGATCGAGCAGCTTTAACGAGGTAGCGCGGGCCCTGATGCAGGTCCATGGGAATGCCAGGATCGAGTACATTCCGTTTCCCTCTGATTTGAGCGCTCGCTACCAGCACTTCACGGAAGCCGACCTGACCGGGCTTCGTGAGACGGGATGCGATCTTCCCATGACCTCCCTCGAAGAGGGCGTGCGGGAGACTTTCGTGCAGACCGAGCCGATGCTGGTCTGAAATTCATGAAAGATACTCTTCGACGGCCTGGAGCAGCGAGCCGGAAACAGCGTCAGCGAGCGCGGCGGCCGCGTCTGCGCCAGGTTTCCGGGTTTCGGGGTCGCCCTGAATGAAAATCGAATGAATCCCGAGCCGTCTGGCTGCTTCGATGTCGGAAAGGGAGTCGCCGATCATCACGCTGCTGGCAGGCGAAGCTTCCTTGAAATCGCGGAAAGCCTGCAGGAAAAGACCGGGACCTGGCTTCCGGCAGCCGCACTGCTCTTTGTCGTGCGGGCAGTAATAGAACGCGTCGATTCTGGCGCTGTGGGCGCCGAGATGATCCTGCAGTCGGGCGTGGAGACCTTGCACGTCCGCAGCGGTGTAGTAGCCGAGTGCGATACCGCGTTGGTTGCTGACGACGATGACCCGCCGGTTGGAACGATTGAGCGCGGCAAGTGCCGACTCGGCGCCGGGAAGAAAATGAAAATCGCTCCATTGGCTGATGTACGCGCCTTCAGGGGGCTTGCGATTGATGACGCCGTCGCGATCGAGGAAGACGTAACGGATACCAGAAGAGGAAAAGGTCACAGGCTCAACGCTGTCCGCGGAAAATCAGGAGGTGCGGTGGCTAGTATGATAGCGAAGAATCGGTAGCCGGGCGCAGGTTGCTCCGGTGACCGGACCAATAGGCGGTGCCCGAAAAAGCATGATTCAGGATCTCCATCGCGTCATGCAGCTTATCGAAGGGGAGTGGCGTAACACCCGTGTGCTGGTGGTGGGCGACCTGATGCTTGACCGCTACATTTGGGGGGACGTTGATCGAATCTCTCCGGAAGCGCCGGTGCCGGTCGTGCGCTGCGGGCATCGCACAGAGCGGCCAGGCGGCGCCGCCAACGTCGCCATGAATCTTGTCGGACTCGGCGCAAGGGCGGCGCTCTTCGGTTTTTGCGGCGACGATGCAGACGCTCTCGCGCTGGAAAAGAGCTTGCAGGAGGCTGGAGTCGAAGTCACCCTGACGGCGGTCAGTACCCATCCCACCACGAGCAAGCTGAGGATCCTGAGTGGTAAGCAGCAGATGCTGCGCCTCGACACAGAGCAGACCGATGGATACCCTGCGGAAGCCTACACAGCCCTGATCGGCAAGGTCGACGCCGCGCTGGAGACGGCCAATGCAGTGGTGCTCTCCGATTACGCCAAGGGGGTTCTGACCGAAGAGGTGTGCCAGCAGGTGATCCGGGCGGCGAGCCGGCGCGGCATTCCCGTGTTGGTGGACCCGAAGCAGCGCGATTTTACGCGGTATCGGGGAGCAACGGCGATCTGCCCGAATCTCACCGAGCTATCGATAGCAGCCGGCGTCCCGCCGCAGAACCTGGACGCCCTGCTGGCAGCCGGGCAGGCTCTGGTTCCGCAGCTGGGCCTGCAGTGCCTGGTTGCGACGATGAGTGAGAAGGGGATCGCGGTTCTCCGCGAGCATTCCCGATTTGTCGCTCCCGCAGCGGCACGGCAGGTGTTCGATGTTTCAGGCGCCGGGGATACGGTGATTGCCACTCTGGCTCTGGCGGCAGCCAGCCGCCTGGAGATGGAGACCGCAGCGCAGCTGGCCAACGTGACCGCGGGTATCGTTGTGGGGAAAGTTGGGACCGTGCCGGTGGAGCGCGGCGAACTGCTGAGCAGCCTCATGCCAGAGATCGAGTTGCATGCTCAGGAAAAAGTCCTCACCCCGGAACAACTGAAGATGCGGGCGGCCGCCTGGCGTTCGGCGGGAGAAAGCGTGGTTTTCACGAATGGGTGCTTTGACCTGCTGCATGTCGGGCACATCACGCTTCTCGAAGAGGCGCGGCGCGAGGGCGGCAGGCTGGTGGTGGGGATCAACAGCGACGCGTCGGTGCGTGGGCTGAAAGGGCCGACGCGCCCAATCGTGGGAGAACGGGAGCGAGGCCGCATTCTGGCGGCTCTGGCGGCGGTCGACGCCGTGATCGTCTTCGACGATCCGACGCCATTGCGGTTAATCGAGGCCCTGCGGCCCGACGTGCTGGTGAAGGGCGGTGACTACCGCGAAGAGACGATCGTCGGGGCAGAGCAGGTGCGCTCCTGGGGCGGCCGCGTCAGGATTGTGCCGACCGTCGAGGGCTTCAGCACCACGAAACTGATTGCCAGGGCAGTCTCCGAACCGGACGACGCGGTTCCGACAGTAACAGAGCCGCAGCCTCAGTAAACGGCGTCAACCGGCGGCATGCGCGGAAACCCCTTCGCGCTGAAACATCTGGCGAATGCCTCGCAAAGCCTGACGAGTGCGCTCTTCATTTTCAATTAAAGCGAAGCGGACATGACCGTCGCCATACTCGCCGAAGCCGATGCCGGGACTGACGGCAACCTTGGCCTCGCTGAGCAGTCGGGTGGAGAACTCCAGTGAGCCGAGGTGACGCCACGGTTCGGGAATGGGCGCCCAGACGAACATCGTTGCTTTCGGCGCGGCGATTTCCCAGCCGGCTTTGTTGAGGCCGCTGACCAGGCAGTCGCGGCGACGGCAATAATTGTCACGAATCTCGGCAACGCATTCCTGCGGTCCTTCGAGCGCGAGGATGGCGGCGACCTGAATGGGCGTGAAGGTGCCGTAATCAAAGTAGCTTTTTAGACGAGCGAGGGCAGAGACCAGTTCCGGATTGCCGACCATGAATCCGACGCGCCATCCCGGCATGTTGTAGCTCTTGGAGAGAGTGAAGAACTCGACAGCGACCTCTTTTGCGCCCGGGACTTCGAGCACCGAAGGAGCGCGGTATCCGTCGAAGACAATGTCGGCGTAGGCGAGGTCGTGGACCAGCCATATTTGGTGCTGGCGGCAGAGGCCAACGACGCGCTCAAAAAAGTGCAGATCGACACATTGCGTGGTCGGGTTGGCCGGGAAATTCAGGATCAGCATTTTCGGGCGCGGATACATGAGCGGAATAGCCTGCTCCAGCTCCGCCAAAAAGGCGTTGGCATCGTGAATGGCGACGCTGCGGATGTTCACCCCGGCAATAACCGGACCGTAGATGTGAATCGGATAGCTCGGATTGGGAACCATGACGACATCGCCCTGGTCGAGGGTGGCGAGGCAGAGGTGCGCAATGCCTTCCTTGGAGCCGATGGTGACGATGGCTTCGGTATCCGGGTCGAGGCTGACGCCGTAGCGGGTGTCGTACCACTTCGTAATGGCACGGCGCAGCCTTGGAATGCCTTTGGAGAGCGAGTAACGGTGGGTTTCCGGGCGTTGGGCTGCTTCAATCATCTTCTCGACAATGTGCTGCGGAGTGGCGCCATCGGGATTGCCCATGCCGAAGTCGATGATGTCTTCGCCCCGGCGCCGCGCGGCGGCCTTGAGTTCGCCGGTAATGTTGAAGACATAGGCGGGAAGGCGGCGGATGCGGGGGAATTCGTGCATGGGTTCCTCGTGTGTTTCCGGTGGCTCAATTGCGGTGGAACTGCCCTGGCTCGGTGGCGAAGCGTCCGGGCCCGCCGAATCTTGTCCTCATATTAATGAAAGGCCACGATCCGAAGAGCATCGCGGCAGAGATTCGAACCACTTTCGTCATCGATGAAACGCTGGGTCATGCAACCAAATGGGACGACGTCATAGCCGTAGTGGAGGTCTGCCTCGATCAGCCGGAACCGAGCTTTAAGGCGTGACTGGCGGCCAAACTTATCCACTGGGCGTCCGGGCAACGGATGCAACGAAACCTTTGTAACGAGAGGTTCAATGCGGGAAAAAGCGGCACATCCGGTCAGGAAGTGTCCAGAATTCAATCGACACAGTCGCTGCGACGATTCTAAGATCGAGGGAACAGTTGTGCGGTGCGGAAATGGTCGCGAGGTGGGCCGCTCAGGTTGACGAAATGCTGTCTGCCTGCCTGCGCGATCCGCCATCGCTGCAAAAGCAGGCAAATTCATGTATGGTTTCTATATCGGTAAGACTTTTTTCCTTCCATGGGGTTTGCTGCAGGGACACTGGATTCCGCCGGATCCGGAGACAACAAACGAAAGATCGCAGCCTTGAGTTGCAGGAAGCAACGTAAACCTCAACTTCGCATCTGAGCTTCGAGACCATCGCAATCTCGGTTGACATCCTTCCAGGATGCCAGTTTAGAGATTTGCTCAGCCTGCCGGAGCGCACTCCGGCCAGCATCGGAAGACATGGCTACATCTGAATACCTGCGGAACGGCGAACCGGCAAAAAGGCCCCAGGCACCGGTTTTGCAGCTCCCCGCAACCACGCGTCATGCGCTTATTGGACCATCGACGGTAGCGTCGGTGGTCATGATGTCCACCGATGTGGTCATGATCTTGCTGGCGTTTGGCCTGGCCCTGGCGCTCCGCGCGGTCGTGGTAGCGAAGATCGGCACCACTGTTGGCACCGGGGCAACGCATTATTGGCCGGCGACGATTGACTTCTTTTTTCTGGGCTGGTTCATGCTGGCCTACGTCCTGGTGGCGCGGCGCTATGGCTTGTATGCGACGGTGCCCACCGGTTCCGGAACCCATGAGCTGCGCCTGGTGATTCAGGGCTGCCTGAACGCCGGCCTGCTTCTGTGCGGCGCTTTGTACATGTTCCACGCGGAAAGTATTTCGCGGATCCTGGTGATGTTGCTGGTGGGTACGGCAACGGCCACGCTTTGCGTGCGCAGGGCTGTGTGGCGCTATTCGCGCCATCGTCAGTTCGAACAGGGAATCGAACTGCGCAATGTTGTCGTTCTGGGAACGAATCAGCTGAGTTATGCGCTGAGCCGGCAAATCCGCGATCACCGCCGTTTGGGTTACCGTTTTGTGGGTTTTGTCTCGGCGCCCGGATCTCCGGTAAGCGCGGAAATCGCCCCGGATCAGATTCTGGGCGGCGTGGACAAAATCCGCCAGGTGTCGCGACAGCACTTCGTGGATGAGCTGGTGATCGCGGAGTTCTATCCGACCGAAAGCGCCATCCGTCTGGTGCAGGACGCGCGCGAGCTGGACATCGATGTGCGCGCGATTTCCGGATACTACGGCGAACTGACCACCAACGCGCCGGTGGAGTATCTGGGAATCTTTCCCGTGGCGCCGCTGCACCGCCGCGAGCCGCGCGTAATCGGACTTTTCTTCAAGCGTCTGGTAGATATCGTGCTGTCGTTTCTGGCGCTGATCGTCACCTCGCCGCTGATGCTGGCTGTAGTGATTGCCGTGAAACTGGACAGCGAAGGACCGATCCTCTACGTTTCCGACCGCATCGGCAAGCGCGGAAGGGTTTTCCCCTGCTTCAAGTTCCGCACCATGGTCAATAACGCGGACAACATGAAGAAGGATCTGACGGCGCTGAACGAGCGCGACGGCATCCTGTTCAAGGTGTCCAACGATCCGCGCGTTACGCGGCTGGGCAAATTTCTGCGCAAATACAGCCTGGACGAACTGCCGCAGTTCCTGAATGTGCTGCGCGGCGAAATGAGCATCGTTGGACCTCGGCCTCCGATCGCCTCTGAGGTGGAGAAGTACGAGCTCGAGCATTTCCGGCGCCTCGAAGTGCTGCCCGGCCTAACCGGCCTTTGGCAGGTGCAGGCGCGGCACGATCCTTCCTTTGCCAAGTACATCGCGCTTGACACGGCCTACGTGGAGAACTGGAGCTTCTGGCTCGATCTGCGGATTCTGGTTCAGACCGCCAACGTCGTGGTGCGCGGAACCGGCGCTTAAGACCGGGCTAAAACCTATTCCCAATGGCCGCATTCCCGCGGTCTTGCCATAATTTCCGATCTGCGTGAGACTGAATCGGTCGCTGATTCGTCACTGAAACGGTCACCCCAGACCGTTTTCCACGACCAATCGTCACAAATTTCGGAGGTCACGTGTTGAGCCAGTTTGAGCGCACGTTCTGCGCCCTCGTTTTGGGCGCGTTGTCCCTGGTCTGTACGGCACAAGCGGTTCGCGGACAGGAGCAGCGGCAGCCGCGCTCCGATGAAGCCCGAACTGGCGATGCCGCGAAGCCCGAACCACCCACTCCCGTCATTCCGCCCGAGAAAAGTTCGGTCACCCACCACGATCTCACCCTCGACGGCAAAGATCTGCACTACACGGCGACCGCCGGAACCCTGCTGATCCGCGACGGCGAAGACGACCATCCGTACGGCAGCATCTTTTATGTGGCCTACACGCTCGATGGCGCCGAGGCCACATCGCGGCCGGTGACGTTTCTGTACAACGGCGGACCCGGTTCGGCGACCATCTGGCTACACATGGGATCGTTCGGGCCCATGCGGGTGGTCACGGACAGCCCGGATGCTACTGGTCCGGCACCCTACCAGCTGGTGCCGAACCAGTCCAGCCTGCTCGACAAGAGCGATCTGGTCTTTGTCGATGCGCCGCTGACCGGCTTCTCGAAGACGGTGGGCAAAGGCACGGATAAGGACTTTCGTGGTGTCGATCAGGACATCAAGGCGTTCGACAAGTTCGTGATCCGCTACATCACGGTGAACAATCGGTGGAATTCGCCGAAGTATCTCTTCGGCGAGTCCTACGGCACGCCACGATCGGCGGGCCTGGCCGACGCGCTGCAGGAGGACGGCGTCTCGGTCAACGGGGTGGTTCTGCTTTCGTCGATCCTCAACTTCGCCGTGGGGTCGCCCGGGCTGGACGAGAATTCCGTCGGCACCCTGCCTTCCTACGCGGCCATCGCGTGGTACCACAACAAACTGCAGAACAAACCGCCCGACGTGAAGGCGTATCTGAACGAGGTGCGTGCCTACGCGCGAGGCGAATATGCCACGGCGCTGCGCCTGGGCGATCGCATCTCGCCGGAGCAGTTCAATGCGGTAGCGGCAAAGGTGGCGCAGTTCACCGGATTGAGCGTGCAGTACGTGAAAGACGCGAACCTGCGTATCAATCCATCGCGCTTCCGCAAGGAGCTGATGCGGGAGGACGGCGGCATTCTGGGCCGCTATGACGCGCGCTTCGAAGGGAGCGACGTCGACAATGCCGGCGAAGCCCCGGGTTACGATCCGTCCGACACGGGCATTGCGGGCGCATTTGTCGCAGCCTTCCACAACTACCTGGCGAACGACCTGAAGTGGGAGACGACGGATACCTATCATGTGTCGTCGGCGTCGGAAGTGCCGTGGGATATGACCCACCGGATGCCGGGCGCGCGATTCCCCGGCGGCGGCGGCGGACGGGGCGGATCGCCCTACCTGGCCGGCGACCTGGCGGACGCGATGCGCAAGGATCCGAAGATGAAGGTCTTCTCGGCGAACGGATACTTCGACCTGGCCACGCCGTTCTTCATCACCGAGTACGATCTCGAGCACATGATGCTGACCCCGGCGCTGGCCAAAAACGTGGAGTTCGGCTACTACCCCTCCGGCCACATGGTGTATCTGAACACGGATGCGCTGAAGGAGTTCAAGCACGATCTGGCTGGGTTCTACACGGAAACGGGGCACTGAGGGAGAGCAGCCCGTAGCCTGTAGCCGGTAGCTAGTGGCCGGGAGCCTGGAGCCGGGAGCTCGGAGCGATCTGGCATAACTTTCGTGTTTGGGACCACCCCCCACCCCCCTCCCCCCCTGGTGCGGGACGGTCATTGATTTGGCTGGGGTTGGGCTGGGGGCTGACGAGCTCGACAACAGGCGCGTGGCTGGATGTTTTTGAAAACGGATCAGTTAGGAGACGGCTGCGTTTGTTACACAGACGGCCGGGTTTGTTACACAGGCGGCTGTCTTTGTCATACAGACGGCCGCTTTTGTCACAGAGGCGACCGCGTTCGAGGGCAGACGCGGCGGCGGTGAGGCGGTTGCGGTTTGGGCAGCCGAGTTGTGATGGGACGGCCATAGGATTCCTCCGGGGACGGAAAAGGCCGCGCTCACGCGCGGCCTTTTATTTCTTATCCCCTATTATTAGAATACCAAGTCCGGCTATAAAACCGGCCAAAATTCTTTGAGAGTATAAGGATGGAAGCCGTGTGGAATGAGGGAGAAAACTTTGGTACCGTGCGGGAAAAGCTTGACAAGTTTTCCACATTTGGCGGAATCGACGGGAAAGCGTGGGTTCAGGGGAGATCTAGAAGCGCCGTTGGTATTCGTTGCTTATCCGGATTAAGGCAGCTCCGTACTCCAAAGCGTTTTCCCTTTGATTGACCCATTCAAACGGATACGGGGGTTCGTTGGTCGCGCGATACTTCAGAATGAGGAACTCGTCGTATTCCGGAGCCACCGCTGCCAGCCGAGCACGCGCTGGCTCTGCCTCCTGGATGGGGTGTTTGTAGACCCCACCGTCGGTTCTATAGCTCCGATCCCCCTCATAGCTTGTCGTGACTTGGGCGTAGTTGATTCCGATAATGGCCACACAAATGGGATTCGAAGATCCCGATCTGCGCTTGAAATTGTGCACCTGATTGACCAAGTCGCTTTTCACCCTGTCGATCTGCTTGATCATTGCCTTCGCAGGATTTTCACTTCGACACCGATCTCGACCGTGGCCACCGGTCCTCGCGCGACTTTATATCCCGGATCGATCTGCGGCGTCTCGCCGACGATTAGTTCGCCAAACGTGCCGTCTCCGCGCCGAGCGTCAATCCCTTTTCGGCGGTTTTGGACGTTCAGCACCCGCGACATGTCAGAAACGGAAATTACGTATCTGTCGGACTTGTTGACGGCGACCAGATCCTCGTATAGGTGCATGGCGACGAAGTCGCCCAAGTTGGAGCGTCGATGCTCGTACTTTGTGGCTTCGAAGAGGCCGCGGAATTCCTTCAGCAGCCGGTATTCAACCAACGATGACCTCGGAGGAGGTGGGTCCGGCCATCGCCCTCACGGCTGCGAGGGCCTCGACGGTGCGTCGGGCGGACGAAAGATAGGTTGGCTCAATCTCAACGCCGATGGAATTCCGTCCCGCTCTCATCGCAGCAACGGTAGTCGACGCGGTACCGACAAACGGGTCGAGGATGGTATCGCCAGCGAAAGAAAAGAGCCTGATCAAGCGCTCGGCGAGCTCAATCGGGTAGGGAGCGGGGTGATTATTCCTGGTCGTGGACGCGCCTGGGAGGTCGGTCCAGGCGGATCGAAGCCACCCTTGCATCTCTTCCTTCGTGAGCATGGAGAGAGCCTTTTGCACGGGCTGGATGGAACGGTACTGACCGCCTTTGCGCAGCATGAGGATGTATTCCGTGTCGTTCTTGACGATGGCCCCCGGCTGGTATGGCTTTCCGTAAAAACCAGCTCCGTTGCCTTTGGCTTCCATTGCGCCGTTGGCAATCTTCTGCCAGAGGATGGGGGTCAGGCAGTCGAGTCCGAGTTGTCGTGCGCGAACCTGAATGTCGGAGTGCAGCGGCATCACGTAGTGCCGCCCTCCCTGCCGTCTGGGAACGCAGACATCCCCGACTACACAACAAATTCTCCCACCTGGTACGAGGACCCGCGAGCACTGAGTCCAGACCTTGTCCAGCTCGGACAGGAAGTGCTCATAGTTCTCAATGTCGCCGAGCTGAGACCGATTTCCGGGAGCATATTCTTTCAGGGTCCAGTAGGGTGGGGAGGTGACTACGAGGTGCACTGAGGCATCCGGAATCCAGGAAAGATCCCTTGCGTCGCCGAGCCGCAGGCGATGGGTTGTCTTATCGAACGGAGATGGCCACGGGACTGTCCGGAAGTGAGCATTGGCCTCGCGATAGGCACGCAATGCCGCAGGGGTGTTGTCGTTCAGGGGAAGTTTGAACGAGAGACGGGCCAGGCTCCGAACCTCGACCGACGGCACTCGCTCCGGCTCGGGCTGATCCTCAGCCGGACTGCGAAACAGCAGGTTCGTTGCTTTGGACCGTCTCATTGTGGTGTTGCTTTGAACCGTTGCCCAATTCTAACGGAAGGACCGGCGACGCCCGGCTCCCAAAGCTGTGGGTAAAAGGGCCCGAACCAATTTGGTTCACGTTGTTCCCAATTGGGGCGAAACGCACGGCGGCGGGAAGGAACCGCAGGTCTTCCCCTGTTGCCTACTGCCTGGTGCCGGGATGGGAGGGGCTTCCCGTTTTGGGAGGCAGCGAAGAAATGTCTGCGGCCAGGGTGATCGGGGATTGTGGCTGGGCGCTATGATCCAGGGGAAATGGCACGGTCAGCGGGAAAAGTGCGGGCTGCGGGGCTGATGGCGGCTGGTCTGATGGCGGTGCTGGGCTGGGGTGCGGCTGCCGCGGTTGCCGGCCAGTCTGCTTCCGGTCAGGCTGGGCCAGGTCAGGCTGCAACCAGCCAGAATGCAAAGGCGACGCCGGACGGGAAGAAGGGCGAGGAGAGACTGGGCAGCTATGCGCTGGTGACGACGGTGTTCGAGCCGTCGGCGACGACGCACCTGCTGATGCCGCGGCCGACGATCGACGTGGAGGGGGGAACGGAGCACGCGCCGGGAGAGTTCAGCGGGGACAAGCCGGTTCCGGCGCAGTACGCGATTGAGGGGTTCGGGAGCCCGTGGTACGAATGCGCGGTTGCTGCGGCTCCTGCTGCGGCGACTCCGGCGGCGACAGTGCTGAAGCTGCGAGGCTGCGATGCGCTGGATCGGGCGACGCTGGCGGTGCGGGACGCCAACACGATTGGGTATCACATTGTGAGCCA
>Ga0182015_10003500_pt1 | contig 17586 bp, 13 predicted proteins | sample 712P3MmetaG_FD_120478 | JGI IMG/M metagenome (GOLD analysis project Ga0182015, IMG submission 120478) | Permafrost microbial communities from Stordalen Mire, Sweden - 712P3M metaG | ecosystem: Environmental > Terrestrial > Soil > Wetlands > Permafrost | place: Sweden: Stordalen | collected...
CCGTCCAGCCCCTCTTCCACAAGCTGGCGACGAGTCTTGGCCACCGTGTCGGTGCTGGTCTCCAGCGCTCGCGCGATTTGGGTGTCATTCCATCCCTCGCTGGCCTCTGAGGTATCAGCCTTCAACAAAATGCGCGCCCTCATCAACCGTTGCGCCGGATGCTTGCCACCATGGATCATGGTGTCCAGCCGCTCGCGCTCTGCGGCGCCCAGCTTCACCTCATACCCTATGATCGGCGTCTCTCTCGCGGCCACGAATCGTCTCCCTCAATGCCTCGGGCAGGGATAGATTCAGATGCTCGCCGTGAAATCAATGACGCAGCGTACTAGAGACTTAGCACCAAAGGGAGGGAGCCTAACGTTTACCCTGCCATCGGCCGATCCGGATGAGCTGGGAGCGGTCGAGGCTCTCCTCAAGAGCTATAACGAAAACCATCGCGGCTTTGAATTCGCCGCCGTCCAGGGAGCCGGCCTGCTTCACGTCGTGCCCCGGCGAGCGAGGGGGCTATCCGGAAACCTCGAGCCGGTGAAGCCGGTATTGGATGCGCTGATCACGATCGAGCCAAGGGAGCGAACTTCCTATGAGTTTATCGAAGAATTCCTGAAAAAAGTTTCCATAGCTACCAACACAAATGTAGGGATGGGAACCATCTCAGCAAATCTGTTAATGCGGACGAAGACTTCCATAGGCGGATCGGGAAGGACGGCGCGATCGATTTTAGAGCAATGGATTCTGGAGAGATACTCCGGGTTTTCATGGCGGCTATTGTATGAGCCTGACAAAAGTTATGATTTAAACATTAGTCTGGTAGCGCCGGGTAAAACGCCCATTTTGCTCCCGCGGCCTTCGCCCGCTGCAAAGCCATGACCAATGTCAAGTGTTGTGATTTTCCGCGCGCTCAAGCGATCATGCTCTTTCTTGCGTCGCTGACGCGGCCAAGCGTTGCAAGCACCTTGGCGACGATGCCTTTCGCGTCGAGGCCCGCGCCGGCATAGAGTTTTTCCGGCTTGTCATGATCGAGGAAGCGGTCGGGCAAGACCATCGACCGGAATGTTATGCTCCGTGCGGAAATGCCGTCGAACGCGCCGTCCTCGGCGAGCGATTGCATCACAAAGGAGCCGAAGCCGCCGACGGAACCTTCCTCTATCGTGATCAGGACTTCGTGGTTTGCCGCGAGGCGGAAGAGAAGGTCCAGATCGAGGGGTTTGGCGAAGCGCGCGTCGGCGACGGTCGCCGAGACGCCATAAGTCGCGAGATCCTCTGCGGCCTTCAGGGCCTCCGCCAAGCGTGTGCCAAGCGACAGGATGGCAACTTTGTTGCCTTCGCGCACAATCCGGCCGCGGCCGATCTCCAAAATTTTCCCTTTCGCGGGTAGGTCGATGCCGACTCCGTCGCCACGGGGATAGCGAAAGGCGATCGGCCCTTCGTCATAGGCCGCGGCGGTTGCCACCATATGCATAAGCTCGGCTTCGTCGGCCGCCGCCATGACCACCATGCCAGGAAGGATCCCGAGGAAGCAAACGTCGAACGAGCCGGCGTGGGTCGCGCCATCGGCGCCAACGACGCCCGCCCGGTCGATTGCGAAACGTACCGGCAATTTTTGAATGGCCACGTCATGGACGACCTGATCGTAGCCGCGCTGCAGGAAGGTCGAATAAATCGCGCAAAATGGCCTAAAACCTTCGGTCGCGAGGCCGGCGGCAAAGGTGATAGCATGTTGTTCCGCGATGCCCACGTCGAAGGTACGCTCAGGAAAGACTTTTTGGAAAATATCGAGACCCGTGCCGCCCGGCATCGCGGCGGTAATCGCGACGATCTTGTCGTCTTGGCGCGCCTCGGCGATCAAGGCATCGGCGAAGACCCGCGTATAGGAAGGCGCGTTCGCCTTCGGCTTTACCTGAACGCCGGTAACGACATCGAATGTGTTGACGCCATGAAATTTGTCGGTTGAGGCTTCGGCTGGAGCGTAACCTTTACCTTTTTGGGTCACGACATGGACCAGAATCGGCCCCAAGTCGACATCGCGGACGTTTTTCAACACTGGGAGCAAATGGTCGAGATTGTGGCCGTCGATCGGTCCGACGTAATAAATGCCAAGCTCCTCAAAAAGCGTACCGCCGGCCCAAAAGTTCCGGGCAAATTCCTCGGCTTTGCGGGCCCTGTTATAGATGAATTTGGGCAGATGGCGGCCGAGCTGCTTCGCCGTTTCGCGCACCGAGCGGTAGGTGCCGCCAGAGACGAGCCGCGCAAGATAGGCGGACAAGGCGCCGACCGGCGGCGCGATCGACATATCATTGTCGTTAAGCACGATGATGAGGCGCGAATGCATGGCGCCCGCATTGTTCATCGCCTCATAGGCCATGCCGGCGGACATCGCGCCATCCCCGATTACGGAGATGACGTGGGTTTTCTTGGCCGCCAGCGTGTTAGCCACGGCCATTCCGAGTCCGGCGGAGATCGACGTCGAGGAATGCGCGGCGCCAAAAGGATCGTATTCACTCTCGGAGCGTTTGGTGAACCCCGACAAGCCGCCGCCCCGCCGCAAGGTCCGGATACGGTCGCGCCGGCCGGTGAGAATCTTATGAGGATAGGCCTGGTGGCCAACGTCCCAAACCAAACGGTCGCTCGGTGTATCGAAAACATAATGAAGGGCTACCGTAAGCTCGACCACGCCAAGCCCGGCACCGAGATGGCCGCCCGTCACCGAGACCGCATCAATCGTCTCGATACGCAGTTCGGCCGCGACTTGGGCGAGATCGGACTCCTTCAGGCGCCGCAAATCGGCGGGCGACGCGATCGTGTCGAGAAGCGGAGTCTTTGAAGTTGTCGTCACGCGCGCCTCATTGAAAATAAGACTTGAAAAAACGATCCAAAAACCAGGCGGAACGAAAGGGGTGAAACGTTGCTGGACCAAAACGTGCGAAGACGGCGAAACGTTGCAAGACTAAAATAACGTAAGGCTTCGCCTAGCCGAGCTGTCCAATGTTGAATAGCGAACAAAAGGCTAACCCGCAACGCCAACCCGTTCCAAGTCCAGCATGCGGCAGATTTTCCTGCATGATCGCGACTTTTTGATCACAGTTGCTCCGCGTCGCCGTGCCGCCATTCCGCCATCTCCGCGCGATCATGCTCCGCGTTCCGTGACGGACATCTGCGGTGCCTCGTCGAATGCGTCGATTTCTTGGGCCAGTGTTCAGTGATCATGGCTCGCGGGTCTAGCGCTACACGGTCGACGAGCGGCCGGCTTGCGGCGGTCACTGCCTATGTGCCATTCGCGGTTCCCCACGTAACGTAACCCTCCCATCTTCAGTCGTGACGAGATCGTGGCGTGTACGAGGCGGGAGAGTTCAATGATTGAGAATTATTAGAAATGATAAACGCACCTTTGTTTATCGGCAGCTTTAAGTTCGCACCATGCCTCTGAGTTGTCAATGTTTTTTGGCAAAGGCCTGGGTTGCCCGGTCCCGTTCGGCTTGCCTTATCGCAACTTTGCCGCGCATCCGAAGTTCAGTATGAGCCGGCAGCGGGGTTCGACGCGGAGGATACGGGCGGGATAAATGGCCGTGGAACCCGAGAACCGCAAAGCTGGTTAAGGCTTAGGGGAAGGATCAAATCGATGTCCTATTCGATCAAGACCGGGCCGTTTCCGGAACCGCCGGAAAATTTGCGAAGGGTGATCGAAAATCTTAGGCCGCGCTGGCGCTGGATCGTCGCATTGGGTGCCTTGATAGCCGGCATGGGCGCGGTTGCCCTTGTCCTTGTCGTGTCGGCGACCATCGCCTCCGTCTATACGATCGCGGTTTTCATGATCGTCGCCGGCGCCGCCGAGATTGCCACCGGTCTTGGTGCCAAGACATGGCGACGGTTCGTGGTTTGGATTTGTGCCGGACTTGCCTATATCGTCGTCGCGGCTTTTGCGCTTGCTCAACCCTTGATCGCGGCGGCCTTCTTTACTTTGGTGCTCGGCGCGGGAATGATAGCGACCGGAGCTGTACGCATCTATCTCGGGACCCATCTTGGGGCTCCGCTGCGAGGCCCCGTTTTGCTCGCCGGGGTGCTCACGGCGCTGGTTGGGGCATTGATCGTGGCGGGCTGGCCGGCGAATAGTTTCGTGATCCTGGGCGTCCTCCTCGGCCTCGATCTCGCGTTTTGGGGCGCGGCGTGGATAAGGTTTGGCTTACGCTTGCGGCGCTATTAAACCAGCGATGAAGAAGCCGCCCGCGCAATCTGCAATGAAATGAAATGCCTTGAAATGAGACGCTTGCGGCCAGGGTTCGCGAACCGGCCGATTTGATCGCATCGCGGCAAGAAACTCTTCCTGCTGTCCTCCGCGCGTAAAGGTTCACGATGGCTAAATGGGTTTACACTTTCGGTCAGGGCGAGGCCGAAGACGAAAGCGCGCCGCGAGACCTCCTCGGAGGCAAGGGCGCCGGTCTCGCCGAGATGGCAAGGCTCGGGCTGCCGGTTCCGCCGGGGTTCACGATCACCACCGAAGTTTGCGCTTACTTTTACGCCAATGGAAAACAACTTCCGCCAAGCCTTGCCGCCGAGGTTGAGGCCGCGCTCGGCTCGGTTGGCCGGCTCACCGGCCGCCGCTTTGGCGACGCGCGTAATCCGCTCCTCGTCTCGGCCCGGTCCGGGGCAAGGGAGTCGATGCCCGGCATGCTGGACACCGTCTTAAACCTCGGACTGAACGAGATCACAGTCGAGGCGTTGGCGGAACGCTCGGGCGATCCGCGGTTTGCCTATGATTCCTACCGCCGTTTTATCCAAATGTATGCGAGCGTGGTGTTGGGCATCGAACATCACATCTTCGAGGAGATATTGGAGTATTATAAGGAAAACAAAGGGGTAATCCTTGATACGGAGCTCTCGTCCGAGGATTTAAAAAAGCTGATCGTTGATTTCACGGCAAGGGTTGAAAGAACCTTGGGCAAGCCGTTTCCGCAAGATCTGCGCGAACAACTCTGGGGCGCCATCGGCGCCGTGTTCGAGTCCTGGATGAATCCGCGCGCGGTGGCCTACCGGCGGCTGCAGGGTATTCCGGCGAGCTTTGGCACCGCGGTCACTATTCAGGCCATGGTTTTTGGCAACATGGGCGAAACCTCGGCGACGGGCGTCGCCTTCACCCGCAATCCTTCGACCGGGGCGAGGGAACTTTATGGAGAGTTCCTTATCAATGCCCAGGGCGAGGACGTGGTCGCGGGCCTCAGAACGCCGCAAAACATCACCGAGGCGGCGCGCATCGCGGCGGGGGCCAAAGAGCCTTCAATGGAAGCAGCACTGCCCGGGGTTTTCGCCGAATTCGCGCGCGCGGCGGCGCTTCTCGAAACCCACTACCGCGACATGCAGGACATGGAATTCACCGTCGAGCGGGGCAAACTATGGATGTTGCAGACACGCAACGGCAAGCGCACCAGCAAAGCCGCGCTTCGCATCGCCGTCGATATGGCGCATGAAGGATCGATCGGCAAGGCAGAAGCGATCGCGCGCGTCGATCCGTCCTCGCTCGAACAACTGTTGCATCCAACGCTCGATCCAAGCGCACCGCGTCAGGTCGTCGCCACCGGCCTGCCGGCATCGCCGGGGGCGGCCAGCGGCGAGATCGTGTTTGACCCAAGCGACGCCGCGCAAATGAAGAGCGCCGGCCGGAAGGTCATTTTGGTGCGCGTCGAGACAAGTCCCGAGGATATTTTGGGGATGCACGCGGCGGAAGGAATTCTGACGACGCGCGGCGGCATGACGTCCCACGCCGCGGTTGTCGCGCGCGGAATGGGCAAGCCATGCGTCTCTGGTGCCGGCACGATCAGGGTCAATTATGCGGATGCGACGATGACCGCGGCGGGCCTCACCTTCAACCGGGGGGACTTGCTGACCATCGATGGCGCTACCGGACAGGTGATCAAGGGCGCCGTTAAAATGCGCCAACCCGAACTTTCGGACGAATTTACGATCCTGATGGAGTGGGCCGATGCGGTCCGCCGCATGGGCGTGCGGGCCAATGCCGACGCGCCGCGGGACGCGCGCGTGGCGCAAAAGTTCGGCGCGGAAGGGATTGGCCTTTGCCGTACCGAGCACATGTTTTTCGAAGCCGAACGGATTGGTGCATTCCGCGAAATGATCCTTGCCGAGGATGAGGCCGGCAGGCGCGCCGCGCTCGCCAAGCTATTGCCAATCCAGCGCGCCGATTTCACCGGGCTTTTCGAGATCATGCCGGTTCTGCCGGTGACGATTCGTCTTCTCGATCCGCCGCTGCACGAGTTTTTGCCGCGAACCGAGGCGGAAATCGCGGCGGTCGCGGAACTCATGGGCATTTCGCCGGAAAGGCTCGCCCAGCGCGCCGCGGAACTGCATGAAGTTAACCCGATGCTGGGTTTTCGCGGCTGCCGACTCTTGATCGCTTTCCCCGAAATAGCGGAAATGCAGGCCCGCGCCATTTTCGAGGGCGCGATCGCGGCCAAGCGCAAGACCGGCGCGGCGGCGCGGCCGGAAATCATGATACCGCTCGTCATCGCGAAGCCCGAGTTCGATCTTATCAAGGCGCGGATCGATGCCATCGCGCAGGCCGTCGCCGCCGAGACCGGCGAGATCACGGCCTATTCGGTTGGCACGATGATCGAGACGCCGCGTGCGTGCTTGCGCGCCGGCGAGCTCGCCGAGACCGCCGAGTTCTTTTCGTTCGGCACCAATGACCTGACCCAGACCTGCCTTGCTCTGTCGCGCGATGACGCTGGATCCTTCCTCGCTGACTATGCGGCCAAGGGAATTCTCCCCGCTAGCCCTTTCGCCACGATCGACCAGCAGGGCGTGGGCGAGCTCGTCGAAATCGCCGCCGCGCGGGCCCGGCACACTCGTCCGGGCATAAAGCTCGGAATCTGCGGCGAACACGCGGGCGATCCGGCCTCGATCGACTTTTTCGAGCGCGCCGGGCTCACTTACGTCTCTTGTTCGCCTTTCCGGGTGCCGGTCGCCCGGCTTGCCGCGGCGCAAGCGGCGCTGCGAAACAAAACCGCGAGCCAGGGGTGAGGGCGGAGGGACAGGTGGCAGTAAAGGGACCGTTCTACCGTTCCGGCACCTCCGCAATCTCATGGATGAACTTGGCGAGGTCTTGTTTCCACCGGCCATTGTCTGGCGAGAGTTTTGCCAGGCGCGCCATGATCGCCCGGCCTTGCCGCAAAGCGTCGAGTGCCTTCGCGCTATACTTCCGACGGACGCCTGACCCGGAATTGCTCAAGGGACAACGCCGCGCAGTTGGCCGATTGGCTGATCGGGCTCGCACCATCCATGTCTGCGTTGCGGCGCAGGATTATGTAGTTTCGGTGGAAAGCCCGCTCTACCAAAAGCGCATCGCAAGGCTGCCCAAATTTGAGATTTCGTGACGCGAAAACTGGGCGCGGGATACCGTGTCGGTTACTTGTCGGTTGGCGGGGCGCTTAACTAGGCGGGGTTATTCGCCGCGTCGTGCGTCAGGTCGAAAACGCTCCTGCTGGAGCCTAAGTGTAGATATCTTGGACGATTTGGCTCGTTGACGTTGGTTTTTAGCGCTTCGTAGCAGAGGAGCGTCTCGCGTAAGGAGAGCGCGGCCGGGCCCCGCTTCATGTTGGCAGCGTCGGGGCGGGCGAAAGCGTCGCGCAGGTCGAGCGCGACGTGGTAGGTTATGAGTGCCTCGTCGAGGTCGCCTTTTGCCTTGAGCACTTCACCAATCCCCGCCCGGGTTTCCGAGAGATCGCGCTGCCACTCCGTGTTGGCAGGGTCGCGGCGGGCGAGAGCGTTGCGCAGGTCGAGCGCGGACTCGTATGATATGAGCGCCCCCTCGAGGTCGCCTTGAGCCTTGAGCACGTCGGCGATCTTTTCTTGGATGTCCGAGAGATCACGCTGCCACTTTGTGTTGGAGGAGTCGCGGCGCATTAGCGCCTCGTCGAATTCGAGCGCGACTCGGTAGGATGTGAGCGCCTCGTCGAGGTCGCCTTGCGTTTTGAGCACGTTGCCGATCTTTTCGTACGAGACCGAGAGATCGCGCTGCCCCTCCGCGTTGGCGGGACCGCGGCGGGCGAGCACTTCGGCGATAGCGAGGCCATCCTCATAGGATTTCCGCGCGCCCGCAAGATTCCCCTGCGCCTCTTGTACAATGCCAATCCTTTCGTAGGCCACGGAAAGATCGCGCTGCCAGCGCGCGTCTCCGGGGTCGGAATTCGCGAGGCCCTCCGTGATGGCGAGGCTGTCGTTATAGGACTTCAGCGCGCCAGCAAGGTCAACTTGCGCCATTTGCACGTCGCCGATCTTGTTGTACGCCACCGAGAGATCGCGCTGCAAGCGCGTATTGATCGGGTCACGGCGGAAGAGCCCTTCGCGGACGGTGAGCGCCGCCTTGTATAATGCCAACGCCCATCTGTGGTCGCCTTTCGCCATGCGTATATCGCCAAACTTGATCTGACTCACCGAGAGATCGCGCTCATCACCTCGCCGCCGCGCGGCCTCCCCGGCGTTGCAAAATGCCTTCGCGGCTTCTTCAAGCGGCCCCGTGGTCACGTAGAGATCGCCGAGGTCTATCCAGGCCCAGACGTCGTCCGGCGCGAGGCGCGTGACCTCGGCCAAGGTTTTTTTCGCGGCGTCATATTCGAAAGCCAAATGCTCGACCGCCGCCCGCTCTTTCAACAGCGGGACGCGACGGCGCACGCGCTCCTGCTCCTCCTCGTCGAGCTTGGCCTGCAAAACGTCAAGCGCGCCCGCCGTGTCGAGCGCGCCCAATTTTTCCCGCGAGGCCGCGATCGCTGCCTCGATGTCGGCTCCATCGTTCGAAGCCGGCACCGGCTTCGCGGCCTGGGTGAGTATCTCTTCGACCGATGCGTCGAGTCGTTCCGCGATCTTGTCGTCGGGTACATCCAACTCGCCAAGTTTGGCGAGGAACGGCTGAAACTTCGCCGGATCGATGCCCCTTTTTTCCGCCTGTGCATCCGCGGCCAGCCGCGCCGTAAGATATTTGCGAATCGTCGTTGCCGGGACGACAAAGGCCTCGTGAAGATGGGTCTCGCCCTCGTTGGCTCCGGTTTCAGAAAGGGACATGATGCCGGCCAACTGCTGGCCGCCTTCGAGAAAGACAGGAGAATCGCTCGCGCCCCGAGTCGTCCAATAGCTAGCCGAGTTACCTCCCGTAAACTGTCGCCGCCCTTCTGAGTCTATGAAATCGGCGATGTCGGCCCTTACCCGGCTGTCGGATACGCGGCCGGGATTGGCCTTGTCGCGCCCGATCAGCCCCGCATGGGCAAAACCTGCGCCGGTCTCGAACCGTTCATGCGCCGCAGGCTGCAGCCACATAACACCCTTAGGTTGAGCATGGGGTTCGACCAGCGCCAGGAAGACAACATCGGACGCCGTCCCGTCCACAACTTCGCAAGCGTCCGCGAGCCTGGCCCTGCGCGCCGGGACAACGTACATATCCGCGTCGTCGGCCTTTTCCTTTGTACCAAAAGTAAACTCTATTTCGACTTCGGGAGGCTCATTTGGTGGCGACAGTCCGGTAGGCACCGCTTTATCCCAAACATGCCGGCAGGTCGCCACATAGCCGCCTTCGAGGAGCGCGCCGCAGCCCTTAAAAGCGCGTGCGGGCGAAATGGAATAAATATAGACTAGCCCGGTCTCGATCATGGCGTACCGGAGAAGGTAAAATGTCGACGCGAATGATAGTCGAATTCCCGGACGGGCAACAGATGCTTTTCGGCGGCACTGGGTCCGGGACAGGGCTGTCCGAAGTAGGCGCGGGGGAGGAGATCGCCAAGCGAACCGAAGCCGCCTTTAAATCCGGCATCGGCGCTATTGGCAAACTAGTGACGACACTGGAAGAATCCGTCGACGCCATGCCAAAGCGGCCGGACAAGATCGAAATGGAGTTTGGCGCGACCCTTAGCGCCGATTGCAAGCTGTGGGTCGTCTCCGGCAAGGGCGATTACGCGTTCAAGGTCAAGCTCTCGTGGGAGTAGAACTCTTCCGCCACCGAGTCTTGAGAAGGCCGCGCGCTTGTCGGGATTTTTGAAATGCCCCACGGCCGGCAAGCATTTTCCAAAAAACACAGGGCCGAAGATCTCCAACTCCCGGCTTTGTACCTGTCCACGCGCGGCAAACGTACGTTTGCGCTAACCGTCAATCGTACCAAAAAGTTTCACGTGAAACATTTTGGTACGATCGCGCAAAAACGGTACTCCGGCGAGCCGGCCTTCGTGATTTCGGAATTGGCAGGCGCATCGCACCCGGTATTTTGCCGCCAAATTGAGAATGGGAACAGCTTGACTCCAACAACCCAAATCAGAGAAGGCTCTAACGGCCGCGCCGCGTGTTTGAGGGATCCATGATATCATATGCTCAAAATTTCGAAGATGTCATGATTGCGCGGCTTTTCGATGCCGGGTATCGCGGTTTCTATGTCGACATTGGTGCCGCTCACCCCGACTTCCTTTCGGTTACCCGACATTTTTATGATCAGGGATGGTCGGGGATCAATGTTGAGCCGACCGATCGCTACTACCCGCTGCTGTGCGAGACTAGGCCGAGGGACATAAATCTGCAGTGCGCCGTAGGCAATAGGCCGGGCCTAGCGACGTTTTACGAAATTCCAAAGTTCGCTGAAAACTCGACGCTCGAACGCACTGTCGCCGATCGCCTCGCCGTCACCGAATTGACCGCGACGCCGCGCGAAATCGAGGTCGTTCGGTTCGCGGACCTTTGCGACATCCATGTCAAGGATCGGACCATCGACTTCATGAAGGTCGACGTCGAGGGTGGTGAACTCGGTGTTTTGCAGAGCGCGGACTGGGAGAGATTCCGGCCGCGGCTCCTTATCGTCGAGGCAACGGCCGTCAATTCCAAAGAAGAGAATTGGCAAATCTGGGAGCCGATCCTGACCGCGGCCCAATATCATAAAGTCTGGTTCGACGGGCTGAATAACTTTTACCTGCGGGAAGAGGACCTGGAGCTACGACATGCTTTCCGGTTGCCGCCAAACATTTTTGACCGATTCGAAACCGCCGAGCTCGCCGGGTTGAAGCATCGGGCGTCCAGCGAGGAGGCATTCCGGCAGCAAATCGAGGCGTTGTTTTCTAGGCGAACTTTCCGTTGGTCGACAAGGTTCGCGAATTGGCCCGAACTTAAGAAGTTGGCGGAGCTTTTGAGAGAGCCATGAATAACGCACCGAGATCCCTTGCGGCAATTGCGAGCCCAGGAGCTCATTGCTTGGTCTTCTGGTTATGCCTTTGATTTTGTGGTGAATAATGGATGTAATTTGTCAGAATCTCATGAAAATATTTGTGGAGGATTTTATGCGAACTAAAAGGCTGCGGAGGCGGCTTGTGGTTGGCATCGATGGGATGGATGTGCTAAAAGTTGCGCCTCAGGATGGGGGACGACCACCGATGTTAGATTGGATCACCCGTAAGAAACGCAGGCAGGCGCCGCCCGTGCCGGCGCCAATAAACCCGGAATCCAGTCCTCGGGCTTATTACGAAGAGCAACGTCGCGGGTATGAGGTCTATCTAGCTAATTACATGGATGACCGCTTCATGCGGTCACCGCGGGTGCTCTCCATAGAGACCTATGTCAAATGCAACGCGACTTGCGAATTCTGCCCATATCCTACGTCTGATCGGATTGGCCAGAAACTCGACACCGGCATCATTTACAAGATCATCGATGAGATCGCTTTTTCAGACGTCCATCCCGAGTTCTTCGTCCCATCGCGCATCAACGAACCCATGTTTGACCGTCGGATGTACGCGATCTTTGAATACGTCGCGACGAAGCTCCCTGGCACGCAGATCGGTCACTTCACGAACGGAACGACACTGAGCGAGCGCCACATCGACCGCCTCTGTTCGACGCCGAACCTCGGCTTTATCAACGTCTCCCTAAATTCCCATGAGCCGGATGAACACAGGCGGCTGATGGGCCTCAGCTTTGAGCTAGTGATAAAGAACTTGAAGGCGCTGCACCGCGTTTACGCGGCCCGCAGCCTTAAGTTTCCCGTCAATCTGACGAGGGTCGGCGATGGGACTAAGCGAGACACCGACTTTCTAAGCTGGTGCCGGTCCATTTTCCCTTTTTTCCAGCCGATGTGCAGACCTCGTTTCGACTGGCTGGGCAAGACCTACGCGATGGACGTTGGCCGCGCTCCCCCAGGCTGCTCGCAATGGTTCGCACTCAATTTCCTCGCGAACGGTCGCGAGGCCCTGTGCTGCATCGATGATGACGGCCGCTTCGGGAAGGGCGACGCTCATCACCAAAACGCGCTCGATGTCTATAACCATCCGATCCGGCTGGCTCTCCGGGAAAAGAAGCTCAGGTCTCTTCACCCCGCCTGCGCGGCGTGCAACGCATTCATCTGACGCACGGTCGCGCGAGAAAAATATGCCGCGCCAGTGTCCGCGCGCGACCTTCGTGGCGTCTCGCCGCGCGATCGTAAACGAACAGCTTCTCGACTTCTTGCCGGAACGCTACACGCGATGCTAGCCTAGGTACCGAAGCGGCCTGGAAACGCGAAATAAATGCGATTTGTGGCTTGCCGTTCGTTGGTGCCTCATCCGCGCGGAGGCACGGATGAATGTAGGCTGCGGGGTCGCACTCCGCCAAGCCGCGCGCGGCGAACTCTCGGCGCTCCACCAGTTGAAACAGCTTTGAATCACGCCGCGGCCGAATTTAATTTGTCCTGACCCTAATATTGGACGTGACCGGCATCCTTTCAGATCGCCGTCCCTTCCAACTCACGGGGCGCGGGGAACCCAGCTAGAGCGGTCCCGCCCTACTTGCGTAAGGTATTCCCCTGTGACGCTCCCGCTACGCCCTGAACAGTTGGACTGCAATTCATGCAAAGGTGCAGCTGCCATTCGGTCATGGCGCCCCACAATGTAATAACGGTTTGAACTTGGCGATCTGCCAATCTGTACAAAACTTTATATTGCTATCAGCAGCGAACGGCGGATGCAGGCCTCCATTGCCCCTATAGGATTGTATGTAGCCGGTCCCGGCTTTGTTAGGATTAGGAGGTGGAATAATTCGGCCACTAATCGTTGCCATCAGAATATTTGTTTTGGGTGGAATGTAATCCGCAAAGACCTGATCTGCTGGAGACTTTATTTGCATCTTCTGCATTAAAACGGTCCCACAGGACGGCTCCGTTACTTTTGCGCATCGATAGGCTTCTATTGGACACTTATCCCAGCCAACAAAGTCAAACCCATACGCATTCTTGGGCCCGGGCATGGAGGTGCCGCGCGTTTCGCTGAGTTGCCCTACTATCCAACTTGCAGGCCCTGCCCCGCCATTCACGCCGGGCGTCGTCGACTGATCGGGTGGGGGGAGGCCCGGAGCCATGCTATCACAATTATTTGACCCAGGTAATTCCTCTTTTACCACCTCGCCGTTAAAATCGAACGTTGGATCGGCGGGGATGCCATTGCTGCCGTCTGGCGGCATGAGCGTCGCCATCCACCTGCCGTAAACACCATTAATAGCACGGAAACCCTTAAAGTCTTGCGTCTCGTCAATTGGACGCACCACAGCCACGTAAGGGTTGAAGGTGTAGGGGTACGGTCCCGTACAAAAACACGATTGTGTATATCCAAATGTATTGGGATCGGTCCACGTCGCAGGGAATTGATCCATCGGAAACGAAACCACCAGACTTGGCGACGGCATCGAGTGATTATTGTGCAGGGTCCAGTTGAAATAGATTACGGCGTATGTCCATATCTTTTGAGAGGTGGGGCAAGGTGGCGGTGGTCCCGATGCAAAACCGGTCGAGATCTCCCCATTGTTTTTCGTCGTGCTTGGGAAACCTGCCCACTGGCCAGGGGTGTTTTCCATGCAGGTGACCGTATTGTACTCCAATATGCCGAGCATGTACGTCGGGCTTTTGGGATATCTCGGCACTAATTTTTGACAGGACGCTTGGGTACAAGTGGGAACTGGAGTGGCCGGCGTCGTTTCGCCGACCGGGGCGATGAACACATGGATGGCATTGGTCTGCGCGTAGGCCATCCGAGGGAACGTGATGGCGATCGCAAGGGCGATAACGGCGCAGACACAATGCATGGGGGTCACCTGACCAACGGCTAAGGCGACAGCAGCGCGCAAATAAAGCATGGAAGTTACTCCCCCACGATTGGAAATCTCGGATTGGCCCTTCTGGCCTGATTACTGGACGACCCCGAAAGCCAATGTCGTTACTGTGCCCTCGGCCGGTTGGGTAATGACGTCGTAAAGTGCCGAGCTGCTCTGAATCGGCCCCTGGACGGAATAAGCAATCGTCAATGTATCGGTGGAGGGGGTCGTGAGGCGCCATTTGTAGTCTATCGTTATTGGGCAGATCGCGGTCGAGCCGCTCACCGTCACGCTTACGGAGCTGCTGTCGGTCGGCGCCAGCTGATCGCTGCTAATCAACGACAGGCTGCAAGAAACGGTAGACCCCGAAGGAGGAGCCACCTTGAAAGTAACCGTAATTGTGGCAACGGCAGACCCCTTTACCTTGACCACGGCAGCCAGAGCCAGGCCCGGCAGGATCATCGCACAGGCAACAAAACTCGCGACCGCGGCTTTTACGATACGCCCTCGCGGGAACTTGCGTTTCGTTTCGCGGTGCAGCGAAAACCGCGACTCGTTGCTATCCTGATGGCTATTCGACATGACAAAACCTCCTCTTCCCCATGAAAGAAATCCGAATGAACTACTCTAAGCCTGATTGCACCTCCAATCAAGGGGTTTCTCGCAAAATCCTAAAGTAAATGTTAGCACCAAACAGATGCTCGCTATTATCAATATTTCAGATTTTACTAATTTGGCGTGCGGCAACTGCCTTGGTGAGGCAAAGGAGATCGCCCGCTCTTCTCATCTTTCGAGATAGCCTAGCGGACCTACCCGCGGCCGTTTGCAACCCCCGCGCGGGCGGCGTAGCTCATCACAATGGCGAGCGCGGCCTGAAACGCCGACTCGGCGTCGAGCGCCGTCGTATCGAGGACGATGGCGTCCCTGGCCGCAATCAACGGCGCCGTGGCGCGGTTTTTGTCGCGCTCGTCGCGCCTGACGATCTCTTCCAGCACGCCCGCGTAATCGGCCTTTTCGCCTTGGCTTTCGAGCTCCAAGGCGCGGCGGGTGGCCCGCACGTCAACGCTCGCGGTCACAAATATCTTTGGCCACGCCTCGGGACAGATCACGGTGCCGATGTCGCGGCCGTCGAGGACGGCGCCGCCGGGGCCGCGCGCAAAACTGCGCTGGAGTTCGACGAGGGCCGCGCGGACCTCGGGGATAGCGGCGACAACCGACGCCGCTTCCGCCATCTCCCGCCCGCGCAACAGATTTTCGTCGAAACCGGCGGGCGCCAGCGCGCGCGCGGCGGCGATCGCCGCCTCCTTGTCGGAAAGTGCGCGGCCAGTGTCCATCAATGACCGCGCGGTCGCCCGGTAAAGGAGCCCGGTGTCAAGATGCGGCAGGCCAAAATGCCGCGCGAGATTGCGCGCAAGCGTGCCCTTGCCGGAGGCGGCCGGTCCATCGATGGCGATGATCATTGGAACCGCGCCCCCAGCTGTTCCATGAGCGTCTGAAACCCCGGAAAGCTCGTCGCGATCATGCTTGAATCGTCGATCGCCATCGGCCTGCGCGAGGCAAGGCCAAGACAAAGAAAACTCATCGCGATGCGATGGTCGAAATGGGTTGCGGCCACGCCGCCGCCCAAAACATCGCCGGAGCGGCCCTCGACGATCAGATCCTCGCCGGCGATTTGAGTCGCAACCCCCGCCTCGCGCAAGCCATCGGCCACCGCGCGGAGCCTGTCGGTTTCCTTGACCCGCAACTCGGCAAGGCCGCGCATCCTTGTCTCGCCCGAGGCGAAGGCGGCGGCAACTGCGAGAATGGGATATTCGTCGATCATCGAAGGAGCGCGGGCAGCGGGCACATCGACGCCCTTGAGCGCCGCCGCGCGCACCCGCAAATCCGCGACCTCCTCGAAGTCTTCGTCGCGGCGCTCGAGGATGTCGACGATTGCGCCCATTTCGCGCAAAGTGGTGAGAAGACCGGTGCGCAAGGGGTTCATCATCATCCCCTCGATGACGATGTCCGAGCGCGGAACGATCGTCGCGGCGACAAGAGGAAAAGCGGCGGAGGATGGATCGGACGGCACGACCACCGGCGCCGGGCGCAAGTCCGTGCGCCCTTCGAGGGTGATTTTTTGGCCGTGTTTGGCGAAAGGTTCGATTTTGATCGACGCGCCAAAATATTTTAGCATTTTTTCGGTGTGGTCGCGAGTGGCCGCGGTCTCGATCACGGTCGTGCGGCCGGGCGAATTGAGTCCAGCAAGGAGCACCGCCGATTTGAGCTGCGCCGAGGCCACCGGCGGCGAAAATACGATCGGAACGGGCTCACTCGTGCCTTTGAGCAGGATTGGGCAGCGCCCCCTCGGCGATTGCGCTAAGACCTCGGCACCCATCAAGCAAAGCGGATCGAGAATCCGGTGCATCGGGCGGTTTCGCAGGGAGGCATCGCCGTCGAAAGCCGCAGTTATCGCATGGCCACCAACAACGCCCATCATCAGACGCATCCCGGTTCCCGAATTGCCGAAATCGAGGGGTGCGCGCGGCGCGAGGAGCGAGCCGATCCCGCAGCCCCGAACGCTCCAGCGGCCTTCGCCGTGCCGCTCCATCTTTGCGCCAAGTGCGGCACAGGCCTCGGCAGTGCGTAGAACGTCGCCGCCTTCGAGCAGGCCCGCAATTGCGGTCTCGCCAACGCAGAGGAGGCCGAGAATGAGCGCCCGGTGCGAAATCGACTTGTCGCCAGGGGGCTTTACCCGGCCGCGCAATGGCCCCCCGGCACGCGTGGCGAGCGCGACCGCTAGGGTCTCCATCGAGGCCTCCCCGGTGGATCAGTTTGAAAAGGCAATCCTGTCCCTTGAATTGGCAACGCACGTTCGCATCGCTGCTAACATAGCGGCAAGCAACCTGTCGTCAAATCGCCCCCTGGTTCATCCAAAATCTGCGATAAATGTTCCGGCTACTCGAAAAAGAGCCATCGTTTGAAGAAGATAGACATCGTTGGCCCGCGCCTCCCTCATTTGATTCAGCCCTGACCGATAGCGAGAGTCACGATCCGCACCAGCACGAGACCGCCGGCGAGCACCAGATAGGCGCGCAGGACAAACATCCAGGTCTTTACCGCAATCGACAGGCGCGGCGGCGGCAATTTGCCGAGCGGCTGCATGCGCCAAGTTCCCCGCGACGCGAGATCCACCGGCGCGATCGCCGTCCGGCCGTCCTTTTTTCCGGCCAGCACAACGCCCAGCGCGACGAGAACGCCGAGGATGCCGCCGCCGCCGAGAATGGCGAGAATGACCTTCTCGCTGGCTGCCTCCGGGAACATGACGGACGCGGTGAGAATAATCGACAACGTCAAAAGAACCGCAATAACGCCGCCCGTGAATAGGTTGAGCCAGCGGGTGTTGACCCATGGACCGAGCACCGCCTTGTCGTTGCACAGCAGCAGCAGGAACACCGTGGCGCTGGGCAAAAGGACGCCGGCGAGCGTCTGCACGGCATTCGTCAAGAGCCCGAGCGGCGC
>Ga0182015_10003501_pt1 | contig 17583 bp, 11 predicted proteins | sample 712P3MmetaG_FD_120478 | JGI IMG/M metagenome (GOLD analysis project Ga0182015, IMG submission 120478) | Permafrost microbial communities from Stordalen Mire, Sweden - 712P3M metaG | ecosystem: Environmental > Terrestrial > Soil > Wetlands > Permafrost | place: Sweden: Stordalen | collected...
CCGCTCTCTCAACTGACCGCCGCCAACCCCGATGAATCAACCCGGCAGGCTGTCGAAGACTGGCATTACTGGGTGGCGCAGGGATACTGCTTCTGATCTGTGCATGCCTGCCGAAAGCTCACGAAGATCGGGTGGATATGGCAAAACGCTTACGGTGTTGTGGGCTGACTCGTTGCCCGAGCCGGACGAAGTGGAGGACAGCGAAGAGAGCGAGGACGAGAACCTTTTGCCGTCACAGCGCTGGCGTGAGCGGGGCTAGCTGGCCTATAGGCAATGTCAGACACCCAGGCGTCGTCGGACTTCCCGCGAGGCGGCAGGCAGATTGCCACGAACCAAAAGCTCGTTTATCACAATCACCGGTATATTGGCCGACTTTTCACGCATTTCCCTTATTGACGGCGAAGCAGGATGATCGGTGGTCAGCGGCCCGGAAAGCGCAATCGCAAACCTCTCCCCACTCTTCGTCGTGGCAAGTATGGGAATTTCTATATTTCCCATGCCCTTGATGCTGACTGTGGGGGTCGCTTTGAAGTCAATGCTCCCGTCTCCTTGCCGCAGAAGATCTCTGTAAAGTAGTGCAGTTGAATCCTTGAGTCGTTTTTCGTCAAAGTCAGGTAGGTTGCCGGTCAAGAGATATTGCAGCAGGTCCGCGGCAACGTGCCTGTCCAGCAGGCGGTGCTCAAACTTGTTCTTGAAACTGCGAAGGCACCTGTAGCAGGAAGCGTCGCAGTTCTCCGGGCAGGTTTTCACGAGTTGGAGGGCGCGCTGGAATAACTCCGTCCCGCGGTCCACCAACTGACTAGCAAACCCGGCACCGCCCGGCAGCGTATCGTAGAGGAAGATTTCTGCTTTCAGGCCCTCGCGACCCTCCGGCGTGAGTGAGGGCCGGTATTCCGCCATCAATTCCCCCGGCTCGATCTCAAGCAACTGGCTTGCTGCCTTGGCTAGCGCCTCGCTGACGGTGCGCAGAGCCACATCCGTCGGATAGTGCCCCGGTAACAGTCGCAGCGGCGTCGTCACGTCCATGGAAAACAGCGCGATATCAGTGATGAAATCGGTCCCCAGGACGATGTGCCGCGTGGTCCCCGCCCCTTCGCACGTCGGCTGTTTCTCGTCGGGATAGGGCTTGCGATGGGGAGCTGCGAGTAACGGCGTGGGATCGCTGCTGGCTTCGATGCGGCCGCACTTCACGCAATAGGAGTACCCATCCCTCTTCGGTCCGGTGTTTGAAACCAGAAGGTGCTTGCGTTCCTTCAGTACCCGGACCCGATCATTGACTTGTGTCCATTTGGAATCATCCGACGGCGTCTGCATTGTGAGTTTCGCGCGGGTCGCGTAACTCGTCTCGGGCATATCCTCTGGTGACGTGACCTCTTCCACATCGACGGGATGCGCAAACCCTGGCGGGCGCAACCAGTAGCGTGCCTCGCCGAAGGTATTTTTTGCGCCGCACGCAGGACAATCCTGCTTGTCACCGCGGCTGATTTCTCCGATTTCAAAAGTCCTTGCGAAGCCACAAGCACTGCACTCACAATAGAGGCGCTTTGACTCCCACGCCTCGAAGCGTTCGTCCGCCATTACTGAATAAACGGCTCCCGAGGAATAGCATTTCCCTGAAATCCAGATCTGCTTGCCTGGCGCATATTGGCTGAGGGCGATGGGCAATCCTTGAGAGGGTGCAAAGCGCATGATGGGCCGGAATCGACTCGACCGAGCCTCATCAAACACATGGAAGGTAGCTACGTCCGTAGGAAAGGCATAGCGGGGTAGCACGCCGCGATAGAGCAGCCGATCAAGAAGTTGACCGCTGTTAGGCGCCTTGGATGGTTTCTCCTCGTCCTCTTCTGGAGCGTCCTCGGCGCCCTCCTCTTCCTCGTCGGCTGCCGGTTCTATTTCCTCTTTGGACCCGGCGCGGATCGCTCCCTCAATGGCATTAATGCAATCGTCCTTTAGTTCGGCCAGCAGGGCCGAGCGGTCTTCCGGGGACAGTTCGCTGGGAATCCAGGACGCAACTCTTGTCTGGAGAAATTTCTCATTTTGGCTAAGCCACTCTTTGAAATCATGGATGTTTAACACCGCTTTTCCAGATCGAAATCCGGAGACGGTTCCGAGCACCGAGAACAAGTCGTGCGGCTGCGCGGGATCGATGTCCGGCAAACGGTCCTGATGATAGCTCTGCAGCAGGAAGGCTCGAATGTGACGGCGGGTGATTTCGCGGTTGTCCAATGTCAGTTTTGGGTCAATCACGTCGCCACGGATCATTCCGTCGGGCTTGGAAAAATAATGCTCGTCGTGACTGTCCGCGCTGCCGAATGCAACCACGGTTGCAACGGCGTTGCCGCGGCGGCCCGCGCGGCCTGATCGTTGTTGATAATTTGCCCGTCCCGGCGGCATATTGCGCAGCGCCACGCCGGAAAGTGCGCCAATATCAATGCCGACCTCCATCGTCGTAGTACTGGAAAGCACATCAATCGCAGTCTCGCGGTTAGCTTTGCGGCCCAATGCGGGTGCAACATCCTGAAACAGCAACTCGTTCCTTTCTGCTTGCGAGAACACATCCTCGTTCTGCGGGGCGTTGAGTTGCGCGGTGTGTTCGGCCGCGATAATTGCCATTGGTTCCTGTGCAGGCTCCGCAAGCGCCGCCATTACCGGACGGCGATAATAGCCTTTCCGCGCGAGAAAGACGGGATCGTTTTCCGGATTGAGCGCAGCAATGCCTTCGCTGCCGCAATCGAGGCAGTGCAATAGGCCGGGCACGGGCCGGTGGACTGATTTACAGGTGGAACAGCGCACCCACGGTCCTGCAAAAAGCAGCGATAACTCGCTGCCGCGCAACTGATACTCACCGCGCATGTCAGTGGTAAACAGCGACAGGAGTTCGGGCGTCCATTTGTCATTGAAGAGCTTCCTGGCGGCTTTGTCCCTGATGACGACATCCATGGCCTTCCACTTACCTTTACCCTTTTTGCCTTTGACACTCACACCCTCGACCCTCGGACGTTTCCACCAGGAGGTTGGCATGCGGCTAAGCCAGAATCCGCAGTTCCTCCAGCACCTTAACCAAGTTCGCGCGAGCGCGACCTTAGCCTCCGGCGTTTCGGCCAATCCGGCAATGGCAGGAAGCTTTTCAAGCCTCGCAGTCAATTCACTGCGTTCGCAGATCGAAGCGAGCGCGAGCGCCTCAAACCCGAGAAACCGGTCCTGCACGGTGGTGATGATGAGTTCGAGCAGTGCTTGGGGTGGCGTGTCGGAGCGAATTTTCGTAAGAAGAAAGAGCAAGCCATTGTCGCTGTCGGCGCTCCCGTCTTGCACTGCGAGTTCAACGGTATCTTCGGCGGTGAACGTCTCCGCCGCTTTCAGTTCCGGTCGGAGACGTACGCGGAGTTTCTTCGACGCCAAGAGGATCGCCAGGTACAGATCGTCCAGGCTCAGCAGGGGTTTGAGATGCGTGACTGCCTGAAGTCTTCTATAGCCCCACGCGATGAGGGAACGTAACGAATCTCTCGTCGAATACATTTGTAGATTTGGGGCAAGACGGGCAGCCACCTGCCGGGAATCCGAGAACACAAGTACTTTGCGTCCCCGGAGCGGAGCGAAACGGCTGGATTTCGTCGCACTCGCAGGTTGGACCTGGATCTGTTTTGCAACAAGCGCCTGGAATGGCTGATCGCCCTTGGTCTGATGATCCTGAACGGTCGTGCGGCCGAAACGAGCGACCTCCCCGCAGCATCCGCAGGGAATGAACTGGCCACGTGCCTCCAGACTTTGGTCCACCTCGCCGTCCTCATCGACAGGTGGTGTGGTTCTATCATGGCGGAGATAAATGGTACGCATCCGCGGCCCGTGCAGATTGGGATTCAAACGCCCCGTTTCAAGATCGTAGTCCGCCGGCTCGCTGGGACGACTCGGATTGGGCTGTTCCAGCAGCATATCGAGAGGAAGAAGCGGACTGGTCTCGCCGCCGTCCATGCGCAGACGCTGGCCCGGCTCGGACCAGAGCGCAGAAGGGCTATCCACGTCATCTGTGTAGGCACGCGCATAGGCGGTTCCGCAGAACCGGCAGGTAAAGAGTTGATGCACGCGCGCATCGCATTCGCATCGTTCGCGGGGCTGACTGTACATCTTGCCGCAAATTCCGCTGCGCTCGTCTTCTGCCAGTCCGCTGCAGGCGGCATCCATGCACACCCAGAGGCCGGGAAGTCCGCGAAAAAAATTATGGATGCGGCAAGGCAGGAGTCCGGGACCTTTGGGATCAATCCGGGCGATGCTGCCCAGAGCCATGAGCACTGTCGCAGCGCTATCGGCCTGGACCGGTGCATCGGGGAATAGTTCATGACCCAATTCCTCCACCGGTCGTGCTTGCTTCATCGTCGTATTGATTAACAGGCCGAGGGGCGGGAATTCCGAGAGAGCGTGATAGAGGCTGGGTTCCAATCCAAGGCCGGCGGGCACATGCCGGTGATCAAGAAACGGTTGGATGAGCGCCTTGCGATCCTCATCGCTCTCGGCGTCGTAGAATGCCGCGAGGTCAATGGTGGCAAGTACCTCGGCATCGTGTTTTGTTCCAGGAGTTGCGTGCGGCCTCCAAGCAAAGTCGCCTTGAATAGGGATGAAAGTATCAGCAGGAACGCCGGTGAGTTGCGCCCCGAATTGCGGCGCGTAACTCGCTTTCGTGAAGCTCGCCGTCGCACAGATAACTTGGAATCGGTCGGGGGTAATATTGAGCCGATCTCGGAGGCGCCGTAGCAGCAGACCGACTTCCGCTCCCGCCGCGCCTCGATAGAGATGCGCTTCGTCAAGAACGATGAGAAATTTCTCGCCCGGATTCTGTTCCAGCCAGTCGCGGGTCTTATCGAAGATCGGCCGCTCTATGGGCCGCATGAGCATGTATTCAAGCATCGAATAGTTTGTGACCAACAGATCGGGCGGAGCAGCCTGCACTTCGTGACGAGTGACAAGCTCCACGTCGTCGGGCAGCGTGACGGCCCTTCGGAACGCGCCGGTCTTGCGATCCTGCCAGTCGCTTCTCTTGTCTCCGAACCATGTAAGTAAATCGGGTTTGGCGGGCCATTTCCCGCGGGCCTTGAGTTCGTTGAGCAAAGTCAGGGCTTGCTGTTGCTCATCAGACTCCGGTCCCTGTGCCTGACGCTGTATCTCCACATAGAAATCGTCGAAGGCTCGGAGCTTCCTTGAATCCTTGTCGCGAGTCCGGATGCCCGCGTAAGGCGTGCGGCTCGTGTAACGAGCAAACCGTGGCGGACGCTGCGCCCATTGCTTGAAAAGCGTGACGATGCGGTCGTCGCCGAAGAGTGAACGCAACCGGCCCAATTGGTCGTTCACAAGAGCGTTCATCGGATAGAGAATGAGGGCGCGCACCGCCGTCTGATCGCGAAAAGCCGAGGGATTGGCTTGGGCTTCACGGGCAAGCTTGCCAAGAATGGGAAGCAGAAATGCCTCGGTCTTGCCTGAGCCGGTTCCCGTCATCACTAGGAGATTCTTGCCATCAACCAGGTTGTGCCGAATAGCATCGGATTGATGTTTGTAGGGTGGATCGTGAAGCAAAGCCGGAAGCGCGCCTTCAGGTACGGACAGGACCGAGTAGGCTTTAAGAGCGGCTGCCGGCAATCCCTTGATCGCTGCAAAGCTCTCGCCGCTCTGATAGCGTGGCGTTGATTCTATGTAGGGGATTTGATGAATTACGCCGGGGCGGTCGAGCAGTTCCTTGCGTTGCTCTATGAGAGCTGACGCACTTATGTGGTAGGTCGCCTCGATATAGTCCCGTAACGAACTATGAAGCTGCTTTATCGTCTCCTTTATCGTCTGCGTCATGCCCCTCCCCTTTACGCCAATTTCTCGCGGCACGCCAGCCAGAGACGTTCCTGAATAAATTTCTCTTCGGACGCGAGTTCGCGTTCCGGTATCCAGTATGAGACTAGGCAGTTTTCCCGTGGGGCCGGACGGCCCAGAACAGCAAACCGACGGTGAGCCCACAGCGGCAGCGGGGAAAAGAAATCCAGGCAGGCGCCCCCTGGCGCTGTCCTCCGTCGGTACAGCTGAGGTGTTTGCCGGCAATGGTCGATAGCCATCTGCAGATACCACGCCGTGTCGCATCCCCGCCAGCGGGCGTTCTTCAATGGGAAATCCAGAAACCGGGTCACATTGCCGTCTGCTAGATTTGCGAATCCCCAGAGGGGAGATCCGTACGCCTGCGGCCGACGAGCGATGTAATCGCCGGACTCGTGGGTCGGATTGACCCAACGGCGGGAGTAGTGGTCAACGCTGCGAGTTGGATCGAGAATCAAGATATCCGCGATAGCTCCACTTGGGAGCCGTTCTGCCAACCGATGAAGCATGCTGTCGCGGTGCGCAGCCGCCGATTCTGCTTTGGGCGCTTTAAGCCAGACGGCCGCGGACAACTCACGTAACCCGAGTTCGCGCAGGACCGATGGTAAATCCTCTGAAGGTTGTGGGGGCACGAAGCGTGCAAAGCCTTCGTAGGCGATGCGGGAACTCAGCGAAGACGGCAGAGGCGTCGTTTCGTCCGGCACGATGCCGACAAGGAAAATGCTCCCGCTCGGCGTCGCCACGAACCCTGGCGGTGCCGAGAAAACCCAGGTGCCCTTCACGTCCGGATCGTCGATAGTTACTTGATTTAATTCCAGCAAATCTCCACCGATGATGAGCGCCTCTGCAGCGGCATCGATGCGCTCCTGCAAATCTCCATCTTCTTTGAAGAGATACCGAAGGCTTTCCAGAACAGCGGTAACGAGTGTTGATGGCGAGCAGGGACACAGGATTCCGGCAGCACGTCGAAGCGAGGCAGACAGCATGGTATCGTCGATAGCGCTGCCGGAGGCGGCAGGAAGACCCAGCGCCTCGCGGCTGGACCTCACGACTTCGTCCGCTGAAATCTCCGTGATTACCATTTCCACCTCGGAAGACCGATACTGGCAAAGCCCTGTTCCTGGGAAGCTGAGAGGAGAGCCACGAGCCGCGCCCCGCGCAACAGCACGGTATTCGCTTTAATCTCCAGTAGCAAGCCATCAAGTGCCGGTTTGGGCAAATGAAGCAGGCGGCACGGGTTACTCGCAAGTTGCAAGGCGAATTCGCTGAGGCCTCGTTCCGAACAAACCTGGTAGCGCGCGGCAACGTCCGCGTACCATTGCGCTCCCGGACCAGTACCGGCTTCGATTTTCGCGTAGTCGCGGCGCAAGACGACGGGAAAACCCTGCGATCCGCCGACTAAACGCTCAAGTTGTCGCAATTCGTGATCTCCCCGCGGATTGGAAACGTACGCGGCCTCGGCGTCGGCCCATCGTTTGCCACAGAGGTGAGAATAAAAACGGTTGAGTAGCCGTTCCGCAACGCGGCTTCGGCGTAGGCCCGCAAGTGGGCCCAGTAGGCGTGCGTCGCTCCATCGCTGCAGGTGGTCGAGAATAAATGTAACCGAAACGGCGTCCCCGTCGAGATCGTGCAGATCCGGCTCGACACCCAGGCCCTGGAGTCCCCCCCCGATTTGAGGGACGCTCACGATGATCGTGTCCAGGCAATCTCCATGTCGAGCCTCGAAAAGGCCGCCTGGAACCGGAACGGGAAAACCCTCAAGAACCGTATCGTTGTCCAGACAGATCGGTTCTGCCGGGCGACGAAGACTGAAGAAGCAGCAGACGGCTGGCTCATCCCTGCCGGTATCATCGATCAGCCGGACGGTCGCAACGCGATTGATGCTGCGACAAGCCCACCGAACGGGCTTCAAATCCCTCTCAAGGCGGAGTGCGAATTCGCCGAGTTCGTCGCCGTTGATTAGGAAGCGGCCGGATGCTGCCTCCAGATAAGTCCAAGAACGATCCTCGTCCTTTACGAACTGTGAAAGTTTCTTCTGCCATTCGGCGCTCGTGAGTGGTAGGTCGAAGGTGCCGATTTCATCCGACAGGAGTTCCGCTCCACTCGCGTTCTTAAGGCTTATTGCGCAGGTAACGTGATGGCCTGCCGGCCCAACGACATCGATTGTGACACCTCCTTCCCAAAACGTGTCCAGCGAGGGATCGTGGGGGTCCACAGAGATAGCGAGGCCGGCGTGTGCGGTTGTGCCGGGAAGCCAGGGCTCCGGCTCGCGCACTTCGAGGGTCACGATACCGTCCACCGGTGACGAGTGGTAACCACGTCCGGCTCTTATGCAAAGCGTGTGCCTTCCGACAGGAAGCGGTGAAAGCTTCACAAACAGAGGAGATCCTACCTCGCGTGCTTTAATAAGAGTTTCAGAGCCGCTATTGAGACTGAGGCCGTATTGGTCCACCGGATGATCATGGACGATACCGAAGCAAGGCGCTTCAGTTGTCAACCACTCGCTGTAGCCTTCACCGTCCCAGCCGCGACCGGAGAGGCCAGCCGGCCAGATGCGGACGGTTCGAGCAACCTGTAATCCTAATTGCTGCAAGCCGGTCAGAACATCGTTGGAAACAGTGTCGGGCATGGAAAGAACAGCGGCGCTCACCCCGTCACAGTCCAGGCCACAAGCGGCAAGGAACCGATGTTGGAAGAGAAGCTCCGCTCTCTCGCTGATGAGGATGTATTTGCGGCCCGCCCTGACAATACGCCCCGCGATCTCGTGCGCAAGACCGTCACTCCCGAAACGGCAGAGCCACACGGGGCCCGCCGAGAGCCGGGTCTCACCGCCTATCAGGTGATCCAACATCGAATTGGACGTCTCGAATTGCACCAGCGGCGCTCCCGCTGTAGGCCACGACTTGAGCACCCGTCTTCGTGCATTGGAAAGGAGCCATCCCTTCGGCAACCAGGCGTCCCCCGTTCCGGCGATTTTGCAACGCGTACTGGTAAGGAACGCACGGTAGTCTGACGAGAGCCTGGCGATGCCGGCGAACGAAGGAATTTCAACGACTGCCGACCATGTTGAAGCGCCGGAGCGACGAAGCACAAGGGTTGGGCGGATGCAAATCGAAGTGTGGTCACCGCCATCCCGAGCAGAGGGTTGCAGCTCAACTCCTGCTAATCTTCCTGCCGTGCTCCTGCCCGCCCCTTTCAGTCTGTCGGCAACAAAGCGCCGAGTCTCCTTAAGCCATTCGCCGGTGCTCTGCACGCGCTCAAGGTCCGACACTAGCCTTTGAAGTGTCGGCGGGTAGATGGGACTCTGGCCGTCAGCGCTTCTTTCAGTGAGAAGCGCCAGGACGATCCTTCCGGTCAGTGATTCCTGCTGGAGAAACTCCTGGAACCTCGACGAGGCCTCCCATGCATTTGCGGCCAGGAGTTGACCGACGGACTCAGGGCTCATTCCTTCGATGCCTGCAAGGCGGTAGCGGAGATCATAGAGGGCCTTCGCGAATTGCCACTGAAGATATTTAGACAATATGGCATGAGTGATAGGCCACGCGATGATAGGAAAGTGGCCGGCCCAGGCGCCCGACGGCTTCACACCTTGATAGACCAGCTGGAATCGGGCGAACCATTCCCGCAGCTGGTTGCGGCTTGCCTTATCGCTCCAACGCGGTGTGCGTTCTTCAAATGAGTGCCAGTATTCACCACCGTCATAGTCATAGCCAAGCTCTGTGGCGTATACGACCCATAGAAGCCAGTGCGGCTCTAGCGGCAAACCTAAAGCCAGTCGTGCGTGTAACTGGGTTCCGATTTCTTCGAGTTCGGCGTCGTTCAGGTCGTGCTCAAGCGCGAACAAGGGGAAGCCCGAGTTGGATCTCGCAGTGGCGAGCTGCTGGAAGTGCCTCTCAAGGCGTCTTTGCCAATCTTCGAGAGGCATCGCCATGGCAGTTATCCTGTTGTTAGATTGCGCATAGGATCACATTTGCACACGAAGCTTAGTGGCAACCTCCATGCACTGAGCACCGAGAAGTCCCTCGATGTTTTCACGTTTCCACGCTTTGAATTCAGGCCTGCGTTCGGAACGTGGCAGTATCCAGCGCTCCATCGCAAGACTGGCAACATCGCCTGCACTCAGCAAGGACGACAGAATAGGCCGGCCACGACCGCCATGGAGAATCTTGAGTGCGTTGTCGGCGAGTTGGCAGATAAACACTTCACGTTGGATTCCGTGCCGAAGCAGGTCCTCTTCAAAACCCAGCTTTCTCAAAGCAACCCTCGTCGTACGCATTCGCCAATTCGGCCCTTGACCGAAGCGATGCAGATCCGCATATGGGTGGCCGATCTCACGAAGGTAGTCGCGAAGCTCTGCAAACAGGCAATCTGGTATATGAAAATGCCCCCAACCACCCGTGTAGCCGATGGGGCGGAAATATTCGACACCGCCAAGCTTGAGCCTGTTGTAAACGGATGACCGCCCCATGGACGATGATGTCGTTACTGCAAGAAGCCGCGCCTTCTTCTCCTCCTGCGAAATAATGCCCGTGGTCCTTCCATAACTTTTGGCGAAGTCATCATAGATATCCCTACTTCGAATCAGGCATGCAACGAGCTTGCCGCCGAGAAGCATGTTGTAAGGAGGCAAGGCACCGAGGACATAGGCGTCCATGATGTTTACGAGCCGGTCGCCGCGGGCGGAGGTATCCCAGTTAATCAGATTATCGCGAACTGATAGATTAAATACGGGATCCCCTATCGCAATGATGCCTATCAATTTTCCGTTGTGACCGTCCCAAACAAGATATCTGAGCCGCCGGCCGAAGCCATTTGACACTGGAACGGACCACGTCAAAGACGCAAGGCGGAAAAGGTCGCCTTCCCACGTGTCGCTGGATATCAGTTGAAGGACGGGTGATATCCGAGCCGGATCCACATCGGTACCAGAGGCGAAATACCCGATGAGCTTGGGGAAGTTTTGGGAGATGAATCGCTGGCTCGCCGACAGCTTGTCGTCCCTTTGCATCCCGTGGATTGCTCGAATTACGTCCTTGCCAGAGCCAGGAGGCGTAAGCATGCCATCATCGGTTTTGGTAAAACCCAAAGATCTCAAGTGGCTTCTCAAACGCTTCTTGAGCGTTGCCTCGCGCATCGAAACGGTGATAACTGCTCTGCGACTCTTCCCCATCGTTACCCCTTCGATGTACCTCTCATTTCCTGGACACCATTACTTTATTTAATGAGGCAGGAAAAGACTAATCAATTGTTCGAGCGCACGATGATCCTTGCTTTCCATAGGAAGGTCAGGAATGCTCCGGTTTCCAACGAGGAACTACTTAGGAACTTATCCACTCAGGGCTTCCTTCAGATCTTCATGGTCAAATGCTGAAGCCATCCGGTCGATCTCGTTTTTACCGAGGCCGTGCCGGGCAGCTTCGGCACGCCATTTAGAGACGGCTTTGCCGACCTGCTTTGCTATGTCACGGGCCTTGGCAGCGTCCAGCTCAAAATACCTAGCCACACTCATTGCCAGAGCCAGAGAAGCGGTGCCGTCATCCTCATTGATTGCCGTGCTCAGGATACGCGGTTTTATGTCGGTCGGTACCGGGTTGAGGTCGTAAGCCGGTGAGAGGCGCCAGCCGTCGCTACCTTCGTAGAGAAAACCGTGATTGCGCAGGTGATCATCGGTATTGGAGATGAGAATGCTGAAAACAATCCGTCGCCACAGCGCTTCCATATCCGCTTTCGGTGCGGCTCCGTACTGGCGCAGGGCGTCCACGATTTCAAGGTAGCTGTGCGGCTCGTTGTCTTTCGCGCCCAGCATGCTCATCGCGGAGAGAAACGGGATGCGCCGCGTGCCGTCCCGGTCAAAACGCCTCAGCAGAAGCACGGGTTTCTTCGCAACGGTCTCCACGCGCGCGGCCGGCACGACAATTCCCGCCTTTTTCGCAAGGGCAAGAGCCACGGCTTCCCAGATGACGGTGTTGATCTCGTCATCCTTGCGCGGAAACTTCGCAATCGCCAGATGACCGTCTTTTTCTTTGACAGAGGCCTTGGGCCGCGCACCGCCTAGGGAAGAGCCCGGTGCGAACAGCAGCCGCAGATCCTCCTCGGTGTCGGTCTCGTCCAGGACATGTTCTGCCGCCGAGAGCAGTTTCGGCAATTCGAGCAGGAGGGGTATGCGTTTGGCCTCCTCCTGCCGCAGGAACGGCCCTCCCGCGGTTTCGGCAAAGCGCAGCGCGCCCGCGCGCGCTTCATCGTCAACCAGGAGCAGGTAGTCCATCTCGAAGAGGGTGCGCGGTGCCCTGCCCTCTCGCTCCGCACGCCGCCGCTCGGCGCGCTGCATCAGCGCCCTACCCCAGCGGTCGGGGGCAGAGTCTCCGATGGCCCCGAACATTGGCCTATCGGCCCCGGTATGAAACGGTCCGGGCCCAAGTTTCAGGGCTGGTTCCAGAGAGAAACGATCGGGATGCTTCAGCCAGGCGTCATCGTATTCAAAACTCGCGCCCTCCTTGTTCTTGCGCACACGCGCCCACAGGCGTCCGACCAGCTGGGGGACGCCGCCGAGATCCACGTATACGAGAACATCCTTATCCATCATTTCCCCCGCGCGTGTTTCTACTTTCGTGGCCGCCTGATCCTCTGCGGCAAATGCTCCTCCTCCAACTGGAGTCCTACCGCGTCATTCCTCGGGTCGGCCAGATCGGCAAGCCGGTCGGTCATACCCAGTACGAACAGGACGACGGCATAATTTCCAATGGCAACACCGGGCTCGCCCTTTTCGATTTTGACCAGCGTGGTCCGGCTGATCGACGCCCGTGCCGCCGCGATTTCGGCGGGAATCCGCCGCCGCCGACGCGCGTCCCGTAGATCGTGGCCGAGCTTGCGCAGGGCGCGCGTCACGGGAATCGGGAGCGTTCCTGGGGGCTTTGGCTCACGCATAGATAACGTCCACTATTCTGGTCATTCAGTGAGATAATGTACAGAATAATGAACGTTAAGTCAAGACTGGTCTATGGGAAGCGCGGGGCCGGCAGTCGAATGGCTATAAACGGGTGAAAATGGATATTCCCGTTACCCCCTGCCCCGCTTGCGGTCGTTTCGCTCCACGGCGGCGACGGCGTTTTGCGCGGTGATGAGGGCGTAGCCCTCGTCCTTCATCCGGACCCGCTCGCGGGCCTTTTCGCTGACTTCCACCAGCCTGGCGGCGGTGTCCTCGATGCTCCATCCCCAGTCGATGGCCGTCATGCACCAGGAGAAATCGGCCATGCTGCGGTCGGGACCGCTGCCCTGCAAATGGGGCGGTGCGCCGGCAAGAGAGCGGGCATAGTCCGGCCATACCTTCGCGCTCCGGGCGCGCGCGTGGCCGTCTTTGCCTTGGCTGGTTCTGGCGATGAATGCCGTGGTGGTCGTCTCCGGCTCAGGAGCGGCAACGAGGCCCATCTACTCTAATCGCTCCTTGCTCACGATACGGCCGGGCGCAGTGGCGCTGATCCGCACCATCGGAAAATCCGGATCATATTTTCGTTTGTAGTTGGTGGTGCCGGCGACGCGCGTTGCGCCGGAGGCGGAATGGTCGGCGCCGATGCCCTTGCGGAGCCGGCGTGAAAAGTCTTTGGTCTCCTCCGGGGTCTGAAGCCCCGAGACAGCGACCCATGCCTGGTGATTGCCGGGCGAGGTTTCAAGCATCAGAAACGCGGCCTCCCCTACCCTACTGAGCCCCGAAGCGTCCAGATCGTCGAGCTGCACAAAATGCACCTTATCGCTTAAGGGCCGGACGATGATGTTGTTCTGCCGCTCCGCGGCGCCGGGGAAAAGCTTTGGCAGTGAGTTCTTCAGCTGGGAAAGCGACTGACGGGGCCGGAATCCGCGTGTTTCGCCGTCGATGTTGATATGCGTGAGATCAAAGTGCGTCGCGCCGGCGCTGGCGAACGTATCAAGCATTCTCACGGCTTCGTCGAGTTGCTGCACCATCTCTCCCCTTGCGCAATTGGCCTTTGCTCTCTTGTGGGCAGGCCAATTGCGCAAGGAGTGACGTGACGATAGCGATGTGTTTTGAGACATGCAAGGGGCGCATGAGACGAAACTACTAATAGGCGCTCCTCCCCCCCGCCGTGTTTCACGAGATGGTCAAGGAAGAGTCTTCTCTTCCTTGGGAAGCGAGAGCCCTCGATGGGCTTGAGCTTCCTCTGATGTGGGGCTTATGTTATCCACCGTCTAAAATTCAATTTCTCTTAAACTTCAAGTTCGGGCGAAATAAATTTGCGAAAAACAATGGCTTAACCGATGAAACCGCGACCAAGTGGGCGGTTATCGGTGACCAAACGGGCGGAATACCGTGACCAAACGGGCGGAGAAATGCGACTAAGTGGGCGGAGGGCGCTGATAGGTGCAGGGAAAATGCGACCAAACGGGCAGAAACGTTCTCCCGTTTCTTCGGCGATGCTCATTCACCGCCGCTGTCAGCGGTGCGCGGTTCGCTGATAGTGGGCGACGGCGTACGTTGGATCAAGACTCTCAAATGCGACCAAGCGGGCGGATTGAAATTCAGGGTTGGCCGTGACAGTCGGATTGACCTGTGGAAATGCGACCAAATGGGCGGAGAGCAGTTGCTTGGCAGGAACGCGTACGTCGCGGGGCCTCAAATGCGACTAAACGGGCGACGGGTTCCCTTTGCTTCGGAAGCGCGAATATTTCGAATCGATATAAAGGCGACCAAACGGGCGGAGCCAATTTTTAGCTGCACAGTACTGGACGATTCGGGCCGTAGATGCGACCAAACGGGCGGGTGCGCGACATTAATGCTGGGATCTTGACGAAACGACTTGCCTATTGGGGCACGTCGCATTATAGATCGCCGCTATGAGCCTTACCGTCAAGCAATTCACCAATGTGAACGGTTTTCCCAAAGCAGCTGAGCTGATTGAGATCACCGGCGCGCACGCGCTTGAGGCTTCGGACCGCGCAATCTTCAATCAGCTGCTTCAAATTGCTCATGACAGCGACCGGCTTGTGGAGCCTGACGCAGAGTGGGAGATTACGCTCGCTTCCCTTCGCCGCGCTTCTTCCAAACACGAAAGCAATGATCGCGTCAGGGAGAGCCTTCGGCGGCTGCGGCGTACCGAAGTCAAAGTGACCTACATCTCGGCCCGCACCGGCAAGCAGCGTGTGATGGAAACGCACCTGTTGGAATTCACAGACACCGACGAGGAGGAATCCAGCGACGCGACCGTGCAATTTGGCATTCCAAAACGTCTGCGCGTAGTGCTCGCGAAATCCAATCGCTGGGGGCGCATTCGCTGCGAGGTCGCCTATGCGATGACGAGCAAATATGCCATCGCCCTCTATGAACTGGTTTGCCTTCGGGCGAACCGAGAGCACTGCGTGGAGGTGCTGTCCTACGAGCAGTTCCGGGATTTACTCGGCGTGCCGCCCGGAACATATGACCGGGGTCTGGATTTCCGGCGGAAGGTCGTGGACCCTGCCCTTCTTGAGGTGAACGGTCTCTCTGATATGGGAGTGGACATCGACCTGCGGCGGCGGCACGCTCGCGCGCCAATTTACGAGGTTGCAATTTCCTGGTGGAGCAAGTCTGGCGAGGAGTTCCGAGCAGCAATGGCGGAGCGTAACCGGAGCAAGGTGGGGCGCATGGCCCGGCTACGCGGCGAAGTCGAGAAAGCAGAAGCGCTGGAGACGCTCACAGCCAAGCCAGGCGCGTAATCAGCGGAATGCGCTGGCGGCTTCATGCTTGGCGACGAAGTCGCGCAGAGCATCGAGAAGCATTTCTTGTTGGGACTTCCGCAAGTCAACTCTGAGCTTTTGAAAAGCGATTATGTTGGGATCGTCGGGGTCAAAATATCCACCGATGTGCAGTTTGTTGCGGCGACTGGGCTTGGCCCCCGCCCCTGCCCCTACTTTCGGCGCGATCTCGGGAGATGTATCGGTCGGCACGGAAGGCGAAGGCTTCTCGTTACGGACTTGCGTGAGTATTGAGCGCCTAGCCATTGGAGCCTGCTTTGCGTTTCTGAACGCCCGAAGGTGTGCACACCTGAAGTTGTGCAAGAATCCAGGTTGTCAGAGCCGAAATCTCATGTGCGGCCTTGCTTTTGGGATCCGTTTCAACGACGGTTTTTCCGATGGGCCAAGCTGCCCGATAAGCACTACGCTCCCGCAGCACGGTCGGGGCTGTCGTTAGGCCTGATTCTTCGACGATGGCGCGAGCATCTTCAAGCAGCGTGGTGGCGCTGTGCGGAGCGGCATTAAAAACAACAAATGCCGGTACCCCTGCTGACTTGACCAGCTGGGCTGTCCGGCGAATCGCGTCGAGGTCAATAAGACTTGGCCTGCACGGGATGAGAATAAGGTCTGCGGCCTGCGCTGCCGTGTAGGCCTGAGGCCCGGCGGCTGGCGGCGTGTCGATGATCGCCAGGTCGAATTTTCCCTTCTCTGCCGCTTTCAACCCTTCTGACAGGCGCCGCTCGGTCAGGAACTCCACGTGAGGCATATCGTCTTTGCGGCGATCCGCCCAGATAACGGCGCTTTCCTGCTGGTCGAGGTCAAAGAGAACAGTGCGCATTCTGGTGGCCACCGCCAGATTGACAGCAAGAGTCGTCTTGCCTACCCCACCCTTCTGTGCAATCAGCGCTATGGTTTTCACAACTGCATTCCTTCACACGTGCAACGCGTCAAGTGTGCACACGTGAACAAATGAAGCTTCTAAACGTGAATGTCAAGACCCACGGACAGCTTGAAGACGAGCAAAGGCTTTCATGGTGTAATCCTGCAACAATTCAAATGTGCAGCAATGCAGGTGTGCACAGGTGCAGCTGTGATGGTTGGAGGGAATGTTGGCGGGCCAGCGGGTCTACACAAGTGCAATAGTTCACTTGTGCATGTGTGCAGTTATGCATATTTGCAATGATGGTGGCGGTTCACATTTGCAATTGTTCAGATGTGCGGGTGTGCAGGAGTGCACCCGTGCAAAAATGGCCGAAGAGACAATCAACAATCTAAGGCAGCGTTGTGCGCTCCGTGCTCCGTGAGCCGAATCCACAACCAGTTTCGGATGGGATAGGCCGACTTCAAGACTGCAAACCGTCAATCGTGCAGTCGTGCAAGTGTGCACACGCGCACCAACAATGATCTTCGGGGGGCGGGGTAGGCAGAAGCCGGGGCGGCATTCGCCCCGGCACGAAACCTATTTCTGGTCCCGAGCGTTCTTGTAGCCCGAGTCATATTCCTTGTTGTCTTGCTGGAGCTTGTCCAGCGTATGGTCGTCGTGGATGATTGTGTCAATCGGAGTGATGCTATGCGGCGGGTCGTATTTGCCGCTCGCACCATCCTGCTGTCCGTCAGCGTGGTGGTCCCTGGACATAGTCACCTCCGGCGACAGTATAGGCTCCGACCGGGTACTTTCTCCAAAGCAGCACGCATTGATGTTGATCCAACCCACAACCCAACCCACAATTCCTGTTACCTTGCCCGACTTCCGCGTGTTTAGGCAGTCCCCGCGGTGTTGTAAGTCGCTGAAAAACCTAATACGGGCAGATTGACACGGTCGATCTCCGCTATTTCCAGCCTATAAGTAGCTGATATCGCGGGAGTTGCAAGGGTTAGGGAAGGTCTGCGCAACCCGTCGCTGTGAAGCTGCCTCAGGCTGAGCCGAGCGGCAGAGTCGGTGCAATCGAAGGTGGGTTGCTTCCCGGTGGTGGCGGTGGCTCGGAACCCGCCGTTTCCGCGGGCTCCAGAGACACTACG
>Ga0182015_10003502_pt1 | contig 17581 bp, 17 predicted proteins | sample 712P3MmetaG_FD_120478 | JGI IMG/M metagenome (GOLD analysis project Ga0182015, IMG submission 120478) | Permafrost microbial communities from Stordalen Mire, Sweden - 712P3M metaG | ecosystem: Environmental > Terrestrial > Soil > Wetlands > Permafrost | place: Sweden: Stordalen | collected...
ACGATGCCCTGAACTGATGCACCGTCATCATCCGACCTCGATTACTCTTCGATCGCTTCTTCATGCAATCTAGATTATCGCCTTTTATTCCCCTGAACAAGCTTGATATTCATCTTGCATAAATGCGCTTTGCAACCTATTGGGGAATCTCAGCGACCGTCCAGAAGATCAGATCGCGCAATTCCTTTTCATACGGGTCCGATGACGCGAGAGCCATGCTCAATACAGCTTGAACGCGGCCCGATGGCAGCAGACTACGGCCTCCGATTCCACTAGTTGCAACGCGTGCTTCCATACCTGCCAGGTCTGCCTCGACATCACGCCCAACGGTCGGTCGGATATACCAAACTGCGGTTGCAGACGCTGCTGCTTCAAAACGTTGAGTTGCTGCCAAGGCGCCAGATTTTCTAGTAGGTGGTCACGACGCGCGCAAAAAACGCTGACATAGAGAACAACCAAGTTCATCAGCAGTCGCAACATGAAACCAATTTGTCACGGCAACAGGGCGGTACGGATACACAGCATAAAGACGGGAACCGACGGTAGGTCGGCATTTTGGCGAACCACAAGATTGAGAATCACGCCCCTGATCGTTCGCCAAGGAACTTCTCAACGGTTTTTTCCGTGATGGTTCGTTGCAGCACAGTTGACGAGAGTACGGTAGAGGTCGAAGTGGTTCCAAAGTGGCCCAGCTTGTCGAGAAAACGTTCGAGATGCTCGACCGAAACAACACACGCCTTGACGATGAACGAGTCGGTGCCGGTGACGCGGTGGCACTCGAGCACTTCTTCCCAGGTCTTTACCTGCTGTTGAAACGCACGGACCTGAGTTTCAGGTCCGGTCATCGAGAGGCGGACGAAGATGAGAATGGGCATGCCCAGCCTCTCGAGGCTTATGTCGGCATGAAAGCCGCGGATGACGCCGAGTTCCTGGAGCCGATATACCCTTTCGGCCACAGCGGGGGTGGTCAAGCCGACGCGCCGGCCCAGTTCAGCCCAGGAGAGACGCGCGTCCTGCTGGAGCTCCTCGATGATCTTCCAGCCAATGCGATCGAGCTCGATCGGCTCGTATAGGCGATGGGTACGAGTGTAGGGCATGGATCATGGCTCCTTGCCTTCGAATGGAAGGACATTAGCACTTTTTTCTTAAGAAAGTAAATCCGTAATCTGGAAGCCGCATTGCAATGCGATTGTCAGCAGTTGCGGACGAGTGCGATACTGCCGAGCGTCAAGAATTAATGGAGCTTCCCCATGGCTCAAGAAGTGAACCCGGCTGGGTACCAGTCCGGCTTTGGCAACGAGTTTGCCACCGAGGCCCATGCCGGCGCGCTGCCGCAGGGGCAGAACGCGCCGCAGCACGCCCCGCTGGGGCTTTACACCGAACAGATCAGCGGGACGGCCTTCACGGCGCCCCGTGCACTGAACCGTCGGACGTGGAGCTATCGCATTCGGCCTTCGGTGATGCATGAGCCCTACGCCGAGCACACGCAGCCCACACTGCTGCGAAGCGGGCCCTTTGGCGAAGCACCCGCACCGCCTAACCAGATGCGTTGGGATCCGCTGCCGCTGCCGACTGAAAAGACGGATTTTGTCGAGGGGATCGTGACGCTCGGTGGCAATGGGAACCCAGCTATGCAGGATGGCGCCGCCGTTCATTTGTACGCGGCAAACGCCTCAATGCACGACCGTTTCTTCTACAACGCAGACGGTGAGATGCTGATTCTGCCGCAGCAAGGCAGGTTAGTGCTGCGGACTGAGCTGGGCATTGTTGAGGTTGCACCGGGCGAGCTTGCCGTGATTCCGCGCGGGATCAAGTTCCGGGTCGAGCTGCCCGATGGCCCGGTACGGGGCTACATCTGCGAGAACTACGGGCGGACTTTTCGATTGCCCGAGCTGGGGCCGATCGGAGCAAATGGCCTGGCAAATCCGCGCGACTTTCTAACGCCAACAGCGGCTTACGAGGATCGCGAAGGCGAATTCGAGGTTGTGGCGAAGTATTTGGGGCGGTTGTGGCGCGCGGCGATTGACCACTCGCCACTGGACGTGGTGGCGTGGCATGGAAACTATGCGCCGTACAAGTACGACATGGCGCGGTTCAACTGCATCAACACGGTGAGCTTCGATCATCCCGATCCGTCGATATACACCGTGCTGACAGCGCCCTCAGGACTGGAGGAAGCACCGAACGTGGACTTTGCGATCTTTCCGCCGCGCTGGATGGTGGCCGAGCATACCTTCAGGCCGCCATGGTTTCACCGCAACCGGATGAATGAGTTCATGGGGTTGATTGTTGGCCAATACGATGCGAAGGCGGAGGGTTTTTTGCCGGGCGGAGCGAGCCTGCACAACTGCATGTCGGGCCATGGGCCGGACGCGGAGACTTTTGAGCGCGCGAGTGGCGCGGAGTTGAAGCCGCAATACATTGATGGCACGCTGGCATTCATGTTTGAGACCCGGCTGCCGGTGCGGCCGACTCGCTTTGCGCTGGAGACGAAGATTCTGCAGCACGAGTACTACGAATGCTGGCAGAGCCTGAAGAAGAACTTCAGAAGTTGACGTACACGGGAACGAAATTGCCGATGGGGGCGAGGGTTTGACCGAGCTGTTTTCGCTTGAAGAATGGAGCCGGAAGAGCTGGGTGGAATCGGCCAACGAGGCGGAGTGTGGATTCCCGCTGCAGAGTCTTCCCTACTGCATCGTCGACGGAGAAGATGGCGGTGCGCGACCAGGCGTGGGCATCGGCGACCAGGTGCTGAACCTAGGCCAGTGCAGTCGTGACGGGCTGTTGGATGAGTTGCCTGCGGCTGTTTGGTCGGCTTGCCAGGCCAACACCCTGAATCCTCTGCTGGAATGCGGGGCGGCGGCGCATGATGCCTTGCGGACACTCTTGATGGCGCTGCTGGATGCACGAGCTGGCGAAGCCGTACAGGACACGGTTCGCTCCGCATTGCGGCCGATGCAAGGCGCTCGGCTGCTGAAGCCCATCGAGCCGGCAAACTACACGGATTTCTACGCATCGATCGATCACGCTACAAATGTGGGCCGAATCTTCAGGCCGGAGCAACCGCTGCTGCCGAACTACAAGTTCGTACCGATCGGATATCACGGACGCACCTCTTCGCTGGTAGTAAGCGGGACTGGTGTGCGGCGTCCATCCGGCCAGACCAGGCCACCGACCCCAGGTGCTTCTCCGGGTTTCGGCCCTTCCGAGTTTCTCGACTACGAAGTCGAGGTTGGGATGTACATCGGCGGCGGAAATGCGTTAGGCGAGCCGATTCCCATCGAGGGCGCCGGGAAGCATATCTTCGGCATCACGCTGGTCAACGACTGGTCGGCCCGCGATATGCAGTCGTGGGAGTATCAGCCACTCGGGCCGTTCCTGGCCAAGAGCTTCGCCACCAGCGTTTCTCCCTGGGTGGTGCCAATGGCAGCACTTGCGCCGTTTCGCGTTCCCGCTTCGCCGCGGTCGGTTGAGGATCCAGCGCCCCTCGCTTATCTGCGGAGCGACGAAGATCAGCGGGTTGGCGGCCTCGACCTGACTGTGGAGGTTTTCCTGCTCACTGCCGAGATGCGCACCGAGCGCCAGCAGCCCCACCGGCTCAGTCGCGCGAACATGCGCGATCTCTACTGGACTCCTGCGCAGATGATTGCGCACCACACCAGCAACGGATGCAACCTGCTGCCAGGAGACCTTGTGGCCACCGGGACCGTCTCTGGCGCAGAAGAGAATGCAGCTGGGTGTCTGCTGGAGCTCACGCGTGGCGGCGCAAGGCAGCTTCGGTTGCCCAACGGAGAGAGCCGCACGGCGCTGGAGGATGGTGACGAGGTGATTCTGCGTGGATTCTGCCGGCTGGCGGGCCTCCCACAAGTCTCGCTTGGAGAATGCCGCGGAGTGGTCTTGCCCGCAGATTGACGCAACCTTTGATTGTTAAGCAGAAATGGCCTGGGAACTAGAGAAATGCAAGCATTGGGTAGGTTTTCCTTTCATGCTGCCTTCAAAGCCGCTCGCAACAAGGCCTATCCTTTTGCACAGATGTGATACGGATCACCCCCGAAATCGGTCCCGTCACAGCGCAGCCGGAGGTCCCTCATGGCATCTGTTGCACCTCTTCTCCAGAAGAGCAGTCAGGATTTCCTACCTCTGAAGGGCATTGACCATGTGGAGTTCTACGTGGGCAACGCCCGCCAGGCAGCCTACTACTATCGCACCGCCTTTGGCATGAACCTGGTGGCTTATGCAGGCCCGGAGACCGGGCTGCGCGATCGTGTTTCCTATTTGGTTCAGCAGGGCAAGATCCGGTTTATGCTGACCACGGCGTTGCGTCCCGACGGCTCCATTGCGGAGCACGTTGCCCGGCACGGCGATGGCGCGCACGTGATTGCTTTGGAGGTGGACGACGCCCGTGCCGCCTGGCTTGAGACGACATCGCGCGGTGCTCGCGCGGTGGGCGGTCCGGCGGAGATTGCAGATGAATTCGGCCGCGTTACCACTTCGTCCATCGCTGCATACGGTGACACGATCCATACGTTTGTCGAGAGGGGCCAATACAACGGGCCGTTTCTCCCCGGCTTCCGCGCCGAGCCGGCAGACACCGTTGCCCGCCCAACCGGCCTTAAGCATGTGGACCACATGGTGGGCAATGTAGGCTGGCACGCGATGGATGAGTGGGTAAACTTCTACGCCAATGTGATGGGATTTCAGCTTTACCAGCACTTCGACGACAAGGACATCTCCACTGAATACTCGGCCCTGATGTCGAAGGTGATGGCAAACGGCAACGGCTTTGTGAAGTTTCCCATCAACGAGCCCGCCGAAGGACGCAGAAAGTCGCAGATCGAGGAGTATCTGGATTTCTACCAGGGGCCGGGCGTGCAGCATATTGCGCTGGCCACCGACGATATTCTCACTACGGTCTCGCGAATGCAGGCACAGGGAGTGGAGTTCCTGACTGTTCCGCATAGCTATTACAGCGAACTGGCCGGCCGCGTCGGCCCAATCGACGAGCCCATTACAGAGTTGGAGCGGCTGGGAATCCTGGTGGATCGCGACGACGAGGGCTACATGCTGCAGATCTTCACTCGTCCCGTGGAAGACCGGCCCACGCTGTTTTACGAGATAATCCAGCGCAAGGGCAGCCGGAGCTTTGGGAAGGGGAACTTCAAGGCGCTATTTGAGGCCATTGAGCGCGAACAGGCGCTGCGAGGCAACCTGTGAAGGCCGCGCTGGCGGAGTTGACGAAGGCACAGCCCTTCCTCATTGAGCAGGACTACTGGTCCTACACCGCTGAGCAACACGAGGTTTGGGCGGAATTGGTGCGCCGCCGTATGCCACAGATCGAGCAACACGCTGCCCGGGAGTATCTTGACGGCTTCGAATCTCTTCGTCTTCCCTATGACCGGCTGCCCAATCTGTCGCCTGTGTCAAAGCGTCTGGAGCGGCGCACTGGTTGGAACGCAACGCCGGTAAGCGGCTTCATGCCGGGGCCTGCGTTTTTTGAAATGCTCGCCAACCGTTGCTTTCCCACCACAACCTGGCTTCGCGGCCGCGACTCGCTTGAATACACTCCAGAGCCGGACATCTTTCATGATGTCTTTGGCCACGTGCCGATGCATGCGCATCCGGTCTTCGCGGATTTTCTGGCTCGCTACGGCCAGCTCTGCATGCGGATTGAAGATGAAGCGATTCTGGAACGAATTGGACGAGTCTTCTGGTACACCGTTGAGTTTGGCCTCATTCGCCAGGGCGGCAACATCAAAGTGTATGGCAGCGGGCTAATCAGCTCAAACGGCGAGTGCTCAAACGTCTTGCACAATGGTTGCGAGGTGCGCCCATTCGATCTTGACGAGGTACTGCGCACCCCGGTGAAGGTGGACCAGATGAACCACCTCCTCTTCGCCATCGAAAGCTTTGACGAAATCTTCGAGGCCATACATACTCTCCAGGCTCGTATCGCAAGCGGTTCGCATCTCGATGATTGACCTGCACGCCAAAGGTGGCGCCCGCGTCGTCACGCTCTTGCCCACAGGCCTGCGTCCAACAGGTAATAGGTGAGGTTTCGATCGCATGGACCTGGGCCCTATTGACCTGCCATATTGCCCCCATTGCCAAATGCGCGGTCTGCAAAAATCATGCTATAGTCCTGAGAATTCCATGGGCGGTGAGATGGCGGACGACGGCAAGTTCGATAACACGCTGGAATCGAAGCTCGACAATGCAGCACCGCGCGCAGCCGTCAACCGGCAGGCGTTAGCGGCGCTGATGTCTGCGATTGCCAAAGAGGAGGATTCGATCCGCCAAGGCGGCGGAGAAAAGGCCATCGAAGCTCAACATGGCAAAGGCCGCCTGACGGCGAGGGAGCGCGTGAAGCTGCTGCTCGACGAGGGCACGGAACTGTTCGAATTGGGGTTATGGGCGGCGCATGGGATGTACTCCGAATACGGTGGCGCACCGGCTGCCGGAGTTGTCACGGGGCTGGGAAACGTATGCGGCCGGATATGCATGATCATTGCGAACGACGCGACCGTTAAGGCGGGCGCATTCTTCCCGATGACCGCCAAGAAGGTGCTGCGGGCGCAGACCATTGCGCTGGAGAACCGCATCCCAACGCTATACCTGGTGGACTCCTCAGGTGTGTTTCTGCCGCTGCAGGAAGATGTATTTCCCGACACCGACGATTTTGGACGAGTGTTCCGGAACAATGCGGTAATGAGCTCGCTAGGAATCCCACAGATGACAGCCATCATGGGGATGTGCGTGGCGGGAGGCGCTTATCTTCCGGTAATGACTGACACGGTTCTGATGACGGAGGGATCGGGGTTGTTCCTGGCAGGCCCTTCGCTGGTGCAGGCGGCGATTGGACAGAAATCCGATCCTGAGGAGTTGGGCGGGGCAACAATGCATGCGGAGGTTTCGGGAACCGTCGACTTCAAGGAGCCCAACGATCACCTGTGCATCGCGCGACTGCGTTCATTGGTGGGCAAGATGGGCACAAGGCACAAACCTTCCACTGCCGCAACGGAAATGACGATGAATGCGATCGAATTCGACCCAACGCGAGATGAGCCGAAGTACGGCGCTGAGGATCTTTACGGATTGCTTAATCCTGAGCCGGGCTCAAGCAATGTCTACGACATGCGGGAGGTGATTGCGCGCATCGTAGATCGAAGCGAATTCGATGAGTACAAGGCTGAGTTCGGCAGAACGGTGCTCTGCGGCTATGCACGCATCGGTGGCAGGGCTGTAGGGATTGTGGCCAACCAGAAGACCAATCAGAGCCAGACAGTTGCAATGGGCCCAACGGCCGGTATGCATCGCATTGAAGTTGGCGGAGTCATCTACACCGAAGGAGCGCAGAAAGCCGCGCGCTTCATTATGGACTGCAATCAGAACCTCGTGCCACTCGTATTCCTGCACGACGTGAATGGCTTCATGGTGGGCAAGGATGCCGAGTGGTCGGGCATCATTCGCGCCGGAGCCAAAATGGTGTCTGCGGTGAGCACAAGCGTGGTTCCCAAGATCGCGGTCATCGTGGGCGGCAGCTTTGGCGCGGGACACTACGCCATGTGCGGCAAGGCCTACGATCCGCGCTTTTTGTTTGCATGGCCCACGGCGCGTTACGCGGTCATGAGCGGAGCCTCCGCGGCAAATACGCTCGCTGAAGTGCGTACAAAGCAGATGGAGCGCGGTGGAAAGACGATATCCCCGGCAGAGAAGAATGCTCTTTACGACGAAATCAAGGCCTCCTACGATGCGCAGGCCGATCCTCGCTACGGAGCGGCGCGGCTTTGGATTGACGCAATCATCGACCCGGCAAAGACACGGGAAGTACTCATCACCGCGCTGGAAGCCTGTGCCCTGAACCCTGACGTGCCAAAATTCAATCCAGGAATCCTGCAAACCTGATGCCGGAAGAGCGAACGGAATTCCCGGCATCCCCGCACACATATTCGCTTGATGCAAAAGGAGCGCAAACATGAAGGTCGAACTTGAGTCGGTCGAAAGTCTCTATCCCTTTGTGCTGACCGAGGAGCAGGAACATCTTCGCCGGGAGATTCGCGAGTTTGCCGCGCGAGAAATTGCGCCCAACGTCATGGGATGGGATGAGGCAGGCGAGTTTCCGCTGGACACTGTAAAGAAGCTTGGCGGCATGGGCTTGCTTGGCATGATTATCCCGTCCGAATACGGTGGTGCGGGGCTCGGCTATGTGGACTACACACTGGCGATCGAAGAACTCTCGGCAGTCGACGGATCTGTGGGCCTCACCGTGGCTGCGCACAACTCTCTGGGGACTAACCATATCTTTCTGGCGGGAAGCGAACGACAACGGCGCAAGTACATCCCGCTTCTCGCCAGTGGACAATGGCTGGCGGCCTGGGCACTCACCGAGCCGGGCTCGGGTTCGGACGCAGCAAGCGCAAGGACCACCGCCGTGAAGAAGGGCGACCGTTATGTCCTCAACGGCAACAAGACTTTCATCACCAACGGCAGCTTCGCCGACGTCGCAGTGGTCATCGCGATCACTGATAGAAGCAAGGGCACGCACGGGCTCTCTGCGTTTGTGGTCGAAAAGGGTACTCCGGGGTTCCGGCCGGGAAAGAAGGAGAACAAGCTTGGACTGAGGGCGAGCGACACAAGCGAGCTCGTCTTCGAGGACTGCGAAATCCCTGCTGAAAATCTGCTCGGCGCTGAAGGCGAGGGATTCATCGACGCCATGCGTGTCCTCGATGGAGGCAGAATATCGATTGCCGCACTTTCGCTGGGGATTGGCCGAGGCGCGCTGGACGCGACGCTCAAATACGTCAAGGAGCGGCGACAATTTGGCAAGGCAATCGCGGAGTTTCAGGGCATTCAGTGGAAGCTCGCGGATATGGCCACCGAGCTGGACGCCGCACGCCTGCTTACCCAACGCGCAGCGGTGCTCAAGGATGCGGGCCGCAAAGTGACGCGGGAATCGGCGATGGCCAAGCTCTTCGCCAGCGAGGTTGCCGTTCACATCTGTAACGAGGCTGTGCAGTTGTTCGGCGGCTACGGCTTCATCAAGGATTACCCCGCGGAGAAGTATTATCGCGATGTGAAGCTCTGCACCATTGGCGAAGGCACCAGCGAGATCCAGAGGATGGTGATCGCCAGGGAGATTCTCAAGGTATATCCATCCCGCGGCTAACGGACGTTGAGGCGGACAGATGAACGAAACGGTCAAGATTGTCGAGTGTCCGCGTGATGCATGGCAGGGACTGCCCGAGCAGATTCCGACGAAAACGAAGGCGGATTATCTGCAAATGCTTATCGCGGCCGGATTCACGCACATCGATGCGGTCAGCTTCGTTTCTCCTGCAGCGGTTCCGCAGATGGCGGATTCCGAGAAGGTGCTGGAGCTTTTTGAGGCCGCCTCAAACGTGGAGCTGATCGGAATTGTCGTAAATCGCAAGGGAGCCGAGCGGGCCATCGCGACCGGCGCCGTGCAGACACTTGGCTTTCCGTTTTCAATCTCGCCGCAATTTCTCCGCCGCAATCAGAATCAGTCTCCTGAAGAGTCCTTCGGGGCGTTGAATGAGATCGTTGCTCTCGCGGCTCAGGCGGGGTTGGGCGTTGTGGCCTATCTCTCGATGGCCTTCGGCAATCCCTACGGAGATCCATGGAGTCTCGACCAGGTTGCGGACGCCTGTCTGCGCCTCATCGAATCGGGCGTTCGTCAAATCTCTCTCGCCGATACGGTCGGCCTTGCAGCCAGTTCACGAATCGCGGCAACGGTCGCCATGGCGCTCGGCCTGGAAGCCGGGGTCGAGATCGGCGTCCATCTTCATGCCCGCCTCGAGCAATCTGCAGAGAAAGTTCGCGCCGCGTATGGGGCCGGCTGCAGACGGTTCGATGTGGCGATCGGAGGGCTGGGTGGATGCCCGTTTGCGCAGGATGCTCTCGTGGGGAATCTCGCCACCGAAATTCTTGTGGCGGAACTGCGTGAGTTGGGAGCTAACCTTCCCCGACTGCAACCTCTCGACGAGCTGATTCAAGCCAGCGCCGAAATTGACCGAAGATTCAGCATGGCGATGCGGTGATCTGCATGCCCGCCTAGTATCCCAACCGAGACAAAGGAGTCATATTGAGCAACGCGACGATTACCTTTGCGGACGAAGCGAGCATCCGGACCATTACGCTCAACCGCCCCGAACGCCGCAACGCGATGACATCCGAAATGCAACAGGAGCTGATTGCCGCCATGGAAGGAGCGGCCGCAGATCGCTGTCGGGTGGTTGTTCTGCGAGGCTCCGGCGAGGCGTTTTGCTCAGGCCTCGATCTGCAGGCTCTGCACCAACAAGGCGGAAAATCCGCCACGGACCATCAGGGTGATGCTGAGCGCATCGCACGGCTGTTCCGCACGCTTTACGAGTTGCCAATGCCTACTATTGCTGCCGTACACGGCCCAGCCATGGCGGGAGGTGCGGGGCTGGCTATTCTTTGTGATTTCACTTTGGCCGTTCCGGCGGCGAAATTCGGATTCCCCGAGGTGCGCATCGGCTTTGTGCCTGCGCTTGTTTCGGTTTTCCTCGCTCTTCAGATCGGGGACAAGCGCACTCGCGACATTCTGCTTACGGGGCGGCACTTCGACACTGCCGAAGCCTACCGCCTGGGAATTGTGAATGAAATCGTGCCCCCGGATGCTCTCATGGAGCGCGTTCATTCCCTGGCGCAGACCCTGGCGGCCAACAGCCCTGAATCTCTTGCCGCAACCAAACGGCTCATCGCCGCGCAGCACAAAGCTTGGATTGACTCCTCAATCGCTCTTGCGATGGAAGCCAGCGCCCGAGCACGTGAGACAGAAGACTTTCGCGAGGGTCTCGGGGCCTATCTCGAAAAGCGCAAGCCCGTGTGGTCTCAATAATCGCGGACTCTACCCCACCGCATCGCCGAAAGAAACAGGAGCCCCGGTCTGCCGCTCCACCATCTCGGGCGTCACACCCGGGGCAAGCTCGACCACTTCGAATCCAGAGCTTGTGATATCCAGGACGCACAAATCAGTGATCACGCGCTTGACCACTTGCAATCCCGTGAACGGGAGGGTGCACTCGCGTACAAGCTTGGCGCTGCCATCCTGCGCTGTGTGCTCCATCAGAACAATCACCCGCTGCACGCCGGAGACAAGATCCATCGCACCGCCCATCCCCTTTACCCGCTTGCCTGGAATCATCCAGTTGGCCAAGTCCCCTCGCTCCGATACCTGCATAGCGCCGAGAATCGCAAGGTCAATGTGCCCCCCGCGGATCATGGCGAAAGAATCGGCGCTGGAAAACGTGGAGGCGCCCGCAACGAATGTCACGGTCTCCTTGCCGGCGTTGATGAGGTCGGCGTCCACTTCGCTTTCGAGCGGAAATGGCCCCATCCCCAGCAGTCCGTTTTCCGACTGCAAGGTCACCGTGATCCCCTGAGGTATGAAGTTCGCAACAAGCGTCGGAATCCCGATTCCAAGATTGACGTAGAAGCCGTCTCTGAGTTCTTTGGCTCCGCGTTCGGCCATTTGATGACGGGTCCATGCCACAGGCCTAGGCCTCCCGCGTCGTTTTCTTTTCAATGCGCTTTTCAGGGTTGGGATTGTGCACGAGCCGGTGAACAAAGATGCCGGGTGTATGAATCTCGTCCGGATCAAGTTCGCCCGGCTCCACAATAATCTCCGCTTCGGCAACGGTAATCTTTCCGCACGTGGCGGCATTGGGGTTGAAGTTACGCGCAGTACGCCGATAGATGAGATTGCCATGCAGATCGGCCTTCCAGGCCTTAACCAAAGCCAGATCCGCATGAATGCCGCGCTCCAGAATGTACACCATCCCGTCGAATTCTTTGTGTTCCTTCCCTTCGGCAACCATGGTGCCGACGCCCGTTCGCGTGTAGAATCCCGGAATCCCTGCGCCGCCCGCTCTCATGCGCTCGGCCAACGTGCCTTGCGGACAGAATTCCACCTCGAGCTCCCCAGCGAGAAACTGCCGCTCAAATTCGTTGTTCTCGCCCACGTAACTGGAGATCATCTTCTTCACCTGCCGAGTCTGAAGCAACAATCCGAGCCCCCAGCCATCCACGCCCGCGTTGTTGCTTGCGATGGTAAGGTTCCCCACCTGCGTGTCGCGCAGTGCCAGGATGAGCGCCTCGGGGATGCCGCATAAGCCGAAGCCGCCAATCGCCAGTGTCATTCCGTCACGGACAATCCCTTCCAGAGCCGCACGAGCATCTGGCCAAAGTTTCGTCAATCCGGACCGTCCATCGATGTGTGGTTCCAGCATGGATCAAGCCTTCCAGCGCGTGTCCTGTGCGGAGGAGATTATAAGCCGTCCCTCGCCAACTTGCGGTCCTTGGGGTAAGGGGGTCTCGTTTGACTTGCCCCCAGAAAACTCTACCAGCTGAAACGTGGTTCTCTCGCATTCTAAGCGGGAGGACGAAGCATGAAGAAGAGCCGGTACACGGAAGAGCAAATCATTGGGATATTGAAACAGCACGAGGCCGGGGTGAAGACAGCTGATCTGTGCCGTGAGCATGGCATCAGCGCGTCGACGTTTTATGGCTGGAAGTCGAAGTTTGGCGGGATGGACGTGAGCGAGGCGGAGCGGAGTCATGAATTCTCCTGCTCTACTTCGCCTTCATTCCCGGATTGGCCGCAGCCTGACCCTTTGCCTGGGCCATCATCTGCTCGACTTTGCTTATGCCTTCGTAGTTAGGATTTGTGGCGAGCAGCCTCTTCCAATCTGCCACTGCACCATCGATATCCTTCTTTCCCTGCCACTTGACGAGGCCGCGATTGAAAAGGGTATTCGGATTATTGGGTGCATAGGTGAGTGCTTTATTGAACTCTGCAATCGCGGTATCAGCATTTCCCATATACCAATAGGCAGTCGCCATATCGGTGCGCACGGCTGCTTCGGAGGGCTTCGCATTCAGGGCTCGCCCATAGAAGTCTACTGCGGCCGGATATTGCTGCGCGTCATAATAGATGTTTCCGATGGCTGCCAGCAGATCCGGATTATTGGAATCGGACTTGAGCTTTTCGAGCAACGGCGCGGCTTGCCCATCAGCCATTGCTTTCAACTGAGCAGGACCGGGTGGCTGGTATGCCGGGACCACCGCACTCCCCTCCCATGGCGCTGTCGTCGCGACAATCGCGGGGCCAGATACTTTGGGAATTTGCCAGCCGCGGATGAACCAGCCACCTGCGATCCCCAGTGCGACACAGATAACTGACAGGACCAAGGCCCGCTCCATCGGCCAATCCTTCCCAAAAGTTTGAATGGTATTCTTCATTTGATCTGAGCTCCCTCGACCGCGCGTGGATTTCCGGCCGTCGTGGTCACGTTGGCCATCAGTTCTTGCACCGTGGCTCTGCGGTCCGCGCTCAACTGTGGATTTGACCTCAGCAGTTGCCGCCATGCTGCCAGCGCCCCCTTGCTATCCTGTTTCCCCTGCAACCGGATCATGCCAAGGTCGAACAGCGAATTGGCATCTTTGGGGTCATAGCTCAGGGAGCGATTGAGCTGTGCGATTGCCCCATCCACATCGCCGCTGCGGTAGAGACTGATGGCCAGCTTGGTGCGATAGGGCACACTCTTGGGGTCGACCTGCACTGCTTTGTCGTAGTATGCCGCCGCCTCCTTGAACTGGTGGGTGGAATGGTAGATTGCCCCAACCTGGTCAAGCAGGCCAGTGTTGTTCGGATCATTCTTCAGCTTTGCCAACAACGGCGCGGCCTTGCTGTCGGCCATCTGCTTCATGTTTTGCAGGCTGGGGACATGGCCGCCCATCGCACTCCCGTGGGGAGGTTGCATCGCGGCGCCATCCGTAGGTTGCGCCTGGCTGCTGCCAGGCAATTGGCTCATCGCTCGAGGAGCGGATGTTGCCTGGCCGCCGATCCCTCCGCCGGCGGTCAGCAATGCGGAGTTGGTGGCTGTTTGCGCCCGTGTGGTTTGCAGTTGAGAACCACGGAACAAATATCCGATCGCCAGGCCAATACCAAGGCATATTACCGCCATGGCGTAGACCTGCGCCGCCTGCAGAGTTGGACTCGGAGCGCTTTCCGTGGTTGGTTGGTTTGACATGCCCTGCCCTTCCCCCAGTTGACTTGAGCTCAAAAGCAACTTTTTCGGCTCCCACGATCGGCGCAAAAAAACGGTTGAATAGAAGGGCCTCAGCTGGAATCTGGGCCTCTTGAGGCCGCCCCATCTCCGATTTACGACCTTGGTAAAGCCAGAATTAGTGGACCACTGAGTGTCTCGCGGCGTTGTGACCCAGATCACTGTCCGAAGGGGGTAATACCGTGTGATTGGCGTCACTGAGTGTGAGACTGCTCACCTGAAAATATGTGCCCATAACTCCGATGGCCTGCAGACGGTTTGCAGGGAGCAAATTCGCTTTCTGGACAGTGACGGTTCTCACATATGAAGCACAGCACTCTTAATCAAAGTAATTCGAGGATTGTAATCAACGTCACTGTATCGGGATGGCCCGCGCCGGGCTGCGAATTGCCAAGAATGTCTCTATTCATACCTCGGAGAAAGTCGAGGCATTCTTCTCAACGACCACTTGCGAGTGCGGGTCCGGAACATCACCTCATCTCGCAGCAAGAGCATCAGTCTTGTTCAAGCTTCACGGGAAGGCTGAGCTGAAGCGACACCAGTGCAGTCGACCGAGGTCGATATCACGGGCCAGTCAAGCAACCGGAACATGCCTTAGGAGGCACCACCCAATGAAACGAATTTGTTCAATCGCCATCATATTTCTGGCATCCGCGGGCATCGCGGCTGCACAGTCTGGAACGTCGCCCGCGACTGACGTCCTCGGCGCTCACCTCAACTACGGTCGCGGATGCGCGGCTTGCCACGCACCACACAGCGGCGCGTACGGCAATGGCGCTGCCAAAACCACCGACCCGACAGCCGGGCAATCCATTCTCTGGGGCCAGGATGTCGAGAGCCTCTACGGGCAGGTCATCACGACTGCCGGAAACACAGTAGAGACTCTGCCAACGAGCATGACGGCGAGCACACCGGACGTGACCGGACTGCTCACCTGCCTGAGCTGCCACGACGGCAACTATGCGAAGGGCGCCATGATGAAGAACCAGGTTTATGAGACCCTTCCGCCCACATACGGAACCTACAACACGGTTCCGACTCTGATCGGCATCAATGAAGCCGGCGCAGGAACTTACCTTGCCGATCACCCGGTGGGACTGAATGCCCAAATCGGTTGCGGCGGCCAATACAACTGGGATTGCACGATCAGTGCAGCCGGCAAGATCCAGATGACCGGGCCGAATTCGAGCCGGTTCGTCACGAACTACGGATTCTTTGTCAGCCCCGTAGCCTACACCCCCACCCTTGGCAAGGGCGCCGGAATCCCGGTTCCCGCGGTCATGTGCACGACCTGCCACAACCAGCATTTGATGAATGTTGTCAGCGTGACGAATGGCGCAACTTCAGGTTTGCCGACCGGCTACTACGCGACCATGTTCTTCATTCGCGCTCCCTACAACCCCGCCAGCACTACCGCCAACAGCAACCAGACGGCGCAATTCTGCCGCCAGTGCCACGGTGGCGAGGCGAACGAGTCGAACAACGGTACCGCTGTTACCACGTTCTAATTCTCTTGCATGAACGGGGGAGGGGCAACAGTCTCCCTCCCCCCTTTTTTTTGAATCAGGATGGTCACCATGAAGCACAAACTTTCAATCTGTGGGTTCCTTCTCCTCGCCATTGCAACGGCCTCCGGCCAGGTTGCTTCGCATTCGCCCACGGTCTTCACGCATGCTCCCGCCGTAAAGCCCTCCGTAGCGCCGTCGACGCAGACAGAGAAGCCCGTGGCTCGGGTAAATGGTGCGGTCTTGACCGACACTGACCTGGTGCGCGAGGAATACGCGATTTTCCCCTACGCCCGGCAGCACAACGGGATTCCGAAGGATATGGAACCCCAGATTCGCGAGGGGGCCTTGAAGATGATCATCTTCGAGGAACTGGTCTATCAAGAGGCTTTGCGCCGCAAGCTGACGGTGCCGTCCGCGAAGATGCAGCAGGCCGAAGCGGACTTTAGAAGGCAGTTTGCCACACCGGACGAGTTCAATGCGCTCTTGCAGGGCGACTTTCATGGCTCGCAGCAGCTGTTGCGTGAGAAGATCCGGCGCTCGCTGCTGATTGAAGCTTTTCTGAAGATTGAAGTTGAGAACAAGGGCGCGGTTTCTGAGCCCGAGATCAGGGCTTACTACGATAAGAATCCGGCCCGCTTCCAACATCCGGAGACGTTCACCTTCCAGACGATTTCCATCCTTCCGCCGGCCCATGCGACAGCCGACCAGTTGAAAGAGGGGCACACGCGGGCTGATTCAGCACTGCGTCAAGCGAAGGCGACAAAGACCGCAGAAGAATTTGGCCTGTTGGCCGAGAAGATTTCCGACGACGACTACCGCGTAATGATGGGACAGCACAAGCCTCTCCCCACCGACCAACTAGCTCCCCAGGTCTTGAAGGCACTGCAGGCAATGAAAACAGGGGATGTGAGCGACCTGATTCAAATCGAGCAGGCCTACACCATCGTGCGTCTCGGGGAGCACACGCCGGCGGGCAGGGCAAGATTCGAGGATGTGAAGGGGCAGCTGGAGAAGGAATTGCCTCAGATCCGGAAGAACCAGCTTCGCGCCGAACTGGACAAGAAGCTGCGTGGAACCGCAAAGGTCGAAGTACTGTAAGGAGCTGCGTAAGCAGTCATGGCTCGTGGCTCATATCCCGATGGGCAACCGGTCGCAAAGGATAGGTGGCATGGCGAAAGCAGTTCATGGCACGACGAACAGTGTTTTTGTAGCAGCCTTGAGGTTTGAAAAGTTGGGGTCGGTATATCGTGGGCAATTTTTCCCGAGTCGCGTTTCTTGTGCAGGCAGGGCTTCTTGTAATGGTTTTGCCCGCTGCCGCACAGGTGCATACCGGTGAAGTCACTTCGAACTTGAATGGCATGATCGCACCGGGATATACCGCAGACTTTGGGAATATGACCGGTTCAGACCACAGCTGGACGATCGGCGGCGTCGCAAATTATTCTGGTTCTTTCTATAATCCTAATTTTCTGTCATTCGATGCCTCGTTATACCTGAATCAATCCCGCGCAAACTCCGACTTCCAATCCATCTCCGACGCCAGCGGCGTCAATGCGTCCGCCACGATCTTTGGCGGTAGCCATTATCCGGGATCAATCAACTATTCCAAGGCCTACAACAGCGAAGGGAATTACGCCGTTCCGGGGCTCGCCAATTACGTAACCCACGGCAACAGCGACGCGTTTGGAGTTAACTGGAGCGAAAACCTTCCCAACGCCCCAAGTTTCTCCGCAGGCTTCCAGATGGGTAGCAGCCAATATGCGGTGTATGGGACGAACGATCAGGGCACAAATTCGTTTCACTCTTTGAACCTGCATTCGGGTTATACACTGGCGGGCTTCGGCATGGGCGCCTTTTACTCCTCGGGAGGCGGCCACTCTCTGATCCCGGAAGTTGTATCCGGCGAGCAGTCAGCAGAAGAGAAGTCTGACAGCAGTGGCATGGGATTCAACGTCTCGCATGTGC